>Ga0153924_1000103_pt1 | contig 62532 bp, 69 predicted proteins | sample TSNJ008MetaG_FD_104709 | JGI IMG/M metagenome (GOLD analysis project Ga0153924, IMG submission 104709) | Attine ant fungus gardens microbial communities from New Jersey, USA - TSNJ008 MetaG | ecosystem: Host-associated > Fungi > Mycelium > Unclassified | place: USA: New Jersey, Wharton State...
AGTACATTGTTGCTTGCCGTTGCCCAAAGGTACACTTGGGGGCTGGGAAGAGTCCAGCAGCCGTCGAAGGTTCCGGCATCTGGGGGTATCAGCTGATGCTCGACGCCAAAGTGCGTTACGTTTCGGCCCTGAACTTCAATACCGAACCGGAAGATTTCGCCGAACTTTCTCGGAGAATGACACAGTTCTTGCAGCGCAAAGGACCGGCCATTAAAGGCTTGGTCGAAACCATCGTCCTGGGAAACGAAGAAAAAACGCAGCTACTAATCGTGTCGATGTGGATTTCTCGGGAGAGTTGGAGTTTGGCGCAGTGGGATACGGACGTGGGCCGCGAATTTACTGATTTGGTTCAAAATACAAGGTCCTATGAGGTGAAGTCGTTCTACCCTGTTGCAATTGTGCGCATGGCCGCGGGCGAGTAGGCTTTCACGCTCAAACAACCGGCCAACCGTGCTGTCATAGTCAGGCCTTAGGCCGATTGACAAAACAGCCGGCGCTAATATCAGCGCGAAGTTACCGGCGGCGAGGTTAGCCGAGAGAATGCTGCGATCCATCGCGACGTTTTCGCTTCTTCCGCAGTTCGTACATCCTCGGCCGCACGGCGTCTTTTCTTAGAACGATCGCAACTCGGCAACGAGGCCCGCGGACCCGGTGATCACGTAATTCAATGCGAATTCGGACCAATTAAAATGGCCCTCGGGGTGAGCGATGAGGATGGGGACCCACACCAGCACACCAAAGAGCGCCAACATCAGTGTCATCAAACGTAAGGCGAGCCTCGCCTGGCGATTGATGAGGATCGCGATCGCCGCGAGCCCAAATGCTATCGTGGTTAGTATCATCCAGAACATCGGATTTGGCGGAATCCACTTCGGCACCAAGTCGGCAGTTATCTTCGGATACGCGATCTGAGCTAGCATGAATGAGACCGTGCAGATCCCAAACCCTAGCCGCGCTAACCGTCCGAGCACCTCCGCTCGTTCCGCACTCGTCTGCGTTGCTGCGTACGAGGCGAGTGCGCCGAACACGAGGGAGAAAAATTCGAAGAAACCTACATATGGCGCGTAGGTGGTTGGTGCGGCGACAATGGGAGGAATGCTAGCCAGCGAGAAAATCACATAGACGGCGCCAAGAACGATCGATGCCGGGCGCGCCGATCGGGCAGACAGCATTGCGATTCCACCAAAGATTTGAGCGAGCGCGAGAATGTCGCCAATGATTGCGCCAAAAGGCAGGCTTAAGATCGGCAGCCCCTCCCACGCGTCGGCGTCATGCCACATCAGGGTGATGACACCAAACATCAGGGCCGACAGGCCAAAGATGAACCGTCCGTAAGACACAGCTTTCACGGAGAGTGGAACGTCCCTAGGTCGGGCACCGTGACTACGCGCTGCAGCATGGAACGCAGCGAGTCAACTGCTGTAACTGCTTCCCAGTTCACCCGCGTTGTCTTCGACGCGCGAGGGTTCTCCGCTTTTCCTCAACGTGAGTTGCAACAATAAGTCGAGCGCCAATAGATGGCTCTCGCCAACTTCAGTGCCACTGGAACGTGAGCGTGGGCGCGTCCGGCACCTAGAGTCGGCCTGCGCGAGGCTATTGCGTTCGCGAACTGGCTACTTCGGCCGTCTTATCGCAAGACGCTCATTGGTTCGGCTACGAACACGATGCGCGAACCATCAATCGACGTGTAGTGCCCGGTGAGAATTCCGATCAACTGACCGTTCGCGTTCCAGACGCCGCCGCCGGAGTCACCACTGCCGCAATCGCAGACAAACGCGAATTCGCCGGCACCCGAGGCTGGCAGCGTCACGTCAATCAGATTTCCGCTGCTCGCGGACCAAAAGATTGACGGTTTGAATCCGACAACGCCAATTTGGGAACCGGCCGGCCCGGGCATCGCGATGGAGGCAACGCGAACCCAGCCGCGAGGTCGCGACGTCCGCACGAGCGCGATGTCCATGCGCTCGACTCGCGCGACTCCGTAAACGTCGAGCACCTCCAAGTCAGAGGTCATCACGCGAAGATTCCGGTGGTTTGCGACGTGGTAGGCCGTCACGATGGTCAAGGATATGGAATCCTCTTGGACGATCACCCCCGCGCCAATTTCATACCGGGAACCTTGATCGCCTTGGATGATGACGGTAGCTCGTATCCAGCCCGATAGTGCCATATGGGCGAACGGCTTTGATTCCGTGAATGCACTTTCGTCGACGCTGCACGTTCCATCCGATCCGCAGGCCACCGCAGTCTGCGGCAGGCCACACGTTAGCAGACCCAAGCACATCGCGATCCGCACAACCATGGATCAAACGATAGCGCCGCTGCTGTGCCGCGGCGCCCGTTTCGGGACGAACCGTGCCGAAAACGGGACGAGGCGTCGTTTTTCCGGCATGAGGGGCCAGCGCTCCGCCGAACTTTTGTACGCATGATCACTCGTCGCGACGTCACATTCATTTACGTGGGATGGGCGTTGCTGGCGCTTGCCGCCGGCGCGCAGGATGCGCTGCCTTCGGCTGTATACCACCGCCCGCCCGCGTGGCCGATTGCGTTCCGCGACGGGTTTCTCGAATGGGCAACCTGCGCGATCTTTACGCCGGTCTTCGTCTACGTCGTTCAGCGCTGGCCGCTCGGCAAATCGTCCGGCTGGCGCACATGGTCGGGTTATGTCCTCGTTTTGGCGCTTTGCACGTTGGTAAAGTTCGCCATTGACATGGGGATCGGGCGGTTATTGGACCCCGCGTCGTCCGATACGTTTATTTTCTTACTCCTAAACGATTTCGTATTTCAGTTCTACGGATTTACGATCGTGATCGGTTTGCTGTTAGCGCTCATGTACTACCGGTCGTTCAGGGACCGCGAAACGCGCGCAGCCCAGCTCGAGGCAGCGCTCTCGACGGCCCAACTCGATGCACTGCGCGTTCAGCTTCAGCCACACTTTCTCTTCAACACGCTCAACAGCGTTGCCGCATTGATGCACGCCGACGTCGAGGCCGCCGACGAAATGCTCGGACGGCTTTCGGAACTGCTGCGGCTAACGCTGAAACGAGGAAGTGCTCAGGAAATCGAGCTGGCCGACGAGCTTGCCACGCTCGACCGTTACGTCGAGATCATGCGCGTGCGGTTTCGTGATCGGCTCGTCGTTGAATTCGACGTCTCGGAGCAGGCTCGCGTTTGTCTCGTTCCCCACTTTATTCTTCAGCCGCTGTTGGAAAATGCAATCGAACACGGGGTGGACCGCGTGCTGGGTCTGTGCACCGTTCGCCTACGTGGATGGGTCGAGGAAAGTGTACTCTCGCTCGAGGTCTCCGATCACGGCCCAGGCTTGCCAAGCGGTCGTCCAGAGAAAATCGGGATCGGCTTATCGAACACGCGCGACCGCCTCGCCGCATTGTACGGAGCGCGTGCATCGTTGCAAATTCGGCCGAGCGACACCGCCGGCCTGACCGTTGTGCTGCGACTTCCCGCGCGGGCGCTCGAACGGCTGTGAGCGCTCACTCCGCGTTCATCGTCGACGACGAACCGCTGGCTCGCGAGCGGCTCCGACGGTTGCTCGGCCGATTCCCACAGGTTGAAATTGCCGGCACGTACGGCGATCCACTCGACGCGCTTGCGGCGATCGATGCGGCGCCGCCCGACATTCTCTTCCTCGATATTCAAATGTCACCGGTCGACGGTTTCGCCTTACTGGAAGCACTCGACAAGACAAAACGCCCCGCTGCGGTGGTTTTCGTCACGGCGCACGATCGATACGCACTTCGCGCCTTCGATGTAAACGCCATCGATTACTTGCTCAAGCCGGTTACGAAGCTGCGCTTTGAAGAAACGCTTTCCCGCACGTTGGACCGTCTTTCGGCAACGCAGGGCAACACCGCGGACGTCGATAGACTCCTTCGCAGCCTGCGCAAGGAACCACATCTCGAGGAGCGCTTTGCCGCGTGGCACGGCGGCGGATTTCACGTCGTTCGCGCGATCGATGTCGACTGGTTCGAAGCGGAACGCAACTACGTGCGCATGCACGTCGGCAAAATGGCATACTGCGTCCGTTCGACGCTGCGCAGTGTCGAGCGGCGCCTGGATCCCGAGCGATTCGTACGCGTGCACCGCTCGAGCATTCTGAACATCGAGAGGCTCGATCGGTTGGAGCCACTGTTCCATGGCGAGTACGCAGCAATTCTTCGCGACGGCACGCGGCTGCAAGTAAGCCGAACCTACGGATCGCACCTACGCCGCTTACTGCAGCCTTAGGTGCCCTTCTCCTCATCCACACACACGCAGGAGGCACGGCGCTCTCGTTTGAGCAGAGACGCTCGAAGGAGGTCGAGAAGCACTGCGCGCCTGTCTTCGGGCGCGGCGGCCGCGTATGTAGCAAAGTCCTCGCCCAGGAGTAAGCGTAGGCCCTGATCCGCCAAATCCGTCACGTCGTACGATTGTAATTTCTGCGAGCTATCATCAACCGGTCGCAGATGCGGATCTATGACGTTATTCTCAAGCAAACTAATGAGCGTTGTTTCGCACGTCGGCCGCACGTAAGCATTCCTGCCGCCCGACGCGTTTCGAAGCCTGCGAATGAATCGCAGGTCTTCGAGCTTACGTATCGCGTCGAATACGACTGAGTCGCTTTGTAGGCCCATGTCGAGTTGAACCTGGCGCACCGTTGGTCTGCTAACGCCATCCGGCACGCCCAACATCGCGATGTAGGTGTACACGGCCAGCTCGCGCGGCGAGAGCACCTGAAAGAGAAAACTCGACCACCAGGCGGGCACGTACACAAACGGCTCGCAATCGCAACGATCTGCGGCGATTGGCTGCGGGTCCACCCGGATGCCTTACGGACACGATCAGATGCCACCTGTTTGCGGCGCGAATATCCAAAAAATCGGTCAAAGGATGGCCGCCGGAAGGTCGCAGAATGCACGGCGCATGACGAGGACCCCAAACGGCGCGGGTGATGAACCCGTGCTCATCGAGCTATCCGGCGAATACGATCTGGCGCGCCGTGACGAATTGGAACAGCAGCTCTCAAGCGCATACACGGCAGCGATTGCCGTGATCGATCTGCGCGACGTCACTTACATCGATTCCACCGCACTTGCATGCTTAATCCGCTTAAAGAAGCGCATGACCGAGCACGGACCCGCCATTGTCCAGCTCCGCTCCGTCCAGCCGCAGGTCTTTCGCGTGTTTGAATTGACCCAGCTGGATAAAGTGTTCGAGGTCTTGCCGTAATTTGACGATTGACGAGTAGCGCACGATTCCTTGCGCATAGTGCGCATCGAGTTTCAAACCAAATTGATATCCGTCAGCGCCCATCACGAATACCGCCATACCGGCACCACGAGTCTGCACCGAGCGAAGCCACCATCGTCCGTCGATCCGCTGCATCGCGGCGGTGGACTCCAGCGATCTGGCATGCCATTGCACCAGCGCCCTTTCGCCGACGACGAACAAGTCGTCGATAACAACCGGTGCTTTCGCCCCAGGCGGTTTCCGTTGAATCATGGGATCGGTCGCAAGCAAGAGCTGAGCGTCACGGCGAATCGCCGCAACGTCGCTTGGCGGTCCTTCGTCGGCGAGGCCCGCTGCCGGGAGAAACAGCACAACGACAATCGCACGCCGCGATCGGTCGATCAGTCATAGCTTTCGCGAACGGTTTCCAGCAACGTCTGTCCAAACTCGATGACTTGGCCGTCGCCGTCGAGTATCTCGACCTCAAAGCCGGGATATACGTTTCTGAATCGCTCCTGCTTCCAACGCGCGACCGACCAGCTGTCTCTCGCCGCTTTCTCCCAATTCCACGGAGGCATGCCTTCGCGATCCGACCGCACGTTGCGGCCGTCGGGATGATGGACACGAACCTGGAACCCTTCCACCCGGGCAATCTTCATCTCAAGCGTACCGATCTTCATAGAAGATTCCTTCGCTGGTACAAGTCGTACGACATTCGGCGCTCAGGCGCATAGCGGGAGTAGAGTGCTATTGCATGCGGGTTGGCATCCCGAACGCACAAGATGACACGACGTGCTTTCTGTTCATCGGCCCATCGAATCACCGCCGCTACGAGCGCGTCGCCGACGCCGTGACCCCTCGCCGCCGGAGTCACCCACATGGAGATGAGTTCAACAGCCCGTTCAGCGTCGGGAGATCTTGCGCTCCATGCGCAAAGAAATCATGTCACCGCTTTATGTCATTCATTGCATCGCACACGCGCGGAATTACCTCCAACGCTACCAAACAGCATACTTTGCCGCGCAAAGCACAGCATAAGCGAACCCGGTTCGCGAGCAAGCTTTTAGCCGCTATGACTTGGCAGGTTGAAGGTTGAAGCTCGCGCGTGGGCCGGCTCGTCTTGAGGGCCCTTCTACGGAGGTGTGACTTGAACGGAGCTTCGCTTGCGGGACTGCGGCGATCGGTCGCAACCGCTGTTCTTCTTATTCCCCTAACCGCTTGCGCAGGGGGCGGACTACCGAATGCGCTTTCCGGTGCCGGGGTGGCCGGCGCTCCACCAGTCTTTCCCGACAAAGCCTCGATTCGCAGCGTGCGACAGCGCTTGGCGAGCGCGGAAGCGAAGGCGGCATCAAAGGGCTATGCCCGTGCGATGGCCGTTACGCCGTCGAATCCTACCACAGCCGATCCGCCGGTTTCAGTTCCGGCCGAAGCACCATGCACCGTGCAGCTCTTCTCGAATTTCCAGTTCACCAATTTCACCTATCCGACGTTCGCCTATACGCCGCCGGCGAATTGTCCGGGGCCGTGGGCCAAAGTCGTGCTCACCGCAAACTTCAACGTAACGGCTGGCGTTCAATTTGATCGAACCGGTTCGATCTGGATCGACGGAACGAATATTTATTTCGGCACAACCGCGGAACCGGCGCCGTCGTATTCCCCGACCTGGCAAATTCAAAAGGACGTCACCGACTTAACGCCGGTTTTCGAAACCCCGTCAACAGGTGAAGTGGTGCTCGGCAACATCGTGAACAGCACCTACACGGGAGTAATCTCCGCAAGCGCCACGCTCGATTTCTATCCCGCCAACGAACGCTATCACGCGGCCGAGGTACCGGGCGCGGTTTATCCGCTCTCGGGCGGTCCGCTCGGCGACAATCAATACATCACGACACCCTCGCAGCCGCTGACCGCTACCTATACGTTTCCGAAGAACGTGCGAAACGCATACCTCGACGTCTATCTGCAATCGCAAATCGGCGATGAGTTCTGGTACACGTGTTGGCCCGACAATCTGGCCTCAGAGCTGAACAACTGCGGAAGCACGGCGTTTCGTGAGGGCGACGTCGCGATCGACGGACAGGCCGCCGGTGTCGTCCCCATTTATCCCTGGATCTACACAGGCGGTATCGATCCGTTCCTCTGGCAGCCGATTCCCGGAGTGGAGACGCTCAACTTCAAACCATACCGCGTCGACCTGACGCCGTTCGCCGGAATTTTGAGCAACGGCGCGCCGCACACCATCAACGTGACCGTGTTCAACAACGGGAATTACTTTGCAGCGAACGCGGCACTTCTGGTGTATCTCGACCACGGGTCCAAGCAGGTCACCGGCGGGATCATCAGCGACACGACGCCGCTTGAACCCAGTCCGACCGTGTTCCAAAACGTCGTCATCAACTCAAAAGGCGTCGGTACCGGTCCGGTCGACGTGAGTGCGACGCATATGGTCAACATCGACGGGTACGTGAACACCTCGTCGGGACGCATCGAGACGCGAATCAATCAGCAGATCAGGTTCACCAACGATCAGCGGATCGAGGCTAACACGGCGGGAACGCTCTTCGATCAGAACATCAAACAGGATACCAACGTCAACTCGGTCACGACGACAATTACGGAAGGCAGGCCGCCAAGCATCGTCGCGGAGCAGCGAGATTATCCGCTCGCAATCGTCTACGATTTCAGCGAAGCCTCCACCGGAAACTGGACCCAATATGCTTCGGTGTCTCAAGGCAAGACGGTCCAAGTAGCTGGGAATCAGCCATATTCGTGGCTCCCTGCGGCGTCAACGTCCTCGAATTCGGTTCAGGCCAGCGATCTATTGTCGTACAACGCGTCGACCGGCGCGCTCTCGGCACAGAATCCGCAAACCATGCAAACGTACAGCGCACACAGCATCAACGGATTCTGCTGGAACAAGACCGTTAAGGCCAAGAACGGGACCGTCACCCTGCAAATGGGCGGGAGCTGCTAGCTTTCTGACAATTGCGGAGTCAGATAAGACCGCTCCCTGCTCAAATTGCAGCACCGGATGAAGCGAGGCACCGAGATTTGCACGTTAAGGCTAGACTGATTTTCCAGGCCCGGCATCCGACCAAAGGGCGACGGCGTCTACTAGGTCCTGACTCAAGGGCTTCTCCGCCAAGAGGCGCGCTATGCACCGGAAATCTCGGTCTCGTCCAGCGATTGGGCGGTCTGCGCGATCAACTGAACTGGCCCGAATTACTCTTCTAAAAGTGTCTTTCGCGCAATGCTATCGTTTCGCTTACTGGATCTGGAAGCTGATTGCCGGCAATTCCGTCGTAGGAACAGATCCATCTCGAGGTCGGAAAGTGATCCGCAGCGTATAGGTCCCGGGCCGTAAATCTGGATACAATTCATTGAGTTGAAATGGAAAGACGCCATCAGGACGTGCTGGGTAAGGGCAATAACCGTATGGCCCGGACGGGTGTCGCTTTGGCTGCATTGACGAAGGCGGAATAGGACGACCTTCGTACCAAGGTATATGAGGCGAAAGCCCGATCGGCTTACCTTGTTTGTCCCGTAAGTCCAACTGAAAATCTAAGTAAGTCATGCACTCCGTTCGCGCGGGTACGCGGAGCCACGCGGAAACGAACAGGGGCTGAGCCCCCGAGTATACGTAGGACTGCTTGTACTTTATGAACCCCGTCATTGTTGGAAGCGAAAACGATTCACGGGGCGCTGACTTGTCACCCGCCAGCTGAGATATTGAATCTGGCGTTGCAGGTGCACTTGTTGTGGGCCAGCAAAGGATTGTCGCTAATAGAAGGGAGCCTAAAAGTTTCCGATTCATAGGGTGCCTCACACGTATCTACTGCGAGAACGGCCGTGCTGGGCAAAGCGACCCGCCCTTCGCGTGCTCGCAAGCCTTGCAATTTTCCCTCGCGGCATTTGATGTTGTCGGACAAAAACGCCCGGTTGCTCTTATGAGGAGCGACTATTCTCACCGCGAGCAATTAATTCTCTCCAGGAGCCGCAAATCACGCTTTCACGCTATGGCGACGCAGTCGATCTCTATATCGAATTCAAACGGCCAAGCGCCGACGGGGACGAACGTTCGCGCCGGCGGCTCGACTGGAAAGAAACGGCGATAGACCTCGTTGATCGCCGCGTAGTGCTCGGCGCTTGAGTAGACCCGCACCATGCAGATCTTCTCGAGCGACGAGCCGGCCTCGCCGAGCGCAAAGCTCAAGTTACGCAGGCAGCGCTCGGTTTGCTCGGCGATGCTGCCCCGGGCGAAGCCGCCGCCCTCCAAGTCGATCGGCGGCATACCTGAAACGAAGACGAAGCCACCGGCGCGCACTGCCGCTGAGATCGGGACGCCCCGCGAGCGGCTTGCGTCGGAAATTCCCGGGACCTCGATGACCTCGCGGTGCATGAATCGCTCCCTTCTCATCAAGACGTCTTGACAGCCCGTCTGTGCCGCTGGTATAAAGCAACAACACCATGAATCTGGTTCGGGCTCACGTTCACCATCGTCATCATCACGGACTCCCCGAGTCGCGTGCGAAAGACTGTTTGACGTAAGCCTGAGGTTTCCAAGGTTTTTCAGGATGAGGTCGCGGTCCGCCCGCGGCCTCTTCTCTTTTTTCTCGTTTCCGCGAAAGGAGGCTCGTGCAAAGCGAAATCGTTGCCGCCCCACCAACAGTGGTGCTCGTTCCAAAGAATCGCGGCCTCGCTGCGATGGCCGACTATGTGCTCTCGCTCCACGCGCCACGCGGAACGCTGGACGTCACCTACGTACGGGGTGAGGACGTTCCCCTTCTCGCAAGCGAAGTCGCTTGCAGCGGCCGCGCCCTCTTCGCCCTCACCGGCGACGATTTGGTCGACGAGTGGCTCGCCGGCGGCCGCAGACTCGATTGGCGCATCGTTCGGCGCAGCATTGCATGGAACGATCGCAACGCGCGCTACGGCAAGCCGGCACTGTGCCTGATCGGACCACGCGCGCAACAACTGCCCGCGCAAGGAAACGTGCGCGTTGCCGTGTGCGGGAAATACGAAAACCTGGCGCGCCGCTATCTTCAAACGCTCGAACGGCCTGGCTTACGCTTCGTACCAATCCCGATCCGCGGAAGCGTTGAAGCCGCACTGCTGCACGACATCGCGGATTTCATGATCGACATCGTCGTCACCGGCAAGACGATCGACGAACTCGATCTGCAAGTATGCTCGGTGATTATGAAGAGCGATCTTGCGGTGCTGGAGGCGGGCTCGTGAGCGCCGTCATGCGTCGCGCCGTCGCGGCGCTGCCCGATTACGACCCGCGCGACTTATGCGACGACGGCATCGCGATCCGCCTGCATCGCAACGAGGGCGCGCTGCCACCGCCGCCGTTCGTTCTCGACGCGGTCCGCAATATCAACGCCGAAGTATTGCGCACCTATCCGACGCGGCTGCAACGCGACGTAACCGAGAGTCTGTCAGTGCGACTCGCGCGCGATCCCGCCTGCCTGGCACTGGCGAACGGCGCCGATGAAATCCTCGCCGGCGTTGCACGCTCGGTGCTCGATCCGGGCGATAACGCGGTTACGGCCGCACCCACCTTCGGCATGTACGCGCGCGTGGTTGCGCTGGCCGGCGCGCAATTGCGGCGCGTGCCGTACGCTTCACGCTGGCGCTTGGAACCGCAGCGCCTCATCGACGCCGCCGGTGAACGCACTCGTTTGGTGATCCTGGGCCACCCGAACAACCCGACGTGCGACCCGCTGCGCGCAAGCGACCTGGCCGCGATTGCGCAGGCATTGCCGCAGGCGCTCGTTCTGGTAGACGAAGTCTACCTGGCGTTCTCCGATCGTTCGCTTGCGCGGGAGGCCGCGGCGTTCGAGAACGTGGTTGTCGCCGGCTCGTTTTCAAAATGCGCGTCGCTCGCCGGCGCGCGCTTTGGCTATGCTCTCGCGCCTCCGGCATCGGCCGCGGCGCTACGCCGATGCCTCGGGCCATATCCGGTGGCCGCCGTGAGTCTGGTAGCGGCGCTCGCGTACCTGAGCGACACCGTACGCACGCGGATCTTCGAAACGCAACTCGAAGGGCAAATCGCCCGCAGTCTCGACGCACTGGAAAGCGCCTTCGCACCGTTTGCACGCGAGGTCTGGCGTGGTCCGGCCAACTTCTTGCTGGCCGACTGCGGCCCCGCAGCCGTTTCGATTCGTGAAGCGCTAGCTCAGCGCGGTATAGCCGTGCGCGGTTTCGACGATCCGATGCTCGCCGGTATGCTGCGCGCCTGTGCGGCGGACGACGTCACCACGGAAACGGTCGTGCGCGAGCTGCGCGCAATTTCGGCGGACGTACCCTCCTATGCGTAGCGCGAGCCGTGTCCGACAAACCAAAGAGACCAGCATTCGTCTTTCACTCGCGCTCGACGGCGCACCGAACGTGCGCATCGAGACCGGCGTTGTGATGCTCGATCACCTGCTCGGCCAGTTCGCGTTTCACGCTCGTGCGGCGCTCGAAATCGAGGCACGCTCGCTCGATGCGATTCGTCACCATTTGATCGAAGACGTAGCGATCGTGCTGGGCGCGGCGCTCGACGACGCACTGGGCGATCGCTCGTGCATCGCTCGTTACGGCGAAGTAACCCTGCCGATGGACGACGCGCTCGTACGCGCCGCGGTCGACTTAGGTGGACGCGTGTATGCACGCTCGTCGCTCGATCTGCGCTGCGAACGCATCGAAGATTTGGAGACCGTCATGATCGCGCATGTCATCGGCAGCCTAGCGGCGAACGCGCGCGCGAGCGTGCACGTCGATCGCCTGGCGGGCGAAGATCCGCATCACATCGCCGAGGCCGCATTCAAGGCTCTCGGTCGCGCATTCTCGCGCGCGTGGAGCCTCGATCCGCGCTTTGACGGCGTTGCTTCGACCAAAGGCGTGTTGCGATGAGGCCGTGCGTCGGAATCGTCGCACTCGGCGCTGCAAATCGTCGCAGCATCGAGTCGGCTCTCGAACGTGCGGGCGCCGCGACGCGCTTCGTATCCGAACCGGTCGCGGTCGGTCCCTGCGACGCACTGGTGATTCCGGGCGTTGCCCATTTCGGCTTCGTAGCGGGTGAACTCGATCGGGGGGAGCTGCGTCCGGCGCTGCTCGCCGCATGCGCAGCCGGTGTGCCGATCCTCGGTATCTGCGTCGGATATCAACTTCTGTTCGAATGCAGCGAAGAGGCGCCGCAAGCACAAGGCCTGGGCATCTTCAGCGGGACCGTGCGCCGGTTGCGCACGCCGCGCGTTCCGCATATGGGGTGGAATTCCATCGAGCCGCTCGCCGATTCGAGCGCAATCGGCCGCGGATGGGCCTATTTCGCGAACGCCTTCGCTCCGGACCCGGACGTACCGAACGCGATTGCGACAACCAGCGACGGCATCGACCGTTTCGCAAGTGCGGCGCAAGCGGGGACGGTGAGCGGCGTGCAGTTTCATCCCGAGCGCAGCGGCGCGTACGGCGCGCAGCTGCTCGAACGATTCGTGCGATCGGCGGCGACCGCGTATGTTGGCTAAACGCATCATCGCGTGTCTCGACGTTCGTGACGGACGCGTGGTAAAGGGCCGCCGGTTCCTCGGGCTTCGCGACGCGGGCGATCCGGTCGAACGCGCGCTTGCCTATCGCGATGACGGGATCGACGAAATCGTCGTGCTCGACGTTTCGGCAACGCTGGAATCTCGTTTGGCAAACCGGCGCACGATCGAAGCGATTGCGCGGGCCTTGGACGTGCCGCTCACCGTCGGCGGCGGCGTGCGCGAGATCGACGACGTTGCGCGGCTGTTGGACGCCGGGGCCGACAAAGTCTCGATCAACAGCGCCGCGCTTGCGCGCCCGCAACTGCTTTCGGATGCCGCATCACGTTTCGGCTCGCAATGCGTCGTGATATCGATCGATGCGCGGCGCGATGCGAACGGATACGCGATTGCGTCCCACAGCGCGAGCCGTCCGTATGCGCGCGATCCGTTCGATTGGGCACGCCAGGCGCAAACGCTGGGCGCAGGCGAAGTGCTGCTTACCTCGATCGATCGCGACGGCAGCCGCGAGGGATTCGATCTCGATCTCGTGCGCGGCGTCAGCGCAGCGGTGAGCCTTCCGGTCGTCGCGTCCGGCGGCGCATCGACACCGGAGAGCTTCGCGTCCGTGCTCCAAGCTGGCGCGGACGCGGCGCTCGGTGCGTCGATTTTTCACGACGGCGACGCGCGCGCGAGCGACGTCAAGCGCGCCTGTCGCGCTCGTGGCCTAACGGTGCGACCGTGATCGTCGCCAGCATCGATCTACGCGGTGGGAGAGCCGTGCAGTTGCAGCGCGGCGAGCGGCAAGTGCTCGCTCGCGACGACGTCGAGGAGCTCGCGGCGAATTTCGGGAGGCTCGGTGAGATTGCCGTCATCGATCTCGATGCTGCGTTCGGCGAGGGCGACAATGCCGAACTGATTCTTCGTCTTTGCCGGCTAGCTCGCTGCCGCGTCGGCGGCGGAATTCGTGACGTCGAACGCGCGAAGCGATATTTGCGCGGTGGCGCAGCATCGGTGATCGTCGGCACCGCCGCGACGCCGGAGTTGCTCTCGAAACTGCCGCGCGAGCGCGTGGTGGTAGCGTTAGACGAGCGCGCCGGGCGCGTTGCGGTAGAAGGCTGGCGTGCCGCAACAGACGAGAGCGCACTCGAGCGCGCTTCGCGCCTTCAGCCGTACTGTGGTGGCTTTCTTTATACTGATATCGAGCGGGAAGGTATGCTCGGCGGCGTGGATCTCGATGCCGCGGCGTTCTTGCGAGATCGTCTCGAAGGCACGCTCACGTTTGCCGGGGGGATCAACAGCGTCGAAGAGATCGCTGCACTCGACCGATTCGGTGTCGACGCGCAGGTGGGAATGGCGCTTTACACGGGAAAGCTCGACCCGGTCGATGCACTGCGCGCGGTAATCGATTTCGAGCGCGGCGGCGGTCTCGTGCCGACCGTCGTCTGCGACGCCGCCGACGGCACCGTTCGCATGCTCGCGTATTCTTCGCGTGAATCGCTCGGAGTTGCGCTGCATGAGGGAGTCGGCGCCTACTGGAGTCGCCGTCGCAACGAAATTTGGCGCAAGGGCCAAACATCCGGCGCCGTGCAACGGCTGGTTCGCGTTGAGCTCGACTGCGATCGAGACGCCCTTACGTTCTACGTCGAGCAATCCGGAGCAACATGTCACACGGGCGCGCAGCGCTGTTTCGGGCCCCCGGCGTTTTCTTGGAATACGCTGTTGCGCCGCATCGAGCAGCGAGCCTCAAGCGGCAACGAACGCTCCTATACGCGCAAGCTCCTCGCGGATCGTTCGCTGCTCCGCGCGAAACTGCTCGAGGAGGCTGAGGAGGTTTCCCAGGCGCAAACGCACGACGAGGTCGCCTGGGAGTGCGCCGATCTGCTGTATTTTCTTTCGGTTCGGATGCAGCAGGCCGGAGTGCGCATTGACGACGTGATGGCGCAGCTGGCATCGAGGGCGCTGTGATCGAGCGGACCGCCGCCGAAGTACTCGTAAACGCCGCGCCGCAAGCGCAGGTCGACGTCTCCGCGATCGTCGCCGGCGTTCGCGCCCGTGGCGATGACGCGCTGGCCGAGTATGCGGCACGCTTCGGAGATCCGCCGCCGCGACGCATCGCGCGCGAGGAAATCGTCGCCGCGCATCGCGACGCAAGTGAGGCGTTGCGCGCTGCGCTCGAGGGCGCTTCTCAACGAATCGAGAGCTTCGCGCGAGCGCAGCGCGAGGCGCTGGCCGACGTCACAATTCGTGCCGGAAACCTCGAGCTCGGACATCGAGCGATACCGCTCGAACGAGTCGGCATCTACGTGCCCGCCGGCCGTCATCCCCTACCATCGTCGTTATTGATGGGCGCGATTCCGGCGCGCGTTGCCGGCGTACGCGAATGCATCGCGTGCACGCCGCGCGCGGGAGCCGAGGTTCTTGCGGCCGCGCACGTTTGCGGCATCGAGACGGTCTTTGAAGTCGGCGGCGCACAAGCCATCGCCGCGCTCGCCTACGGCACGCAGAGCGTTCCGCGCGTCGACCTCATCGTCGGGCCCGGGAATGCGTACGTCACTGCGGCAAAGCGGGCCGTACTCGGTGCGTGCGGAATCGACGCGCTTGCGGGACCTTCGGAAATCGCGATCGTCGCTTCGATGGATGCCAGCGCCGATTTGGTCGCCGCCGATCTGCTTGCTCAAGCCGAACACGACGACGACGCCCGCGCCTTGCTGATCACCGACGACCGCGCTTTTGCCAGCGACGTCGGCCGCTGCATCGAAGTCCGCCAGTCGCAGCTTGCGACCGCGCAAACGGCGCGGCGGTCGCTCGAAGCGCGCGGTGGCTTCGTCGTGCTTGCGCTCGAAAATGCACCGGAATTTTGCAATCGACTCGCGCCCGAACATCTTTCGCTGCAAGGCGAACGCGCGCAAGCGCTCGCAGCGCGCTTCACGGCGTACGGAAGTCTGTTCGTCGGCGAAGGTGCAGCCGAAGTCTTCGGAGACTACGGCAGCGGCCCGAATCATATCTTGCCGACCGGCGGAACGGCTCGATTCTCGTCGGGGCTTTCCGTGATGAACTTTTTGACGCTGCGCACGTACCAGCGATCCCTCGGAAGCGCCGATCGCCGCATCACGGCGGATGCGGCGATCTTGGCTGAGGCGGAGGGCTTATTCGCCCACCGTGATGCCGCGCTGGCGCGGCGTTAGGTCATTACCGTCCGGGCCGCGCCGAGGGCCTTGGCCTTGGGGCCGGATGGCCTTGCGGGCGTGCGGCGGGCGCCGGATGCGGCGCCGCGTGATACGTGGCCGGATGCGGCGCTGCGTGATACGTGGCCGGATGCGGCGCTGCGTGATACGTCGTTGCCGGCGCGTGACGCACTGTTGCCGGTGCGTGATACGTCGTGGCCGGCGCATGATGCGTGGTCGCCGGTGCGTGAGACGTCGTGGCCGGCGCGTGATGCGTCGTCGCCGGTGCGTGATACGTCGTGGCCGGCGCATGATGCGTGGTCGCCGGTGCGTGAGACGTCGTGGCCGGCGCATGATGCGTGGTCGCCGGTGCGTGAGACGTCGTCGTGGGTCGATTTGTCGCAGAGAATGGACGCTGCGCCACTGCGATCGCGGGACGCCCTTTGTTCACCGAGTAGCGCAAAGCCGTATCGCTGCGCGCATAGGTTTCATGCTGCGTTTGTGCCGCAGTCATTCCGAAACGGCGCTCCGAATAGGCGTGCAGCTGCGTCGCCGTAGGACGCGCATTGATGCCATGCGGACCGCCGTTGTAGGCGACACGCGGACCGTTCACCGCGACAGGCGGATTACGGTAATACGCGTTATGCACGATCGTGACGTTCGTGACATTGGTGATGTTCGTCACGGCGCGATTGTAAACGTACGTGTTACCGTTCCATTGTCCGCCGTAGAAGCCGCTACCAAAGTAACCGTAGCCGTAATTGATGCCGCCGTAGAAGCCAACTACCGGCCCCCAGTAGCCTGGATTCCACTGGTAATAACCAGCACTCCAGCCCCAATAGCCCGGCGTCCAATACAGGCCAAAGGCTGGCGCAACGATCCAGGTTCCCGGAACCCAATAGTATCCGTATGGACCCCAAGCCCAATACCCCGGCTGCCAGATATAGTTCGGTGCCGGAGGCGGCGGCTGCGTATAGATCGGCAGCGGCGGTGGTCCGATCGTGACCGAGAGACCCACGAAAACGGCTGCATCCGAGCGTGCGGTGGTCAATCCGAGCGCTAGAATGCAGGCGATTGTGAGTGTAGAGATGATCCTTGTGAAGCAAGCCATGCTTTCGTCCTCTTGGCCTTTCATAGTAGCTCTATACCCGGTAACGGGAGCGGCCTTTCAGACCTTCCTCTTCTCACCGGACTTTCATGGGGAGCAGAGCGAGTCGAGAGCAGCAAGCGCATCCTTGTCTGCCGGTGCGTCGATTGCCCGGGTGTAGGCCGCCGTATAGATCGCGCTGGGGCCGATCGCGGTCGTCTCGAGAATACGCAACTTGTCGCTCCCTTGCGAAACCGTGAGCTCGATCATGTAGCCGTCTTTTGTGCCTGCGCAAACCTTGTGCGGCGCGGCTGAGACGATGACGACCGGCATCGTAGCGAGGACGCCCTTCGTTTGATTGATGATCTGATCGTCGGTTGCGCCGGCAGGGCGCGGCTCGCCGTTGATCGTGATATTTTCACCTGACGCCTGCGGCCGGTTGGAAAACCACATACCGAAGAATTGAACGTTGCCAACCTGCTTGTCGTCGGCTTGCGCCTGCCACGACGACGGGGGCGCAAAGATCGGGGACGGCAGGGGTACAGGCGCAGACGATGGCGAGGGGGTGGGTGAGACCTGTGCAACCAGCGCCGCAAATAGCAATGCGAGCATCATTTTCCCTCGTAGAAGCAACGAGCGCACATCGGGCGGTACTCAACCTCGCCCTCGATTGCAACCTGCTCGCCGGTGAAGACGCGCACGCCGTCGACGTAGCGCGGATTCATCGTGGCTTTCCGACCGCACGAACAAATGTTCTTTAGCTCCTCCACGCTGTCTGCAAGCGTGAGCAGATAGGCCGATCCTGGGAACGGTTCCCCCCGAAAATCGCTGCGAATGCCGTAGCAAATCACCGGGATGCCAAGCAAATGTGCACCGCGATGCAGTTGACGAACTTGATCGGCGCTCAAGAACTGTGCTTCGTCGACCAAAACGCAAGAGATTCCATCCATGCGCGACATCTCTGCAAAGAAATCCAACTGCTCATCGAACGTCATCGACTCGCGCTGCGGACCGATGCGCGACGCGATCGCGCCTTTCCCGAAGCGATGATCGATCGCCGCTGTGTACATTGCGACGCATCGTCCGTTTTCTTCATAGTTGTGAGCTACCTGAATGAGCGCGGTGGACTTTCCGGCGTTCATCGCCGAATACCTAAAATATAGTTTCGCCATTATCTACCGGGGGTGTCTATGGAAAGCAGGCTTGCGCTCCGTACGCTTTTCGCGTGGTTCGCCGTGGCATCGTTCGTTGCATGCGGCGGCGGCGGAAGCGGCGCTGTGCCGGGCACGGGCTCGTCGGGAGCCGGAAGCCCGAGCGCATCGACCATGGCAACCAAGGAACAAAGCGTCGCGGGCTCTGCGCTGGCGATAACCGGCAACAGCCTCGATGTCGATCAATTCGGAACGACCGGCGGCGCCGCCGTCTTTGCGATTCAGCGCGCAATCGCCACTCGCAACGGCCAGTCGCCCGCAGCGGAAACAGGGACATGTCAAAACGGCGTCGAGGTCTCGCAATCGCGCTCGGGCCTCGGAGAATTTCAGGAAACGATCGAGTTTTTCTATGACTCCGCTTGCACCGAGCCGCGCAAACTGATCGTACTCGACGTTACGTTCAGCTCCACCGGCGGCACTGCGACCGGTACGGAAACCATCTACGATATGAGCGGCAACATCGTCGACTACAAGACCGACGACGTGACCTTCACGTTCGCTTCGGGTTCGCAGAAACTCGCGGAGATCAGCGTGCAACGCACGGTCGCCGCCGCCCCGAGCGCCACGCCGTTCGCAGCCAACGGATTCACCTGCATCTTTGGCGGCAGCGACCCGATCGACTGCGGCAACGCCATCGTCGCTACGATCAACGACCTGCGTATCGATCCGCACATCTACGCAACGTCGAGCCCTACGCCGAGCGCCGCGCCGACGGCTTCACCCACGCCGTATGAGATCGGATTCAGCGGCTCGGTTGTCGGCACGCAGACGAGTCCCTCGCCGTCGGCCTCACCAGACGCGCAGCCGTTCTTGGGATGGAACCCGCAGAGCACGCAGCTGCAACTGACGATCGCCGGCATGGGATACATCGGCGCCACTGGGTCCATGACGATCGCACCCGCAAAGGCGCCCCTCTGGACGGTGAACGGCGGTACACAAGTGACGACCCTCAGCGGCACCGCAACGATCGGATTCGGCTATGCCGGCATGATCGGCAGCGCAAACATCACGCTCGTCGACAGCGCCGACGGATTAACGATCACGCTCACGTCAATAGGACGCGGCGGGCTTTCGGGAACCGTGACCAATAGCAGCGACGAGACTGTTGCAACGGTCAGGGTCGATGCCAACGGCGACGGCGTGATCGATTATACGAGCGGCGCGACCGCGCAGATTCGAGACTGGGTGATTCTGAGCAGCTAGCGCAGTAAACCAACGTCCTTTGCGACGCACTCGAACGCGGCGAGCGCGCGGTTCATCTCGTCTTGCGTGAGTTTGGCCGAAAGCTGAGTGCGTATTCGCGCCGTTCCTTCGGGAACAACCGGAAAGCCGAAGCCCGTTACGAAAATGCCTTTCGCGAGCAATCGGTCGCTCATCGCAATTGCGAACGCAGTATCACCGACGATAATCGGTACGATTGCGCTCGGACCTTCGAGCGGGCGCAGTCCGATCCGCTCGAGACCGTTGCGGAAATACGCAACGTTCGCGCGCAATTGGTCGACCAACTCCGGATGGGCGTCAAGATAGTCGATCGCCGCAAGAGAACTGCACGCAACCGTTGCCGGCAGAGCATTGGAGAACAGCTGCGGGCGCGAACGCTGAATTAGCATATCGATCAACGCGCTGCTTCCGGCTACGAAGCCGCCTGCAGCGCCTCCAAGCGCCTTGCCCAGCGTCCCGGTGATGATGTCGATCTCGCCGGTCAACCCGAAGTGCTCGATCGTACCACGTCCGGTTTTTCCCATGACGCCGGTTCCGTGCGAATCGTCGACGACACTCACGGCGTCGTACTGTTTGCACAGCGCAACGATCTCGGGCAGCTTGGCCACCGAGCCTTCCATCGAAAACACGCCATCCGTCACAACCAAAATCGGCCCCGCCCCAACGGGCTCACCCTGAGCTTTTCGAGTCACGGCTCGGGGCGAAGCCCCGAACGTTAAGGATTCAGCGGAAGCTGAATCCTTGTCACCCTGAGCTTGTCGAAGGGCGCTCTCGAGGCCGGCCATGTCGCCATGTTTGTAGACGGCACGTTTGGCTTTGCCGGCAAGGCGCGCGCCGTCAATGATCGATGCGTGATTGAGCTCATCGGAGATGATCGTTGAGCCTTCGCCGCAGATCGTCGCAAAAAGCCCGGTGTTTGCGTTCCAGCAAGAAACGAACGTTAGCGAAGCCTGCGTGCCGAGGAACGACGCTATCCGTTCCTCGAGGGTACGGTGAATATCGAACGTGCCGCAAATGAATCGCACCGACGCCGTGCCCGCACCATATTTTCGCAGCCCTTCGATTCCGGCCTCGATGACCTCGGGCTGATCCGAGAGCCCCAAGTAATTGTTGCTCGAGAGCACGATGACGTCGCCCGCTTCTTCCATGTGTACTTCAGCCGCCATCGGCGTCGTAAGATGCCGCAATCGCTTGTACGTACCGGCACGCTTAAGAGCCTCGAGTTCCGACTGCAATTGCGCATCAAATGCCCGATTCACTTGGCCATATCTCCCTTGATGTCGAGAACGATTTTTGCGGCTTCGCCGCTGCGCATGAGTTCGAAGGCGCGATCGAATTCGTGGAACGGCAGCACGTGGGTGATGATTGGACGCAGGTCGATGCGTCCGCTTTTGACCAATGCTTGTGTTTGATACCAGGTTTCGAACATCGTGCGGCCATTGATGCCTAGTACCGTGAGGCCCTTGAAGATGATGCGTTCGGCGAGATTGAGATTCACATTGTCGCCCGGGATGCCAAGCAGCGCTGCCGTGCCGCCGTTGCGAACCATCTGCAGCGCCAAGTCGATCGCGCTGCCGCTGCCCGACATCTCGAGTAGCACCTCGACGCCGTCGCCCCCCGTGCGGCGTTTGATCTCGTCAACCAAACCCGGCGCGCGCGCGTCAAAGGTTTCGTCGGCGCCCAAGCGTCGCGCCAGCTCCAGCTTTGCCGGATTCACGTCGATCGCATAAACCGACGCTGCGCCCGCCGCGCGCGCAACCGGAATCGCCATCAAGCCGATCGACCCGACTCCAGTGATCACCACGCTCTTCGTGCTTACGCCCGCCGCCATTACGGTATGCACGGCGTTGCCGAGCGGATCGAAAACCGCCGCAAACTCATCCGGAATCGCGGGGTCGAGTTTCCACACGTTGTATTCCGGCATTGCGATGAATTCGGCAAACGAGCCGTCGCAATCGACCCCAATGATCTTGACGTTCTCGCAGATGTGCGCCTGGCCGGTCCGGCACAGAACACAGGTTAGATCAGCGATGTGCCCTTCCGCGGAAACACGATCGCCGGGAACAACCGCGCGTACGGCGCTTCCGATCGCCTCGACGACACCCATGAACTCATGTCCGATTACCACCGGCGGGTGCACCCGCGCTTGCGCCCACGGATCCCACGAGTAAATGTGGTGATCGGTCCCGCACACGCCCGCCTTTTCGACTCTGATCAGCACGTCGGTCGGACCGATGGAGGGAATCGGAACGTCGTGCATCGTGAATCCGGGTTCCGGCCGGAGTTTGGAGAGCGCCTTCATCGTCGATGCCATGACGGGCCCACATATTGCACGAAAATGAGGCCCGCGCCTTGCGCGAGCCCTTATCGATTTGGGGGGCGACCGTGGCGACGAGCTGCTTGTCGTCCGGCGCCACGGATTCGCGCGAAGCGCGAATCCTGCTATCCGTAGCGGCCGGTGATGTAGTCCTCGGTTCGCTTGTCTTTCGGCTTGGTGAAGATCGTTGACGTGGTGTCGGATTCGATCAATTCGCCCATCAAGAAGAACGTCGTGAAATCACTGATGCGAGCGGCCTGCTGCATCGAGTGCGTGACGATGACGACCGTGTACTCCTTTTTCAGCTCGTCAATCAGGTCTTCGATCTTGCTCGTCGCGATCGGATCGAGGGCCGAAGCCGGCTCGTCCATCAGCAGCACTTCGGGGTCGACGGCAAGGCAGCGCGCGATGCAGAGGCGTTGTTGCTGGCCACCGGAGAGATCCAACGCGGAACGATCCAGCCGGTCCTTGACCTCATCCCACAGCGCCGCGCCGCGTAAGCTCTTCTCGCAGATGTCCATCAGGGTTTTGCGGTTACGCTCGCCGTGGATCTTCGGTCCGTAGACGACGTTCTCGAAAATCGTTTTCGGAAATGGATTCGGCCGCTGGAAGACCATGCCGATCCGGTGGCGCACGGTCACGGGATCGACGTTGCTCGCATAAATGTTGTCACCATCGAGCAGAACTTGACCCTCGACTCGGGCATCGGGCGTGAGATCGTGCATGCGATTGAGCGCACGGATGAACGTCGATTTACCGCAGCCCGACGGGCCGATCAGCGCCACCACGCAGTGCTCCGGAACGCTCAGCTGCGCGTTCTTGATCGCGTGAAACGAGCCGTAGTAAATATCGAGATCACGTGCTTCAAGCTTCGTGGAGGTCGGAGCACTCGTGAGGTCGGGGTTCGTAGTTAACATGCGCGTCCTAGTGTCGTCCCGTTTGGGCAGGGCCGTGTCCGTGAATTCCAGCCGTCGGTGCATCAGCTCCTATCGCGCCGGCGGTGAGCCATGCTTAAGTCGTGATTAAGGGACATTAAGATAAACGCCCTCGGCACGCACCGCGGGCGTAGATTCGGGAAACACGTCGACATACCACTCTCGTACTTCATGGAGGGTAAGGCCGCGGCAGTATTCGTCGAGGAACGCCAGGATTAGACTGCGCATCGTGCGCTCGTCCGAATCCGGGCAAATCGAACGCGACATGCGCTAACGATAGCGCAGGTAGATTAGGTGCCGCTTATCGCGGCCTTAAGACGCTCGCGGCCCGACGCGCATGATCGGAAGGCGAATCGTGAACACCGTGCCGCTGCCCATCATCGATTCGGTCGACACGGTTCCGCCGTGCGCATCGACGATGCCTTTGACGATCGCAAGTCCCAAGCCGGCGCCGCCGCTCTCACGCGTACGCGACCGGTCGACGACGTAGAAGCGCTCGAAGATATGCGGGATGTCACGATACGGAATGCCGACGCCGGTGTCGCGCACCCGCATGATCGCGTCGTTTCCGCTGGCGTCCAGCTCGACCACGACCGATCCCCCGGCCGGCGTGTGCCGAATCGCATTGTCGATCAAGTTCACAAATACTTGCGAGAGCCGATCCGGATCGGCTTCGACTCTTACCGGTCGCATCGTCCGCAGCTCCAAACGCACGCCTTTATTCGCGGCTTGCGGTTCGAACGAGGTGACGATCGGATGGGCTACGACTTCCAGCTCGATTTCGCGCAGGTTGAGCCGCAGTTGTCCCGACTCGGCTCGCGCTTGTTCCAGCAACTGTTGCACGAGAGACGCCAGGCGATCGACTTGCGCCAGCACTTGCGGAAGAAACAGATCGGCAGCTTCGTCGTCAGGTGATTCGATGACGGTTTCGAGCATGAGCTTGATTGATGAAAGCGGCGTGCGCAGTTCGTGCGAGACGTTCGTGAGAAATTCTTTGCTCGCCCGTTCCAGCCGTGCAATGTCGGTTTTATCGTCGGCGAAAACGACAACGCCGCGCCCTTCGCCATCGCCGATTGGATACACGGAAACTCCGTAGGTCCGCCGCTGCGTTGCGCTCGCGATCGTCATCGGAGCAACCGACGCTTCACCTCGCATCGCTTCGTCGATGCGCCGCTCCAGCTCGACGTTGGGAATCGAGGTAATCACGTGCGAGCCGATGGCTCGCTCCGGATCGAATTCGAAAATCGTGCCCGCCGCCGGATTGGCGAATCGCACGCGCGCGGCAGCGTCGACGAACACTACGCCGAGCGGAAGCGCTCCGACCAGACGCACGAAATCGGCGTCGCTGCGCGGCTGCGCAGCGCTCTGCACGGGTTCCACGCGCTCCGGTTCGCGACGGCGGCTCGTCGCGCGCGCGACGAGCCACCCAATCAGTGCGCCTGACAGGAGCACCACTGCAGCCAGCAGTGCGTACTCGATCACGGCCTACGTTTTGAACATGTAACCGCGCGAACGCACGGTGATGATGTGACGGGGAGTGCGCGAATCTTCCTCAATCTTCTCGCGCAACCAGCGGATGTGAACGCTGACCGTCTGTTGCTCACCCTCGAAATCGTAACCCCAGACTTTGTCGAGTAACGTTTGACGCGTTACGACGCGCCCATTGTTCTCCATCAGCACGCGCAGAAGAGCGAACTCCTTGGGCGCGAGCGCCACGTCCTTGCCTCGCACCGTCAGTTGTTGACGGGAAGGGTCGAGCACGATCTGCCCGAGCGAGATCGCTTCTTCGTGTCCGCCTTGAATCGGCGTCTGGCGACGCAAACGCGCCTTGACGCGCGCGAGAAACTCGTGCAGCGCGAAAGGCTTGGTAACGTAGTCGTCGGCCCCGAGCTCGAGCGCCAGCACCTTGTCGATTTCCTGATCTTTGGCGGTAAGCATGATGATCGGAACCGACGAGAATTTCCGAATCTCCTTACATGCCTCGACGCCGTCGAGCACCGGCAGCATGATGTCGAGCACGACCAGATCGGGGGTCTCACGCTGCGCCATCGCGACGGCGCTGCGGCCATCGCTTGCCGTAACGACGGTGTAGCCGCTGCGTTCGAGGTTGAAGCGTAGCGTTTGCAAGATCGCGGACTCGTCGTCGACGACTAGGATCTTCTTATTGAAGTCCGGACTCTTGACGAACGCTCCCCGCGAGGGCTTGGTCTCCAGCGATCCGTTCATACCACTTGGCGATCGCGCTGTAATCGAGCGCGCCGTCTCCTTCTCCAGATCGAGCGGTGTAGAGTTGATACGCAAGGCCCGTGAGAGGCATCGCGTATCGGGTTGCGCGTGCGGCATCGAGTGCTGCCGCCAGGTCTTTTCGTAGCAGATCCAAGGCGAAGCCCCCCTCGAATGAACCGGCGAGCCACGTCTTGGGTAGCCATTGGTCAAGAAGGTAATTGGAACCCGTCGCCGTTGCAAGAACTTTTCGCACCGCATCCAGATCCGCTCCGGCACGTCGCGCGAAAACCAATGCTTCAATGTTGGCGATCATTACGCTGGCGATGATCACCTGATTGACGAGCTTGACCGTTTCCCCCATGCCGATCCCGCCCAGCAGGGTCGGCGTGCCCATCGCGCGCAGGACGGGCTCGACGCGATCGAAGACTTCGGGCTTCGCGCCGACCATGATCGTGAGTGTCCCCGAGGCGGCCCGCACCGGCCCGCCGCTGACAGGAGCGTCGACGAACTCCACACCGCTCGCCGCCAACCGCCCGGCAAAACGCTGCGAGGCGATCGGCGAAATCGTCGACATGTCGATGGCAATGCTTCCGGCCGTCAAGCCAGCCGCCACGCCACGTTCCCCGAACAGGACTTCCTCGACCTGGGGTGCGTCGGGAACGCAGATAATGACAACGGCGCTCTTAACCGCGACGGCTGCCGGATCGGACGCCTGCGTGGCGCCCTCCGCAACGAGCCGCTCGAGTGCATCACGGCGTTGATGGGCCGCAACCGTCACGGGAAAACCCGCTTTCAGCAGCGAGCGAACCATCGGCTCGCCCATCGCGCCCAAACCGAGAAATCCGAGGGAGAGCCGCGCATCCATCACGCGGCACTTTCACACAGGCGCCGTCGCGGTCCTGGCCGAAGCCGCCGCCATGAGCACTGTTACCACGCCCGTTCGGCGCCCAACGTTCGATCAACTCAACCTCTCGACGGGGAAGCGCACCCGTTTGCACCGGCTCATGTACGAACACGGCCCGGCAAACGGAACGCTGATGATTTTACCGATCGATCAGGGCCTCGAGCACGGGCCGATCGACTTCTTCGACAATCCGGACTCCATTGATACCGATTGGATTCACCGGCTTGCGGTCGAGGGGAATTTCTCGGGCATCGCGCTACACGTGGGTCTAGCGGAGAAATACCACCGGCACTACGCCGGACGCGTACCGCTGGTGCTCAAAATCAACGGCAAGACCAACGTGCCGCCTGACGACGAAGCGTTTTCCTCGCTGACTTCCTCCGTTGAAGACGCCGTTCGTCTGGGTGCCGACGCCGTCGGCTACACACTTTTCGTCGGAAGCCCCTCGCAAGACGTCGACATCGCGCAATGCAACGACGTGCGCCGCGAATGCGAGCGCTACGGCATGCCGCTGATCATTTGGTCGTATCCGCGTGGCTCGGCAATGAAGGCGAAGGGCGGCATCGATACCTTATATGCCGTCGATTATGCTGCTCGCGTTGCGTGCGAAATGGGTTGCGACATCGTCAAGCTCAACGAACCGAAGTGGGACGCGGCCACGGCCGACAAGATGCCTAAGCCGTACAACACGCTCCAATTCACCGACGTCGAAGGTCTGCGCAAGGTCGTCAAGTCGGCCGGACGTACGCTCGTGCTCGTTTCAGGCGGCAGCAAGATGGGCGACGACGCAACGATCCAAAAGGCGCGTGCCGCTATGGAAGCGGGATGCGTCGGTCTGATTTTCGGCCGCAACATGTGGCAGCGGAAGTGGGACGACGCGATGTCGATGGCCGAACGCATGCACGAGCTTATGCAGGGGTACGGCCAGGAACCGTAGTGGCGGGCCCCGTCTTGGCTCTCGGTGTTGGCTTTGCCTAGCCCAGGGGACGCGAAGGGCCGCACGTCGTGTGCGGCCCTTCGCTCGGCTGCGGCGGCCGCTCTCGACCGTCCTGGCTTCGCGGCGCCGCAGACGCCCCTGGGCCAGACAAAGCCAACACCGAGAGCCAAGACGATGCTGATAAGATTGACGAGTAGTTTTTATGATTGAGCAGCGGGAGAGCGAGACGATAGAGGCGCGGATCAACCGGGCGATTGATCGGGTGCGGCCGTTTATTCAGGGGGATGGCGGTGAGGTTTGGCTCGTTCGGGTTGACGGCGGGACGGCGTACGTTCAGATGCTCGGTGCGTGCGGCGGATGTCCGGCTTCGACGATGACGCTCAAGGGTGCAATCGAAGCGGCAGTTACTGCCGAGGTTCCGGAGATTACGCAAGTTCTTCAGGTTTGAGTCACGGTGAAGATCGCGGTTACGGGCTCTAGCGGTCAGCTTGGGCGCTTGGTCGTCGAGGAGTTGCTCGAACGCGTGCCTGCGGCCGATGTGGTCGCAATTACGCGCAGGCCGCAAGAGCTGCAAGGGTTTGCAGAGCGCGGGTCGCCGTTCGGCAGGGCGATTTTTCGTCGCCCGACCGACTGGTTGATGCGTTCTCCGGCGCTGAGCGCGCGCTCATCATCAGTACGATTGGACCGAATCCCATCGCTGCGCATCGCGCCGCATTTGCGGCAGCGGCGCAAGCGGGAGTTGCGCACCTGTATTATACGTCGGTGTTGAATCCGGTCGAACGCAATCCGTTTCCGCCCGCGCAAACACATCGGATCTGCGAAGAAGCGCTAAAGGCTACGCCCGGAGTTTCGTGGACGATTCTGCGTAACGCACTTTACGCGGACTTGCGCGCGCGGATTGCGCCGCGGCGGCCGCTGCAGCGCTCTCGAGCGACGGACACGAGCATTGCGTGTATGAAGTCACCGGACCGCAGGCCGTGAACGCGTGGTATTTTACAGATCTCTTGCGCGAATTCAGCGGCGAAGCGATCGCGTGCCGTCAGGTCGATGACGAAGAGTACGAGCGGTATCGCGCGTCGTTTGCCAGCGATCCCGCACATGCGCGCTAATCTACGCGGAACGACGGAAGCTGTTGCGGTTTTGAGCGAGCGCCAGCCTCGTTCGCTGCGCGAGCTCTTTCGCGCAGCGGCTTGATACTAGGCGCACTGCGCGCAGTAGTAGCTCACCGCTCCGTCGTGAACCTGTGGGACCATGTGCTCGCGCGAACCTCGACGGCCACACTTCGAACAAGCAAACGTCGCTCCGAGCGCAGCGGGGGCCGTGACCTCGTCACGCTTTGCAAGCCAGACGACGACGTAGATCGCAAGCCCGACTACGAGCGGGGCCCACGCAAAAAACCACCCGAGCACATCCGGCGAAACCACAGGATTCATAACGGATTCCACTCATTCGCACGCCTCCCGCAAGAGCCCTCGGAAGTAAGCCCGAAGCGTAGGCAATGGGCCCAGAGGCCGCGCTGCGCGAAGGGCTGATCGCGCACCTCGAGCGTACCCGCATCTTGCGGGATCCGCGCATTACTGCTGCGTTGCGCGCAGTCGACCGCCACCGTTTCGTTCCCGGCGCTTCGCCGCAGGAAGCCTACGAAGACAAGGCGCTGGCGATCAAGGAACATAACGGACTGATCATTTCGTCCATCTCGCAACCCTCGATGATCGTCCACATGCTTTCGCTGCTCGAGGTAGCGCCCGCGCAGCGTGTGCTGGAGATCGGCACCGGGACGGGTTACAACGCCGCCCTTCTCGCCTATCTCGCGGATCCCGGCACGGTCGTTAGCGTCGAGATCGAGGACGATCTGCTCGATCGCGCACGTGCGGCGCTCGACTCCGCCGGTTTCGGCCGCGTCGTGCTTTTGCCGGCCGCCAAGCTGTCGGCGCTGCTTCGTCCGTTCGACCGCATCGTCGTAACCGCGCGCTCGTCCGACATCGATCCGCAATGGTGGCGTCTGCTCGCGCCGGGAGGCCGTATCGTCATCCCACTCGACGTCGGTTACGGCGGCGAGCGCGCGATCGGGTTCGTGCGCGACGGCGACCGTTTGCAGAGCATCGGTTCGTACGCGTGTGCGTTCGTGCAATTACGCGAGAGCGGTGACGCGCTCGATCCCGAGATATTCTTCCGCACGCGCAGCGCGCGCTACGAGCGCGATCCGGCGCCCAGCACGCCACTCGACGTCATCGCGATCCAGCGCGCAAACGCCGATCCCTCTCTGCTCGAACAAGCCGACGCCGTGGTTGCGCGAACGCACACGCTCTTTGCGTTACGTCGCCAACATTAAAGGGCGAGCTGCATTTTTGTCATCCCGAGCGTAGCGAAGCGAAGTCGAGGGACGAGGAAAATGAAAGACCCCGGCAGTAAAACCGGGGTCTTTTTCTTTGCCGCAATTTCGTCGTCCCTCGACTCCGCTTCGCTACGCTGGGGATGACAAACTTAGGCCGATTTCTTGAAATAATCCGCGTTGATGGCGACGAAGTTTTGCCATTTTTCGGGGACGTCGGAGTCGGCGAAAATCGCTTCGACTGGACAGGCCGAAACGCAGGCCCCACAATCGATGCAGACTTCCGGATCGATGAAGAGCATCTCGTCGCTGTCCTCGCCTTTGATGCAATCAACCGGACACACATCGACGCACGACTTGTCCTTGGTCCCGATGCACGGCTCGGTGATGATGTACGTCATAACGGTAGCGATATTGGCAACGCCCGGAGCCGACGCCTGCCTATGCGGCTGAGCGCCGCCCCCTGATCACGCGGATGATGAACAACAGCACGACAGCGCCGATCAACGCGCACACGAAGCTTCCAAGGTTAAACCCGGTTACGCCTGCATGCCCGAAGAACGAGAAGATCCAGCCGCCGAGGAGAGCACCAACGATGCCGACCACTAGGTCCACGATGATGCCGCCCGAGGTCTCGCCAGGCACGATCCAGCGTGCGACAGCACCGACAATAATGCCGAAGATGATCCAAACAAGAATCCCCATGTGCGTACCTCCTGGCTGGCTCGATTCCCCTTCCAACCAAAACCTAAACGGGCGAAACCAGTGCCGAGCGCCAATGGTAGTAGGGACACATGACGAGCACGTGCCAATCCTGCCGCCGCCGTCCGTCTGCGACCGTGGTCGCAGGCGAATCGCTGTGCGCTAATTGCGCACAGCGACGCAGCGCCGCTAGCGCCCTCCCGTTCCTCGGCGCAGCCCTGGCCGCCGCCGGGCTGATCGCCGGCGGAGCGATGCTGCTCGAAAACCGCGATGAGATCTCACGCCGCCTGTCATTTACCGGCGGCACGCCGACGTTACAGAATTTCTCCCGCAACCTCACCGAACTCGCTCGCGCGGGAAAGCTCGATCCGGTGGTTGGCCGCGACGATGAAATCGAGCGTCTCGTTTCGATCCTCGCGCGACGCAGCAAGAACAATCCCGTGCTCGTGGGTGAGCCCGGCGTCGGTAAGACCGCAATCGTCGAGGGCCTTGCGCAGCGCATCGCCGCCGGGCGCGTGCCCGAGGCGCTGCGAAACAAGCGCGTGCTTTCGCTTTCGCTCGGTCCGCTCGTTGCAGGCACGAAATATCGCGGTGAATTTGAGAGCCGCGTGAAGCGGATTCTCGATGAAGTCAAGCGCAGCGCTCGCGACGTGATTCTCTTCATTGACGAATTGCATGCGCTGGTGGGAGCCGGCGCAGCCGAAGGTGCGCTCGATCTTTCATCGATGATCAAGCCCGAGCTCGCGCGCGGCGATTTACAGTGCATCGGCGCAACGACGTTCGATGAATACCGCAAGTATATCGAATCGGACGCCGCGCTGGAACGGCGATTCCAACCGGTGATGGTAGACGAGCCGTCCATAGACGCAACGATTGCGATCTTGCGCGGACTGCAATCCCGGTACGCTGAGCATCATCGAGTGACGATCTCACCGGGTGCGATCGAGGCAGCCGCAAATCTCTCGGCGCGTTATATCGCCGACCGGTTCTTACCCGACAAGGCGATCGACCTGATCGACGAAGCCGCGGCAAGCGTTGCGTTGGCCAACAAGGGCGCGATCGAACGTCCGCTGGTCACCGCCGACCACGTTGCCGCCGTTGTTACGAAGTGGACCGGCATTCCGCAACAGACGCTGTCGGAATCCCAAGCCAACGCTCTACTCGAGCTCGAGGCAACGTTGTCTCGCCGCGTCATCGGTCAAGATCATGCAATCGAAACGGTCGCGAGCGCCATTCGCCGCGCGCGTGCCGGCTTGCACGATCCACATAAACCGCTGGGAAGTTTTCTGTTCGCGGGACCGAGCGGCGTCGGCAAAACCGAACTTGCCAAAGCACTTGCCGCTGCGCTTTTCGGCACCGAGGACGCACTGGTGCGCATCGACCTTTCAGAATTCACCGAAGGCAACAGCGTTTCTCGTCTGCTCGGTGCACCCCCGGGATACGCCGGCCACGACGAGCCTGGACAACTGACCGAGCCCGTCCGGCGCCGTCCGTATTGCGTCATTCTCTTCGACGAGCTCGAGAAAGCCCACCCGGATGCCGCCAACGTGCTCTTGCAGATTCTCGATGACGGGCGCGTGACCGATGCAAAGGGGCGAACGATCGACTTTCGGCATGCGCTGATCGTGCTCACGACCAACGTCGACGAGGGTGAGATCGGCGATTATCTGCGCCCCGAACTGCTCAACCGCATCGACGACCGCGTACGCTTCAACGAATTGAAGTTCACCGATATCGAGGCGATCGTCGAAATCCACGTCGGCGCTTTAGCACAGCGTATGGGCACGCGCAACCTGCACTTGAATCTTTCGACGCAAGCCAAGGCCTATCTCGCGCGTGTGGCAATCGGGGCGGGAAGCGGCGCACGTTACGTGCAGCGCACGGTATCGCACTACGTTAGTACGCCGCTTTCTACCGCGATCTTACGCGGCGAACTTCGCGACGGCGGCACGGCCAGCGTGACACTCGAAGGCGATGCGCTGGTTGTGAAAGCGGCTTAGCGCAATGACATTACAAACCAAGTGACCGCTGCGACGACTAGGGCGAGGGCGATATATTGCAACGGCAGCCCAGGCGCGACCGCACCCGGTACTCCTTCCTGCGCGTCCTGTCGATCCAGAGCAGATCGTTCATGCAGGACCCACGTGTTGGCCGACTGCATGCGGTCCGGACTGGCGCGCCCTGACAGCCACGCAACGATGTCGTCGTCGGTTTGACACCGATCGACGGCGGCAGAAAATTCGTGCGCGGTGACGCCCCAGCGTTTCAACACCGCGCGGTCCATCGGGCAAGGATAGATATAGCCGTCGTGCGTTCGGGACGCCTTGGCGCGCGCCTTGTCGAAGACGCGAGCTAGCCACAGATAGCCGCCGATCGCTTCTCGGCCTCGTCGCGGGAACGTCTTCCCATCTCGAAAATCAGTCGGCATCATTCGCTCTCACGTCGACGAGTGGTTCAAAGGATCGCTTTGATGTCGGCGTCCAGCTGTGCTCTCGACAGTTGGCCGATTTCGATTTTGCGCACAACGCCGGTTTGGTCGATGAAGACGCCGACCGGCATGCCGTTGATCTGATACTCGTCACTCAATGTCCCGGAGTCCACAACCGCCGGATACGTGAGCGCATGGGCCCGCACGAATTGCTTTGCCTTTTGCGGCGTTTCTTGCACGTCGGCGCCAATCACTTGCAAGCCGCGCGGCGCGTATTCGCGGTAGGCGGCGTTGACTTCCGGCGCTTCCGCGTTGCACGGCGGACACCAGGTTGCAAAGAAGTCAATGAACACCGGCTTCCCGCGCAACTGCGCCATCGAAAGCGTCCCGCCGCTTACGAGCGGATCGGTCCAGTTCGGAGCGGGCTGCCCGACATGCGCCGTCGCACTAGGGCCACCGCTGCCGCCGTCGCCCGCGCTGCATCCCGCCAGCAGCCCGATCGCTGCTGCTAACGCTGCTCCCTTTTTAACCATAACTCGGATACGCCACCGCCTCCAGGTCGGTTCTCATTTGCGCGATCAATTCATCCACCGAGGCGAAAACGCGCTGCTCGCGCAGGTAACGCAGATCCCGCAGCGCGATTTCGTGACCGTAGACGGTTGCATGGAAATCGCGCAGCCATGCTTCGATCGTGCGCCGTTTTCCGTCGAACTGCGGGTTCGTGCCGATCGAGACCAATGCCGCGTAGTCGCGCCCGTCGTAGCGCGCAACCGCCGCATATACACCGTCTTTCGGCAACAGCTTCTCCGGCACGCGCAGGTTCGCGGTCGGGAAGTCGAGTTCGTGCCCGCGCCCGAAGCCAATATCTACCACGCCGCGCAGCTCGTAACTGTGACCGAGCAAGTGGTCGGCCAGCTCCAAATTGCCGTCCGCGATTAGCGTCCGGATCCGCGTGCTCGAGATGCGCTCGCCGTCATGCGTAACGTTTTCGAGCGCGGTAAACGGCAAGTTGCGCTCCGCGAAATACGCTGCGATGGTGGCTGCGTCACCCGCGCGCTTGTGCCCAAACCGAAACGTGCTGCCGACCGCAGCCCCGCGCACGCCCAAAGCCGTCAGCTTCTCCAGAAATGCCTGCGGCGTGAGCACGGATAGCCGCTCGTCGAACGGCACGAGGAAGCACTCTTCGAATCCGGCACGCGCAAACAGATCGATGCGCTCGGCCGTCGTGGTGATCAACGGCGGCTCGTTTCCCGGGCGCAAAAAAGCCGCAGGGTGATTCGCAAATGTTAGCACGCCGCACCGAAACCCCGGCTTGCGCATCCGCCGCGCCGCACGCGCAATCTCCATGTGTCCGCGATGCATCCCGTCAAAAAAACCGATCGCCAAAACGAGCGGCCGGTCATTCTCACGAAAAAGCTCGTGATATATCTTCATGGTTTAAAGGCGCTCCGCCCGAGGCTCCGCGCCCCCCGCTACGCGGGGCCCCCGGGCCAGGGGGCCCATTTGACTTGGTTGATCGGCGTAACATTCCCCTAGGGGGCCCCCATTTAACATTTAGACGAATACTCTTAGACGAATACTTTGCGAGGCGCTAAGAGCGCGCCGTGGGCTTCGCCGACGCCGACGAGTGTGCGCGAATGGTCGCGTACGAAGACGCGTTGGGCCGGGGCGCCGTCGGGCAGCGGGACGACTCGGCCGGCGCGAAAATCGGCGGATTCGCGCAGGTCGAGAACGATCGTGGGAAACGGAATGATGTGTTCGGGCGGCGTGATCGAGCCGCGCGGATCGTCGGCAATTTGCTCGAGCGTGCGCGATTCGTACAGCACGAAAGGACCCGAGGCTTCGCGCACCAGCGCGCCCATGTAGGCTGGAACGCCGATCGCAGCACCGATCTCCTCGCAAAGCGTGCGTACGTAGGTTCCTTCGCTGCACGCGATGCGGATGCGTGCGAGATTCGGCGCCTGCGTCCCCAAGAGGGTGAGACCGTAGATGGTAACGCTGCGCGCTTTGCGTTCGACCGACTTCCCTTCGCGCGCAAGTTCGTAAAGGCGCTTACCGCCGAGGTGGACCGCCGAGAACATGGGTGGAACCTGCGAGATGCGTCCGATGAACGCCGGCAACGCGTCAGCCAGCTTACGCTCCCAATGCGCCGGTAGCGTACCGGTCGCGACCGTCTCGCCTTGCGCATCCTGCGTTGTCGTCGATCGCCCGAGGACGATCAGCGCCGCATAGGCTTTGCGCTGGTCCTCGAGCAGTGGAATCAGTCGCGTGGCTTTTCCCACCGCTACCGGCAGAACGCCGGCGGCTTGAGGGTCGAGCGTGCCCAAATGACCTGCCGCAATCTTGCGGTCACCACCGTAAACGCCGTAGATGCGCCGGACGCGGGCGACGACTTGCGCCGACGAGTAGCCGGCGGGCTTGAAAACGTTGACGAACCCGATCTCGAGCGGGCCGCTCACAATCCTTCGGCGCTAAGTGCCGCGTCGACCGCGGCAAATGCATCATCGCGCGGACCCTTTAACGTCAGGCCCGAGGCACGGAAATGACCGCCGCCGCCCAGCCGCGCTGCCGCGGCCTGAACGTTGACACGGCCCTTCGAGCGCAGGCTGACGCGTATTTCATTGTCGATCGCCTTAAAAAGCGCCGCAACTTCGACACCTTCTTGCGCACGCAGAACGTTGACCATGTCTTCGGTGTCTTCGCCGTCAGCCCCGGTCTGCGCCAGCATCGCGTCGTCCACGAACGAATAGCAATACCGTCCGTCGTGCGCGAAGCGCATTTCGTCGATGATGCGTCCCAAAAGGCGCGTGGCGGCAACGCGCTTATTCGCAAAAATCTCCTCGGTAATTTCTTCCTTATCGGCACCGGCTCGCATCAGCTGGCCTGCAAGTTCGAGCACCTCCGGCGTTGTGTTCGAATGCATGAACCCGCCGGTGTCGGTCATGATCGTCGTCAGGATGCAGGTCGCGACGTCGCGATCGATCTCCGCGTTCATCTCGCGCAATAGGCGCATGACCGCCGTGCCGGTCGAGCATTCCGTCGGGATGACGAAATTGAGCGCGCCGAAATGCGAATTGCCGAGGTGATGATCGACGTCGAGCATGTTCGCCCGATCGATTTTGGGAAGGTACGGGCCCGCGCGTGTGAAGTCGCTCATGTCGCAGAAAACATAGAGCGTATCCGGCGGCATATCCGCCGGAATCTCGCCGGCGACGAACTGCGCGTCGGGCAAGAAGCGCAGATTGCGCGGTACCGGGTCCTGCTGAAAATACTGCACGCGCTTGCCCATGCGCTTGAGCACGAGTCCAAGTGCGAGTCCCGCGCCCAGGGTGTCGCCGTCAGGCTTGACGTGACTGACCATGACGAAGGCTTGGCGCTTGCGTAGTTCCGCAACTACCTCCGCTTCGGTCGACGAGCGAAGGTCGTTGTCGATCATTCGTGCACCTCTGCAGATTGGTGACGCTTCGCGTCCTCGCGCAGCGTCTTGGCGAGCGCAATCGCGCGCTCCGCCGACCGATCCTCGACGAAAATCAGCTCCGGCGTATGACGCAAATCGATCCGGTGGCCAAGTTCGCCACGCAAATACCGTGCCGCCGAACGCAGCCCGTCGAGCGATTGACGCGCTTGATGGCGATCGCCGATCACCGACACGAAAACCTTGCAATGCCGCAAATCGTCGCTGACTTCGACATGCGTTACCGTCACAAATCCAAGCCGCGGGTCCTTGAGCTCCTGCGTGATGAGCGTCCCAAGTATCCGCTGAATCTCATGATCGATCCGCGCAAGTCGTTGGCTTTTCATATCCTACTTGTCATCCTGAGCGTAGCGAACGAAGTGAGCGCAGTCGAAGGACCCACGTTACGTCGATGGCTCGCCCCTCGACTACGGTGCTTCGCACCTACGCTCGGGATGACAACGACGGCGACCAACTCTGCAAGCTTTACGCTCATGCAGTCACCAGTTCTGCGGCGATGTGTTCGGTGGCGTAAGCTTCGATGACGTCGCCGACTTTGAGGTCTTGGAACTTGGCGACTTGGATACCGCATTCGTAGCCCTCGGCGACTTCGCGCACGTCATCTTTGAAGCGGCGCAGGCTTTCGAGCTCGCCGGTGAAGACGACCGCGGAATCGCGCAACACGCGCACCTTCGCGCCGCGCGTAATCTTCCCGTCTTTGACGTAGCAGCCGACGATCGTTCCGACCTTGCTGACCTTGAAGACTTCCCGCACTTCGGCGTGTCCGAGCGTAACTTCCCGTTCGACCGGAGCCAGCATGCCCGTCATCGCTTTGCGCAGATCGTCTTCGATCTCATAGATGACCTGGTAGAATCGCAGATCGACGCCCTCGTTCTCGGCCAAACGCTTCGCGGTCTCGTCGGGACGAATGTTGTAGCCGATCAGGACCGCATTCGATGCGCTCGCGAGGTTGACGTCGTTGGGTGAAATCGCACCGACACCGCCGTGGATGACGCGCACGTCGACCTCTTCGGTCGAAAGTGACTCCATGCGCGCGCGCAACGCTTCGAGCGAGCCCTGTCCATCGGCCTTGATAATCAGGTTGAGCGTCTTCTTGCCCTCGGCCGGCATCGACATGAACGTCTCGAGCGAAACGCGCTGCGATCCCGTGCCCGCAATACGAACGTCACGGCGGCGAACTGCACGTTTTTCTGCAGTTTCACGCGCGACGCGTTCGTCGCTCACAACCATGAGCGTGTCGCCAGCGGCCGGCACGTCTTGCAGCCCCATCACCTCGACCGGAATCGAGGGGCCGGCCTTTTTTACTTGTTTGCCCTTGTCGTCGATCAGCGCACGAACCTTGCCGAACGTGCCGCCGACCACGACGATGTCGCCGACGCGCAACGTGCCGTTTTGAACGAGCACCGTCGCAACTGCGCCGCGCCCCTTCGAAAGCTGTGATTCGATCACGACGCCCGTCGCGCGGCGATTCCTGTTGGCACGCAATTCTTTGATGTCGGCTTCGAGCAACACGGTCTCGAGCAGCGAATCGATGCCCGCGCCGGTCTTCGCGGAAACCGGCACCATTTCGATGTTGCCGCCCCAATCGACCGGCTGCAAACCCTCCTCGGCGAGTTGCTGCTTGACGCGGTCCGGTTGCGCATCCGGCTTGTCCATCTTGTTGACCGCAACGACGATCGGCACGCCTGCCGCTTTTGCGTGCGCGATTGCTTCCTTCGTCTGCGGCATCACGCCGTCATCCGCTGCAACGACAAGGATCGCGACGTCCGTAACCTTGGCGCCGCGCGCGCGCATTGCGGTGAACGCTTCGTGACCCGGCGTGTCGATGAACGTGATCTTCCGATCGTTTTTCTCGACCGTGTACGCACCAATCTTCTGCGTGATTCCGCCCGCTTCACCGGCGGCAACGTTGGCGCTGCGAATCTTATCCAGGAGCGAGGTCTTGCCGTGATCGACGTGACCCAGCACCGTGACGACCGGCGGACGCGCCGTCATCATTTCGGGCTTGTCCTCTTCTTGCTCGACCGTAACCTCTTCGCCGGCTTCCTTGACGACGGCGTTGAAGCCGAATTTCTTCGCAACCGAAATCGCAACGTCGCTCGGAATGTTCTGATTGATCGTCGCCATCGTGCCCGTCTTGATGAGCTCGGTGATAACGTCTTTAACCGGAACGATCATCGACGTCGCGAGTTCTTGAACCGTGAGCAAGTCGGGAATCTCAATCGTCTCGAGCGCGCGTGCCGGCGCGACGGGCGCAGCTTCGGCTCCGCCCTTCTTCTTACGCTGGCGCTCTTTCTCGAGCAGCAGTTCTTTTTCGCGATCTTTTTTCGCGGCGGCCTTGTCTTCGTGGGTCCGCGGGCGCTCGCCGGGACGGCCGGCGGATGGCGCCGGCGCTTCGGTCACGGACGGCGGGACGCCGGGGCGTGGACCAATCGGGCGCGCACCCGGGGCGAGCGGACGGAACGGACCGTTACCGGCCGGACGGCGCTGAGCCGGTGGCGTCAGCGGACCGTTGCCGCGCGGAGCTGGCGAAACCGGACCCTTGCCGCCTTGGCCGGGCAGTGCTTGGCCGGGGCGTGGAGCAACGCCCGGCCGTCCGGGAACACCCGTCGACGGGCCGGGGGACGCGGAAGCCGACGTGGTCGGCGGCGGCGCGCGCCGCGCCACCGACGATTGTCCGGGCGGCACCGGCTGCAAACGCGGGATCGGCCCCTCGGGTGCGGTTGGCCGCGACGAACGCGGCGCTGACGCCGGCGCCGACGGTTTCACCTCGTCGGCCGGCGGAGCTTGCGCAGCAGCTTGCACCGCAGTCGTCTTGGCCGTCGTGCCTTTCGTCGAGCGCGGCGTCGAACTCGGCCCAACCGGGCGCAAACGCGGAACGGGCGCGGTATCAATTTCCACTTTCGGCGCTGGAGACGGACGCGGCGCGGATTTCGGAGGAGCGGGCGCTGCAGCTGCCGGCTTGGCCGGAGCTTTGGGCGCAGCCTGGGCCGGCTTGAGCACGCTTCGTACCAAGTCTGCAATGTTGTCCGGAACGACGCTGAGTTGATTCTTGGCTTCGAAAACGCCACCCAAGCGCTCGTTGAAGAGCGCGATCAACTCTTTGGACGTGAGCCCCACCTCTTTGGCGAGCTCGAAAATGCGTACTTTACTACCGGTCGTTGCTGCTGCCATGTATCCCCATTGTGGGTCGCCCACAATGGGGGCCCCACGGTTTGAAGAGGCACTCACTCACTTTCGTGAGTTGCGCGCCCCCGCGCGATTCGCGCGGGACCCCAAACCCGTGAGCCTTGGGTCCCGCTAGAGTTTCAAAGTTCCGCCCTCTTAGACGAGAGCATAGTCGTTATCGAACATCACAATATTCCATCGTTCACCGAACTTCTTATTAAACCACATTCTGCCGCCGCTGTTGCAAGCCCCGGGTAGCGGCGGTTCTTTGCAGACCGCTGCGCGCATGCCGGCGAGCAAAGGTAGGCTCCTCGACCGGGCTGCCGCTTGCCGGCCGGCATATCTGCCGTCCAGCCGGTTTGCGACCTGACGAACCGTACGAGCGCCGCCTGCGGGAACGCCTTCCGGCATCCGACGCAGGTTCTAGTTGGTTCCCGCTTACTCTCCAAGCCGCTCGCGGCGGAATTCCTCAAGCTTTCGGATCAGCTCCTCGTCGACGGATGCTGCCGCGGCAGGCTCCTCGCCGGTCTCGCCGACCACTACTGCCTCCTCGACCACCTCTTCGGTGCCGGCACGCTCAGCGCGTTCGGCGAGGTAGCGTTCGCGTGCCTCGTCGGCTTCGCTTTCGCTCGCGATGTCCAAACGCCAGCCGGTCAGGCGCGCGGCAAGGCGCACGTTCTGTCCGTCGCGGCCGATGGCGAGTGAGAGTTGGTAGTCCGGAACCACAACCAGCGCGACGCCGTCGTCGTCGAAAAGTTCAACGCTAATAACCTTCGCCGGCGCGAGCGCGTTCATGATGAACGTTTGCGGATCGGGATCGTACCGGATTACGTCCATCTTCTCGCCGCGCAGATTGTCGGAAACGTTAGCGATACGGCTCGACTTGGGTCCAAGACACGCACCGATTGGGTCGACTTCGGCGCGCAATGTGCGCACGGCAACTTTGGAACGGCTTCCGGCTTCGCGCGCAATCGCCATGATCTCGACGATGCCGTCGGCGATCTCGGGCACTTCCAGCTCCAGCAAACGCTGGACCAATCCTTCGGCCGATCGCGAAAGCACCACTTGTGGACCTTTGGGAGACTTGCGCACGTCGAGCACGTAGGCGCGAATGAAATCGTTGATGCGAAACGTCTCGCCCGGAACTTGCTCGGAAAGCGGTAGAATCGCTTCGTCGCGGCCTTCCAGCAACACGTACATGTTGCGCTGCTCGTAGCGCTGCACGGTTCCGGTTACGAGATCGTTGAGCTTGCGCGCATACTTATTGTAGACGGTATCGCGTTCGGCTTCGCGAATGCGCTGCACGATCACTTGCTTGGCCGTCTGCGCCGCGATGCGCCCGAACTCTTTTGGCGTGACTTCTTCGTCGTAGAAATCGCCGGGCTGATACGGCTCGCCGGCCTCTTTCAGCGAGACTTCGAGCTTGGGCTCCTCCACGTGCTCGGCGACCGTGCGGCGGTGGTACACGCGATACTCGCCGCTCTGCCGGTCGACCATCACGATCGCGTTGGCTTCGCTTCCGTAGTGCCGTTTGTACGCGGTGAGTAAGGCCGCCTCGAGCGCCTCGAGCAGCATCTCGAACGGAATGTTCCGTTCCTTCGAGATGAATTGAAGGACGTCGATAAGCTTTTCGTCAGCTGCCTGTTCTGCCATGTGCTTTCCGTTCACGTTTGTCACGTTGAAAATCCGCGCGCGGATCGTATTCGAGATTGGCCGATTTGATGGTTGCCATGGGAATCGGAAGTTCGCCGTTTTCAGTAGTGAGAATGACTGTCTCGCCGCGCAACCCGCCGAGCGTGCCGCGATGCGTTTTGCTGCCGGAGATCAAGAGCGAAGTGACGATACGGGCCTGCTTACCGGCAAAACGCTCGAAATCGCCGGGCCGTACCAGCGCGCGATTCAAGCCTGCGGACTCGATCGCGAGCGTATACAGTAAATCGAGCGGCTCGAGTGCTTCGTTGATGCGTTGAGCGATGCGCTCGCACGTTGCCAAATCGACGCCGCCGTCTTTATCGATCGTCACGGTCAATTCAGTCGTATCGCGTCGCGTGCGTGCCGCGTGCGCGACGATCTCGATGCCGCTCGACCCCCGTTCGTGCGCAATCGCGTCGATCGTCCGCTCAAACACATCCACTAAAGTGCTGCGCACTTTAGGGATCCGAGGCACCCCGGATCTCATTTTTCGCCCCTTACAACAACGAAGCGCGGGACCTGCCCACGCTCACTCCATCAAACCGGCCTCTATGGTACCGAAAATGACGACGGGCCGCAAGCCCACGTGGCTTGAGCGGCCCCCCGTCTCTATTATCCGATGCGAACGGACTGCGCTTAATTCCGGATACGTCCGGCTGCGTCGGCGCCGTCTGCGCCGCATATGCGCGCGTTCGCTAGGCCGGCTGGCCCGGTGGATCCTGTAGTTCCAAGAACCACCCTCCTCCTAACGGCGATGTGCATCCAGCTGATGCCCTTCTATTGTAGTGCGAGAAAAGTAGCACAACAAGCGGGAATCGCGGCGGTCACGGCGACGGGGTTGGCTGCTGAGCGAACGGCACCAGCTCGCGCGCAGTACACACCGCGCTTGCATGCTCCTCGACGATCGGCGGTAACGTCCCACCCGGTGCACCTGCCGTAGAGATCTGTATGCCTCCGGAAACCGGATGCGCCATCGTTCCTTGCGCGTAGCCGGGTTGCGAGGAACGCGGATATCTGAGCAGCCAGCCCTCGCACACCATTGCGGGGCCGTCGTGGCGCACGCTCGTCACCCACATCTTGATGGCGGCGTCGCCGCCCGAACCGCGCTGCTGGAGAATATACTTGGTTTGCGCCAGTACTTCAGGTGGGGGCGTGGGCTCCATCGATGCGTTGAGCGCAACGCGCTCGTTCACGTTCATTTGCGTGGGATTCACGGCGTTGTGCGGAAGCAACGCGCGCAGTTTGGCATTGATGTCCACCGCTCCATGACCGCTGCTCGCGGGTGAATGCGTGGGTGCCGGACTTGGCGTCGGCGCAACGGCGACCGGGCGGGAGACGGTTTTTGTCGAGACGGCGGCGTTTCCGGCGCGCGGCCCCGGCGAACGCTGCCCCTTCGGACCGGGTGTCGGCGCCGTACCGGTGGTCGTCGCGAGCTTCGCCCCTTCGGTAGGACTAGGGCTCGGTACGCCGCTCGTGGGCGCCGGAGCCACGCTGGGCCGGCTTATCGGCTGCGGCGACGCCGTCGCCGCTGCCGTCGGCAGAGGCGCGGGTGTTGCGGGTTTGGCCGTGGGCGCTGCAGTCGGTGCGGGCGGACGAAGCGTCGGCCGTTCGGTCGGCGCAATCGATGGGACTGGGCTGGGCGCGGCGGTCGGCGGCATTTTCACGGCAACCGCCTGCATCGCGACCGACGGAACCGCCGTTGGAACGGCGGGAAGTTCGTTTTGCGGATTCGGTTCGTAAATCGGCGTCGTCGGTTGCGGATTCGGCTGCGGCGATGCTTGCGGCACCGGCGTTGGATTCGGCGGGGCGGTCGGCGCAAATTGCGAGAGTTCCTGATGTTGCGGCGGCTGAGGACGACTCTCGGGCTGAACCTGCGGAGCATGCTGCACGATTGGAGCGATACGCGGAACGTTCGGCACGGGAGCAGCCTGTTGCACCGGCGCGGCGGCCTGTGCCACGACCGGAGCACGTTGTTCGAGTGTTACCACCGTGCCCCCAGAAACGGATTCGCTTGCGCCCTCTTGCGAGGAACTAGCCGCAATCGAAAACAGCAGCAGTGCCCCGAGTACATGCAAGATTAGCGATGCGAGGTAGCTTCCTGCGAGTCGCTCGCGTCTATGCGGGTCTCGCGGATCGCGCTTGAGCATGCGTCTGCGTTATGCGATCATCCTATCGCAGGAGCCTGCAAGCGCGGGCGCGCATCTGCTGAGCTTCCATGGAACACGTGTTGCAAAAACGCACCAAAATCGTTGCTACGATTGGCCCTGCCTCGGCGGACCCGGCGATCATGCGTTCGCTCTTCGTTTCGGGCGCAAATGTGATTCGTCTGAATTTTTCGCACGGCACACCCGAAGAGCATGCTCAAGTCATCGCAAACGCTCGTCGCGTCGCCCAAGAACTCGACATTCACGTTGCAATCTTGCAAGATCTGCCGGGGCCAAAAGTCCGAACCGGAAAGCTGCGCGACGATTTGCAAACGGTGCGGTTAGCACGCGGCAATCGCTTCGTGCTCACGACCGGCGATATTGCCGGAGACGAAAAGCGCATCAGCGTCCAATACAAAGATCTTCCAAACGACGTCGCGGTCGGTAACCGCATTTATCTGCAAGACGGGCAGATTACGCTACGAATCACCGGCAAGACCGCCACGGAGATCGATACGACCGTCGAGTTCGGCGGCGATCTGCGCTCGATGCAAGGAATCAACTATCCGGACGGAACGCTGAACATTCCGTCCGTGACCGAGCGCGACTTCGAATATCTCGCGTTCGGCCTCGAGCAACGGGTCGACTACGTTGCCGTCTCGTTCGTGCGCTCGGCGGAAGACGTCCATCGCGTAAAAGCCTTCATGGCACAGCGCGGCAAGAACATCCCGGTCATTGCGAAGATCGAGAAACACGAGGCGCTCGAGGACCTCGATAACATCGTTTCGGCCGCTGACGGCATCATGGTGGCGCGCGGCGACCTCGGCATCGAGATTCCGCTCGAGCAGGTTCCGCTGGTGCAAAAGGCGATCATCGCGAAGTGCAATCGTGCGAGCAAACCCGTGATCACTGCGACGCAAATGCTCGAGTCGATGACGTTCAGCTCCAAGCCCACCCGAGCCGAAGTCACCGACGTTGCCAACGCGATTCTCGACGGTACCGACGCCGTGATGCTCTCTGGGGAAACCGCGCGCGGTCAGTTTCCAACCGAAGCCGTGCGCACGATGGCCGAGATCGCGCGCGAAGTGGAAAAGAATTACCCGCATACGACCCTGCGTGACCGGCGCCTTGCGGGCGTGAGCCCGACTATGGCCACCTCGATCGCCGAGGCGGCAACGCGCGCTTCGGACGAGCTGTTTATTCCATTCATCGTCACCGGAACGACCACCGGAAACGCTGCGCATCACATCGCCGCATTTCGTCCGCGTGCACGCATCTTCGCGCTGACGCCGACGCCGGAAGTCGCCCGCAGACTCGCGCTACTCTGGGGCACCGAGTCACTGCTGATCGAACGCTATTCGTCCATCGACGTGCTGCTGTATATGACCGAACAGCGGATGACCCAAGCCGGCATCGTGCGTTCGAAAGACCTGATCGCCTTCACAACCGGCATGCCGGTCGGCGCCGGCGGCACCAACCTCCTCAAGATCCACGAAATCCCATAATCGAAAACGCTCGCTGATGCGAGCGTTTTCGAAATAAACGGGTAAGAATTTCGCGTATTACTGCTTCGTACAGACAGATTTGCTTTGAGCTGGCTTCCCCTTATCGTCGATGTACTTCACGACGGTCGTATAACCATTACCCGAGAGCACGGTCGTGCCAGTTGCCTTGATACCGCTCGGATAGGCAACCGTCCACGTCGCATTCGTCGGTGACGCCGATTTCGACGTGATCACGTAGACTGAGCCGTCGTCGTTTACGATCGTTTCTTGATAGAGCTGATAAGTGTGATTCCAACGCGCGTACACCGTGGCTGGAGAATCACCTGTCTCGCGCGTCACGTAGAAGTTACCCTGTTCGCTAACGGTCATGACATCCGGCTTCTTGTTCGCCGGCGTGTCGACGCAGTGCCATGTGCCAACCAATGCGGCGAGCTTTGCGTATTGCGCGCGGTCGTACGCTGTGGGGCCGGTAGCGGCTCCTGCAACTGAGGGCAGCGCTAGCGCAAGGAGAATCGCTAAAGATATACGCTTCATGGGAAAAACCCCGTAAAACAGAAAGCACCTATGGGGTATTCAATACGCGTTCGTACGCGAATAAAGAATGACCTTCGGGAGAGCCGGCATCAGCCCCCCAGGGTCGTTTGACAGAGCGGCCGTAGATCGAAGCGGCCGCGCTTCGCTGCCATCGGCTTCCAAAGATCGCCGACTCTTGCGATGCGCGCGGGCATATTGTCCATGCGGAAGTCGTTGATCTCGATGCCGGCTTCGACTTCTTTCCAGGTGACGGGCGCCGAGACGGACGCGCGCGGTGTTGGACGTACGGAATAGACGCTGGCAAGCGTTGCCCCCCAGCGATTTTGGTTGTAGTCTACCAGGACGCGGTCGCGCGGCCGCTTATCCTTGTGGTACGCCACCGTCGTCAGATCGGTGGTGTGATGCGCGAGCGCAACGGCAAACTCTTTTGCGAAGGCCCACACCTCTTTTTGCGTCGGACCGCGGACGATCGGCACGTAGACGTGCATCCCTTTGGATCCGGTCGTCTTCGCGTAACTCGTCATGCCCAGCGCGCTCAATCCGTCGCGCACTAGCAGCGCCACTTCACGCACCATGGCAAACGTCGACTCTCCCGGATCGAGATCGAAGTGCAGGAAATCCGGACGATCGACGTCGTCGCAGCGCGCATACCACGGATTGAGATCGATGCAGCCGAGGTTGATCACCCACAGCAGCGCTGCGAGGTCGTCGATGACCGGAAAATCGATCGTGTTTCCGGAGTCGTGTTCGATCGGGCACGTGCGCAGCCAGTCCGGGTGCGGATTCGGAACGCGCTTCATGAAAAAGAACTCGCCGCCGGCTCCGTGCGGATAGCGTTTCATCACCATGGCGCGATCGGCGATGTGCGGCAAGAGCACCTTCGAGACGTTCAGATAGTAACGAAGTAAGTCGCCCTTGCTTGCACCGATTGCCGGAAAGAACGGCTTACGCAGGTTGGTCAGCGCGACGCGCTTGCGGCCGAGCGCGATCGTCGCGTCGTCGCAATCGCGTGGAATCGTCATCGCGCGCGCAGCAACATCCGGGCATGCTCGAGCGCCACGTCGTGCGATTCGCCGGAAAGCATGCGCGCGAGTTCCGTGGCGCGCGCGTCTTCCCCGTCGATCTCGCGCACGGCGATCGTCGCCACGCTGCCTTTCTCGCTCTTTTCCAGCACGTAGTGCCGGTCCGACCACGTCGCAAGCTGCGCAAGATGCGTCACGCAGACAACTTGGCCTTCGCTCGCGAGCCGGCCGATGCGCGCACCGACGGCCGTAGCGGTCGTTCCACCGATGCCGGTATCGATTTCATCGAAGATCAGCGCGGTTCGATCGCGCGCACCGGCTAGCGCAACGACCAACGCCAGCAGCAGTCGTGAAAGCTCGCCGCCGGATGCGACTCGTGCCAGCGGCCGCAGCGGCTCGCCCTTGTTTGCCGCAAAGACGAACTCGATCGGCTCGAACGAGACGTCGAAACGGGCGGAGCCGAGCGCAAGCGCACCCAGCTCGCCGGCAATCGCCGCTTTCAAACGCCGGGCGGCGTCTTCCCGGATCGCGCGGAGCTTGGCTCGATCCGCCGCCAGCGCCGCTTCTGCTTCGCGCAGGGCCGCAGCGAGCGCTGCGGTACGCTCGTCGCGGGTATCGAACGCTTCCACGATTTGACGGGACTGCTCGGCCATCTCGAGCACGGCATCGATCGAGCCGCCATGTTTGCGCTTGAGGCGATCGAGCACATCGAGCCGCGCGTTGATCGTTTCCAGTTCGCCCGTGTCGAACTCGGTCGCGTCGAGCTCACGCGCAATTTTTGTCGAAAGTTCCGTCGTCTCGCTTTGCAGCGTAGCAGCCTGTTCGGACATCGCGCGCAGATCGGCCGAGATGTCGGCGATCGATCCGAGAGCTGCGCTCGCACTTCCGAGCGAACCGGTCGCGCTTGCGTCATCACCGCCGAGCGCTTCATGTGCGGCGCGCAGCGCGGCCGCAATACGTTCGACGTTGTCGAGATAGCGGCGCCGCTCGGTGAGCCGTTCGTCTTCGCCGAGCTGCGGCGCAGCGCTTTCGATCTCCTCGAATGCAAAGCGCGCGTCTTCGTAGCGCTCTCGAGCACGCCGCTCGTCACCATGCAAAGCGCTCAACTCCTGGGCGCATGCGCTCGCACGTTCGCGCGCGCGCGCGACCGCGTCGCGCGCTTTGAGCGCCGGCTCTCCTGCGAAACGATCGAGCAGCTCGACGTGATAGGCCGGCGAAAGCAGCCGGCGCGCGTCGTGTTGTCCCACGATCTCCGCGATATCTTCGCCGACTTCACGAACGTAACTTGCGGTGCAGGCGCGACCGTTCACGCGCACGATCGACTTCCCGGTTTCCGTCATCTCGCGCGCGATCGTTGCATCCTCGCCGGGATCCAGCTCGAATCCGTCCGCGATCAGTCGCGCGCGCAAGGCCGCTTTCGGCTCGAATGTCAGCGTAACGAGTGCACGTTTTGCGCCGCGCCGGACGACGTCGGCGCCGGCACGCTCGCCCAGAGCAAAATCCAGCGCACCCAGGATCATCGTCTTGCCCGAACCGGTCTCCCCGGTGAAGATCGTCGCGCCCGCGCTGAAGTCGATCGCGGCGCGGGCGATCAAGCCGTAGTTCTCGATCTCCAGCCGCGTTAGCATCGAGCGGTCCTTACCGCGTAGCCGCCCGAATGGAAACACCCCAGCGCATCTTTTGTTCGAGCCGTTCGAAGAAGCGCAGCGGTGAGAGTCGCGCGAAGCGCACGCACTTGGGATGACGGCGCACGCTAACGACCGTGTTCGGGCCGACGTCGGCTAGAACGTCGCCGTCGCATTCCAGGTGCGCATGCGCGACTTCAGAATCGCAGCCGATGCCGATCTCTGAGCTCGCCGGCACGATCAACGGCCGCGAGAACAGTGTATGCGGCAGCAGCGGAACGATGCCGAACGCATCGACGCGCGGCGAGATGATCGATCCGCCGGCCGAGAGGAAATACGCCGTCGATCCGGTTGCCGTCGCGACGCAGATGCCGTCGGCGGGAATCTCGGCAATGTGTTCGTTGTCGAGGCTCAGTCCGAAGGGCACGATGCGCGAAACGTCGCCTTTGCGCACGACGACGTCGTTCAGCGCAAAGAACCGGTTCGGCCCGTACTGCGCCTCGAGCGCCGTGCGTTCCTCGATCACCAAACCTTGCTCGATCAGCTCGGGAAGTTGCGGTATGCGCGGATCGCCCTGGTCGAGCTCGGTCAAAAACCCGAGCCGTCCGGTGTTGATTCCCAGCAGCGGCACGCCGATCTCGGTTGCCACGCGCGCCGCCCGCAACAGGGTTCCGTCTCCGCCAACGGTGATGAAAAGGGCGGCGTCTTCGGCACGCGCCCCGTTCGTCGCGAGCTGTTCAACGCCGTGTTGCCCCGTCCACGTCGCGACGCCGTAATCGCGCGCGCGAAAGCTCGATGCAATCTGCGCGGTAAGCGTGCGCACCGACTCGCGTGCCGCATCGACGTAGAGCGCAACCAGCTTGCGTTCGATGACCACCGGCTTCATGGAGCAAGGCCTTCGCCGACAATGCGGTCTATCCGCTCATCGCCGATCGGGTCGGCGCCGCGCCGCAACTCGACGAGGAATTCGCGATTCCCGGCCGGCCCAAGCAGCGGCGATGCGATCATTCTGGCTACGGGCAGCCCCAGCGCGCCGGCCGCATCGCGAGCCTCGCGCAGCACCGTGCGGTGAACCGCCGGTTCGCGCACGACGCCGCCGCGACCCAAGCGCTCGCGTCCGGCCTCAAACTGGGGTTTCACGAGCGCAACGATCCAGCCTTCGTGTGCAAGAAATCCTACCGCGCGCCCCAAGATCGTGCGCAGCGCGATGAACGACGTATCGATCACGATCGCATCGAAGGGTTGCGCAAACGCATCGTCGGGAAGATTGCGAAAGTTCGTGCGCTCCATCACGGTCACGCGGTCGTCGTTGCGTAAGCGCCAGTCGAGCTGACCGTAGCCGACGTCGAGCGCGGTAACGTGAGCGGCGCCGCGCTGCAACAGGCAATCCGTGAAGCCACCGGTGGACGCGCCGACGTCAAGAACGTTGCTGCCGCGTACGTCGATTTCGAATGCATCAAGTGCCGCCTCGAGCTTTTCGCCGCCGCGACTGACGTATTTGCGCGGCGCTTCGACGACGATCTCAGCGTCGTCGCCAACGCGTTGACCGGCCTTGTTTGCCGGCTCTCCGCCGACCCGAACGCGTCCCTCCATAATCAGGCTGCGCGCTTGCGAGCGCGTGATGCCGGTGCGCGCAGCTACCGCCTCATCGAGCCGTTGTGCCTGCGCGCGCACCCGGTCTACCCTGAGCCCGTCGAAGGGCCCATAACGGCGTCGATCTGCTCTTGCGACGCCTTGAGCAATGCCTCGCACTCGGCCGCGAGCGTCTTCCCTTCTTGAAAGAGCTTCACCGCGTCGTCAAGCGAGGGATCTCCGCTCTCGAGTTGTTTGACGATCGCTTCGAGACGCGCGAGCTTCGCATCGAAGGTGCCGGCTGGTTCACTCATTGCGTTGCTCTTCGACACGGCTGCGCAGCGTTCCGCGCTGAAGTCGCGTTTCAATGCTGCTGCCGATTGGCACCGAACGCGCGTCGCGCACCAGGGCACCATCGTGAAAAACCATTGCGTAACCGCGTTGCAACGGGCGCTGCGGATCGTTGGCGTCGAGCCGAGCCGCAAGCACCTGGGCACGCGCGTGGCGCGGCAAGGTGTAGCCGCGCGCGAGCGCGCGCAACCGCTCGCTTAAAGCAACGACGCTCTTCTGACGCGCCGCTAACCGCGCGGCCGGCGTTTGCGCCCACAGGCGCCGTTCTGCGGCCGAAAGCCGTTGATGCTTGCGGCCGATGAAGTCGCGAGCGACCCGCGCGAGCGCGGTGGTTGCGTAATCGTAGCGCTGCACGCGCGCGCGCTGTTTCTCGACCAGAACGCGATCGAGACGATCGACTAGGGCCTTGAGGCGCTGCATGTAGTCATCGCGAATCTCGCCGAAGTAATGCGCGGCATTCGAGGGCGTCTCGACGACGAAATCGGCTGCGTCGTCGGCGAGATGCCGGTCGCCGGTATGTCCGATCGCCGTGAGCACCGGACGCTTTGCCCGCGCAATCGCGCGAACCACAGGCTCCTCGTTAAATGCAAAAAGATCTTCGTAGGAGCCGCCGCCGCGTGCCAGGACCACCACGTCGACGTCAAGCGCGCCGGCACGATCGAGCGCGTCGGCGATGTCGATCTGCGCGCCGTCGCCTTGAACGCGTGTTTCGACGAATTCGATCGCGACGTGGGGTGCGCGCCGCGCCATCGTGGTCAGGAAATCTTCAGCGCCCTTGCCGGACGCCGAGACGAGGGCAACACGTTGCGGGAAGCGCGGCATCGCGCGCTTGCGCGAGGGATCGAAGAGCCCCTCGGCAGCAAGACGCTTGCGCAGCGCCTCCACCTTGGCGTAGAGCCGGCCAATTCCGCTGAGCTCGAGCATTGTGACGGAAAGCTGGTAGGAACTGCGGGCAGCATACGTACCAAAATCACCGCTAACGATCACTTCGTCGCCGTTGCCGAACGGCGGAAGCTTGGGCGCCGCGCTCGACCACACGACGCAGTTGAGAATGTCCGCGCCTTCTTTCAAATCGAAGTAGAGCCGTCCGTTCTTGTTCGATAGTCCCGAAACTTCGCCGCGCACGGCGATCCCTTTGAGCGTGCGGTTCTCCGAGACGAGCCGTCGAATGTATTCGACGACGCGGCTAACGCCTTCGACGCGGCGTGGGGTTTCGTCGATCATCGGCGTTGCGACGGCGGCGTTACGGTCGCGAATGGCGTTGGCGTATCCGATGGTTGCGGAGTCGGCGATTCGAGTGGAATGTAATGCGTACCGTCGCCGACGCTGTTCGGCGGCGGCGTCTGACCCGGCGCAAGACTCGGCAGAACCGAACCGCTCGGCACATCGGTTGGATCCTGCACGGCTTGCGGCGCCCCTCCGCAACCCGCGGTGAGCGGCTGCGTGCCGATCAAGTAGTATTCGGCCGGGCGCGAGCATGAAGCAACCCGCACGACCTGGTCGGTGGGCACGGTGAAACCATGCTTGGGAACGCCGGCAAGCGCGCGCTTCATGTAACGCGCCCAAATCGTTGCCGGAATTCCGCCGCCGTAGGCTTCGTTCATTCGCGAGTAATTGTCGTTGCCCATCCAAACAGCCGTCACCAGATCGGGCGTAAAGCCCACAAACCACGCATCGCGAAAGTCGGAAGTCGTTCCGGTCTTTCCGGCAGCCGGGCGTCCGATGATCGCGTTCGGGTAGCCGGTGCCGTGATTGATCACATCCTCGAGCATGCTCGTGATGATGAATGCCGTGCCTGCGCCGACGACTTCGGTGGCCTGCGGATATTGATTGTCGAGCACCACGTTGCCCAGCGAATCCTTCACCAATCGTATTGCGGATGGATCGATGTGAATGCCCTGCGCCGCGATCGTGGCGTATCCGGTTGCCTGATCGAGCGGCGTAATACCCGAGGAACCCAGTGCGAGCGAAAGGTTTGCCTCGAGCGGCGAGCTAACGCCCATGCGCTGCGCGTATTGGATCACCTTGTCCAGGCCGACGCGGTCAGCCAGCTTCACGGCAACGATATTGCGCGAGAGCGCAAGCGCGGTGCGCAGCGTCACTGCTCCCATGTAGCTGTTGTCGTCGTCTCTGGGCGACCAATACGTGCCGTCGCCCATCGGATAGCTCACCGGTGAATCGTCGATGATCGTATTTGCGGGCATTCCTGAATCGATCGCGGCCGTGTAGACGTACAGCTTGAACGACGAACCCGGCTGCCGCCGCGCCTGCCAGGCGCGATTGAATTGATTGTCGAGCGAGAAGCCGCTGCCGCCGATCATGGCGACGATCTCGCCGGTCGAGGGCCGAATCGAGACCAGCGCTCCTTGATGAGCGTTGATGCCGATTTGGTTCGCGCGCCGCAACCCCCAATCGATCGCTTCTTGTCCCTCGCGTTCCAGAACGGGATCGAGCGCCGTGTACACCTGCAATCCGCCCTCCTCAACCGCCTGTTTCCCAAACAGACGCTCGAGCTGCGCAATCACGTAGGTCGTGTAATACGGATACAGGTAGCCTTGCAATCCCGGCGTGCGCTCCTTGGCCAGCTGCAACGGTGCGTCTGCAGCCGCGTCGGCTTGCGCTTGCGTGACGTATCCGCTTTCGACCATGCGGTCGAGCACGTGGCGCTCGCGATCTTTCGCCAGCGCCAAGTTGACGAAGGGCGAGTAGTCCGACGGTGCGGCGATCACACCCGCGATCATGGCCGCCTGCCCGAGCGTGATCTTATCGACGCTTTCGCCAAAGTACGTGTGCGCCGCAGCATCGACGCCGTACGCACCCGATCCGAGGTATACGATGTTCAGATAGCGCTCGAGAATCTCGTCTTTGGTGTAGTAGCGCTCGATTTCGATCGCCAGCAGCGCCTCCTGGATCTTGCGCGAGATCGAGACCTCGTCGTTCAGGAAAAGCTTGCGCGCGAGCTGCTGCGTAATGGTCGATGCACCTTGGAACTGCTGGTGTGTGAGGTCGGCGAAGCCCGCGCGCATGATACTGCCGAAATCGACGCCGTGGTGATAATAGAAGTTGTGGTCTTCGTTCGCGATCACCGCCTGTTGCACGACCAGCGGAATACGCGGGAGCGGTACGTAGGTGCGGTTTTCCTTGTACACCGACGCGAGCAGCGTACCGTCACGCGCAAAGATGCGCGTTGACGTCTCGGGTTGATAGTCGGCCAATCGGCTGATGTCGGGCAGATTGCGCGAGTATGCGGCTACGATGCCGGAGATCAGTCCCGCGGCAAAGAGCACCACCAAGAGCAGGAACAGCAACGTTCCGCGCAGCCAGCCCAATCGGCTGCCGCCTCGAGATTTAGGCTTGCGTCGTTTCTTTCGCGATAGCATTCAATACGCCGTTGACGAACCGGTTCGAGTCCTCGGTAGAAAATTTCTTCGCCAGCTCGACCGCCTCGTTGATCACGACCGCGTGCGGAGTTTGCGGACGATAGCGAAGTTCGAAGGTGCCCATCTCCAAAAGCAAACGGTCGATCGTGGGTAAACGTTCGATCGTCCATCCCTCCAAAAGCGGCGCCAGCAAGGTGTCGGCCTCTTGAGCGTGATCGAGCGTGCCCGTCACGAGATCCTCGACAAAGGCGCGATATTCGGTCTGGGCGCCATCGCCGACGAGTTCGTTTAGCGCATCGCCGGCGTCGCGTCGCCCAACACTAATCGCGTAAAGCGCCTGCAGCGCCGCTTCCCTTCCCTGCCTGCGCGAAGGCATATCAGCGGGCTCCCGTCGGCGCCGCGGCCAGCAAGCGGGGCAAAAATCCAACGTCGTAGCGGCCTTCGCGGAATTGTGGTTCCGCCAGGATCTGCAAGCAATAATCGATCGTCGTATTTACGCCTTCGACGACGGTTTCGCGCAGCGCGCGGTCCATCCGCACGATTGCCGCTTCGCGCGAAGCGCCGAAGGCGATGATCTTGGCGATCATCGAGTCGTAGTACGGCGGCACGAGCGCGCCGGAAAACACATGCGTATCGATACGCACGCCCGGTCCGCCGGGGAACAGAACTCTCGTGAGCGTACCGGCTTGCGGAGCGAACCCATTGGTCGGGTCCTCGGCGTTGATGCGGCACTCGATCGCGTGCCCGCGCAGCGCCAGATCGGTCTGCCCGTATCCAAGCGGTTCGCCCGCGGCAATGCGGATCTGCTCCTTGACCAAGTCGACGCTATAAACCATCTCGGTCACCGGATGCTCGACTTGAATGCGCGTGTTCATCTCCATGAAGTACGCGTCATCGCCGCTGATAAGGAATTCGAGCGTTCCGGCATTGCTATAGCGCACGTGCTTGCAGGCCCGCACCGCCATCTCCAAAAGCGTCGCGCGCGCGCGATCCGAAAGGTGCGGCGCAGGGGATTCTTCGATCAATTTCTGGTGCGAGGGCTTCTGCACCGAGCAGTCGCGCTCGCCCAGATGAACGACGTTCCCGTATTCGTCGCCGAGGACTTGGACCTCGATGTGTCGCGGATCGATGATGAGCTTTTCCATGTACACGCGGCCGTCTTTGAAACTCGCCTCAGCTTCGGCGGTCGCGCCCGCGTATGCGCGCTCCATCTCGCCCGAATTCTCCACGACTCGCATGCCCTTGCCGCCGCCGCCCGCGGTGGCCTTGAGCAGCACGGGGTAGCCGATTTCTTCTGCCGCGCGCAGCGCTTCGTCGAGTGTGTCGAGGATGTCGGTTCCGGGCGTGGTTGCAACGCCGGCCTCGCGCATCACGCGCTTGGCGGTGGCCTTGTCGCCCATGGCTGCGATCACTTCGGGTCTTGGACCGATGAACGTCAATCCATGATCGGCGCAAATCTGCGCAAAGCGTGCGTTTTCCGCAAGAAAACCGTATCCCGGATGAATCGCATCGCACCCGGTGATGAGCGCCGTTGAAACAACGTTCGGAATATTGAGGTACGACCGGGGCACCGGGCCGGGGCCGACGCAGAATGCTTCGTCGGCTTGACGAACGTGCAGCGATTCGCGATCCGCTTCGGAAAAAATCGCGACGGTGCGCACGCCCAGCTCCCGGCAGGCGCGGTTGATTCGCAGCGCGATCTCGCCACGATTGGCAATGAGAACCTTATTGAAAATGGCGTTCGTCCTCTGGTCTGGAGTCGCTTATCCGCGATCGATGTCGAAGAGCACGGCTCCGTATTCGACGGGATCGCCGTCGGCTCGTTTGATCGAGAGAATGCGACCCGCCCCCCGGCTGCGGACCGGGTTTCTGATACCAAGCGCCTCGATGAAGGCCAGCTCGCGATCGCTCTCGACTACCTCGCCCTCGGACGGTAGCGGCCGGCTGAGATGGAACACCCCCACTAGATCCGCCTTGATCTGGTCGGCCCGGACCGGCTTTGCCTCGGCTGGGGCTATTTCGAGCAAGGCTGGGTGGGCGGGGGACGGACCGCCGGCCCGGCGTCCCAGCTCGATTTCCTCACGCTCGCGCTCGATCCGCAGCCGCAGCAGATCGGTCTGCACAAAAAGCTCCGCCAGAGCGCGGACGCGTCGAGCCAGCGTCGGATCGGGGTAGTCCTGCGACATGAGCCCTACGCTTTCGCTTAGCGTTCGGCGATGGCCTCGACTGTAGCGCGCTGCTCGGGCGAGAGGGCGTCCCGGTAAGGCTCGAACTGCGGAGCGATTTCGGCAAGGGGTACGAGGACAAAAGCCCGCTGCCGCAGCCGTGGATGGGGAACGCGCAGATCGCGGTAGTGGAGTTCCTCGTCGCCATAGGTCAAAATGTCGAAGTCGATCACGCGCGGACCCCAGCGCTCCCCGCCGTCGCTGCGCCCAAGTTCGCGTTCGAGCCCTTTGAGTGCATACAAGAGCACGCGAGGTCTTAAATCGGTCGAAAGCGCCACGACGGCATTTACAAACGGCGGTTGATCGGTTTTGCCCCACGGTGTCGTGCGATACAGCGACGAGACGATCGTCAGTTCGCCCAGCGCGCGCAGCGCATCGATCGCACGACGCACTTGCCGCACGGGATTCTCGAGATTCGACCCGACACCGATGTAAGCGATCGTCATGGCCGCGGTTCCCGCTCGCGCACGATCATCACATTCGGCGTCGCACCGTCGAGCAAGCCGGGCTTGGCAATCGACAACTCGGCGCGCACGATGCGCGAGTCGCTCATCACGGCGTCCAAAATCTCGGCGGCCAGCCGTTCGAGCAATGCGTAGGAGTGCGTTTCGACGATCTCCACCACGCGACGGTGCACGGCCGCATAATCGACCGTGTCCGCCAGTTCGTCAGTTTGCATCGCGCGAGAAAGATTGAGTTCAAGACCAAGATCGACGTGAAGCTGCTGGGGGCGATCCCGCTCGCCGGGATGTACGCCGTGCCTTCCGCGCGCCACGATGTTTCTTAGCGTTATCCGATCCAACCGCTCGGCCTCCAATCGCGAACGATGGCGTCGCTCACGCTGATCACGTCACGATTCTGCGCCACGTCGTGAACGCGTACGACGTCGACGCCCGCGGCGATGCCCAAGGCCGTCGTGGCGGCGGTTCCATAAATGCGCTCGTGGGGTTCGCGACCGGTGAGCTTGCCGATCGTCGATTTGCGTGAGGTGCCGAGCAGAGTCGGAAAGCCCAACTCGCAAACCCGCCCGAGGCTGCGCAAAATCCGAATGTTGTGGCTGGGTGTCTTCCCGAACCCGATCCCGGGATCCAGCATGATCCGTTCCGGCCCGATGCCGCGGAGCATTGCCCGCTCCGCGCAATCGCGCAAGAACTCGACGACCGACTCGACGACGTCGCCGCTATAACGCGTGTCGCGCTGGTTGTGCATCGCGGCGATCGGCATCTCCAACTCGGCTGCAACGTCGAGGAGCTCGTCGGAGGCTCCCCACACCGAGTTCACGATATCGGCGCCCACCGCGTGAGCCGCCCGTGCGACCGCGGGCTTGTAGGTGTCGATCGAAATCACCGCATCGCGCAGCCGCTGGCGCACGCCGGCAACGACGGGGATGACGCGAGCCAGCTCGGTCGATTCGTCGACCCGCTCGTGGCCCGGTCGCGTCGACTCGCCGCCGATGTCGAGAAGATCGGCTCCCGCCTGCCATTGCCGCACGGCATATTCGATCGCGCTCTTGGTTTGCGCGCGCCCGTCGCCCGAAAACGAATCGGGCGTCGCATTCACGATCGCCATGAGATAGGTTCGTTCGCCCCACGCAAAGCCGTGCCCGCGCAGGCGCATCACGCCGCGACCAGCCACCATTCCCGAAGATTCGCGACCAAGAACGTCGAGCCCGTTACTACGATCACGTCGTTCGCCGAGGCGCTGCGCCGTGCGACCGAGAGCGCTTCGACCGGGTCGGCCACGCAGCGTCCCCAAGAGCCCAGCGATTCAACCATCCGCAGCAGGCGCAGCGGATTGGATGCGTGGCGTCCCGCCGTATCAAAGGTCGTAAAGACGAAGTTTGACGGCAGCATCACCAGCGCGCGCAGAATCTCGGCCGCGTCTTTGCCGGATCCGATCGCGACGACGTACGTGAAGTGCCGGTCCGCAAAGCGTTCACTCAGGGACGCGACCAGCTGCTCGGATTTCTCGGCATTATGCGCGATATCGAAAACTAGCGTCGGGTGCCCGGGATAGACTTCCATTCGGCCCGGGATCGTCAGCGTCGCGAAGGCGGCCTCGATCTCGGCTTGGCTCGGACGCAGCGCCTGCGGCAGCAGCTCCATCACGACGATAGCGGTCTGCGCATTGCGGCGTTGGAACGAACCGAGCGTACGCGTCTCGAGCGTATACCTCGCTTGCTGCGTTACGATATCGAACGCCTGCGCTTCGCGCTCGATGCGGACCGCCTCAACTCTGGCAACCTCGTTCACATCGACGAGCGGCGCACCGGCGGCCGCCGCCTCATCGCGAATCACCTCGAGCGCCTGCGGATCCGTCACGGCGACCACCAGAGGAACTCCGGGCTTGGCGATGCCGGCTTTTTCGCGTGCAATCGCTTCAAGCGTGTCGCCGAGCACATCCATATGATCGAAGCCGACCGACGTGATCGCCGCGACGAGCGGGATGATGACGTTGGTGCCGTCGAGCCTCCCCCCGAGCCCAACTTCTACGACGGCCACGTCGACCTGCTCTTGCGCGAAATACACGAGCGTGAGCGCAAGCAACGTTTCATAATAAGTGGGACGCCCGTGCGATTGCGTCGTCCGCTCGATCGCCGGCATCATCTCCTCGAGCAAGATGCCGAATCGCTCTTCGCTCACTGAAACGCCGCCGATTCGAGCGCGCTCGGTCATCGAACTCAGATGCGGTTTGGTATGCAAGCCGACGCGCCTGCCACCTTGGCCGAGCGCACCCGCAATCATCATCGAGGTCGATCCCTTACCGCTGGTTCCACCGACGTGGATTGACGGGAAGCGCTCCTGCGGATTCTCGAGTTCGCTCAGGAACGCGCGCATCCGTTCCAGCCGGTACGGCATCCGCCGTGAAACCGTTTCGTTGATCGTCGCGAGCAAATACGACTCGGCCGCTTCGAAATCCATTAGCCGTTATCCGTCGACGACCTGATCGGCCAGCAACTCAAGGGCGTGTGGAAGCACGGACGCGATTACGTCCAGGGATTCCGCGACCGCCTTCGGACTGCCCGGAAGGTTCACGATCAACGTGCGATGCCGCACGCCGGCAATTGCACGCGAAAGCATTGCCGTTCTTACCAGTTGAATCGATGCGGCGCGGATCGCTTCGCCGATACCCGGCACTTCGTAGTCGAGCACGGCGGCGGTCGCCTGCGGCGTGCGATCGCGCGGACCAAGGCCCGTGCCGCCGCTGGTCAAAATCAATGCAGCCGCTGCGCTGTCGGAGAGCTCGATCAGTTCGGCCTGCAACGCGCCGGCATCGTCGGGTAGTACCGCTTCACGGACGATTTCGTAACCGGGACCGAGGTGTTCGCGCATGACCGGAAGACATTCATCGGCACGCCGGCCGTCCGCAGCGCGGTCCGACAGCACTATAAGCGCCGCCTTAAACGTTGTCATCCTGAGCTTGTCGAAGGGAACTCTTGCCGCCGGTTTTCGAGAGCAGCGCGACGCTCTCGACGACGATATGTTTGTCGACCGCCTTGGTCATGTCGTAAATCGTCAACGCGGCTACGCTGGCTGCAACCATCGCTTCCATCTCGACGCCGGTTTTTGCCGCGGTCGAAGCGACGGCCTCGATCCGAAGTACCACGTCATCTTTCCAAGCAAACGTCACGTCTACATGCGCGAGCGGCAGCGTATGAGCCAGTGGAATCAAGTTCCCGGTTTGCTTTGCAGCCAAGATTCCAGCAATTTGCGCGGTGACGAACGCGTCGCCCTTCGGCAGCGTCGCCTCGCGTAGCGCGGCGGCGGCGTGCGGGCTCATCCGCACGAGCGCTTGCGCGCGAGCAGTGCGAGCCGTCACGGGCTTACCCGAGACATCGACCATCGAAATGCGGCCATCGGCCAAGATATGTGAGGGTTTCTGCACGGTAATATGTAAACGGCGTAACCAATGACGCTATTCCAGGACACCAGCGGCGATCCTCGGGCAGCTCGCTCGCTCGTGGCCGATGTTCTCGCATGGTATGGCGCAGCGGGTGATGCCGCAATGGGGAACAGCCCGGGCTTTGCCGCACGGAAAGCATCGCTTGCCTGCGCGTTCGCGCAGATCGCAGACCTTCCCGAAGAGCAGCGGCACGCGCTGGCGTTTGCGGGCCTGCTCCACGCTGCCGGCGCTATCGGCAATGCGGCGTACCGTAAGGGCGAACATCTCGCCGAGCGCGCTGCGCGCATGGAGCGTTGGGACGTGCCGGCACAAGGCGCGCGGATATGTGAAGCGATCGCCGCACTTCCGGCGCAGACGGCCGATATGGTGCGCTGGCAGGCCGAAGCCTGGGACGGCACGGGTTTCCCCGATCAGCTGCGCTGGTACGGAATTCCGAAAGCCGCGCAATATCTCGCGTTAGCCGATTGCTTCTTGCGTCAAGGTGATCCGGATGAAGCACTGCGCGGTATTGCGTTCGACAGCGGTCGCGCATTCAACCCCGAGGACGTGCGCACGTTCACGATGTGGTTTCACCGGCACGGCGGTCAGGCCGAACTCCTTGGGCTGCCGATCGATTCGCTCGACGAGCGTCACACCGACGCCGGTTCGCTGCTCGACGAATTCGCGGATCGCATCGACGCGCACAACGGCGTCGGCGCTCGTTGGCGGCGCGTTGCGCAAATCGCCGGGGTGACGGCGAAGGCGCTCGGGCTGCCGCCCGACGCGGCTCGTGAATTGGGCGTCGCTTGCCGAATCTACGGCGCCGGCGAGATCGATGATGCGCAGGTTGAAGAGGAGTCGTTCGATCCGCTCGCGCGGCTGGGCGTCGACTTGCGCGCCGGCAACGCCGCTTCCGCTGCAGAACTCGCGCAGCCGCATGCTGCCCTCGAGGCCGCTTCGAAAATCGTCGGCATGCGCGGCGAATGGTTCGACGGCACCGGAAAGCCGTACGGCCTTTCGCACAAACGCATCCCGATTGCCACCGGTATCCTAGCCGCAGCGATAGCCTACGACGGCCTCGATCGCGGCGAGCGTCTGGATACCGCGGCGGGCACGCAATTCGATCCGAACGTCGTGCGCGTGCTGCTCGAGGTGGCAAAGACCCTGGCATGATCGAGCTTCCCGAACGCACGCGCCGCATCTCTCCTTCGCGCGTTCACGAAATCTTGCTCGCCCATGACTGCAAGAGCGTGGTCGATCCGTTCATGGGATTGCCCACGCATTTGAACTACCTCAAGCGTCACGGCATCGCGGTGCACGGTGGAGATCTGCTGGAATGGTTCGTACGCGCGGGTGAAGGCATCATCACCAACGATCTCACGATTTTGCGCGACAGCGAAGTTGCCGAACTGGTCGAGATGCTTCCCGGCCGCATCTATTCGCTCGACTTGTTCAAAGCGTGGGAAGGCGTGTTCTTCAGTGAAGAGCAGTGCGTGTACCTGGGTGTGTGGCACGACAACGTCCACAACCTGCGCAGCGATCAGCAAACCGGTCTTGCGATTCTGGGACTGTGGCGCGTGTTTTGCTACTGGCTGCAAAAAGCGCAGACACCCGATGACATGCAAGACGTTCCACCGAGCGAGCTTGCGTGGTCGTATATCCGCCAAACCGAGCAGTGGGTTACGCCGAATCTGCGGCACAACACCGTACGCCAAGGCGACGTTCTTGCGACGATGGGAGCGCAGAAGGCCGACGCGCTCTTCCTTGCGCCGCCGGCACGCAATTCGTTCCGCAGTGCCGACGCTCGCATCTGGATGTGGGAAGCCTGGTGGCAGGGCAATCCGTATTTCACGATCGAGCACGCATACCGCGACTCGCTCTTAGGCGCACGTGCCGCCGACCCGGCCGCCTATGCGCGCGCGATGCAGACCATCCTCTCCGCCGCCGAATCGTATTCGGTCATCATCGTCCAAACGACGGAGCAGCGTTTGAGCGAGATCGAACCGATCGTGACCAGCGCGCGAGCGAACGTCGAGATCGTCGCTCCCCACCCCTTCGAGATCTATCTAGTCGCAACGACGTAGAGTCGAGGATGCATCCTATCTCGCGGGAGAGCTCTGGAAGCGATACCAGATCAGCGAGAGCAGCGCGAGAACCCAGCAGACCACCAGATGCGAGACGTGGTGCGCGTGTTCGGCGCCGGACTTGGTGAAGACGTTGATCGTGCCCAGACCATAGAGCACGCCCAGCACGAAAAACACGACGGCGAGCACGAGCGCAAGCATTTTCACGATACGAATCCTCGTTTACTCAAAATGAAGCAGACTACGCCGGCGATCAAACAATACCAGCCGAACGGGCGTAGATCGTTCGACTCGAAATAGCGCATCAGGAACGCAACCGAAAGATAGGCCGCTATCGCGGCGACCAGACCACCGGCGACCGCTTGAACCAGCGCGACGTGCGCATCCGGCGCAACCAGATATCGCGTCTCCAACAGTGCCGCGGCGAAAATCACGGGCGTCGCGAGCAGAAACGAAAACTCGGCCGCGTCTTCGTGGTCGAGATCGCAGAGCAATCCGGCAACCATCGATGCACCCGAACGCGAGATTCCCGGAAGCAGGGCAAAACTTTGTGCAAATCCCACCAGCACGCTCTGCGCGAAGCTCAAGTGTTCGATCGGCCGGACTTTGCCCGTCAAAGCTGAAGCTTTGCCGGTTAAAGTCGCGCGGCTTCGCTCGCGCTGCTGCCGCTGCTTTAAGGCCTCCCCCGCAAACATTACCAGGCCGTTGATCGCAAGAAACGCCGCAGCCGGCGCCGGCGAGCCGAACAACGCGCGGACCGGCTCCTGGAAAAGCACGCCCAAAACACCGACGGGAATCGTCCCCACCACCAACAGCCAACCGAGTTTCTCGTCGCGGTCCTGCGAGAGACGCCCGCGTATGACGCTGACGACGAGCGCGCGGACGATCGCGAACCAACGCTTGCGGTAGTACACGATCAGCGCCAGCGCCGTGCCCAAATGCAAAATGACGACGAAGGCAAGAAACGTCGGATCCGCGCGATTGATGTTGGTCCAGTGCAAGAGCGCCGGTACGAGGATCGTGTGCCCGAGGCTGGAGACGGGGAAAAGCTCACTGACGCCTTGCAGCAGCGCGAGAAGCAGCGCTTGGAGATCGGTCACGGAGCACTGTGGTACGCCCCCCGGGCAAAGCGAGCCTCCCACGCGCTTGATAGAGGATTGGCACCGGAAGAAGCCAAGGCGACCAGGCAGTGGACCAGCATCAAGGCACCCGCACCGCTGGACCCGACGAGCGCAAGTTTGCGCGCGTCGGGGATACGTTGCTCGTCTCATACAGCATCGGCGAAGATTTCTCGCCTGAATTCACTGAGACGTACGACATCGCGCTGGGCGGCATGGCGATGCTAACCAACGCGGAATTGCTGCGCGACGACCCGATCAGCGTGCAAATCGAACTGCGCGGCGACGACGAACCCGTCCTTCGCATGCGCGGTGTGGTCCGCTGGTCGCGCTACGACCCGATGCTGCGCCGCTATCGCACCGGCATCGCCTTCCTCGATCTCGGAGACGACACGCGCGCCCACCTGCAGCGCTACATCGACACGCTGCATCTGCTACGCGACATGGGCATGATTTAGGAAACCCCGATTTACGTTGTCATCCTGAGCGTAGTGAGCGAAGCGAACGTAGTCGAAGGACCGCCGCGGCGCAGTGCTTTCCAGGCGTCCCTCGAC
>Ga0153924_1000104_pt1 | contig 62199 bp, 76 predicted proteins | sample TSNJ008MetaG_FD_104709 | JGI IMG/M metagenome (GOLD analysis project Ga0153924, IMG submission 104709) | Attine ant fungus gardens microbial communities from New Jersey, USA - TSNJ008 MetaG | ecosystem: Host-associated > Fungi > Mycelium > Unclassified | place: USA: New Jersey, Wharton State...
GCGGAAATGCCAATACTGGCAACGGAAATACCAATACTGGCAACGGCAATAATGCTGCTTCAGGGGATGCCGCTGGAAACAACGGTGACCCCCAGACATCATTAAGTATGTTGGTGGTTTTATTCATGGCGTGCAGGCGTGATTCTGATATTATTACAGCGCTCGATCCTGCTGTGATTGGCAAAGGTTTCGCAAATGATGGTCAAGATCAACCCGTGGATGGTCAAGTTGCATCTCTTACATCAACCAACAACTTCATCAACTTCTGTCTGACCGTACCTAACCTTAAAATTACCGATGGTCAACAAATTATCGATGGTTCGTGTAACCCAGTCCCAATGGGTTCAATCCCGGCCAAGACCAAAATGCCTTCGGCCAAGTTTGTCTTCCCGCCCAACGGAGGAAACGTAACGGCCAACCAAAAGTTTACCATTCAGATGGCAATCAAGAATTTGGAGACGGGCAATTTCGTCAACGCTGACCAGAACTATTTCGGTGCTCCTCAGCAGTTGAACTCTCAGGGCGTTGTTCAGGGGCACTCACACGTTGTGATTGAGAAACTCAGCTCTCTTGGTCAAACAGACCCCACAGATCCTACTATCTTTGCATTCTTCAAGGGTTTGAATGGCAAGGCGGACGCCAAAGGGATCTTGACTGCAGATGTTGATAATGGTCTTCCTGCTGGTGCTTACAAGCTCTCCTCGATCAATACTGCGGCCAATCACCAGCCTGTCTTGGGTCCTGTTGCCCAGCACGGCTCTCTCGATGATGCAGTTTACGTGAGTTTGATACAATCAATTTTACCAGAGATGTCACTCACCCCTTTCTGTTGATAGTTCACCGTCCAGTAGAACTTGTGACTTGAGTGGTTGATGCATGTAAGATATGACCTGAATAATACACAATATAACTCCTTCTAAAGAACAGTGATCTTGATATCTTGTCCATTGGAGATAATAAATTTGATGTTCGATACTCCTCGACAATACAAGAAAGAAGACGATATAAATTGTCATATGCTCGGTGAACAAATTAACTGTCTAGGCAGCAGTCATGATGTGCATTGATCAAGACAAGTTTGGAACAGGGTGGATTGTGATTTAATTTAGTCCGATATTCCAATCTATTTTTCAGGAGGTCGGCTCAGCAGCCTCGAGTGGGGGTGGACCTTCACCGTCCGATTCATCATTGTCGTCATCATCTTGTACATCAGGCATGCCTGGACTACCACTGCCACTAGCTTGCATTTGCGCCATCATCTATTTGAGAAAATCATCTGCACGATGCATGCGGAGGAAGACGTGCTTTACTTACTTTTTCAAAGTCCATGCCTCCCATGCCCCCCATGCCTCCCATGCTTCCCATGCCTCCCATTCCTCCCATGCCCCCCATTCCTCCCATTCCTCCCATGCCTCCGATGCCCCCCATGCCTCCCATACCATCGGTATCAAAGTCATTTTGATCAGGCGCACCATCCTGTTCGTCCTCGTCTACCCATCTGTTAAAGTTGGTTTTGACGAAATTATTTCGGAGTTCCGTGAGGCGAGGCCAGTATTCCGCTTTGATATTTTTCTTTTGGAGCTTGAGGTCGAGACCACGAGAACTGAAAATTTTTGAGCATTTCTTTTAGCAAGAGCATCAGATGCTGTCACGATTCACGAGATAGAGGAAGACCAACCTCAGGAACAATTTCGTCGAAGAACTTGATCTCAAAATCGTATTCCTTTTGATGATCCTTGTCACTATCGGAGAATGTTGTGAGTATAATGCGATGAGAATGGATTTGCGACTCACACTCCAGCTGTGGCCTTGAAGGTCATGGTCCTGTCAGTGAGAGAATAGTCCATGGTCGGTTCGTTGATATCGGGGAGATTCACGGTGAGGTATATGATGTTCTGTGAACGGCGTGAATAACTTGTAGAAGGGGATGAAGGGAGATCTCGCCTTGGATTCATCGGACTCGTTGCTGCGCTGGGCCCAGAGGATTTCAGGGTGGTGGTGCATGATGGGAAAAAACGAAGAAGGAGAAATGGAAATCTCTGGAAGGGATGATGGATGACATAAGCGGACTTGTTTGTGTTCAGCCATGTGGTGTGTATGTTTTATTTGTTTTTGTGAGAGGCTGAGGGAGACATGAGCAGGTGCACTCGCTGGTTTCTGCCGCTGCTTCTCCTTCCGCTCCCAACTGCCTCGCCATTCTTCCTTGTCCTTTTTCTCATTTCACTTACCATGCATGCCAAGCCTTGGTCAGTCTATCCTCCCCCGAGTTTGTCTTTCCTGACTTTTTTGCTTTAGTTTCTATTGCATCATCTTGCTTTCTACCCTCTTCATCTCCTCCTGCTACTGGCAGCCTTTTCCGACCGATACTCCGCTCTCCACACCCTGGTCAGAAAACATTTTTACATTCACCGACGCCATCAATGCTACTCTGCCCCCAAATTTGCCCCGCCCCGCCGTCATCAGAGCTGCGGACCGTTGTTGGTGCGATTTCACCAATGGGGCTTTTTTCGAGCCCTTCAACGTATCTCACTGGGAATATCTGAGCGTTCAACGTTTGAAGGACAGCCTAGAAAAGAAACAAAAGTCTTCAGAGGAACCTCTGCAGGAGCATCTACGCGAACTACCGGATTCACTTGGTGGTCTAAACTCAATCCACAACCCTGGGAACAGCACCCTATCTAACGTCTGGTCCACCTTGAAGATGCTCAGTCCAAGTTTATATCGTCCTCTCTCAAATTACATCAAGTCCGATGAGGTCATACCCAGCGAGCCACCACCTCTTCCAGAAACTTCACATTCTGAAGGCATACCATTCGATGCAGATGTAAAGCCTCTTCCTCTGATTCGGAAGGAGTACGACCTCGAGCGATATGGATTCAGCATAGTATTAGATTTCAGCTGGTCATGATACTAGGATAGCACCCTGAGTATTTGTTGCACGCTGTACACTAGACGAATCAAAGAGTTCCTCGTGGGAAATAGCTTAAGACAAAATTGGCCACACTTGGAACGCTCATCGTCATATCATTTCTCTGTGTGATATCCCCACTTTTTTCATCGTGTAATGAGCTCTGACTTTGGGGAGAGGGTGAATGGGCCAAAGGCAAATAAACGACGGAATGCTCAACCTACCCATTCAGAAGTTCCTACCAAACTAGAATCTCTTCAGAAGACCCTTCTCGCTCCGTTTAACCACAAGAAAACAGATTCTGCTCGTATTCTGTCAGATTGTCCGTGTCATATTTTACTGTGCTTCTTGTCTGCTGATTTCCTGGATTTTTCAAACAGTGGCCCCCGTGATAATGACCCCTCGTCTGATTAGTGCTGCAACAACTCTCTCCACTCGGTCACGGGCATCTGTTTGTGCAAGCTCAAAACTCGATTTTGCAACAATTGGCAGAGTCCCCATGCGGCTAGGTTTCGGCACCTCTCATAGAATGACATCCCGTGAACTCCAAATAGTTGAAGCATCGGAAGAACTGCTGGAAGCTGACTTTCCGGAACCTGAAGGTGTAGCGTCAAATTTCAGTTTGTTGCGTGGTTTTGAGGCAACCATCCCGAGTGCAGATAAAAGTCGGACAAGACGGCGACAGATACGCCATGTGGAGACTCCTAAACTTGGCTTGAAGAAGCTGGGGATGAGTGCACGAGGATTGATGGCTGAAGAGGAAGATAATGACAATCAAAGCACGATCAGTGAGGGAGATCTGGCACTTGTGGCAAGCCAAAATTTGAAGCGGAGAGGAAGGGAGAGTTTGAGTGCCTCGAAGCGGTTAGGAAAGGAAGAGCTGACGCGGCAACAACAAGAGATCATGCGGGATAAAGAGAACCTTTATGTTCGACGGGTATGGTACTGTTGAGTTCTCAAAACAGCTTTGGCTTATATCGAGCAGAGTCTTATCAATAACGAGATAGAGGAGATCATGAGCAAAATCGTCACCCTCAACAACATACGGGCAAAGCTGGAGCAAGATCTTCTAAGGCTACAGGAGGATGAACTGGAACTGGATGATGAGCGTAAGTCTACTCCGCTATTGCTATCTCAGCGTTCTAACTTGTAAATAGTTCAGGGAGTCCGGGAAAGGATCGACTTTGAAAAATCAAATGGCAAAGTCTCTGCTGAACAGACAGCGCATCTTCCACCCACTACCAGGCGCAGAAAGGGTGTGTCTCATGGTATCCAAAGGAGTTGCATCACTTATCGGTGGCCAGGCCTCGCTTTCCTCCCATCAGAGCATGAAGAACTTCCTCCAGGGGTTGCGTTTATGGTATGCTTGGCGCAGTTCCTCTGAATCCGTGCTCAGCGCCTTGGTATCAGACCCTTGAGAGTCATGCGTCTCCAATCAGTGCACTCGACTTTTCAGAACCATATGGAACGCTTGTCACCGCTTCTCATGAAGACGCGCAGCCTCGCGTCTGGGACCTCATTTCAGGGACAGAAATTGGTCGATTACGGGGTCACAACAGTGGAGTTAAGTCGATACAGGTGGAAGATCACATCTGTCTCACAGGTGGTGAAGACGGACATGTGAGAATATGGGATTTGAGGACGGTTGATGACGAATCTGAGGGTAGAGGTGACATTGTGAGATTGAATGATGTAGCAGAAGAAGTGGAGGATGAAACAGGAGAACTAGTAGAGCCCCCTCGTGGTATCAGGAATGGTATAGAAAATGAGTCTCAGGACGGTTCTTGTCTCCGAGTGTTGAGTGGTCATACGAAGGCAGTGACAGCATTATATTTTGAGGATGAGTGCTTGGTATGTTCTCTCTTATCACTACATTGCCGTGCTTTGTCTTATACTATGCCTTGTAGGTCACTGGTGCCTCGGATAAAACTTTGCGGCAATGGGATTTATCTACAGGTCAATGTGTCATGACAATGGACATTCTTTGGGCAATCTCACATCCACCCATTCAGACATCTGAAAGCAATATTTTCTCCAGTACAACTGCAGCTACCAGTACTTCATCCGTCCTAACGCCATTGGCGGCGGATGGGGGCTGGGGTGCGTACACCGATTTTGTAGGTGGGGTACAGTTTTGGGGCTACGGGCTGGTGAGTGGAAGTGGTGACGGTGCCGTTCGGATGTGGGATAGTGAGTATCGTTCTCGTACATTTTTCTGTTATGCTGATATCTTTTACGAGTGCGTACTGGTCAGGCACACCGTACATTGCAGGGACATACCGGGCCCATAACATGTCTACAGTTCGATGAGATTCATATTGTTAGTGGTAGTCTCGACAAGACAGTTCGAGTGAGTATGCCTCTCATTATCATGGGGGGTTTATCTCTGACTGGCATTCGGTACTGGCTAGATATGGGACCTTCGGACAGGCGGGACTCTCGAAACTATCAATTATGACCATGCTGTTACTGCTTTGCAATTCGACTCGCGGAAGATTATCGTTGCTGCCGGCGAGAACGCCATAAAGGTGAGTTTTACGAAGTTTCTCAGTTCCTTGGCGAAATCAATCTACACCATATCAGATCTTTAATCGTACAAGCATGCAACAGTCAGCTTTAGTAACTAACGGGCATACACAACCTGCAGAAAAGCTACGTTACATGGATAGGTACTTGGCTACAGGTGGCCAAGACTCAACAATCAAGATATGGTCTTTGTAGAGTCTTAGAATACACTAACTTGAACATCGTCTGCAAGTCCGTGACCGAGGACACATAATCACGTGGTTAGTTCAACTACGCGTCACGGACATGTCCTAATTATAGATCATCTACTACCTCTGCCCACTTTCCATGACTCTTTCTGGCTCCACTTCAGAGAAGGGCATCCCTGGTGCTCAAAGGACATGCACTTTAGATGTATCTCTTCCCAGGTCAACATTTCACGGGTTGTCAATTGCTCGAGGTGTCGCTTTTGAGGGCCCCATGCTCGAAGAGATAGCATCGAGTAGTGAGGAAGATAGCACCAAGTCGGCATACAAGCAAATAGATAGATTTATGTACTGACAGTACTGCGTAGGTCTTGTCACACTCATGTGGAAAGTGTGATTGTGATATCATCAGACGAGGAAGAAGAGAAGGAGTGAGCAGATTCGTGCCCTATCCGGAAGGGTAGTTGACTCTGTCTTTTAGAGTAAAAGCTATTGTGGCTTTTGACTCACCAGAAAATCCGGTACATTGGTTAAGTTTAGATTCGGGAAGTGAAGGTTTGAATGAAATGCTGTAAGGTGCCTTTCACTTGTTTGTTAATCATCGTCAATTCACAGTAATCCAAGAGCTCGAGGGAAACACCGAAAAACTCCAAATGCAGGGAGACGTATTGCAGTGAGTCGTAGGATAATCGAGAGCTCCGAGTCGGAAGAGGATTCTGGGCCACAATCACAACTCAAATATGCTGCGAAGCAATCGACGAAGAAACATTTGACTGGAGAGATAATTGAACTTACAAGCTCTTCAGATGAACATGGTCGTTCCATACCACAACAGCTGCGAACAAGTCCTGAAAAAGCGTCTCAGGAGAACTTTCCACCCTATTTGACACAGAAAGATGATGGCGCCATCTTGATATTGTGAGTGACTGCTTCATTTCGAGGTTCTACAAGATAAGGTGACTCTTTCTTAGTGATGAGCCAAAAAGCGCAAAGAAACCTGTTCGGATTGCTGCACCATCAAAACGTCCACCTTTGGAACAGTGGAAAGATTCAACTAATACGAATGCAGATAGACCAGCGTCTAGCCTATCGCTTAAACCGCCTTCTCTTGATGATAACCCATATCCTCATGCCAAAAAAATTAGCACGCCGATTGGGTGTAAGACCATACAACCGAAATCAACCGCCCGCAAGTCTAAGAAGGCTACTGAAGAGGCGGAGCAGGCTAGGCGGGAAACATATGCCCAAGAATTATTCGACGAATTGAACAAATCAGTGTTTGGAAATGGCTTGCCCGAGAATACAAAGCTCAACTGGAATAAGCGACTATTAACTACTGCGGGCAAAGCCAAGTATCGGCGGTATGGTTTTTTTCTGTATCACGGATGATTTGGTAATCATGCTACACGTCAAGGTCAAGGGATGGTATCGAAACTTCAGAAATTGAGCTTGCTACAAAAATTCTGGATTGTGATGGTAAATTATCTTACGAACGGTGATCAATTGATCTAATCCCTCTTCTAGAGAGAATCAGGAACACCCTCTCCCACGAAATGTGTCACCTTGCCACTTGGGTGATAGACAGAAAATTGAACGAGAACCATGGAAAGCTCTTTAAAAATTGGTATTCTTTGCCAGTGTTCAGCTGTACCATTTGGCTCATGATTTTGTGTCAGGGCGTCCAAAGTCATGAAAAGGCGACTAGATATCGAAATAACTGTACTTTTTGTCCTTTTCAACGTCATTCTGAGTGGCCCTTAACTTATACACAGACCCGGCATACTTACCAAATCTCTTATCCTTACAAGTGGGGTAAGCCTTTCCTTCCCTCCCGAATTCGGTCTCATTGTAATTGTCACCTCACTAGAATGCCAAAAATGCCAAAAGATGTGAGGCAGGGATACAGTAACCTATCCATTCCACGTATTGAGCAAGATACAGATATGGTCGCTACAGCAAATCTATTCGACCAGATGAGTGTGGCAAGTATTTCTTGAACTTGGAAAATTGAGATTTTTGATGAGACTCGTTAGTCTGTGGAGCCTGCCGTGAGGGGCAACTTATTCCCTTGTTTACTACAAGGAGAAGAACCAAGATCAAGTCGCAAGGTATGTTATCTTGACACTCAGTCCTTGAAAAAAATACCAATCAATCGACAGACCCATCAAGGTCTCTGCTTCTCTCAACTAAGACAGAGCAGACAGATCCTGAAGTTGACTCTGAAATAGAAACTTTGACAACGGCTGTGGCGGGGACGCATCTATTTTGATCGATCTGTTTGGGCCCTTCCATCACTTCTGCTCCCTCAGCTGTATCCGTTGCAGCTTCCACATGCTTCATTAGATTAATTACTAGACAAATATTTTTACTTACCAATTGGATCAACTTCATGTGTCTTGATCTGGTGAACTATGCCTGAATGGGGAGAAGCCCGAAGAAACTCTGGTGAAGACTCTCATCACAAGCTAACGATGTTTTCAGTTGTAGACTGAATGGTCCAGAGATATGTTGGCATATTGGTTATAGAAAACAGAAAGAAATATATATCATCGTGTCTTATAATTTGATATCGGAACATTGGCCTGAAATTCTGTATGCGATCTTGGGAAGAAACTATTCCAATAATTCTCTGTTGCCAAATTTTTCAGATATGTCACCTTGTAGGTTATTTACTTGCGAATAGCATGGTAATACACACTCTCAATCTAAGTTTATCTGAAGCTGCAAACAAGACAATGATGTTCCGGCGTTCTCAAGTAAATCTGATATACATGTAGGTGGCGCTCGAGCACCGCGTTACATAATGCGTGACATATCCAAATGGTTTCCGTGACATTGATGCTCTTTCCTATGAAAAACCACTCCAATCGGAGATTGAACTTTAATTCTAGAACTGCATCCTACCCTAGAAGATTAATCCACTCTATATTGTAGAACCAAGCTGTTGGTAATTTGTCAGTCTGTTTCGTCCCCGTTGTTCGCTATACTGACCCTTCTGGTGGCATGTAGTTCCTCAAAATGACACATGACGCTGTTTGGTTTTCTCGTCCGAGGAAGTTTGGAAAGGGTAGCCGTCAATGGTACGTCTTTGTCTTGAGTTCCCCGAGCTTGAGGGTCACATTTGTCTCGCACTAGCCGCCTTTGTGCACATCAAGCTGGTCTCATACGCAAATATGGTCTCGATCTCTGCCGCCAATGTTTTCGCGAGAAATCGGCTGCCATGGGTTTTGTCAAGGTTCGTGCATACATTTTTGTGCAGGATTCAACAGCTTAAGAACTCGTAGAATCGGTGAAATCTCGTCAAAATGTCTGCTTGTCCTTTGGTAGTGCGCAAAATCTTCGAGGAGTGGTAGAATGTCTTAATGCACGCATGTACATGACCAGTTATGAAGTGTTCCATTGTTTTTGGTTCACTTTGCAATAAATTTGTGCAAAAAGGTCAATCTTCCAAATGTAAATTAACGACTCGATACAGTTAGCATGGAACTACAGAATGACAAATGGTGCTGCGATGATACTGAAGGCACAACCTAGTTAGAGTCAATGTTAAAGAGATAGCCTAGTACAAATGAGTTTGTAAATGAAATGATAACACAGAAAGCACGAAAACAAACAATGGGTCTGGATACGCTAGCAGAATACAACGCACGTGGAGATTCGGAGCACCACTCCAAACGTGGCAAATGGCTAGGAGAAACACAAAAGAAAGTTGGACGGAGGTAGATGGTGGTATGATAGCACAGCAGATGCGTGCAACCGAAAATATTAAAATGATGATATGTCCACGATTGAGGAGATTCACGAGATGATACCAAATTCCTTTGCGAATTGTACACCTCAGATTTACATCCCGTAGCCGCTAAACGCAGATCTCTGGTACGGGTCACTGAGGGTGTTCAGCAAGCCACCGTTAAAACCATTGTGAGGGCCGATACCCTGGTTGTGGTTGGAGGCGCTCTGCAGTACATAGCCATCAATACTCTCAGGAAGAGGAGGAAGATGGGCTTGAGCGAAACCTGCTTGCGATTGATTAGGACCGTAGAAATTGCTAAGATACATATCGGAAAGGCTGCTTGGAATGCCTTGGGCGAGATGGCGACGGGACGTGTGGCCTGGGCTCAAACCTTGGTTGGTGAGGGACATGTTGACAAATTGATCGTGGCCACGGAAGGCACTATATTCTGCAGTCTGAACCTCGCGTTGCAACTTGTTTTGAATGCGCTTGCCGTAAGGAGTATTGCGGATGAGCGGGAGGACGGGACGAATGCCCTCGACAAGCAGAGCTCGTTGAGGAGGTTCAGCATAGTCCAAAGCAGTCTGACTCCCCATATCAATGCCAGAAACATCCAAAAGGAAAATGACGCACCTGAACACAGTAGTTGCCGTACGAGTCACGCAACAACTTTTCTAGTCGACTACGGTTCAGAAGCTCGTCAATCAAAGTTTTTCGAGTACCATGCTCAGCGACACGAATGCACTGCAATAACATGTCAATTTGGATCAAGCCGCGTGGAGGGAATCCAGACAAACCTTCTCAATAACATTCGAGCTGAACTTTTGAACTGAAAGAGCACAGACATTGCCTTGAAATTGACGAATAACGGCATCACTAAACCGACTATCGTTCAGATCGAGAATGTATTGGACAACCTTGGTCGATTGCTGGTCAGTTTTCTCGCCTAGAAACTTGGGCTTATTTCAACTCACATAATTTCCATAAGGGTCTTGGACAAGAGTCAAGGCACAAAAGGTAATCTCATTGACGAGTTGAATCCTCTGATGCTCTGAAGCATGATCAATACATCTTTGAAGGACACAACAACCATGACGATGTGTTGCAACTTCAACGCAGTTGGCGGCAACAGCATTATAAATGAACTAGAAGGCTCATATCAGTATACGTTTCAAAAGATGGAAGCTGGCAGACTCGCCTGATTATCCTCCGCCACAAGTTTGTTGAGGCACTTCTGAATGACGTGGTTACCGTTGAGATCCTTGATAAGAGCTACGACATGGAGGCTAAGGGCGAGGATGATAGAGTGGATCTGATATACTGAGCTACAAGGCAGAAAAGGATTAACCAAGATTATCTCACCTGCCGTCTAGTAGATAAGAAGTCAATCATCTTCTGAACAGCCCGAGTTCCATGCATATTCAGGGAGATTTTGACGAGATTCTGTGCAACAGATTCACAAATGAGGTTACGCTGTTCATCTATGGCGAACTCCAAAAGTTTCTGGCAAAGATAGTTGCCAAATGGATCTAGAAAGACTTAAATCAACGAAATCTTCAATGATGGAGAACGTACCTATCATGAGCTCGGCAAAGTGATTGAAGGTCTCGCGAAAGATCATATCCCGATGCTCGGGTAATCCTTCTTCGAGCTTCTTCTGGAGATACCGGCAACCATGTTGATCTTTGCAAAGTGTAGCGATTTCTCCCTGAAGGTCTTCTAGGCGGGTTCCAGTGAAACGATTAACTGAAAGAATTGGTCAGTCAATACTAGTGAGTCTATGTCAAGAGAATAGCTTACATTCCCTGTCCATTTCCCGCTTGTGCTTTGGCCCATGCAGCCCATTCATCCTCCCATCCGGGGCACTCGCACCAGGTCTGATACCAGGACGGAAATTCTGCTGATACAATGCAGCGGACCCCGTGGATCTATAACAACTCTCGGAGAACGTTCAATACACCTTAGAAAGACACTCACGCATTGTAACGGCTGCTGTCGATAGATCCATTCAAATCATAAGGTGACTCAAGACCATACTAAGAGTGTATCAACTTCCCAACCCATTGACAGATAGGTGACACGTACCTCATCAGGACCAGGCTGTATTGCGTTGAAGCCGAGGCCGCCATTATTAGATGGCATGCGGGTTAAAGATGCTTGAAGATCATTAGAACCTGAAAACGCATCAGCAACATGCTGGGAACCAGGCGTCCCGATACGAGCACTAAGGGGTTGTATGTCGGGTATCAACGGGCTACTGGAGTTCAAGGGGTGCACTGAAAGACCCAAGGGCGTAGTGGGGACAGACCGAGTCGTTGTAGACAGGTTATCCACAAGGCCCGGTGGCGAATTTCTTCGCGACAAAGGGAATTGAACAAGCCGAGGGGGTTCTACGACGAGCGGCGTCGAGGACGCTGAAGCATTACCGGTGAGCGGCTTGATGGAAAAATCATCGGAAGGGGTAGACAGAGTGAGGTTTGGATTAGTTACGATGCGACGTTCGGACCTTAAGGCAATCCCCGGAGGTCCACGAGAGTGACCATTAAAGTGGTCCCACTCTGCAGAGTTTTCGTGGTCCTGCTGTGATAACTGGGCCAGATCCAAAGCCACAGAAGATTTGGATACCTGATTGAGCGAAATGCTCAGCAGGATATGATTGCGAACAAAACTGTCACTGACCTTACTGCCGATAGTGTTTGGGTACTTGTCATCATCCGAAGTTGGTAAATTCCTCATAGCGTCTGCAGGAGAAGTTAGAGAGAATCATGAAGTGGGTGGATAAGCATACTATGCATCTCCTGATCCAGTTGCTCGTCAAGCATCACCCCAGGGTTGTACGTACTCGCATATCGTGCGCCTTCATCATTGTTATACCTAGAGTTGCTTCTGAACACGATGGAAGCGGATGCCGGACCGGGACCTGGTGAAGCTCGGTTCGAACGTTCGGTGGCGAGAGAGAGGCCTTGAAGGTGCGATGCAAGTTCCTCGTCATGCTCACTAGCGGAAGTCCGGCGGCTTGCAGGCATACTCTTAGCACCTGCAGAGCGGGAAAAACCGTGCGCACCGCTGACTGAAGGCGCAACCGAATCAGGAGAAAGACTGACGGTTGGGGCATAGGTCACAGATTTTCCTTTGTCTGTCACAGTCCCAACCACCTTGAATTCGGCATCTACAGTGTGTTGTATTCTCCCATTTCGCCCAGGATAAACTTCCCCTGCAAGCATCGTACCGATGCGTGGAGGTGTCGTGGGAGCAGAAACTGCAAGATGCTGCATGCCATTGCCACTAGCGTCGTACGGAAGACTCAAGAGCTCTTGTGCCTGCTTTTCCTCAAGAGCACGCATTTGGTCTTCGAAGAGCTTGCGTTGGATAGCACGCTGATGTTCATGCTCAAGACGCTTCAGTTCGACGCGCTGATACCAGATTACTGCGTCAGATGAGAGACGAATGAAAAGTTTTGTACGCACAGTTGACATGTCGGACGTGTTACCTCCCAACCTCGCGGCCTGGGAATAGTGAGCGAGTGACTGGGACTTGGTGCGAGATGACACGTACCGAGTCAGCTAGGTCTAAAAATGCAGGCGGACTCTTCTTTCTACCGTCATCAGAGGTGGCATGATCATCAGTAGTAGTAGGACTAATGTTCTCCAGAGGACTATTCATAACAAAAGCTGAAGTGTATGTGGGAGATGAAGGGGAAGATGTATTAGAGACACCACGAAATGAGGCTAGTTGCACAAAGGTTATTTGCTCTGAGCAGGTAATTCAGCTCGGTGTTAGCGAAGTGGAGCCACCATCAAATACTGACCTGGAAGCCGAGGTGAGCCCCTTGTATAGGACTGTTGATACAATGGCTGATATGCTGGGAAAGGCTGAGAGCTAAGACGGGAAAGAGGACGAGACTGACCCTTTTGATACTCTTGTACTCAACAAGAGGGTTATGGTAGTGGTGAGAGAATGGTCAAATATAAGTATGGCGTTGAGAAATTGCTATCCCTGAAATCGAAGCCGGCAATGCCCTCTAAATTTTCAACTCCGGTCCCTGGACTTGACTTTTACACTACACCACACCCATTTTTACGCGAATACAGCTGTCTTTATTTTTTGGCTGCAAATGTCTTCTCTGACGATTCAACACTTCTTCTCTACACTGTCATGGGTACGCACAAATCTACAGGGTCGAGCCTATATGTAAAATGCTACCTTCCACATGTCCAGCTCCCTTTGTCATCTCATTTTCTCAGTTCTGTATGTCTAACCACTTGTATTCCACATTGCTGATAGCACCTCAGTTTTCTGAAGTTTTTCTAAAGTGGCAATTGGGTAATCCGGGGCATATTTCATTCGCCATTCAGCGCGTGACCCTGCGTCCCCATCAAACCCCCATCAAATGATAGTTCCATTGAATCTCGGAAATACGTATCAGAGCAAGTGATGTGTGGCTTTCTCGTAGCACTTTCGAAAAAAGAAGGTCGGGTTTAGCCAGACAGATGCTTCATACATCAATCCTCCTGGTAATATGGATGCGCATCTTTTCTTGGATTATACTAGCTCAGCCCATCTGTGATCAGTCCCCAGAACCTATTGCCAGTGAAGATTCCAGACCGCAGTCGGGAGAACCGGCCACTAAAAAGGCACCGAAGGTCAACGGACAGATACTGAACGCTATTGAACGCTATTCGCTGTTGGCCTATCGTCTAGTCATATACAGTCAGCATAATCTATCGAAATCCACTTCGGCACTCATCAATGTTGGTAATGATGGCACTAGGTTGATTGCTTATCCCCAAGCCAATGAACGTGCAGGTCAGATCCCGTTTTGGTATTGTGATCCTGATCTTGACACTGCATGGCATGTGTAGTATACTACATTATTTGAGATACACGTGTAGATATGCAAGCTAAATAATAAAATGCTTACATAATGTTCGGGCACCCAGGAAAAGTTTTTTAGAAGTTGATGGCAAATTGTCAAATTTGACTGAGGCCAATAAATTCCCTGCCGTGCATGTAAAAGCGAATGATTTAATTCATCACATAATTTGTGTCGATCTCCCAATCTCTTCCGTAATATATTCTAATGACATTCAGTAGCGGAGCACGTATACGTATCAGGGATCGAAGTCGCCTCTGGTTCTGGCGGTTTATGGTCAATACACTCATATTGTCTTCGGCTCAGGGCCTCATGTTCTTCCATCGATGGTTTCGAATAGTCGACTCGGTCTTCCAGCGCATCTGACACGTGGACCTGCGACTGTCCTCCCTCCAGATTGACTGACGCTCGGCTTGTTGATGGGTAACGTCCACGGAAGAAATCTGGAAATGAAAGGCCAAGAAATGGACGCGGCTTCTTTTCCCCAAGCACTGTGGACATTATAGGAGAGCCACCTGCCGCTGCCTCCAAGGGTGTGTCACTGTATTCCTCTAGACTCAGTTTTTTGCTTTTTGGTGTGACTGAGCCTACGTCTGCCGAAGGTTCTGATTCAATGGGAGAATCTAGCCCAAGCATCGACATAGCAGGCGAATCAATTTTGCGGCTATGAACTGTCAAAGAAAGGCCATAAACGGAGACACGTTGGCAACTAACTTGCCCAATATAACCTCGCCATGAGTTATTATGAGAACAAGATTCTTGAGGTTCGGTAGTGTATGCCGCACATCAAGCGTTCGTAGGTTCCGATCAACCATAAGCTGGTTGTTGTAATGTCAATTTGCAATATCTTTTCTAGGCTTATCGGGCTCCTCACCATCTCAATGTCTTTGTTTAGAAGAAAAACACCATATTCAAACCGATATGTATCCACGCCTTTGGAAAACAAAGGAAACCTGAAAGGCTGTCAATGAGAAAAAAGTTTATTTTCGGTGCGCTTACATTCGAGGGCCAACCATGGCAGAGATACCATCCTTGATGAAGCTTCGGCTACCAACACAGGTCACCGGATAGATTAATGTTTTACCTAAATACGCAGCTATTAACTGTACAAGCTGCGCCACGTATCCAAGTGCAGTAGCAACTGCATTCCCGTTGATATTCTGATAATTTGGCATAGAGTGCGGCGGGGCAGGATCTGAAGCTGTCAGGGGTATCGGAAGCGGGACGTTCAGGATAGTGTATAACAACTCGGGAGGGGAATCGAGTTCAATGGGATATATTGACGCCAAGGATGACAGAAGACCGACGCGTAACGGAGAGAGCTTAGCACGAAGCTCTTTCAGTCGACGCCTAGATAAGAATCAACTTATATATCGAAAGGGTATGATTGTACCGAAATACCTCTCGCCGCCAGCTTCCTGGGCAAGATCGTTGAAATCTGCTAGACTTGCCTCCTGAAGTATTCGAGCAGAGACCAATGATTGTCTCCGCTCCTTCAACTCTTGGCGACGCGTTTCCAAATCGCTTTTTTCTGCGTTCAGTGAGCCATGGCAGCAATTTATATAGAATAACGACCTACTCGCGGCGATTCCTTTGACGATCAGCTTGACAGTGCTTTGGAATGCTACAAGTTTGAGTTGGCGTTCTGATATCTCGCGCCGCTGAGATTTTGGGAACTAATGAGGTTCGAAGTATTGGTCACCAGGACCGACACACCAGTGGAAACACAGGATCATCTTCAAAATGCCTATCAATCTTTTCAATCAAGTTCAAAAGGTTACTTTCATGCTCTAGTATCAATGCTTGTGAATTTACGAGCCTGGTCACCATACTGAGCGCACATTCACAAAAGTAGTGTCTAGAAACCCACTCAAAAAGTTGCTGATATGAGGCAGTATAGGCTAGCCTTTTCACTGGAATATTCGTTAGATCACCGTCTTTACGGGGTTGTACACGAGTGGTGTCTTCTGGAATACGTTCATCAAATGAGATTGTCTGATTTACATCTTCCAACTTGGTCTTCTTGAGTGTATTTTCGGGATCCGAAGAGTACTCAAGGCCTGGAGAAGACGGATGCAGGAGTTGCATTTGGAAATGAGGGAGGTAAAATATCTGGCCTGGCGGCTTCAGTGTCACCAGCAACGTCTTCGATGGCAAACCCGAAGTATGTGGAACCACCTAAGATTTGTCGAAATTAGCTATCACTGTATACACCGTAGACATGCAAACGCACATCTTCAGATAGTGGTACAAGGTCATCCAGAGAGAATTCCCACTCCTCTATAACCGTCCAATTAGAGTTCAAGTCAACTATGAGCTCTTCTGAACTTCTTTGCCGCTGCTTTCCTGCTACTTTAGGTCCCTTAGCGTGACCCCATAATTGTACTCTCATCCGGTTGCAGCTGGTATCAGATTCGGATGAGAAGTCATGTCCAGGTCGAGCATCAATAGAAAACACGGGATTGATTGAAGGCCGGTGAATTGGGGAGAAGAAATCGGGTACTGTGCTCAAGGGAAGACATACATTTCTGTTCAAACATGATGATGCCACCAGTGTATCGTCTCCGTTGGTTTGAGAGACAGAGGACGACGGTGAACGAGATTGCGAAGCTTTGAACTTCAAGAGCTGTGGTTTTGTCGCTGCTGTATTGGCTTTCCCCTTAGATTCTGTTGGTAGGAAAACTGAATAAGCTCGATGCATAGAAGTAGATCCTCCAAAGACGGACATACGAGTGAGGGAATGGATTTTGACAGGTGTTATTCTATGCCGACTGTTATCCTCACCAGGTAGGATAGAAACGGTGAGAAAGGTCTCTATGAGACGTGATTCAATGACTTGCTCGAGGCCTCGTTGTGAAATGTCGGGTACAATTGAAAAAGATGTGTCCGTCACAGGGATTGAGGCTCCTTGAGGTACAAGACTGGACGCTTTGGTTTCGCCACTCATATAAGAAGCTGTTGAATTAGTACGCCCACGACGACGGGTAGGCTGTGAAGAGCCATAGATTGGTACACCCAGCGGACTGTCATCTGGTCCAAGGGCCCCACTCCTCCGGAAATGTGAGCTTTTCTTCCCCTTTGACTCGGGCAGGAAATTAGTGAAATTCTCATCTTGGAACAACCCGCTAGATTTTGCTTTAGTTGAAGCGGTTGATTTCCTTCGCATACGAGTTCTCGAGGATACATCAAGATTGTCTGACAGATGTCCGATCAAATTCAACTGCGAGGATTCCAAAGGTTGTAACAGAGCAGTCGTAGCGTGGTCTCTGACCGGGAACGGAGTGAAGTTATGGACTTGGATGCAGGTAACGTGTCGAATTCGTCTCTGAGATAAACCGGCTGTGGGATAAGTTTTGTAATAATGGGCTTTGCTTCGTTACATACGGGTAACGGTGCTCTTTCTACAGCTCTTTCTGCAGCTCTTTCTGCAATGCCATCCACACCGCGATTTATATGTAGAGGTATATGAAGCCCCATACAGTTAGCAAGAAATTCTCCGATCTCAAGGCTAGGGCGTCTAACGTGACTAATTTATCACAAGCTGGGGCTAGGGTCTGCTGGCTGTCTGCTGGTTCAACGTGGAAATGGAGGAGTATTGATGGTTGGAGAGACACAGGAGCTACTGTAGACGCACATGATCTTGAAGACGGATTTAGGCGCGGAGTAGAGTAAAGTGGGATCTTGACATTAGCATGAACCGTCAAACGATGAAACTAGAAAATGATGCGAAGGCAATGCCACCGCCTCCAAATCCACCCCCTGTCCTGCTTGAACAGGAGATTGAAAGCCTCAGACGATGTCTGCAGGTTGGCTTTCTTAATTTTTGTCCGCCCGCGAAAGCTGATTCAAGTCAATAGAATGCCATGTTAAAGACCGGACAGGTTTATGCATTCTATGCAGATGCACATCGTCTGTCAGCTTTCTCTCCTCCAGCTCTGTCAATTTGAACTCATCGTGCTTTAGCGGAATCTCCAAATATGCCAATAATCCACCGCAAGCCCTCAGCTCTTCTCTAGGACGAGAGCTGGAGAAGTATGACCAGTTATGTGACACGATCGAGAGCAAGTTGGTATGTGCTTTAGGATCGAAATTTTACATGCAATATAATGAAAAGTTTAGCTACGTGCAATTGCAGTCCTTCAGCGTGACTTACAAAGAGAAGAGAAGAAACAAGAGGCTCTACACCTTGAGCAAGAGGCTCAGAAGAAATCGCATGACCTCCAAGAGACTTACTCCATTGACGAATTTCAACTTACCGGGCCTGCACCTCCCTGTTCTGCTGAGTTCACCCCAACAAACTCAAGACATTCTCCAACGCATTTGGGCGTGGGCTCGATGAGCACCCGTCGGCCATCTGCTATCTCAATCTCTTCCCTGCATCGCCCATCACTTCCTCCCAAACTCGATCTCAGCTCATCCAGGCACACAATTGTCGAAGAGAGTTCAGGAACTTATCCCAGTGGTCTGGCTTCACCGGTCACTCTGGCACCGAAGTCCGCTAGACCGATAGGAACAAACGAATTCCAAGCCCAGTTCATGTCCGCATTCTCAAATCCTGTCGATCCATCTGTGATAGATCTGACAATTCTACCAGAAGATGGGAGCCATCGCCAGATGAAACCAAACATTGATCCAACCGTTGGAAACTCATCCGACAAGCCTATTGAACTCGACCTTGATATGCCAGACATGGACTTATCGATGAATGATTTATTCGTAGCCAACGCAGGGTCCTCAAGCAGTGCCACCGAAGTCAGTAACATGTTTGGAATGACTAGTGCCGCGACCACCTCACATACGAAGCCAACCAAGGATAATCAACTTATTGACCTCATCGCGCAGGACCTTTTTGCTTCGCTTTCGAATAGCTCGATGACGATAGCATCATCACGCAATATTCGGACCTCTGATTATTCGACTGCAGGGGAAGGACCTTCCCCAGCTACCTTACTAGCTGCCGGATTCCCTCAGCAGCTCAGCTCCTCCAACCCATTAGCAGCGAACTCGGGCCTTCCAGGATCCAATCAGCCATTCGACATGGTGAACGCCAATGACTTCGGAGATTTAGGCGCCTTTAACTCCACTTCGGAATTCTCTATCTCAGACATGGATACTTTCCTAAGCATAGACTCAACCAGAGGCGACAATAACAATCCGGGAAAGGTGGCTGTTCCAACTGAATAGCCGACCCCATGGTCTCTTTAGCACGATTCTTGGACACACCTTGAGGGATGAAATGAACCTTCTCAGTATGGATATACATTTACACAAAGCATGACTCCTGTGGAGGTAAAGTGGGTATTATGTCCACATTTTATTGGAAGCAATCTATCACAACACATGGAACAAGATTGCTTTCTATAACACACATCTCTGAGCCAAAAATGGGAGAGATATACAGACATGATGTGAGGGTATCCCAGGAAGCAAATTCTTGCACAATGATGCACAATATGTTATCACACGTTCAATCTATAAACATGGTGTTGGTTAGAGGTAAGCCAATAATCACCCTTACTCTACTCCATCCCTACCTTTACTAGTATCTTTAGAGAGACACTCTACTTTATGGACTATACTATCTCAATGGTTATTGTTTCCTGATCCATATTCCGGTACCATGAGCTTACTTGTTTTTTTGCCTTCTCCATTTGCAGTATCTCTCTTTTAAGATAGATTGTCAAGACTGAGTGGCAGGATAAAGAGTGTTCACTCAAACTAAGATAAACTGGATTACAAACATGTGGACCTAGATCGATCTCATCAAGATGAAGATACAAACAATTTTCTATTCAATGGCTGAGGAAATTACCCCAGAAATTTCCCAGCTCTAAATTGTTTTGAAATATACTTAAATTTCATATCCATCGCATTGCTTGCCAAGGGCAAGTTATTTTTGGCATGTTGAAAGTAAGATACTCATCATTTGGCATCTGTCGTTTTCACGAACCGTCAGGGGAGGAGGAAACCTTGCATGATTTCCATTATGTCATTCTGGCAACTGAAGCGAAGACTAGACCTTGCAACAGCAAGTAGAAGCTGCGAGCAAGTTCTGAAACAAAGCTGATGGTGTTGTCAACCATACCCTCCTACCTGACAATCCCCGCCGCGAACACAACCTAATCAGCATGGCGATGGACTCAAAAAATCCCGAGAGACACTTCAAATTGTATGCCAAGTTCTTTCACTATGTCGACGCATGTTTTACCTGGACCTGAAGGATATTCCGCCCATCTATCGGTCGACGAATTGGTATCTCCCCTTCAAAAAGATACAATCCTGAGTGCTGCTGTGTTCGAGAGAATCGTTGCAACAGTTGAGGCATAGAGGACTTTGGGGGATTCTATCAAGAAGATAACAGGAGATGGTGGGGGTGTCATGCTGTGGCAAGGACCTTTGCAAGGTACAGACCGACTACCTGATGGAAAGAACCATAGTGTCTGTATACGTGGGGCATATGCATTTCGAGGGGTCCCTTTTTTCGAGGGTCATGTTGTAAACGCAAAGAATATTGTGGTACAAGGTATTCTGCACTGTGGAGGCACCGAAATGCAAGAACTCTGGATAGTGTGAGAGCATCAGCTGACGTTGCTTTTGCGATGTTGTTTTTGGAGATATCTTATATACTGCTAAAAGAATGGTACCGCGGACTGTGGATGTCATTCAATCACAATAAGGTTGGGGCAGATTACACACGACACTGTTTCTCTACCTCCTTACGGCTATCTAATGAAGGTCCAGTTTCCATGCCTAAGAAGGGACTTAGTTACAGGTCCCCAATGACTAGACAAATACAAACCAAGGAAGACGTCCACCGGTTCAATGACTTCGTCTCGACCCATCAAGATGTCAAGGTGCAGATTCGACTGAGGCATGCCTGGAAAGGTACATGTCTAATCAGGGGCATAAGTTTCACGCTCAGCTGCACAAGTAAAAAGTACATACAGAATTAACCGCTTTACGTTCCATCAGTAATCGCATAGGTGCATGCATACCGAATGTATTGCGCAACATGGTAAGCTTGGTCATATCCTGCGTTTCTTCCCACTAAAGCCAAGATGATGAGTTCAGATACAAACATGAAACAAACTGACTGACATTCTCTAACCTATCTTTGAGACCTCCCGTTGACTTGGTCTCTGTAGCGAGACTACGCGGTCCATAGATTAGGGTGTTGTGGGAGCCAAGACTATTGGTGGTGTCGGAAACGGAGGCAAACTTGTCTTTCGCTTCCGGTACAAGCCTGAGTGTAGGATCCTGTCATTTGTCAATTGATTTGACCGCATTCCGGAGATTTGAGCGTACCATGGTAGTCAGATGAAGATGAAGATGAACGCGTAAGAAATGTGACATCAGGGTCACAAACTATCGCTTTCCCCACTTCAACTAGTACTAGCCATTGCTGAACCTTCTCTCGATTTTGGCACACTATATAACTTCTTTCCTGCTGACCTTTTGTAATGGCAGGCCGTCCAGGACGGTCTTCAAGTATCCCTATCCCAAGGAATCCTTCTGTCTCGTCGTCAGTACGCAATATCGAATCCGTTATCTCTATCCCAACTGCATCACCATCCCGCCCTCTCCTTACAAGCACCCATGGACTCTCTCGTAGTCCAGGAGGTGTTAACCTTGCTAGCAGTGTATCAATGGGTCACAGGTTAAGCCATGATTCCGTCTCAGTATCCATTTCACCATCGAGGTTACTATCCCGTTCGGCAGTACCCTCAACAAGTCACACGAGTCACTCCCCGGTAGGCATAGGTACAAACTTCGAACCGAGAGTGGTTCATGCTTCTCAGGACTCCTCGAGGAGCATTGACAATTCCTGTATTCCATCTCAATCCCCGACACAATCACGAGGGGCAGGCGGAGTCGGTGGGCGCTCTGTTAGTGCACAACGACACACCCCTAGTGTTCCTCCATTGCCCAACGCTGCACCCGTATCATTTTCTAGACCAACGTACTTGGATCACTCTGCCTTGCGAGATTTGTTAGTCACCGAGACATCTTCATCCACCTTGGCAGGACTAGTGTTCCCAAGAAAGATCACACCAGCTAGGAGCAGTGCATCTTTCGCAACGTCACCCTCCACTGATAGTGACGAGGATAGTAGTCCAAGCCCTTCCCCACCAACTAGAGAAACTCGTGTCGTATCAGCTCCTGTGATTCATGAGGAACCTGTGACATATGCTTTACCGACAAGGTGGAGTGATCAAGCTCGGTCAAGCTCACTTTCTGTGTCACACGACGGGCGAGAGCTTTCCCACCATGGTACGCGTCGCGTTGAGGAAACAATCTTCGGCAACATATTTATCTGAGTTTGCAATCTAGGTGCAAATAATAATAGCGATAAAGAACACGCTGCCAATGCAAGAGCAAACCATCCAGTCCCACCTGCCTGCGGCATCTACTATTATGAGGTTGAAGTAAGATGTAAGGAGCAGAAGAGGTAAGTCTGATACTAAATCTGGGAAACCCAGCACTCATAGCTGTTCCTCCGGGAAGTCACATAAGTATTGGGTGAGTGCCTTATATCTATCTCTCCAAGTTCGTTCTCTCAGGTGTAGATTTGGTTCTCGTAACGTCAAGTTCTCCCGGCTTCCTGGCTGGGAGTCAAATTCTTGGGGATATTATGGAGACAGTGGTCATGCTCATGACAGTGGAAAAGCTGGCGTAGCGTATTCCCAGACTTTTGGACGTAAGTGAAGAAAAATGGTTGCACCTACTGACGTGAGCTGACTTGGTCTTGAATCAGTTGGTGATATCATAGGTTGTGGGATCGACTTCACCTCTCACAAAATGTTTTATACCAAGAACCAGACCTATCTCGGCATGTCTTTACTGCCTACTCTCATTGGACTACAGTTTAAATGGCATTGACAGGTCTTATTTTCGATGATGTCGGTAAAGACCAAGCTGAGTTATATCCCATTGTCGGTCTACGCCACATAGGGGATTGTGTTCGGGTCAATTTTGGGCATGAAGTATTCAGGTTTGATATCGATGACTACGTTCACCAAAGGCGAAATGCAACTTGGGCTGCAATCATGAGGACCCCACTTAATTCGACTCTGCTGCATCGACGGTATCATAAACATGCTATCAAGAATCTCATCACAAATACGGAACCCCCTTCCTCATTGACAGACGATGAGTCAAAATCAGTCTTGAATCAACTAGTGTTATCGTATCTAGTCCATCACGGCTATGCTAAGACAGCCCGAGCCCTGGATAAACAGCAAAATGGCAATAATAAAATTGCCGCAATCGATGTCGACATGGACTATGTGTCTGAGGAAGATGTGTTGGATGATTTTGAGGCTGACATTGAGAAGCGCACGGGGATCGTCAATTCGGTGATCAATGGTGACATTGACACTGCACTCGAAAATATTCAAAAGCAATATCCATCTGTTCTAGAGGCTGAGGAAGGACTTATTCGTTTCAGACTTCGGTGTAGGAAACTCGTAGAGCTAATACTGGAGACGAGCGAGATCAAACGAAGAATAGGTGGAAAGGAGCGCGAGGGGTCATTTGGTGATTTTCTGCGCACAGGTGGGACCCGGCAAATCTCGGATGACGACAGCATGAATATGGATGTTGATGAGGATGCGTTCTCATTTGTTAACTCGGCTTATCTTCCAACAAATCATCTATTAAAATCAAGCACTCTTACATCACGCACATCAATCGAATTCGAGGCTGCTTTGACAAGAGCAATCGAGTATGGACAGAGCTTCAACAATGATTATAAACTTGAAAAACGCCCAGAATTGAGGCAAATGTTTGAACAGGCTTCGAGTGTGATTGCGTGGGATAATCCACTCGAAGTTGGAGGGGATGTCGCAGAGTTAGCTGGACATGAAGCTCGTATTGCACTGGCCAATGAAGTGAACGAGGCAATCCTGAGTAAGCAGTAATTACTATCTCTATGAACATCCCTGATGTCGTTCAACAGAGTCTCAAGGCAGACCTGTCATGACAACCTTGGAGACGGCATATCGCTATACTGCCGTTTGCATGACCCAACTAGGTGTGACTGGTATAGGATCAGCCGTGTTTGCCGATATGTCGAGAGAATTTCTTGAAACATAGGTTTGATTGCTGGCCCAATTTAAGACCATATATCTGGGCAATATGTAATTTCCATTAACAGCAGTCATTGACCAAGCAGATAACTGGTCATTCCAGGAGTGGAAGTGAAAGTCATTGATTGATCCAATAAATTCTCCAGACAAAGACAGGCTTGATCGCCTTGCTTATACATATATGTTAATGCTTGTGGTGTTCTCCTTCAACGGAAAACGACGGTTACAATGATGGCTTGGGAAATTGTACAAATTGAAAGAATGTCGGGTTTGACACTGATTCTGAGTTATGCCTGGTTCAAAGCACTGCTGTCGGGATGTGGGTCAAGATCTGATCTGATTTACGAGATGCACTGGAAATCATTGATCTACCTGTGCATTTGCAAACCATGGCAATGACGGCCACATCTTCACGTAACTTTGTCCTTGCATCCCGTGTGTCGCAACTAGCACAGATCCAAACCAATGTGGTCCTCGCATCACTGCAAGAGCTCTTTCCGAACGATGAGAACACACAGGCAGGCGCAACGTTTAGTACCTCATTCATGTCAACAGCAGGAGATAAGAATCAATCACAAGCTTTATATCTATTGGGCGGGAAAGCGCTCTGGACAAAAGAGCTAGAGGTCGCGTTGAAGGAACACGTTGTCGATATGCTTGTACATTCTCTCAAAGATGTACCAACAACGTTGCCTAAGGGCTGTTACCTTGGCGCCATATTGGAGAGGGAGGATCCTGTGGATTGTTTGGTTATCCGGAGTGACAAACCTTGGAAGAGCCTTGATGACCTACCAGAGGGAAGTGTGGTGGGGACGAGCAGCGTAAGGCGAGTCGCGCAGTTGAAGAGGAAATACCCCAAACTCAAATTCTTGGACGTGGTGTGTTGATCTACAAGCTTCTCGTTCAGCCATGATCTAACTAGTCATTCAGCGCGGAAACCTGTAGGTTTAAATTTATATTATAGCACATAGCTCGATCAATGCTTTAATCAGGAACACCCGGCTGGCTAAGTTGGATGACCCCAACAGTCCCTACACGGCCCTTGTCCTCGCGAAGGCTGGCCTTGTACGACTCGGGATGGGTGATCGGATAACTGCTGATCTTAGTCCACCAACCCTTCTTTATGCGGTGTCCCAAGGCGCACTTGCTGTTGAAGTGCGGAGTGACGACAACGAGGCGATCGAAATGTGCAGGAAAATCACTCATCGAGAAACACAATGGAGATGCCTTGCCGAACGAGCATGCTTGCGTGTCTTGGAGGGAGGTTGCAGTGTGCCAGTCGGTGTAGCAACAACGTTGGAATGGGTTGATACGGAAATCGGTATCTTGACTCTAACAGGTTCAGTAACTTCTATTGATGGACAGGAGCACGTTGAGCACACGATTGAGGAGAGGGTATCAAGTCTGGAAGAAGCAGAACAGTTGGGGGCAAAGTTGGCCAAAATCCTGATTGAAACAGGGGCCAGGAAGATTCTGGACGACATCAATGTCGACAGGGCGCGTAGAATTCAACAATTAAATTCGACATGAGCACAGTAGGAAGGAGTATTTTAAAATGTAAATGATGTTTCAAGCCAGATCACGTAGGCCTGTGCACCAGGCAGCACAGTCCCGCTGTGACGTGGTATGAATTTGATCTGCGTCTCCACAAGCGCCTGCGGTTCCCTTCCGACATTTACAGGAATGCAAGTGACTCTAAGATGGGGACGTGAAAGAAATAGAGAATTTTCGACAGTTTTGATGCAGAGTATTTAGTGTGTTTGTCTCTGTTTGTCCTGTGTGTCTAGATAATCATGAACTGTGCCGGTGCAGACACACCACAAACAACGCGTGCCTTACTCGAATTGCGGCATAGGCGAGTCTCACAATGTACAAGACTGAAATTACGCTTATGAATTTCTGTAGTCAAAGAAACAGCTCTTGACAAACGTTTGTGACCACAGTTTGACAACACAGGACCCTGGTATCTTCTTGGCCTTACTTTATCCGCAGAATGGCTTCGATAGCTGCCAGGAGACTAGGGAAGGAGCTCAAAGAAATTCAAAAAGAAGGCTGTCCTGTCGGTATGTGTTTCGTCTTGAATCTGTATCTTCTAATTACAGTTGATGTCTTCTGAATGAATAGGTATCCACCTTATCAAGGCAGAAGATTTCAAGGAATGGTGGTTCACTATCGAAGTTATGGGAGAATCTCAGTATCAGGTATGTCCTCCAATTCAGCCACGAGGGATCATCTCCGATGTGAAGGCATTATCAGGGTGAAAAATACACTCTTCAATTTCGGTTTGATGCACAATACCCGATATCTTCACCAGCTGTTCAGTTTGTAGTGACAGAAGGACATCGAGCTCCGATTCATCCTGTATGTCGTCACAATCTACGTTCTACTTGTGCTCAAACATGAACGCATAGCATGTGTATTCTAATGGTCATGTAGTTTCAGTCTTTCCATTCCGGTTATTAACATGTTAACAGTATGTCTAGATTTGCGCATCTATTCTGGGGAATGAATGGTCTCCGGTTCTCAGCGTCACTGCCGTTTGTGTTACACTGCAGAGCATGCTTGCATCCTGCAAGGTATGTGAATACTGTGCTCCATAGTTTATGGCCGCTCAACAACACTACCAGAAGAAAGAACCGTAAGTTCACACTCACGAATACTCGATCATGGTGCTCAAATTTGCTCAGTCCCGCTGATAATGATCGGTATGTTCGTTGTGCTCCAGATAACCCGAAGAAGGTATGATTTGGTTATGATGCATTTTCGCGGTCTTACATCATCTTCTGGCTAGACTCAGTTTCATTACGATGGTAAATATTTTCTGACTTGGTCATTCTGATGCTTATGTTTTACCATAGATGATACGCAAGTATTTTTTCCGTCACTTGATTCCTGCTCGGCTAATATGTCCATCTCACTAAGTGTATAACCATAACAAACCAGATTCATGCGAGGGATCTTTTAGCTGAAGGATGGGTAGTTACCCAGCAGACATGAAATTAATTCTTCTTTCCTTCGGGTAACCGCATTTTAAGTGCTCATAACGATCATACAGACTGTTGACTTATGCTACTTAAAAGTACCTTTGGACGAGGTTGTCGAGAAACTAAACCATCCATCCATCCACATTCTGAAGGTCCTTCTATCTATCCTACAAACAAAAGCACCACAAGATGAGATAGCAGACACAACGATAGATAATATAAAAAGGAAAAGCATATTGGTGAAAGACTGGTGAAAAAATATCGTGCCATAGAAGAACGGCTACGAATCTTTGCCTTCGCAGCAACTTCTGAGGGGCATAGCGGGAACATCAACTGAGTCGCCACGATCACTGCATGAATTACCTTCATAAGTATATCTTGGAGAGAGACCAAAAGTTGTGTGAGACTCGGACGAAACGCCTGTATCTGGACAGCACCCCCCACAAGATGCACCACATCTACACTGGCTATCTGGGCAGCTGCAACTGCCACTGCAACATTCCAGTTTTGGCAGGTTGACTGGTGAGGCATTAACACAATTTGAGCCAATATCGTGAGGGTTAAGTTGGGCACCGCTGCCGAATCGGCGGCCAGGTGGTGGAGGTGGCAATGTGGCAGCACGCGCAAAAAAGCGATTGAGGGAAGCGCTTTTGTTGATGAAATCCAGAGAAGCTGCAGGTAATGTGGAAGTAGGGGGGATGGACGAGAACGGTGAAGTGCTAATTGGAAGAGTGATGCCAGTCTGATTATCAACACATGTCCCGCATTGCCCTTCTGTGCAGTCAAGCAAGTCCTTCGCAGCGTGCGCAGGACCACGATGCTCTACACATCCAGGGCACGAACATTGAACTCCGCACGTACACCCTGACCCAGCTAGTGATGTGATAGTGCTGATCGGTGGCATGAATCCAAAATCTGGAACTTGATTGGGAAGAATCGGTGACGATGCGTCAGGGGTTCGAATCGGCGGAAGTTCTAGAATTAAGGAGGTACTATTATGATCATGGCAGTCTGATCGTTTCTGTGAGCCTTGATGAGGACTTGAAGGTCGAGCACTGCCGTGCTTAGTTGTATCGGAAGGAACCGCTGAATTTACTCTAGACAGAGCGATTTACGCCAGGAGTTCAAGAGGCTTTAATGCCGACGACGAAGACGTTACTTACGAAGCATTGCAACATTTCATTGTGGATACATGAGCAAGAGTTTCTAGATCTCCATCCGATTTGTCAGTCGGAGGTAACTGCGCCTGTCGACAATTGCACTTCCAGACACTGTTACACGTACACGGATTAAGGAGGGTATCCACTAGACTATATATTAATGATCCGAATCAAATAGGTAGTTTAAATAGCGAAAATACCTCGTTGTCGAGCGTCCGGAAGGGGACCCAGTACTTGCGCTGTGGCCAAAACATCTCGAAGTCCATTTGGCAGGGCGGGAACAATTGGTATGAATCTGCGAGCTGTAAGGCTGGCCTTGAATAGTGAACCTTGGGACCGTTAATAATGACGTACACTTTGATGTTGTAGATGCTAAGACCTCCCCTCGGTCTGCAGGATCAGACTTTGGATGGCAAGTGCACTTGGAATGAACCTTCTTCGACTGTCTGAGTTCTCTGCATTTCTCGCATTGAGATACGGGCCGTCCCTTTCTCTTGATCTCGAAAAGCGGCCTGTCGGTATGATGGCAAGATGAAGATCGGTGACCTTTTATGCATGATTCACTGGACGAGACAGTATGAGAGACTGTAAGAAAACATGAGCGTAACCAAATTTACCAAGCAAACTTCTTGCTATTGACGTAGACCTAGAAACCAGAGGGTGGAATGAGCAGATGCAGTATGGTGCCTGCCGTATAACAGACCATTTCTTCGGGTTGATGTACTGGCTGGTTGCATGCAGGGGTGGTGATGGTAGGAAGGCCAACGGGAAAGATGGCGGAAGGGAATGTATGACGGAAAATGGATGATCGAGCACCTGGATGCTGTCAAGGTCACTTGACGTCGCAACAAGTCACACTTTTGACTCAAACCATGGAAGGTTCTTGAGCATTTATAACCCTCACCTTGAGACAAAATGATTCCATCGCAGGCATCTCACAAGACTCGAGTCTCAGCAGAAGCGATAAAAGACCTTGAGTGAAGCTCCTGGTTGATTCGACTTGAGAAAAAGGTGGGACCGTCACTCACTCACGACAAATAGGTGGACAGACATTAGATGAGCTATAGATAGATACAAATTCTGAGTTCTGATACTCGTGCTAATGGGTTTCATTTGGAAATCTAAATCGACATATATTGTGCCATACTGTACATGAAATAAGCGCTGCCATCGAACCAACCAAAGTAATGTAGAGCGACTCACTCCGAGTCTTTCCTGCTCTTACGCGATAACTTCTGCTCGAGTTTTTCCCACTCGCTTAACGCCATCTCTTCCTCCTGGTCAAGAATCTGTAGGAATGGCTGTGAAATTCAGGTATGCCTAAAACAAGAGATTTCTCACCTGCTCCACACCCTTGACTTCAGGGATATAGTGTATCAGCATACGTTCGATCCCACTCTTGAGCGTGACAGTGCTCGAATCGCATCCTCTGCAGCTTCCCTTGAGCTTAACTTTGACAATTCCGTCACCTTGATCGAATCCTCGGTACTCAATATCTCCACCATCCTCCATTATAGCAGGTCGCACTCTTGTTTCCAAAAGTTCTTTGATCATTGCCACGGTTTCCGAATCAGTGTCCAAAATCCTTGTGTCTTGAGGGCCGACGGCCTCCCGGTCTTCTTGGCTGCTAAACAAGGGCTCTCCCGATGAGAAATGTTCCATGAGAATGGAATATATTTCGGGTTTCACCACAGCCCATGTGTTTTCAGAATCTTTGGAAACTGTCACAAAATCAGGACCATAGAAAACGCCAGTGACTCCTTCGACGCCCATGAGTCGATTGGCAAGTGGTGATGCCAGTGCAGCCCGTGTGTCCAGAAATTCCGCGGTGCCTCCATCCATCACTTGCGTCCCAGGGATGAATTTAAGGGAATCTTCATTGGGAGTCGTTTCCGTTTGGATGAACATTGAACGAGCTGTGATAGTTAGATGATTTAGACTCTGGCCCGAGAGGAAAAATATATGTGGACGTGCCAATAACAGATGGACGTGCATATGCCCTATCCGAGAGCCGTGATTGTGGTATTAACGAAGCAGATGCAAGAGTGTTCCGGAAGGTCGCAGAGTGAATGCAACTGACGGAGAAGGCTTTGACTTGTGTTAGAGCGGGTTTTTTAGGGCATGAGCTTCTTTTAAAACCGCTCCTGAGGACGTTTCGTGAAATGTTTCTGAGTGTTGAGTATGCGAGTGACGAAGCCATTGGTAGAAGCAACAGGCGATGTAAGTGACAAATCTAGAAAGCAGGTGTGACAAATCTTCGTCACCGGTATGCCGGCAGGAATATTGACCATCTACTATTAGTTTATTAGTGTCCATTATGTATCCAGGCGCCGCCTTTGGACTTATGTGTTCAAGTTCTGAGACCTTGGATGACCGAAGAGAATATCCCAAACCGGTACTCACACGGTCGTGAACAACGTAGCCCTTCCGTCAGATAAGCCTGACGTCGTATCCTTGGTTCGGTATTCCAACAGAAAAAGAGAAACAGTGGCTCTGAAATGCCTGTGGTGGTGGGTGTAGACTTGAAGGGAAACAAAATAGGAGAATAGAAACTTCTCTCCTCTACCTGAATCACTGGAATTTAAGATGTCAGCAAATTTTGGGGATGTATTTATCCTTGAGGTGAATTAAGGTTGGTTGTACTCAGGATACTATCTTTCATACGTTGCCCGCTGTATCCTAGTCTCGCCTAATATGTAGTAGATCCACATACATCCCGTAAGACGAGACCTAACATAGGTTTTTGCAGAAAATAGAATCAATCTAGGCGCCTCCTCTTTTCCCGATATTCAAACGACCGCTCTCTTGATCTTCTCTCTTTCCGCTGACGTCGGTCTTTGAATGAGCTCGGGGATCGTGATCTCGATCTAGAGGGTTGGTCGTTGTAGTGATTTTGGTGATTGTCATGCCTATCCCTCCTATCATGTCTATGCCGCATCGATGCACTCTCTCTTTCGTCTTTTCTATTGTGACTGTCGTCCCTTTCCTGAATACGATAATTCTGTTGAGTTCTGTGGTCACGGGGACCTCGGTCATTTTTCCATGGTCGTGGACCTGATGGAGTGGAAGTAGTACCATTTTGTGGACAGTCTAAAAGAATCTGAGAGGTCAGAGGATGACAACTTACGCAACTAAAACAAACCTTTCTTTAGGTGAGATCCACCACACAGGAAACAACCACCAGTATCTGTTCCAGTGCCTCCCTGTTTTACAGGTGCGGTACCGCCAAAACCGCCGTTACCGACAGTTGTATCTTGATCCAACAAGTGAGTATACTTGGTGCGCCCTCTCTTACCAAAGTTCTTGACTTGCATGACTTGAGGAAGGACTGTCATATCGATAGTCGACTCTGTAGCCTCCGTAAAATCGTGCCTCTTGAGAACTTCCGCATCCTAGTATGTTTCAATTTGAAGGTCGTAGTATGGTGAGAGGGAACAAACCTGGTGGAAAGCACCCTTGTGCCAGTACTTTTGCAGAAATTTCTGTTGTCCTTTAGGTTTCTCTGCTCTTGTCTTGTCTGCCCTCTCCACATCTTCTTTGTGCCGCTGTTCTTCAGGTAAAGCTCTCCTCTTCTCGATTTCCTCCCGTTCCTGTTCTCTTAGTAGCTCTTTTTCTTTCTCCTTTTTGATTCGCCCAAGCTCACGCAGGCGCCAAGCCTCGAATTCGCTTGAAGGATCCAGACCATCAGTATCATCAACATCAGGAACTTGGTCCTCCTTCTCCTCTATAATATACGATGTCAATAGTGTTTGAATAGGAAATATGAAAGGGAAGACACACTTTCAGCAAGTTCTCTTCGTATACTCTCGGCCACCATGTCATGGCTTTGTTTTCGCCGTTCTTCGGCTTCCTGCTCTCTCCTACTTTGCATTTCTGCTGAGTCCTCTGCCAGAGCCTCTTTCTCTGCTATCGTTGCGCGAGCACGTCTACAGTTGTTGACACAGCGTTCTAAAATACTGAAACAAACACGTACTTGGGTACAAAGACTGGTCGAAATAAAGGTTGTGGAGCTTCTTCTGATTCGCTCTCTTCTTCACTCGACTGTAGGTAACAATGAGTGATACACCAATCCGAATGGGACTGACATACCCACCTCTTCTTCAGATTCTTCCTCTTCGGATGATTCCTCTTCGGATGATTCTAGAGAATGGTAATCAGACGAATTAATTCTGAAGGGAGCGACACACCTTTTTGACCCTCCATCTCAGTCTTTCCACTCTCCAAACGTCCTGCCACTATAACCTTTCCCTCCTTGCTGACACTCACATCTTTCAAAGCAACACTGATACTCTTCCCTTTGACGTCGACTCTTGTCTTGGACACCTGTATGCCCATGTCCTCGTCCTCTTCTCCACTTGCACCTATCTCAATGTCCCCAATATCTCTTATTTGAACATCACCGTCCTCTTGTATCTTGGATTCCTGTGCCTCGTCAACATCTGAGTCAGATTCAACTTCCGCTAGGCCTTTGGGTGCTTTACCCTTCCAGTATCGTGCGGCTGGACGTGGGAGCCTTGGAGCAGGCTTGGGTCGTATTGTTGCCATAAAATCAGCAAGGGAGCCAGAGAATACAAAAGTGATGTGTGTACATTAATGAGTGATGGAGACTAAACACAGTACAACATCTTCGGAAGTGTTCGATTGATCCGTTGCACCAACATGACTTATCCGAGAAAAGTAAGACATCATGGGAAGATCTGTTGACTGCATAAATCAACGTAAATCAGCATTTCATGGTGGGTTTCATGACTGAGGAATTCAGAAAAAAGGCTTAAATTCTCAGCTAATTGCAGTGATGACATGCACTGTAACTGTGGGTAGACTACAAAATATCATACGCAATGGCTTCCAAAACGAGAGATATACATGATAATCCAATGATAAAAAATGAGTGACGTTGAAAGAAGTGAGGCTCAAACGAGTCCAACGACAACAGTTGCCCTGAAACTAACCTCCTTTCCATGCCTAGTCTTTCTAGCAGGAAGAGTAAAAGCTTCTCCATCCTCTTCTCCCCCAAAATCCACATATTCTTCTGATTTTAGTGAACTTGACTTCCAACCCCAACTTTGCCCTACTGAGAACACGTCAGGTGCACTCGAAAATCTTGTTTGTGAAGAACCTGTGGCACTTGCGCAGCTTACCATGAAGTAAGCAGCTATCATGGCACGAGGATCTCGATATGGTTGTCCGGGAGCACGTGTAGTAGCACCACTGACGAAATTGCTGATGGAAGCATGGAGATCCCGAGCCAGGTGGATTAGGGGAGGCTGGTCTACCTGTGGATGAAAATACGGCGCTGGATGCATGGACTAATGGATGAATGGAGGGCGAATAGTGGAGTGGGCTATGTGATGGACCGGATGAAGATTGGGAAGATCCAACGTAATGATAACGGTCCCTGTTTTTTACCAGAGCAAGTGGGTCACTGGCCTCATCACTGCCATTGGTTGGAGAAGGAGGGGTCACATAAATGCTGGGCGATGGTATAGGATCGATGCTCGACTGGCGATGGACATAAACACCGAGTTGGGTTTGACCTTGACCTTTCTTGCGAATAATCTGGATATAAACGTTGAATAAACTTCCGGCATACCAAATGGTTTCGGAGTACAGTCTGTTCTTTTCCTTAAGGCCATCATAGTCCCAAAATTCTACGGAAAACCGACAAGGAGGGTATGGAGACCAACGACCTTTTCCACTACTGTCCGAGACGATGCAACTGGAACCAGTCTGTCTTGATGTGAGGATGCCAAAGAAAGTAGATTCTGATGTTGATAGAGGTGAGACTTGGCCACTGCTCTGTTTGTGCACCGTTCGTCTATTCGAGGAATGTGAAGCAGCGACAGATGGGTTGTCAGTGAATTTAAACAACTCATCCATTGACATAGGAGGGCCGTCCACTGCTCCATTAAATGCTGTCCCGTTGTCACCTATCCGTAGGGATGAATCGCTTGGTACTGGGAAGTATGCTTTTTGAGCTTCCAAATTTAAAGTTCCAGGTGGACCAGACCCAGGGGACTGAGCCCGGATGTCCGAAGTAGTAAGGGTTATTCCAAGCTCTTTTTCTCTTGGAGAAGTAGAGGATAAAGGGGAGCAAGGAAGGGAAGTTATCTTATGACGAAGGACTGACTGGTCCCAATGAGCAGCTTGGAGAATTTGAAGAGGAACGAAGGGCCGATGTGTCGCAGGAGATACGTCGTTTGAGATGTTAATTATATCCTCTGTCGACTGATTGTGATGGTTGTAATGAGTCGCACGCTTCATGGGACATATCATAAGAGCTCACCATGCTGTGGTAGTAGATGCCTGTTTCAAACATATTGGTCCATTCAGCCTCTTCTTCGAGCAAAATACCATCAGCCCGTCGCAGCTCAACAACGTTTCGAGCAAAGTCATACCGATGGCGTTCATTTTTGACAAATAGTGTATCAGAAGAAACAAGCGCAGCAACCCACTTAGCACTCAACCCCCCACGACACCAGATTGTGACATGACAGCGTTCGGAAAGTCCAGCAATAGTCGACAATTCTGCCGGCGAAAAAGTTTTTTCAGCAAGCAAGGAGGCCTGTGGTCGCAGAGTCTGCTCATGAATCAGAATATCCACAGCCCATCTTGCTAGCCAACAAGCACAAGCTTCGCCGATTTTATTTGATACAGCTCCATAATGACATGTAATACCATCATCTGAGTCATCCTCGTGAATCAAAACACTCTCTTCTGAAGAAGTGTCTTCCTTGACAGTAAGATCAGAGAGGAGGTCAGAAAAATCATCTATCTGTTTGTCTGAATGCGCGCTGATGGTTAAGTCATCCTCTTCATCCTCAATCGGCAGAGCGATGTTCTCCAGCCCCCGGGCAGTTTCTAGCTCACCAGCCAAGAGATCTAATGGTTTTCCGAGGGCAAAATTGAGATATGATACTACTGTTGTGGGACCGACTGTGCTGAGTATAAGTGAGAGCGCCTGCGATGCTACGGATGGGATTGAAAGGTATATCGAGGTTGCGAGGAGGGAGAGGAGAAACCGCGGTGTGACTGGGTGATGATTGGGGGGTGTGAGTTCAGCCTCTTGGAGGATTGGGAAAGAGGGAGTGAGAGGCTCAGCAGCAGTGGGTACAATAGACGAGGGCACATGCAAAGCTGGGCCGCCACCGTAGAGACGTGCGATACAAATCCTGAAAGAAATAAGAACCAAAAGCAAAAAATATTGGTAACTTACTCGAATGCTACATGAGATAGCTACGATCAAAAATCGGCGGCATGAGGACGCAGAGATACATGCTTACCAGCTCGAGTGATATTTCGATCGGGGAAGACGATGTCAACGACGTCACAGCCATGTACCGAGGTTCGCCTCTTGTGCGAGGACTCCAGGAAACCGGAAGTGAAGAGAGAGTGGAAAAAGCCCTGAAAGCGGTCAGCATGGACTGCAGAATGAGCGGCTGGGGACGGACTGACCGACTGCGTGAGGATCAGGCGGTGAAGCTTGTATACAGCACTCCAAGAACCCCTAACCCGCAGGGCGACGTCTGGAGTGGTGCCCTGGAGGAGGGCAGAAAAGACATGGGACTGAATGTCAGCGGGAGAAGGGGTATAGTCGTTCATGGGGGCTGGCCTGGGCTCAAGGGGTATTTATTGACAAGGTATAGACGAGACCCCGAGCACTCGATGGCCTACTCACAACCACGTCCTCGTCTTTCTGTCCTCTCCAATTCATCCGTCGACCATTTATCATCCTCCACACGTTATTCTCTCCCCTCTGCATCTTCTGTACTGGTCAGCCCAAGGCCTCCCAGGTCTAGCATCTATGACAGGAATCTGAATAAGACCCGCATAGCAGACGTCTCCGCCTCCTCCTTCTCCTTTCTTTTCTCTGAGATCGTGCAGTACACGCAAAAGCGTGTCAGTGGTATCAATGACCTAGAACGGAGGTACAGCCATCCCCACCCAACATCTCGGTGTCCACTCATCTCATACCCAGGCTTAACACACTAGGATATCGCATCGGCTCTCGTGTTTTCGAACTCATGGTTTGGCGCTCAGAATCATCATCCAAGGCACCCAAGCGCGAAATTAGACTTGTTCCCGCTCTGATGGTCATCCATACCCAAGTCTGGAAGGCTGTATATGGCAAACCAGCTGATGCCATTGAAAAGAGCGTGGAGAACGCTGACGAGTGTAGGTCATTTCTGCCTGTGTATCACATCGAATATCCCACACTGATGACCCCGTTCTAGACATGATTATAGACAATGATCCGCCGATTGAAAGGAACATCTCTGTTCCTCGTGATCTCGGCGGCCTAAGCTGTTCATCGTTCACAGCTGGAATTGTCGAAGCTATTCTCGATGGACTCGGATTTGTGCGTCATCGCTTTGTCCCACCTGTTAATCACCCTCAACTCCTCGCAGCCCGCGCGGGTCACAGCGCACGGGACGCCCACAGCCCAGCATCCCTCCAGAACGACAATCCTAATCAAATTAGAAAAATCTGTTCTCGAGCGTGAAGAACTTTTGAAATGAGCCAGTCTTTCCGCTATCGGTCGGTGCCCAAGATCCATGCATTTCTGTAACCAGTGTCCAGTATTGTACATTGCCAATTTTCATCGGACGGCGGATAAAGCATGCCCAGCTCCTGTGATATTTGAACATGACTCCATCAGCATATTTCGTGAACTCATAGTCCTCGGATCTGGCTCGACTTAGGGTGTTATGATACATACGCACATCACGATGAATTTCATACCGTCAGTCATGAACTTGATGTCATCTGCAATTCATAGTTCGCTTTTGCAACACCACCGGTTCATATGGCTACTTCCTTCGCGATGCATGATTTGGATTGCGCAACTATTGTCAAATCCAATAATGTTAGTAATAATTCCCCAACCTCGAGAGTTCTAAAAGAAACGGAGACCAAATCGAGAACGTGATCACATTCAATACATGCTGCCCCAATATCAGGATTCTTTCTCCTACTCAAGATCTCACACCCCTCGCACTTCTACATGTTTTTTTCCGAAGGAAACTCTACCCTGCCAACTCCCACGTTTTGTCCACAAGCAACAATTTAGTTCTGTCCCTCATCACATCACATCCCTTACCGTACTTCACACTCATGTAAAGCTCTAGCTCCGTCATAGCCTTTTCGACATGCACGGCTCTTGACTGGTCCAAGTCTATCGATTTTGTTGCTGTCACCTTCGTCATCGACTGCGAGTTCAAAGTCCGGATTTCGCATTGCTTACTATATTGACTCGTAGGAGAAGCATTTTAGCTTGACATTTGGAGGTTTCATTTATTGATCTTGAAGTTTCTGGGGTGCTGCTCGAAGGATCAAGATCATCGTGCTCGTTACACTAGTATCCAAGTCGCCCTCTATGATTTCTAACAGAAGCATTCAAAGGCCTGGGCCAAACAAAAGACTGCCACTGGACGACTCTGTTATTGTCATCCTCCATTTTATATGGAACGTTAAAAATCAATGGACAGAATGTACACGATGCAAGTGATACACGGTGCATAGATAATGGGGTCCCTCGCGGACAATGAAGAACAATAATCAAGAAAAGATTACAGCATTTAACGTGAAATAGAAATAGATGTCACAACGCCTCATCATGCCATGGTCGGCGAACACGATTGCACTGGTGAAATCAAGGTATTTGAGCTAAAATTTGACCACGTATCATATTTGGAACGGGGATTCTGCATAGGTTTGAGGAAAGTATGCACCCCACTGGTCAATATCGAGCGCGGAAGGTAGGACCTGATCCTCAGATGTGCCGACAGTCTCAGCAGGGCCATAACGACTTGCATTGACCCAATCAATTGGTGTTGCAGCAACGTCCCAGTGAGATGTCGGCTGCCCGCTCTGCATGTGGTGCTGGTGGTGGTTGGGTTTTGACATGTACTGTTCTTGGACCGCGTAAGGCGAGGGGAAACATAAGTTTGATGGGTCAAGTGGATAACCTGTGGGAGCCACAGGATGCACTAGGGGCATTTCGGCTGGCTCCAGAGTGGCCTGAATCAATATGAATCAAACAGTCACGATCAATTCATTACATGCACTCACCGGATGAGAATGCTTCAAAGGAACCTGAGGAAGAGACGGAAGAGGATTTCGGAAAGATGGCAGCTCATCGGCTTTCACATGTTGGAAGGGCACAAATGTCAGCTGTGAAGATTGTGGGCACTCGTACGCGGGCAAGTGAAGTTGACTAGTTTTTCTCTCTTCACGCCCGTTGGATGTTGTGCTTTCCTCAGATACCATAGATGGCTGATCACTTTCCATTTGTCTCACGGCATGAGCCAGCTCTTCCCCCGACTTGCCATTCCGAAGTAGTGTTGCAATTTTGCGGCACCGTTCTATTTCTTCAGTACTCTTGCGCTTGACATTCCGCCTGGTGTGCGGTTTGATCCGAGGGGTAGGCTTGAACTGGTAATCGGGATAAGTGAGCGCATGCTGCTTTTTTTCAAGTTCAGCCATTTGTCGCCACTCATCCTTTTCAGCTTCTGAAAGCTGAGCCCAGAAAAATGCAGTAATTCGACTGATATGTCTATGATCTTTTTCGACTGCTTTCGTCAAATATCTCCCTTGGTGCAAGGCCGAGCGAAAGAGCATATATGCATTTCTAGGTCGAGGTTTTCGTCCTTGAGAGAACGCACGAGAGGTCTGCCGGGGAGGTGTAGGTCCCATCGATATGTCAACGTGTGGATCAGAGATGCTACCTTCTATAAGATTGTCAGAAGAGGGGTTTTGCGTTGTCGGGTAATCTGGTTTGAAAGGGTTGGGTAAATCAGGCGATTGCGTTGATGTAGGGCAGGCTGTCGGATCCTCAAAAGATTGGGTGATACTGCTCGCATAATCATTCCCTCCTTTTAAATGTCAGTATATCCAGAAAGTATGAGTCGAACCTACATACCTTGAGGAAGGCTGTGATTGGGCTGGTAGCCTGCATACATGGAGGAATGAGACAATCAGACGACGGAGAAATGTTTAATGAAACACATATGCCCTCACATTGTTAGACGAAACTATATACTTTTCGCAGTATACTCCTGATGTGTAAAGATATGAATAAAAGGAACAGTGATAACTCACTCTTCACACTATGACAGATCTGTGTTTAAAATGGAAATGCAAACAACAGCATCTGCTTGATTTAGTATGATTTGGATTTCTAAAAATGTCAGTGTGATGTTCCCCTCTATAACGCCACAGACAGGTGTTTCACTCCCTGCAGGCCCGGAACAAGGGCCGGCTTCTATAATGCCCGAGATTATATAATGAAACTATCCATTTTGGGTTTGAAAGAACATTTCTTGGTCTACTCGCTCGCTGAAGCACATTGCACTAGGACATGAGCCTTACAGTCGCTTCAAGCAGTGCGGATCCCGCGTCATCTTTTTTGAATTTGTGGGCACTGCTCAAACCCGCCCTAGACTACGTCATGACATCTGAAGATCCAAAGCTCGACTACAACCTTTATAGCACTATTCATACGTCTCTCTATAATTAGTAAGCTGGGCCTTTTGACAGGTCCGTTCGCATGCGCTGACATATTCAGTTTCAAAAAGCAAGAAGAGGTTGATTGCATAAGAAAGAAGGGTGATTTACCGGGTTATGAACTCTATGCCAAATTAGATGAATACTTCCAACATCTGTGTCAAGGTATTCTACTCGCCAGCCCCGAGCACGAGTCCGAACTCGTAACATACGTTGTCTCCACTTTCCAACGTTATACTGAACGCGCTTTTATCGTCCAAAGGATGACGAGCTATGTCAACCAGCACTATGTTAGACGAGCATTCAATGAAGAGCTAGGCTGGCTAAATGTCGAGGATGCACTAATTGCTTATGCAAACCACACTGGTAATAATCTGGCAGGCGGTTCAGATCAGCGCACAATCGCTCAGATCAAAGGTGATTTTGTGGTATCGGAACTCAAGAAGTGGGGATATAAGGATGGTGACTCGAAGGCGAATGCAGCTGCCGAAGCTCGGGCTGAAGCTGCTAGCCCACTCGACCGCATCGTTCCTATTTCATCCCTTGCCCACCGTCGCTTCAGGACAGAGTTTCTGGAGGCTCTGCTCTTATATGATGACTCAATACGTCCAAAAAGCAAGTTGAAATCACTGACTGCTCACTCTCTCAATCAGCCGAAAGGACGTCTAGCACAGGCGGTTCAGAATCTCCTCGTTTCCAGTCCAATTCCTGGTTTGCGACCGATCCTGATCGTGCTTGACTCTACTTTGTCTTCAACTGGCGTCCGGCCCGAAACACATCTCCGAAAATGGCTGCGCCGCCTACTTTCAGTAACGGAAAGTGCATAATATTTGATGTCTGATCTAGGGTCGCCCTCCTATCCGTAAAGCTGCGAGTACAGAATTAGAGGACTACATTACGGACATCCTTAGTGTCAAGATCTTTGAAATACATCCAATCTCGATCACCTGTGGGTTCTGATCACATGTCCAGAAACTCTGCAGTGCCCACACCCATCACTACTACTCCACCTGCAACATTCACACCTGATCCGGAACGACCCCAGTGGCTTGGGTGTAGTCAGTAGTGTACCGTACCACTATGTAACTTACCCATTGCGTCTTAGCACCTGTTTGCTTGTTGCGGTATATAAATACAGATCTCTCTCTCTCCACCCATCACTTGGATTCCAGGAATAAATTTAGGAATCTGCATTGGGGTCATTTCCGTTTGGATGAACATTGAATGAACTGTGATAGTTAGAGGATATGTGGACATACTAAGGGCAGGTAGACGTGCTTATGTCCTGTCCGAGAGCCGTGATTGTGGTATTAATGCAAGAGTGTTCTGGAAGGTTGCAGAGTGAATGCAACTGACAGAAAAAGCCAGAGCGCATTTTCCAAAGTATGAAGTTCCTTGAGTCCTGCTCCTGAGCACATTTGCGTAAGGAGTACGCCAGTTGCAAAACGAGAGGCAGTGGAAGCAGCAGACCGACAAATTTGGAAAGCAGTTATTGATGAATCTTCTTTTCTCTTCAGAGTTGACTCTGAGATATGCATGCTCGTAAAAACCCATACTTAACCACGACACATGGTTTTTTTACATCTCCCGAGTTCCTCTCTTACTTTTGTTGCAGCAAAGGAGCCAGTCATTCAGGTGACAAGAAGACTCAGTTTCTGAAAGCACAGAATTTTTCCTGCCTGTGGGGGAAGACTAGTAAATAAACCAGATGAATAGAACAGAGTCTCACAGACCCGAGTACAGCCTAGAAATTGTCTGCTGACTAGGCAAAGATCATAAATAAAAATAACTGATCAGTGATGATCAGTGATAAGAGGAAATAATGAAATCTAAAAATAAAGTCATTTATCTGATCTTGGCTAGATGTCATTATGACTGACTTTTCTACAGTATTGTCGCCATCCTGGTTGAGAAGCAAGATAATTTAAATATGCCAACTGACGCGGAAATCAAAAGTCGGGATACAGTACAAAAGTATAAAATGTGTGTGACTCAGGCTATGTGCTTCGAGTGACTAGTCACTCGACATCGGAATGTGAGAATGTCTGCCGTGTAATTAACCCTTTTCAACTTGGTACACACCCTGATAATCTAGCAATCATATTCAACTATGTCTCAATATGACATTATCCTCAACGACGGTAATCACATTCCTTGGTTGGGATTCGGCACAGGTACTGCCTTGTATAAGCAAGATGCCACCCAATCAGTTCTCCAGGCTATCGAGGCGGGTGCTACTCACTTTGATGGTGCTCAGATATATGGCAACGAAGATACACTGGGTGAAGGTATCAAGGCTTCAGGAAAGCCCCGCTCTATGTTTTTCGTCACGACCAAGTTGAATCCCTTATTTGGGGATCAGACGGTCAAGGACACTCTTCTTGACTCACTCAAGAAACTTGGGTTGGCCTACGTTGACCTCTTCCTTATCCACGACCCTACCCCGTACCAGAAGGAGGGTCGACTGAGGGAGATCTGGACACAAATGGAACAGGTGAAAGATGAAGGGCTTTCCAAGTCTATTGGAGTGTCCAACTTCAGAGTAAGTGATCTGGAGGAGATCCTCCCGGGGGCGAAGGTTATCCCTTCAGTGAACCAGGTCGGTAGGGATCATTCTATCGGCGAAGACAATCCGATGATAGATTTCTCAGATCGAGTTACATCCTTATGTTTGGAAGGCTACACAGCCCCTCATGGAATTCTGCAAAAAGCATAGCATCATAATCGCATCCTATAGCGGTTTTACTCCCCTCACTCGCAGCCCAAATGGTCCACTGGAGGATGTTCTGCCCATTATTCGAGCTCGGCTTGAACAGACGCGCGGTGCTCCTGTTAGTGAAGGTCAGGTTCTATCAAAGTGGATATTACAGAAGGGGGCAATAATGATAACGTGCGTCATCTATATATCCGGCTTATGGGCAATGATTGACGTTCAGAGCAGCACTTCGGGAAAGATGGCGCGAATTAAGGAGCTTTTGGACACGGAGCATGTTCCAGACTTGACTAAAGAGGAGATTGGGGCGATCGAAGAGGCGGGATCTAAGCTATATCAGAGGATCTGGGGGAGTCATGTATTTGATAATTAGGGCCGTCAAGGAAAGAACATAGGTTAAGAACATAGGTCACTCTATTTAAGATTGTGCCCTTGTTTTGATATAGTCTGCACTCAATATTATGATCATTGTTGAATAATTTTCAGATAAATAAACAACTGACATGGAGCCTTTGAAAAATCTGCATTCCAACTCGGAGTAATGGCGAATCCATCACTCCAGTTCAGCACTGCACGAGCCCGTGGCCTTTGCCAGTAGACCATCTTGCCAATTACATACATGATTTCAGCAATATGATTGCGCTTTTTCAGCCGATTTTTTGAGGGGACTTAGAACTATGGTAATAAACTTGCGTTAGAATGCATACTTCCTCAAGCTTACCCTTTTGTTTGAATTAATTATTTCTCACGGTCTACCCGTCCTCGTCGTATGGTCTTCTGCACGCAATGAAGGAAATTCCAGTACACAGTGTCTTCCCAGGGGTCTTGTTTCTTCTGGTCTTAGGATTTCTCACATGGAAGGCTTTATCCTTTGTTCGCCCCCGAAACCAGCATACTCTTCGTTCTGTAGCTATACTTGTCCTCGGGGACATTGGGCGAAGCCCACGCATGATGTATCATGCTAAAAGCTTTGCAGAGAATGACTTTGAGACAGACTTGATTGGCTATGGCGGTGTGTTATCTTTCCAGGTTGTCTCAAATGCCCTTTTCATCCCATTACATGTCCTAGGCTCAAAGCCAATCCCAGCACTTGAACGGCTTCCCAAACTTCGTCTACGCTATCTTCCAGGCTCACCAACAGCCCTTAGAAAACTACCCTTTATCCTGGCTGGGCCACTCAAAGTTTTGCACCAAATCTCCGCTATTCTGATTGTTCTCGTGTTTTTGATTCGTGTTCCTCCAGAGTTCATTCTTGTTCAGGTGAGACTGACGTGTCAAAGTCGCCATCAACTATGCAGAAGCATTTGACAGAATCCTCCAAGCATACCGACTTTACTCATCGTTCAGTTTGTTGGAAAGATCCGAGGATGCAAGGTCATTATCGACTGGCACAACCTAGGATATAGCGTTTTGGCCCTGAAAATTGGCAAAACCCATCTTCTAGTTGGCATTGCAAAATGGTAGGCTAATCAGTAAATAGTGTAACTACTGTGGATACTGAATCAAGCACAGGCTCGAGAGGACATTTGGTCGTTACGCTTATGCACATTTGTTTGTCACTAAAGCTATGAAGGACCACTTTGCGAAAGACTGGAACCTCAAGTATGCCAGATCCCTACCTTCAGATATCCTGGGCTAACTTCACCCTCTAGAGGAAAGAAGATTGTGCTATATGATCGACCCCCACAGCATTTCCATCGCTCGTCTCCACAAGAAACCCACGAGGTCTGTTACTTTCAAGGTCATAACACGAGAACTCAATATGCATTCCTATAGCTTTTCCATCGAATTCGCACCACCTTGGCACAACCTTCTCTCCATGATTTTCTTCCATTCTCATCTCCCCCCTATTCGACACCTTTTACTGAAACTGCCCCGCCATTCTCAAAAAGGCCTACATCGGGTCCCGTGGCGAAGATGTTGTGTCAAGAAAACTCGTCTGCTTCAGCGTCATCGATTGAACAGTCATCTCACGGCAGGTCGCTCGTGCAATCTGAGGATGAACAAACATATCAAGAAATCCGCTTTCCTGCTCTACGAAAAGACAGGCCTGCGTTACTTGTATCAAGCACCTCTTGGACCCCAGACGAGGATTTTTCTATTTTGCTTGAGGCTCTGAGCATCTATGAACTTGATGCTACAACTCGGAAATCCTCATGTTCGCTTCCCAAAATTCTGGTGATAGTTACAGGCAAAGGCCCGCTTCGTGACACATATATGCAGAAGATCAACGAGTTACAAAATAAGTGGAAGTGGGTCCGATGCGTAAGTTTATGGTTGGAAGCAGAGGACTATCCGATCTTGCTGGGTTCGGCAGATTTAGGCGTGTGTTTGCACTCAAGTTCATCAGCTCTGGATCTACCAATGAAAGTCGTTGACATGTTTGGATGCGGCTTACCTGTGTGTGCGTTGAAATATGATTGGTGCGCAAACTTTGCTATTCATCGGCAAGCATTGATGGAGTGCTAGTTTACCAGAGTTGGTGAAAGATCAAGTGAACGGATTTATCTTTTCTGATGCTGCCCAGCTTGCAGAGCAGGTTGAGGTACGATTACATCATTTTCTCCAGGAAAATTATCTCACTAAATATCAGGAACTACTGGCGTCATTTCCTGATTCATTGAAACTGAAAATTGTTTCGAGTTCACTTCAGCCACCGACGAAATCTCATCTGCATCCACATTTAGTCAACGCTGCTGTATATGATGTACTTGATGCCGACAACCAGTCGGTTTGGACTAGCTGGGAAGATAACTGGAATCGAGTAATGAGAAGACTCATCCTGAGTGACGTGAATTTATAACAGCAAAAGTATATGTAACATTATAGTAACATGAACATTGGTCTACGTGTGGGCATTGCCTGAGTCTAGCTTCCAGTCCCTGCTGTTGCCGCGAATGTAAGTGTTTCAATCCGGCCACGGTTCTTGACTTCCTTCTGTAAAAATTCGTTGATGTTACGGAATGCACTTGGATCAATGAGCATAGTCTGTCACAGGACTTTCAGTACCTGTCAGAAAGTCGAGACGCAGAGAAGCGACCTACCACTTCCCATTCTTGCTCATGTGTTTCTTCACGTTCTATTTTGTCTCCAAATTTGACAATCCCCTCACGTAGACGTTGGCTGTCGCTTGCAGGTACAGTTACACGGACACGCATACGTGCACGCTGAATTGGAAGGTTGGAATCTGACTGAAGTAGTCGGATGCACTCTGACACCTGCGCAGACACCATCAATTAGCCGGCCCCTTGGAAGACAATATGAAGACATACCTGACTTTTCGCAGTCTTTCCTTGTTTTACGCTGAATCCTGCTTCTGCCATAGCTTTTTCTATCATTCCCACAGGGTATGGTGTTTGTGTAGTTGGATCTACACATTTCTCAGCCACCAGAGTAGCGATCTCTTTGCGCAATGAAGTTAGATCGTGTTCGCGTTCCTTCTCATTCACTTGAACCTCTCCTTTCTGAAGAATCTGCATTCACTTGTTTTCATTAGGGCCACACTGATGTATGGGGAAAGGCTTGCCTCGGAAACAACTTTATCGATGTCGGATGTTCCAAAAGCTTTTTGGAGATCGTTATGCTTCGCAACTTCACCTTTGGAAACGTTGATGAACACATTGCTGATTTGGAGTACATCATCTAGATTGGTTTCACTGGAGAACACAACTTCTGTTCCTTGATCTTTTCCAGCTAAGAGGACTCACACTCCATTTCGCCATTCTTGTACTTTATTTTTATAGCATGCAACCTATATACAACGATTCAAGCTTGCGTCCTGGGTTGAGGAGAAAACAAATGGATTAACCTCGAATCGCTTGCCGCCTTTCTTTAGACGAACTACGGACACGTTGGTTAGTCTAGAGGGGGGGAATCAGAGACTTGCTTGCAATGAGTTGAAATGGGAGGGTACTTGATCTGGTTTGATGGTTGATTAATGACGGGCATGGTGGTGTAGAAAGTAGACTAGAATGAATGAGGTAAGAGTTGAGATGTCTTCCACGTGAGATGTCCAACGATCTACTTCACACAGGCGCCAAGAAGTACAGGAGATATTGACTTGAACTACAGTCGTTCCTTTACAAGACAAGGTAGAAGAAGAAAATAGTGGCCACTCTAACCTTGGTATTGCAACAGCTCCAGATGGTATAATGATACAGCGTGTGAAAAACACAGCATGGTAGAACTTCGCCCGAATTCCGGTTCGTCATCACTATCGCATCTCTACCCCACGTTTCTCTATACTTCACAATGAAGGGTATCAGCAAAAGTTTGGCCAGGTATGCATAACTTGGATTTTACATCTATGAAGAGACTTTGATGACTTTTAAGGACCCCCTTCCAGATCACCAGTAAGATTGGGATGACCAAAAGTGAGATGAGCCCATCATTGCTCGTGTGCTTATTTCTCTCTGTGCCTAGACTGACGTTACTCTATTATTTTTTGGACGATGTGCGCTTGACATACAGAGTCAAAGGATACTGAGTTTGACGACTATGAACGGCACTTTTCAAGCCTCGAAACTGCAGCTGAGCGAATGATTAAGGATATCAAGGCGTTTTGCGAGGCTATTACTTGTGAGTGCATACATGCAACAGAGGAGAACATGTAACCTTGATCATGATTTGGACAGCTCTCTTTGATCATGGACAAGGATTTGCTTCCCATTTTTCAGCTATCTTCAGTCCTATCGCAGGCGAATACGATCTCATGGGCAAACATCCCGAAGCAGAGCAAACGATCCGTAATGCTGGAAATTACGGAACTATGATGGAGGAATTAAAGACGCTTGTCCTGCCTGAGCTCGAATTGATTGAAAGCAGGATTGCAGGACCTAGTAAGGAACTGTCTACCATTATGAAGCAGATTCGGAAAACTATCACCAAGCGAAACCACAAAGTGAGGTTATTGTGGGTGTCGACTTGATACAAACGCTGACGCTGCTCAGCTCCTAGACTATGATCGATTCAACAATTCGTTGACTAAGCTCCGGGATAAGAAGGAGAAATCATTGGGCGATGAGAAGAATCTCTTCAAGGTTGATTTCGTTTGTTGATGGTCCTGGCAATTTCTGAATGCGTCTCGTCTAGCTTGAACAAGATTTTGAAATCGCGACCAACGAGTATGAATATATCAATACTGCGTTAAAGCAAGATCTCCCTCGATTCATGCAGCTGTCGACTCAATTTATCGATCCGCTGTTCAACTCGTTTTTCTACATGCAGTCAGTCACTGAATTTGTTTTTCAAGTGCTGTCGATGATGATGATGCTTGATCTACCCAGGTTAAACATATATTATCTACTTTTGGAAAAACTGAACAATTTTGCGGATTCTGCCAAGTATGAGATCACCAACATGTCGGGTGGCGATATTGAACGGTCATACGAGGAGAAGAGAACTGATGCTTGGCATACGATTGAAAATCTGAGGATTGTCTCGCGGATTGTTTCAGTTTGTAGGTTATGCTTGGCATCATTTGACAGTTTTTAACTAACGCTTTTTCAGCACGACTGGTACAAACAGCTCGAAGTCAGAACAACTCCCAACAGGCGTCTACTGCTGTCTCGCCTACAGCCTCGACTGGGTCAGGCTCGAATCTACGCTCTCCACCGCCAGGACAGTCTATGTCCTCTGCAGCAGCATATAAGAAAGCAGCGCCGCCGCCACCATCTCTTGGAGGTGCCTCATCTTCGGCGGCTCATGCTGCACCGCCTCCTTATTCACCATCTCCGCCAGCCAATGGATCCTCTACTGCTGGGGCTGCAGCCGCGGCGAAGAAAGCTCCACCGCCACCACCACCGCTCAAGTCAAAACCTAAACCAAAGCCTGCAGTCCAATATGTCGTTGCCTTGTATGACTTTTCCGCGCAGGTATGTATTGGGGAGCGTGATTGACCGTCAATCATTGATCTTGTTGCAGGCTGAAGGGGATCTGTCATTCGGTGTGGGTGATAGGATTGAGTTAGTGCAGCGAACAGAGAGTACGGAGGATTGGTGGACTGGGCGACTGAACGGACAGGAGGGTGTGTTCCCGGGTTTGTAATTTCTTTTGAATGGAGAATTGCAGTGCTGACAGGATGAACAGGGAACTATGTGCAAGAGACCTAGAATAAGTAGATTAGCAATTGAATAAGACATATAGGACATTTGTGATTGGCTGCCGTGCACAATAAAGATCAACATATTATGTCAGCTAAGCGAGAGCGGAACCAAGGATGGTTGTCCGCTGTAATGCTGCATCTTGTCCGCTTCCCTCATGCAGCCCGCCCCTTCGCCGCCTTTTCCCGCCGCCCTCTCATGTCTGCCCTCCACCACAATGCACTGCCCTCAGCCCCTCCCTCTTCAGCGCCCCAGACTACCCGCTGGTCAAATGATGCTGCTTCGCCCCAGGTTGCTGCCCGGCCTCCTCCAGCACCAAAAATCGGAATCCAAAGGCCTAGAATTCGCCCAACAAAGGCTGCTTTGACAATCGTGAGTTTCCTGTTGCCTCGTCAAGTGCTTACGTGCCGAGCCGCCGTAGACACCCACCGCTGCTGCCCGATTGCGCACTCTGCTGAGTGGACCAACTCCACAGCTGATACGAATTGGGGTCCGGAATAAAGGATGTGCTGGACTTTCATACCACCTAGAATATGTAGACAGGCCCGGAAAGTTTGACGAAGTCGTGGAACAGGACGGTGTCAAGGTACTCATAGACTCTAAGGCTCTTTTCTCAATAATTGGAAGCGAGATGGATTGGAAGGAAGATGCATTGAGGTATGTCTAATTGTAATCTCGCCTCCCCTCATCATACTGACTCAGGTGTGATTGATCAGTGCGAAATTTTCATTCAAGAACCCCAATATCAAGGACGCCTGTGGTTGTGGAGAATCGTTCACTGTTGGATCTTGATAGACATCATAGAAATCGTACGTAACTCCAGCTATTTTTATTCTTATTTACGCCTGTGCTTCTCAACGTAGTTTACCCTGTCCACTGTATCTATACAAATCCAAGACTAATCAGTGTATCTTTCTATAAATTAGACATAATTGCGATATGAGAGGTATTTAGCTGAACCCTATCGGAAAACGCGATGGCAGTAATCAGCTGAGCTTTCACAGGCACTCCCTGTATCTCCACATGAGAAAATCGAACCAAGAAGATGCATACCGCATATGAAGGTATCAGTGATAGTGGTATGGGTCATAGGTAGGCGGATGTGCCTGATGAGAAAGGGCCTGAGAAGGCTGATGGACTAGACATGGCTGTCCAGCACCTCGAGGAAGGACAGCAGTTGGAGTTGGCTGATGAGAACCTTTATCGGGAAGACACTGATTATCCCAATCATGGTTCAGTTGAACTTGCTCATTAGTATTTTCACCATTTCGATCCGATTGAGCTCCAACAGTCGGATGATAGACTGAGGAACGTGGTTCCTGCTGCTGTTGAGGTCGAGACCGGGTGTTTGGAAAGGGAGGAGGAGAAGGAAGAACCTGACTGACGTTGCTCATAAGAGATGACGTGGAAGATGCAATGGATGATGGATGTTTTCGTTGTTCAGGGGTGATTTTACCTCTGGTTGGTAGAGTGTTTTTGTCAACATGCGCCTTTCCCCCTCCACCTAGATCTGGGGGAGAAAGGATCATCGACGTGACCACATTTCGTATGGCCTTGGGCTTGTTTCTTCCAGCATTGACATATTTCAAATCGAACAAGGTCCTCGTTGGTTGATTCGAATGATTGTTGAAAACGGTATTTCGCTTCGATTGAGATGTAGATGTGAGATCGAGTGCGTCAGGTTCAGTATAACATCGAGGCAACGATACACTGTTTAGATCGACACCATCAAAATGTTGATGATCACTGCCATCCAAAGAAAATGAATGCTCCGAATATGGAGGTGATGAGTGATGCATAAATGAAGTATCGTATGTTTGAGAAAAGCTCTGCTGCGGGCTGTGACTTGAAGAAATCGAGGAGGCTGATGATACAGGTAGTTGTACAGGAAATGAAGACGAAATGTAAGGGGAGACATTGGCTTGATAGAACGATTCTCGGCCTGGGACTGTCTTTGGTACATTTGATTCAAAAGACGGAGAGGGCAGAGTTGGTACAGACGGTCCATGGTTGACGAAAGAATTTGCATAGAGCCGTTGGGCAGCACTCATCCTTTGCCCAGGATTCGACATCGTGAATGACGATGGATAGGAATTCTGCTTCGGTAAAGCATATGGTTTCGGTGAAGGGGACTCAATGAGGGCCGAGTACGTGGGCGGTGAGCCTGGGGGCGTGGCCACTTGGGGCTGAGGAGGAGGGGGGGAAGGTGGAGGTGGAGATGGGGACTGCTTCCGAGGAGAGCGTTCGACTGCAACTGGATCAAAGGGAGGTGCAGCACTTGGTGGTCTCGGAAGAGGACGAGATCGATTTGTCACATTTGCATATGTCTTCAGTGAGGAATCCATCTCCGGGTCAATGTCAAGAGGATGGACATAGGATATGGATGGTGGCCACGTTCCATAATGAAAATAGCAGCTTTGAGGGAAATGAGTCAGCTAACTCACCAATGTAGAAAGTCTTCGATGTCACCTTTTTTGATTTCTATGGATGTCCTTTATTGAATGGAGTAGAATGACTAATCGGAAATGCTCACTTTTCGTCATAGCCCAGCGACCACCCAGGAGGGAGCGGTCTCATATCATAATCCGTATCTGGAGTTGCCATGACCATATACGAGAGACTAGAAGACGAGAGACTGGAAGTTAGATAAATTATTTGATAGTGCCCTCCCGAGCTCTGGCTATTCTCATGTCGTCTCCTCAAGGAGGAGCAACGGAGTTTGTCTGGGAGTTTAGAGAAGGTGGATGTGATATACGTGTGTGTACATTCTGATTACATCTTGATTACACAACAAAGCTATTTTCTGCTAAATTGCTCAATTTCGCACTGGGATGATGCTTTTGGCTCAACCTGTCAGAAAGTGCAAACAATTGAGGCCATCAATGCATGACAGCGGCGTTGTCTACAAGTATGTGATATTCAGTCGTTTCGAATTGAATAAGTAAGTATTCAAGATCCAAAAACAGACACTGCAATGATATGAAATGAAAGACAAAAGGCTACTTATGTAGCTAACAACGAGATGTCCACCGAAACAAATAGGGTATGAAGCAGGAATTCAACGGAAAAAATGGATGGGATGTGAGTACGTGATGCCAATAAGAAAAAAAGTTCGAAGTCTGATGAAGTCAAGAGGAGTTAATAATCCTATCCGTCGATGGGGAGGCCAGCAGTGCCACAAAAACGAATCTGAAGTCCACTGACCGAGTCTGCCTACTCTCATCGTACAATGCCAGACGCCAAGATGTCGATAGTTCCATCCCTCGGACGAGCATAAGTACCATTGTTCTTCTTCCCCTCTGCTCGCCTCTGCTCTTTTTCACGTTCACGTTCACGAGATAAACTCTCATTTTGTGCACGCTTCCTCATCGCAGTCTCACCTGCATCACCAGTCGGTTGCTTCCTCTTGACGCTTGGTCTCCGGAATCCATTGTTACCAAGGTCAGTAATATCGTCTCCGATGTGATTTGACGGGCTATTGTTTCGTTTCCGATCGAAATGCACATCAAGTAGGGCATGACGCTGCAGGGAAGAGAATGTTCTAGCCTGTGGTCTCGGTCTCGGGGAAAAAACACTCTCAAGCGCACGTTCATCCACATTTTCATCAGCCGTCAACCCAGATGTGAGCGGAGGTTGGCTGACAAGGCTACTAAAGTATCCCCCACCTTCATCCTGTATTACTCTACTAGGAATGAAGGAGGTGTTCAATGTAGATGTAGATGCCGAGATAGCAGCCGCTGTGAGGACCTCGTTTGAGTCAACATACGGTCTACTGGGCTCTTCAGTCGTTGTAACATTTCCAAAGCCATTGCTACTTTCATTGATAGGGGTTAGAACCTTCAAACCCTCGGCTTCTCCCCAGCGTTCCGATCCCCGTTTAAAACCACCCGTTTCGCCAGCTCGTTTTCTTTTTTCCTCTCTCTGTCTTTCTTCATCCACAATCATCAATGCACCCTCGAGAATCGCCGCATGTACAAAAATATATTGGCGTAAACTTTGACACAAACTCATTCGCTGCTTCCTCATGTCCTGTATGATCTCATATATAGGATTATCGAACGATGACAATGGTGGCGGTGTGACCATACCATGCAATGGACGGGGTGGCTTGAGATCAGCGGCCGCTAAGCCGTGTCCAGCACTGGGTCCAGCACTGGATGCGACCTGTGATATGACGGGCGAATTTAATCGTTCAGGAACTGAAGCGAGCCGAGGATTATGCACATTTTCCCTTTGGTCGGACCTGGTCGCACGTACAGGTAGAGACTTACGATATTTGAGGGAGTCATATGAAGATACTTGGCTAGCAACGCTTCCCTCATCGGCAGACGGTGACACTGAGCGTGACGGTGGCTCAGCATCACTGGAAAAACTGAATGACGGTACTCGAAGATTAGAAGACGGTTTCGCGCAGTGTTTTTGTACACTTGTGGCACTTTCATCAGACGTCGTACGCGCCATGGGAGATGGAGACCTATTCCGCAAGTATCCTCCTGAGGGTAGATGGGGTACACTTCGATTTTTCTCGTTGCTGCTCTCCAATCTCGCACAAGCTCTCAGTCCACCATCAACAGATTTTTTGAGCTGTACAGAGGCAGATTGGACCGGAACGTGATCGGCCAACACGGAAGATGTCTCAGTCTGAGGGTCCTGTTTTGAATTAGGAGAAGACTCATTCTTTGGAGGGGAATCCTCAGGGGAGGCTACAGTTGCCACTGACGTGAAGGACGAGGATTGCGGGAATAAATAGTGACCGTTAGCAGCTATGGTGTCAGAATGACCATTAGAGCCGGAGATGTCGAGGAGGGAGTGGCCTGATGAGCTTGATGAATCGGACGGAATGGTAGGCTGAAGATTCTTCCTGGAAGATGAGGGTAAATGCGGCCCGGACTCAAAGGTCTTTGGTTGATTCTGATGTTCTGACATATTGCAGGTACCATAATCGTGATGCGACACATCCTCAGCCCATGCTCGTGTGCTCATCGATGCAGCCGTGGTGCTTGTCATGCAATTTTTGAAGTGATTTTCCCTTTCACTCTCGGAGCCCTCGGGACCCGTCCCCTCTAGATCCTGTTTCAAACCTTCAAATCCATTTCCTGCAATTATAGAGGCTGTCAATTCTCGACTTGATGCCGAAGGATGTTTTTCCGAGGTTACTGAAGAAACACTGATGGGTATAGGTACGTCAACATCCATACACATATCCTCGTTTTTCGCATGCTCTGTGGACCCTCGTTTACTCATAAGCTCTGCACGAACAGCGTCCAGCACGGCGTCAATAGCGATGAAACCACCAGTTCGTCCTACACCGGCACTACAATGTAACAAGATTGGCCATGTTCCAATTAAAGCTTGCTCTGAAACACCATATTTCTCAACAGTTGTCGATTTTGTTTCCCCAAACGCTGAAGTATTGCTTGATTTTTCTTCAAAACCCAAAGTTTCATTCGTAGCGTTATCAAGCTCTTTGATGAGCTCAAGTATTCCACGACAATCATCAGGTACGTTCATATCGGGCCACTCGAGGTACTGAAGATGGATAATCTTGCGAATCGGTGCTTCGGAATAGTCGCTATGCGTCAACTCAAAGACTCGTCGGATGATGGCATTTTTGCAGGTACGGTGGGAAGATTTGGAGTATTGTTGGTGCAATTTGGACGGGAGTGAAGTCATATGCTGATAGGATGCAGAAAGGAACAAAGGGTCTTCTTCTTGTGGAGGAAGAGTACCTGTAGTTGAAATCAACCGCAACCGAAGAGGACCATATGTACTTTCTGTCCAATAAGATCCACATTTAGTCATGGAATTCTCAACCTCCCTCGTGAGCATGACAATTACATGGACATTCTGCTCCCAACAAAGGCTGAGATCGACCTGTCAATATCCAGACTGAAGTAGAGAGCGCAAAAAGACCTACGTCCAAAAGTCCGTGAATGTAGCGGGGAGGGGCCCTTGAGTAGCGATATATCGTTTGTTGGAACCAAGGGGTTGGACATAAGAGGCGTTCACATAATCATCATCTGCTTCTCGTCGTTGATGAAGCCTCACGCGAGCATGTTCAAAGGGCCAGATATTACGGTACCTGAAAATGACAGAAAAATAAGCTGAGAGACCAGAAGGGTAATGGATTTGACAGACCTATTCTTTGCGCCCTTCTCTACGCCAGCTGTGATACTGTAAGGAAAGCTGGATGTAGTGGTGTTGGTTTCAGAAGTGACGATCACAGTCTCCTTAGTATGATGCTCCATGATTCCCATGAGGCGACGCTGCTCAGCAACCTCAATTTTGAAAAACTGCATTGCAAGGGTTTCTTTACCCTCTTCAATATCCGCGGAAGTGATGTTTTCATCGTCTTCAGATTCTTCAGATGAATCGATCGTAGAGCGATTGTGAGAGATGGGCTTAGCAGCACGACTTGCAATTTCGCGGAGCCAAGGGAAGGGGAGATCATGTATGCGATTACGAACACGCTTGGGGAGACGGAGGGGAATGCGTTCAGTGATGCCCTGGGAAAGCTCGATGTTCTGCCGGACAGCATCGAAAAAGGGGTTGTATGCAGGCTGGGACATGGGCTGGGTGGGGTTAGAGAAGATGGCACCAGGGACAAGAGCACCTGGCATAGGGTTACAAGGATTAATCGAGGATGAACCGTTTACAGTAGAGGATGAGTTTGAAAATGCGTCCAACGGAAGGTGCCGCGTGCGCAGCACAACCGGCTGAGATTGAACGAGAGACAATTTCTGGGCATCCTCATCCTCGTCTTCGTTTTCTGCATCGGGTGTAGGAGGGTTTGTATCGATCAAATCGCGCCTTTCGCGCCAAATGGCCTGGAAACCGCCCTGCAGCCAGGCAAGGTCGCCCTGGAAGCCATCGTTCTTAAATTTGCGCAAAAGTCCATATATGTTAGAAGACCCCGAGATGTGAGTTGAGTCAGCGTCGTAGACGAGGATGCGGGAAGCAGAGCGCCATGTGGAGAAACGGACACGTGCGATAGCCGAGGGCAACATTTCGGCAAGACGATCAAGGGAGAAGAGGGGGCGCTTGAGGAGAGTAGATGGGACGGAGAGAGATACTGCAGAGGGCACACGGGCAGCAGAGTAGGCGACATGTGGACGGATGTCGAGAATGAGGGCAGTAGAATCGTCGGACCAGAGCCGGACATGTTGGGGGATCACATTAGAAAAGCAGAGAGAAGCCGGCGGTTGGTTGAGGGCCGGGCTGCGAGAATTGGAGAGGGGAAGGGACACGAAGGGCGCGGAGGGCGAGGGTCGGGCGGTGGCAACGGAGGGCGTAAGGCGGGCGGTGAGCAGAGCACCAGAGCCAAAGCGGTGGGCAATCGCGCCCGCAAAGTCGTCGCTGGCATTCTCCTGCGGCCGGTCATTGTGCAGGATGGGCTGCGATGGGTCAGCAGCGGCACTGAAAAAATCCATGGCCATGGACGCAAGAACCAACTAACCACCATCACACCATCACTTGACCATCACTGACGTCACTCCGGTCTAGGTATACAACTCTATAATATTCATTAATATTAATTCGACTCAATCCTCGTCGTCGACGAACATTGAGTCGTCCCCTTCATCCTCAGACGACAGCTCAATATATTTGCTCCTCGATACCACTGCCTTCCGTACTGGCGCCGTCTTGCGCGCAGGTGGCTTTGAAATGTCTTCAAAGTTACTGTCTCCATCTCCCTCATCATCCGACTCCACAACTCGCTTCTTGGTCGCTGCTACTCTCTTCTCTTTCGCCTTAGGTGACGCTGGTTTCATACTTCTCGACACTTTGCGTTGTGTGCCAGCACCCGTTGCCTTTGCTGTAGCCGCTGGTGCTTTCGTCGTCAACCAACCCGTGAGATCTACTTTCGTCTTCTTCGTTGCCAGTGGGTTATCCTCTGCGTTATCCGGGCTACAGAAACGTGAGCCTCAAAGATTTATCAACCATATGGTATCAACATACCTTTTGCGCTTCATTTCCAATTTGGACTGATTTTCTACCACAGATTTGGGAGAAATGAAGCCATTGTCATCTTCACTTGCAATATCTATCGTTTCCTTCACTTTTGCTTTGCTTTTTGCCTTTGCCTTTTCTTGAGGCTGCTTTATCTCCACATCGCTATCAGGTTTAATTCCCTTGGCCCTGGGCTTCGATTTCGTTGGTTTAATGATACCTTCTTTGTCGTCATCCTTGAACTTCTTCGGCCCAGCGTTCTTTCTTGAAACAGCGACGTTGACTGGCTTGAAATCATCATCAGAACCGCCGCCCCCAATAGACTTTCTTGTCTTTAATTTTGCCTGCTTCTTCTTCCCTTTGCCGCCATCTGCATACTTCTTCAAGTCCCAATCCTTACAATCATTCTAGAACAGCAGTCTCAAATCTTCTGATGAAAAAAGAAAATTCCTAGATTTCTCACCTCCCATTCAATCAAAAAGGCGTCCAGATCCGCATTCCATAGATCAATCGGAGACTTTTCGAGCAATGCAAGAAGCTCGGCCTCCTTATCTCCAGCCTGCTGCAATAGTTTGTCAATCCTCTCCCTAGTCAAATTCCATATGGCCATTCCAAGCAGGTAGTCGTAGTCACTGTCTGATTCGCCGGCTTCTTGTTCATCCTCATCGGGCTCATCTCGTTCAGGATTTTTGTCTTTGACAACCTTTGCTATCGTCATGAAATTGAGTTCGCGCAAGTCAGCCACAATGTCGACTTTGCGGCGTCCAGACACAATGAGCTTCTTCTCGATAATCATCTGCACAAAGCGAACTTGGTTCTTTAGCTTATCGAGCGCATTGTTCAATTCACCAGCGAGGTAGTCCTATCAGTGTGTCAACATCGGTAAGTCTGGGACAGATGTAAAGATTGAACTCGCCTTCCGTTTCTGGTAATAGGACAAGCGGACAGGATAAAAGTCCTCAATAATTTCCTCTGGTGAATCGTACTTCTTAATCTTGCCATCAAAATCAAAGCAAATCATATTAGTCGTCGTCAGTTTTGATGTCAACTTGAAGAACTCGAGTAGGCCTTGCTCCTCAGCTTTCTGTAAATCCTTGGTCGACATGGTAACGATAAAGTGAACATTGGCATTATCATGGTGTTCCTGGTAATCCTACAACCTCATTTTAGCGCCTACTTTTCCCGGAGAGTGGAGCTCTATATACCTTGATCACACCCTCTTTGTTCTCCCCACCGGCAACCATGGCTTCCAGCTCCGCTTTATAAGTCTGTGTCCATTTATGGATCGGTAACTCTGTTATCTCCACTGTCGTGTCATTCAGCTTGCGAATAATTCCATGTACATCATACTTCTGCTTCGCAGTTGGAATGATCTCGCCCTTGAACCCACGCCACCACGGTCTCATCGACACCTGCTCCTCACCTCTCATGAGACGGCGAATGTTCTCAACTACATCTGTGGGGTTGAAACACGGGATAGTAGTGCTCCAACCTAGACAGAAAATCAGTATTAAAGGGATTTTTTGTAGCACATGAAGTTACCTGTGCCAATACCTTCGGCACCATTGCATAACACAAGTGGAATAACAGGAACATAAAATTCGGGCTCAACCCACTGGTTATCTTCCTTTTGCGTTTTCAACAAGGGATCATCAGCAGGGTTGTACATAACTCGTGCCATCGGTTTGGGTTCCGTGAAGATGTACCTCGGTGAGGCATGGTCTTTGCCACCTTGATCGCGGGTACCATACTGACCGTTTGGAGAGAGCAAAGTAACATTGTTGCTTCCCACATAATCTTGCGCCAGATTGACAATGGTTTGCGCAAGAGAAACTTCACCGTGATGGTATACCGCGTGTTCGGAAATGTAACCAACAAGTTGGGAGACCTACGACAGACATTCAAAATGTCAATATAGTGGAACCAGCACTGACCGTACCCTGATTTCTTTTTTTAGCTTACGTTTGAAACAGGACCAAATGACTTTGCGTTGACCAGGTTTCAGTCCATCAGCAACGGAAGGGATGGAACGGATATTGTCAGCCATGGAAAAACAAATAAGTTCTTTGTTGATGAACTCAGAATAAGGGATTTCGTCCATGTTGTGGTCGAGATGAGTTCCGGGCTAGCAGATCCGTCTATCAACTCGTTGAGAAAAAAAAAGAATTCATACCTTGAATTTACGTAGCCATTCTTTGCGATCATCGGCCTTCTTTTTGCTGAACGCAAGATCAATAAGGTCCCTATCACCAGGTTGCGTAACGGCAAATGGAATCATATGTTTTGCCATGTGACGGAAATAGTCTCGAGCATCGGAGTCCAGACTTGATCCAAGACCCTGGTCATCCTTCGGTAAGAGTACAAAGACAAAGATACAGCCTTTTCACGTACCTTGTAGTACTTTGAGTTCCACTTGTGTGCATCAGGAGCCTCCTCTATCCATTTCTCGTATTCAGGAAGAGTAAAGAAGTCTCGCCGTTGATTGCCTTTCGTAATCTACTTGATTCATCAGTTGCAAAACATGGTACACGTGTGTGACCTACTTACACGGACAATGGGTGTGACAAATTCGACCAAGAATTCAGGAAGCTTGAGAAGAGATGGATAAAAATGATCGAAGAAGTTGATGAGGAGACCTTTGATATGTGAACCGTCATGATCCTAGAACAAATCAGGGACACAGATGACTGAAATAGTCATATTGACACACTTGATCAGCCATGATCATCAAACGGCCATAACGAAGACTCGAGACATCGGAGTAATCTTTATTGTGCTGTAATCCAAGGATCTTCTTAATATTCTGAATTTCTTCGTTCTTCAGAATTTGGTCATGCTTGGCTTCCCGTACGTTCAAAAGTTTACCACGCAAAGGAAAGACACCGAAGTAGTCACGCCCAACAACACCGAGACCGGCAACCGCAAGGGCCTTGGCAGAATCACCTTCGGTTAAGATCAACGTACAATCTTTGGCACTACGAGTGCCAGCATAGTTGGCATCGGAAAGCTTTACCATGCCAACGAGACTAGAACAAGACAAGATCTTTGAGGCGGTGGCTCATTCCCAATTAGACAGATACAAACCGATTACGCTTGGTTCCATCTGTTTTTTTGATCTCCTGATCGGCCTTCGTCTTCGCCCAACGTAATATTCCATCAACAATGCCAGTCTTCAAGACTGCAGAAACTTTGGCCATCGACTATCGGTTAATTCAATGTCTACTCACCTTTTTTAATGAAATCTTCCTTAATAGTCGGCTTGCTCCCGAACTTCGACGAGGGTGAGGTTAATGTCTCTTTGGTCTGGCTGTCGAAAGTTGGATTTTCAATGAGGGCGTTGACAAAGAGCCACATGTGGTTGCGTATTTGAGCTGGCTTCACAGGAGCGCTTTTGTTCTTCTTGGCAACAGCAGTCATGATATGCTTCGAGAGTTGGTCGGCAATATAATGGACATGGTTGCCTCCCTTGAAGGTCGATATTGAGTTGGCGAAGGAGACTTGCTGAAACGAGCCATCCGAAACGGCAAAAGCAATCTCCCAACGATCATTCAGTCGCTCATAGATGATTTGATTCTTTGGTTGTGCTGCTCCACCACTTGTTTCAGTTGCTTCAGCCTGCGCAGATTCTAGGTACATTTCGACATATTGTTTGAAGCTCTTGACCTTCAAACGCTCGTCGTTAAGAAAGACCTTGATATCCTTCACGGTGCCAGCTATGTCATAGACACGCTTTCGCAATAGACCAGCTGTATCCTCATCAATGCTATTCATGCCAAATCGCTTCAGATCGGGTTTGAATGTGATTCTCGTCCACTCCTCGCTCTTCGAGTTCTTCGTGATCTTCGGTTTCCCACACGTACCCATGTTGTTCGTCCATGTTTGTTTATATTTCTGCCCGGTATTCTTGTCGGCAGTTTCTACAGTAAACTCAAGAGAATATATATTGGCGAGTTTGGCGCCAAAACCATTACGACCGCCGGTGAGCTTCTTTTCGTCGTCGTCATAATTGGAAGAAGATAAGAGGTGGCCAAAGATGAGTTCAGGAATATAAATCTTCTCTTGAGAATGTATTTCAATGGGTATTCCACGGCCACTGTTGTAAACAGAGATAGTGTTCTCTTCAACATCAATGCTAACTTTGATGGTGTCCATGCTAGGGTCATTAATCTATAGTTATTTGAATCCTAGAACTACATTGAGGACAATATTCCGTACCTTATTATCAGCAGCATTGACAAGAATTTCATCGACAATCTTCAGAAAGCCTGGGACGAATCTGACCCAACGTTGAACTACTCGCTTGATGTCAGCATCGTATGTCCACATTTGTTGTGTGATAGTTTCAACACTGCCAATGTATGAGTCTGGACGTTTAAGGACATGTTCTAGTTGTGAAAGCTGCGTACAGCACCTCAGCCTAGGAGAGAGAAGAGAGAAGAACACTATACCCTCGTATATGTTTCCGATGCAGACTTCTTTTTGGTAGTTGCAACTTGAGTAGGGGGCACATCTTCACTAAAGCTATCATCTTCAACGTTATCGTCACGGTCGACTAACACGCTTTTGACCCCTTTAGGCTTAACAACGGCTTTGCTGGTAGTCGCTTCCGTGTGGGCTACAGTCTTCGGAGCCATCTTTGGCTTGTACGTTGTCTTCTACAAGTCCCAAGAATCCTTTAGAATATCACGGGGAAAGGCAGTCCTCATTGCTTGCCTTCTTTACAAGAGCGAATTCCTCTTCAAACTCTGATTCGGAGAAGCTTTCTCCTTCAGACGAGCTCATTGTGAAGTTCCGTTGCGCTAGAGGAGAAAGACGAAGAGAGGGGATAAACTTGACGGTTGAGATGTAGAAACGCGCTCCACGTGAACCTGATCTACAACATGTGACTTGACGCGAGAGGTTGGCAAGAAGGACGTTGATCATCTCGGATATTTTCACCGCCAATGATAGAGATCAAAAAATGCACACTTTGCAGATCTTTTGAAGAAGAATAAAAATGCATACGTCTCGAGAAAAAAGCGTATGGGTAATCAGCCTACACCCCGCCGCAAGGTTATAAAAAAGGATGAAATGTCATTACGTTGGAGTATAAATGTGACTACAATCATGTGACGAGGACCCTAAATCATACGACTTATATTGGCCAAGACTGGGAGGTATCTGCGTTTTCACAACTTGACGTGGGTGATTCACATCATCTATCGACAACCCATCCCAAGGCTCATGCCATGGTTACTTCTACATGCTCATAAACTCCCGGAGCTACAAATCCCCAAGGTGCTGCCGTGTGTTTCATGTCTCCTCTGTGGCCCTACTCTGTAAGCACTCAAGTACAGCTATAGCTTGCAGCCAAACGTATCTTTATGAGTAATAAACGCCTGAGAAACCTAGACATGAAACTGAATCTCAGCACATACCATTCTGAGAACTTTTGCGAATATACTATCGTGACTACTATTACACTACCATTACA
>Ga0153924_1000105_pt1 | contig 62145 bp, 56 predicted proteins | sample TSNJ008MetaG_FD_104709 | JGI IMG/M metagenome (GOLD analysis project Ga0153924, IMG submission 104709) | Attine ant fungus gardens microbial communities from New Jersey, USA - TSNJ008 MetaG | ecosystem: Host-associated > Fungi > Mycelium > Unclassified | place: USA: New Jersey, Wharton State...
ACAGTTATTTACATGTGACAAGACAGGTGAATACTAATTGAGTTTGAATAGTGCGAAATATCTTGCTAGATATATAGCTGCAAAAGAAAAATATTGAAAAATGATTGATATTCATATATAATCTAGATAAAGTAGAGTATTACAACTTGGTGATGAAGTTTTTAAATATAGGAAAGAGTATCTTGGGTCATTGCTGTGAAAAACTGCTATATATTACATGAACAATATTGTTTATCAATGAAGGGGGAGCTTTATGAATCTGATAAATATCATAATGAAAAGAAAGATATTTGCCCTGATACTGATAGTGTTATACTCCAATACCGTTGTACTTGCAGCTGATTCCTCAGACAACAATATAATGTCTGAGGAGAATACAGTGGAATCGACAGATATCGTTTATACCGAGGAGGAGCTTATCAAGTGGTGTGAGGAGAAACAGGATAGTGATGCTGGGGGGCGGGTTACATTGGGAGATAACATTACCATCACCAAAGGGGCCAGCTTCTATAGAACAGGACCTATTGTCATTGATACGAGATCCTATGGGTTGGTGTTTGACAGAGGCTATATATGGATAAATGAACTGGAAATCATCGGCGAGGGTGTGGAAGTTCCGGTTTTGGATGTACGTAGTGTAATTGCATATGGATATTTCTGGGAGTCGGGCTGGAATGATTACACGCAGTTTCAGAAGATAACGGCCACCGGAAGGAATGGCGTCGGCGGTACTGCACTGCGCATCAGGCAGGATGACGGCTACGCCAAGCGCATAACTCACTACGCTACAGAAGGGCTGATTCGCTCCTATGGAACGGGAGCCATTGGGCTTTATCTTGATGTGCCCCTTGATGCTTATTGCTTTAAAATCGAAGTGGAGGGCAGTGGCAGTACCGCCGTGTATGCCCCGCAGGGGGCGAACCTGTTTTACTGTAAGCTGTCAGCCAGCCAAACGGGAGCGTCGGTCGTATCCGGCTCTGGCCAAATCGTGTTAGATACTTGCAACGCCAGCCCTGCGCCTCAGAATGCGCAAATGATCAGCCGGAGCATCGCTGCCGTTGTTAGCGACAGGTTTTACTATCCAGTCAAGCAATATGACAGCATTGGCTTTATTGAACCCAGTTCTACGTTCTTGCTAGGTGCCGGTGATGGACATTCGGCTATCAAGCAAGTACTTGAGATTGTATGGGAAGTAGAAACCGTCGATACAAGCATTTTAGGGGAAACCGTCATATATGGCAGCTTCTTACCGCCTTTTCAGGGCTTGGGCCTAGAGGAGGGGTTTCCTCTTGAGCTTACCATTGATATAAGGGATCCCCATGTGCCCTGCATCAGTGATATTCGTTTCAGAGAAGATGAAGGGTTAGGAGCGCATGTATACCTCTTCTTTTGGGATATCTATGAGCGAGGTGATGAGAACGTAATCCTACGGCGTTCCGACGACGGCGGGGAAAGCTGGTATGATTTCAGCGATTCACCACAAATTGAGTGGGAGGGGAATAATATCTGCTTTTACTATGGCGAAATTACTGCACCTGTCATGCTGCAGCTGGAGGTTTCGGGGGTGAGATCCAATATTGTAAGCCTGTATACAATTGACGGTGTTGTGTGTAGCGGTGTAGGTGGAGATCGTGACGGCGGCGATCAGCATGGGCAGGAGCCGCTTCCGGAATCCGATTCAAAACCGGTGGGTGAAAGTGGACAAATCAGCGGTAGCATTGGGGGCGAAAAAACACCTGACAGTACCGGTGAAAATAAAAGCCCTGATGATAAAAATGATGCAAACGATATTTCCACCATAGAAGACCAGCATTCGGAAACTGAAAGTGAGACGATCGATGCAATCAACCGTAATGTCTCGTCTGTAGTTTTAACAGGTAAGCAAATAGCGCAGCAGACCAAGGTGAATCCGGATTATCTGACCTTTATTAAGAATGGCCTAAAGGTCGTTATTCCGACTGCGGCCATAAGCAATTTGGCTCTTAACGATGGAGATATATTCACAGTATTTATGAAATCAGATGAGGAAACCTTTCTTATTCAATTCTTTGTAAATGAAACAGAAATCACCGAATTTAGCGGTTATGACTTTACTGTTTATGTGCCATATGTCATGGAAGAAAATGCTTCTGCCGCAAACATTTATTGTTACAAAGATCCTGAAATAGAAATATTTGCAGAGGGTTATGAAGATAGCTTGCTCATCTTCACACTTGATAAGGCAGGTTATTATACCATTAGAGATATCATGCACTATAAAATAAGTGCTATCCCTGATCTTATCATTGGAGACCGTGTGCTCGAAGATGTAACTGTTGGTGATGGAGAAAACCGTCAAGATAACTGGCGTTGGCTGGTTCCGGCATTGTTGTTTGCCGTCGCTGCTCTAGTGACAGCAACCGTCTTTGTGGTCAGGCGAAAGCACAAGAGAAGGAGAACACCGGATGCATGAGAAAAAGCGCTACTTTATGAATGTACCTTTTATCATGGTTTTAGTAGCAGTCATATCAGTAGGCGTTATAATATGCACCCTTGCCTATCGTCTTGATAACAAATATGCAAATCCATATCCTGCCAGGATGGGTATTATGGAGCTTGATATGGAAACATTTGAAGATTCAACCTCCTATTATCTGGTGGACGGTTGGGAGTATTATGATGGCAGATTGCTGACACCGGAAGATATCCCAAGTAATACTCCGGATGAATACATATATTTAGGCCAGTATGCCGGATTTGACAGAGGCGATCCTGACAAGAGCCCATATGGGAGCGCAACCTACCGGCTCACCATATTCACAGACGACAAACTAAGGAATTATGCCCTAGAGCTGCTTGATATTTTTTCAGAATGGAAGATCTATATCAACGGGACATTAATGGCGGCTTCGGGTGGCGATATAGATGATTCTGCGATGCTGGCGCCGGAAAACTGGATGGTAACGTTTGAAGCGCAAGACATCATTGAAATTCTGATATCTGTCTCAGATGATAGCCATTTATATAGTGGAATGATCTACCCGCCGGCATTTGGCACGCCTAAAGCCGTCGGAGAGGTGCTGACCCAGCGGCTGCTTGTGCACAGCGCAGCAGCGGCGGCGGCATTACTGGGTGCTGTCTTTTGTCTTTTGACAGGGCTCGGCTATTGGCGGACACGTCCATTTCATCTACTGACATTGCTTTGCCTGAGCATTGTCGGCAGCATTAACTACCCGCTAATTCAGGCATTAGGCCTTACCTGGGATGGTTGGTCAGTCATAGAACGTTTGTGCTATTACGGGATTTTCTTTACAATGATTCTTTTACAGAGCAGGCTGTGCCAAATACCTAAGAGGGTCTCTATGCCCTTGATTGTCTTCGGATCGTGTGTCCTGGTAAGCGTTCTGTTACAGCCATTTATTTCCATTGATAAGGCGGGGATCAAATATATATATAGCTCAATTATAGAATTTTATAAATGGCTCACTGCCATATGGTTGCTTGGAACCGGCATGTGGGCGGTGTGGAGAAAAGTTGACTATTCAAGACCACTGCTTGCGGGCACCTGCTTCTTTGCCTGCACTTTGGTTATGGACAGGGTTTACCCGATGTTTGAGCCCATGCGATTGGGATGGTTTGTAGAGATTGCTGGATTTGTCTTGTTTTTGTTGATCACCGGCATTTTATGGCGTGAGACGGTGCGGGTATACAAGGATGGCGTTAAAATGGAGATGGAGCTTGCCCTAGTGCAAGAAAAAGAAAAATCTCTTATTGAGCTTAATCACATGAAAAGCCGGTTTTTAAGCAACATTTCCCACGAATTGCAAATGCCTATCACGGTAATGAGCGGCTATGCGCAGCTTGCCGGAGATGAGCTGACCGATGACGCTTTGGACATTCCGGAACTTCAGGATCACATGCGCCGGATCGTATATGAGGGTGACCGGATGGAGCGGTTGGTTGCCCAATTGCTGGATGTGACAAGGCTTGAGACCGAACGTTTTACATTACAGATCGCCCCCGCTTCCATGACGGAATTGCTCATCCAAATTAAGGAAAACTATTTTCCGATGCTTAACGATCATAATAATACACTTGTGCTTACAGTTGAGCCCAATTTGCCGCCAATTTTATGCGATAGTGAACGCATTTTACAGCTTTTAATCAATCTGATTTCCAATGCCTGCCGGCACACATGTGAAGGTATAATTACAATTGATGCACATATCAAGGAGGACAAAATGGTTGTTTCAGTGGCAGACACGGGCGAAGGTATGACGCTTGAGATGCAGGAACGCTTGTTTGAGCGGTATATGTCTAATGCCATGACAAATGGCAAGGCCAACGGAACTGGTTTGGGGCTGTACATTTGTAAAAGCATTGCAGAGGCTCATGATGGCGAGATATCAATAACCAGCGAAGAGGGAGCGGGAACAACAATTTGTTTAATGCTGCCTCTTAGCCCCACAATATAGGAGATACTATGGAACCGATAAATAAGACAATACTAATAGTTGAAGATAACAAGGAAGTGCTCATCCTAAATCGAAAAGTTTTAAATCGAAAGGGATTTCAGGTGTTGACAGCACAAACGATTGCCGAAGCGAGAGTGTGTCTAAAGGCGCACCAAGTACACCTGATTATTTTAGATATTCTTTTGCCAGATGGTTCCGGATTAGATTTTTGCGCAGAGATACGTGAGAAGACCTCTGCTCCGATTCTCATGCTTTCCGGCTTACGTTCCAATCAAGACATTGTTGGCGGATTACAGATCGGCGGTGATGATTATGTGACAAAACCCTATCGTGTAGAGGAGTTGCTTGCGCGGGTGAACTCTCTGCTGCGTCGGGAAATGCGGCACGAACGGCAAATGGAAAAGCAAGCGCCTAGACGGATAATTGCTTTCGGTTCCCTTAAATTAGATACCGAATCAGGAAGGGCCAGCATGAATGAGCTAGACGTCGGTCTGACCCCCAAGGAATTTGCCCTTCTGCTGCTGCTTGTCAAGAACGAAGGGGAAATGGTCCCAAGCAAAGAAATATATGAGAAGGTTTGGGGCTCAACCCCAAATGATGATGTTCGGACGGTCTGGACGCATATATCAAAGCTGCGGAATAAGCTGGGAGTCGATGCGGACAGCCATATCAATATCAGTGCGGAACGCAGGAAAGGGTACATTTTTACTTTTATTAAATAACGGAGAAGAAAAAACTCAAGACTGAACCTTAAAATTTGGAAAGGTTCAGCCTTTTTTATTTATAAATATGCTATTCTAAGGGGGTTAAAGCGTTTGAGTAGAATAATATGTAATGTTGAAAATGGGGTGGTTGTTGGCAATACACATTTATTTAGGATCCATGTGGATTGAGGAGCGTTCCCAGACTAAAATTTGAAGATTTTGAAGGAATGAATTCTATGAAACTAAAAAATTATCAAAAAAGAATGCTAGCCATGCTTTTAGTGCTCCTCATGGTGTGCTGCACAGCGGGCATGGCGGCAAATGCGCAAAGTCAAGAGGTTGAGCCTGAGCCAACAGAAGTAGTGCAGGATTTAGCTGCGCTTACAGAGGAAGGGCAAACGAAAACAGCGCAAACAGAAGCGGAACTGGATTTACAGGCCAATGTAAATGAGGAACCCAGGGAAACCGTACAGAAAGAAGAGCCTGTCAACAATCAAGGTGACTTGGACAAGGATTCAAATAATAAAGCCTCCAATAACGATGTTGTGGATCAGATCCCTATCTATACATACGATCAGCAGCCGACAAAAATGGAGGAAGTCCAAGAAACGATAGACAATTATGAGTTGACAGGAATAAAGCCTAAATGGGAAATGGAAGTAGATATTGAGATTATACCAGAGGGCTGGCGATGTGATTTTGTAACAGATGATGAACTTGGTTTGTCATATTGGACACTTTTTCAGAATATTGCGCTATTTTCGGCTCCTTCTAAATGCACGATAACTGAAAAGTATGTGACTGAGGACGGCAATACTATTCCGGGCCGGCCGGATACAAAGGAGGGCGTCCCTAGGAATAATGATTATTCAAAAGTAATACCGGAAATTAATGGGTATATAATTATTGGTTATCGTGTTGGGAGCCTAAAGGCAAATCTATCAGAAGGCGACACGGCACAAATTAAAAAAGTTAACAATGATACGATAGTATATTTTATTTATCGTAAGTTAAGCACCACGATTTCTGTTACTTATCCTTCAAGTGGCGGTATGGATTTTTATGTAAGTGAAGAAACGTATCCCTATGTAAAATCTGATGGCGAAGGAAAGAGTGGTTATTATACGTTCACGAACAAATCTGATTTTCCGCTTAAGGTAACGTTTGGTGGCATGACTGTGGAAGATAGTGCGGGACTTGAATTTATATCAGATGCCGCATCTAGCGCTCAGGGAAGCAACCATATCAGCTTGAGCCTGGTCACTCCGTCAGGCATAGCGGGCAATGGCTTCACAAACGGCGTTGCCAGTATCACTCGCAATTCATCTGCGACCGTGCTTGGTACATTGAAGGGCAAATACGTTAGTGGACAAGCAGCAGCCGCATCTGGCTACATTACAATTGGTGGTTACTATGCAGGCTATTTGAACGAGCGGGCAAGAAACCTAAAACTTACTTTTAAGTTTACGTTTGCCCTTGTTACCAAATAGTTAAATCAAAATAAGGCGGTGGTATGTTTGGATGATAATAACAATCGGGATTCGCCAACAAAAACACCAAACTCAAAAGTGAAAAAATGGGTTTTGGTCGGATCGATCCCTATCATATTAATTTTGATTTTACTCATTGCTTTAAACAGTATGGGGTATTTCTCACCAGTTGAAGATACAACCGAAAACTCCCCGGTAATTATAGGTGCAAATGTCAAAGAGGGTCTTCCGGAAGAGACCGAAGCGTCGGAGGAACAGGACAACTCGATGATATCTGTGCAGCTTGATGCGTATCCAGTCTTCGAGGACGGAGCCAGCGAGGGAAGTTTAAATATAGTAAATCCAGCCACAAATTCGATCAATTTGGAAGTGGAAATCACATTAGATGATACTGGTGAAGTGATCTATAATTCTGGAGGGATCCCCCCGGATAGCTATATTGATAATGACAAGTTGTTAACAGTTCTTGAAAAAGGCGAGTATTATGCCACGGCATCTGTTCGCGCGTATGACCCAGAAAACCCTGGGGAAGAGTTTAATCAAGCTGAATTTAGCTTGCTTATAACAATACTAAATTGATAAATGAAGAGGAGAAATTATCATGAAAAAAATTATCAGTATTTTACTTACATTAACACTATTATTTGCTTTATCTATATCTGTATTTGCTGAATCAGCCGATGGCGGCACGGAAATTGATCTCTTTGGTGGACCAGGCGGACCTGGTGGTCCAGGTGGTCCAGGTGGCGGCGATCAAGGCGGTGATGTGAAGGTTAACGGTTCGATCAAGGAAGGCATTTACAATGTTAAGTACCCTAGCCAAGTTAATTGGTATGTGACAGATGCAAGCAACCGTGAGGTATGGAATAACCCCAATAACAATAATAATGTAGCCCCTAATACAATTCAGAATCTATCTAAAGGCTCTGCGTATAATGTTACACTCAAAAAAATCATTCTAACCAATAAGGCTGCCGAATCAATTGCTAAAAACTTAGAACTATACCTAACAGGCAATTTAGCGAAAGCACCGTTAGCGAATAAGAATATTAACAAGGGTTACTCAGGCACAACAGCCTATAAAGAGCAGCTGACCCCTGGTAGCTGGACCTTTGGCTTTACTGGTAAGTATAATGCTTGGCTTTCTAGTACCTCATATGCGCCTACTTATACTATGACAATAGGCTTTGCTATGGATCGATAAATAGGGATTTAAGTCTGAGTATGCGAAATTTTAGCAAAAAAGGAAGGAGAGAGGTCAATTGAGAAAACGTTTGGCTATTGCGGCCTCAATCTTAGTCACTACGCTGGTTGTTTTATTGCCCCTTTCTACGGGAATGGTTGCTTATGCTGAAGAAGGCTCGATTAATATTGGCGGGTATGTAGCTGCAGCTTCCAGCGATGAAATCTATTGTTGTATTACATATGATGCAAATGGTGGGGCAGGCAGTTGTGTGGGAGCGGATGTTCCCTCCGGTGAGTCTGATACTGTATTATCAGCAGCTGAGGCAGGCATCAGTCGTGCCGGATATAGTTTTACTGGCTGGAATACTAATGCAGATGGAAGTGGAATTGCATGTGTCTCGGGAGATTCGCTGGTATTGAACGATAATATTACTCTTTATGCTCAATGGACAGTTGTCGCTACAAAAGAGCAGACGCCGGAACAGAGAAAAGCAGGTCAGACCTCATTAGGCGCTGTTACTACTGGGGATGAGAGCAATATTATAATCTGGATCAGTGTGATCTTCATATCGCTTACTCTGCTGATAGCTGTGTGGATTGTGCACAGGAAAAGAAAGAGAGCTTAACTATTTGATAAGGTGTTGTTGCATTAGAAATTAATGTGGCAGCACCTTTTTTTTGTGGGGAGAGGAGTCTTCTTGGTTTACAATTGTGTGCTATCTTGGTGGAAAATAGCAACAGCTTTATTAAAGTAAACGGGAACTGAAAAAACAACTGTTATGGTGCTGTTTTTGAAAAACAGTTTTTCTGAAAAACAAAATTAATTTGTGTTGATACATGGATAATATTAGTATATAATATAAAGTATGTAAAGTAAATGGTCGATACGAGGAGATGTGATGGATTGAAGAATGAGTATAGTATAGATTATATTGCTCATATGAGTGAAGACGGAATGCGCAGTCAAACAGTAGATACACATCTCATGAGTGTCGCAGAGTTAACCAGAGATTTTACAGCGATCATTCACTGTCCAACATTAGGATACTTAACTGGAATATTACATGACACTGGAAAATTCTCAGTTGCTTTCAACCAATACATTAAGAAAACAGTCGGCTTGAAGCGTGAAAAATCTTTGGGGAAATTAAATCATTCTGCAGCCGGTGCGATCTTGCTTAATGAGATTGTCGGAGAAACAACAAACATTATGGAAGAAATCGTACGACAGATGGTTTGCGAAGCCATATTTTCTCACCATTCAGGCTTGCCAGATAATTATAGTCCTAACGGAGAAGAAGGTTATACGAAACGTTTTTATCCATCGGGTGATATTTACTATGAAGAGGTGAAAAGCAATTTTATTTCCCATATTTATTCAAAAGAGAAAATAAAAGAGTTATTTAATGAAGCTGTAAAAGAGATACAGGTGCAGATAGATAAAATTCGTAAAAATGTACAGGTGAATGCTCACTTGTTTTATCATATTGGTATGTTAGAAAAATTTCTTTATTCATGTTTGGTAGATGCTGACTGGTATGATACGGAATGCTTTATGGAAGATAAACCAATTGTGCGGATAAAAAGTCAGAAAGAAGTTTGGAAAACTTTGATCGAAAGCTTGGAAAAAGGACTTTGTCTATTATCCTCAGACACTGAACTTGGACGATTGCGTCAGGAAATTTCTGAGGGTTGTAAACATGCTTCTAATTATCAGATGGGTAATTATCTGCTGAAATGTCCGACTGGTTCAGGGAAGACCTTTAGTTCTCTGCGTTTTGCCCTTCATCATGCCCTTCGATATGATAAAAAGAGGATTTTTTATATCATACCGTATACGTCAATTATTGATCAAAATGCAAAAGCAATCAAAGGAATCTTAGGAAATGATACATTCGCTAATGAGAATGTTTATGAATTACATGCTTCCTTGACAGACGAACCTCAGTCTGACAATGAAAATCAGGAATATACCAATCTGAAAAGGCGTTTATCACATCGATTGGAACAACCTATTATATTAACAACTATGGTGCGATTCTTAAATACATTTTTCAGCGGAAAACGAAAATATGAACGAGCTTTACATCAATTTTCTGATTCAGTGATTATCTTTGATGAGGTGCAAACTCTACCTGTGAAAACTACAAATATGTTTAATGGTGTTGTCAATTTCTTGACCAATATCTGTCGAACAACGTGTATTTTATGTACGGCAACACAGCCATTACTGCATGAACCGCTTACATCCGTCTCGACAAAAATGAACAGGGAGTTTCAAATTGAGCCCATTCGTTTGGCTGAAGAAAAAGAATTGTTTTTAATGTCAGAACAGTTAACGCAAAGGTTCAAACGGGTTGAATTGTGTGACGCTAGAGTGCTAGGAGGCTACTTACCGGAAAAACTGGCAGATTTCACACTAAAAATTGCAGAGAGGGAAAGCAATGTTATGGTAGTAATGAATACAAAAAAGTCCGCATTAAAACTCTTTGAAGAAGTAAAACACAATATAATCGAAGATAAGCAAAAATATACTTTATACTTTTTGTCCACGTGGCTATGTGCGAAACACCGAAAAGAAATCATAAAAGAACTAGAAAAAATAAAAAAAGAGGATCATGTGATTGTTGTAACTACACAGTTGATTGAAGCGGGCGTTGACTTGGACTTTAATTGCGTGATCCGGTCGATAGCGGGATTAGATTCTTTAATACAAGCGGCTGGAAGATGTAATCGCCAGGGGTATAGTGGAATGAAAAAAGTATATATTATTAATGCAAATTTTGAAGCTACGGCGAGCCTTAGAGATATTAGGATTGGACAGGACTCCAGTGAGGAACTGCTGAATGCATACAATGAAGATCCTAATTATTTTCAGAATGACCGAATGAGCAAACAGGCTATTGATCATTATTTTAATATATATCGAAACAAACAAATGGAAATGATGAATTATCCGATTACAAAAGAGAAGGAAAAACTAAAAAAAACTAATGGTCAAAGTATATATGAGTATTTATCACAAAATGAAAATGCCTATAAAACATATTGTGTTAGAACGAAGAAGAAGCCATTGGTGCTTACTCAGGCGTTTAAGTCGGCAGGGGAAGCCTTTGAGGCTATTGAATCAGACGGAATTTCTGTAATCGTTCCTTATAAACGTGGGAAAGACATCATTTCAGAACTAATTTCGGAAAGCATCGATTTTATTAAAAAGAAAGAATTGATAAAGGAAGCACAACAGTATACTATTAATTTAACAAATAAAGATTTATATATTCATAGTGGTGTTATTAAATCTTATGAAAGTGAAGGAATTTATGTGCTCCTTGATCAGTATTACGATGAAAAGCTTGGTTTTACTGGAGAAGTATCAGAAAAAAATCAAAGTTTAACATATTAATTAGAGAAAGGATGATGAAATGGAGAAGGAAAACAGTATTGAGTTTTGTATCAAAGGGAGATATGCGCTTTTTTCAGACCCAGTAAACCGTGCAGGTGGTGAAAAGATGACCTATCAAATACCAACATATCAAGCACTGAAAGGCATTACGGAATCTATTTACTGGAAGCCAACTTTACAGTGGGTAATTGATGAGTTGCGTGTTATAAACCGCATTCAATCTCAATCCCATGGGATACGACCTTTGGGCTATGGAGGTGGAAATACGCTGTCAATATATACATATTTGACTGATGTGGAATATCAGGTGAAGGCGCATTTTGAATGGAATGAAAACAGACCAAATCTGGCGTATGACCGTAATGAAGATAAGCACTATTATATGGCGAAGCGTTATTTAGAAAAGGGAGGACGTAGGGATATTTTTCTTGGTACAAGAGAATGCCAAGGATACACCTTGCCTTGTTGTTTTGGGGAAGGAAATGGTTTTTATGATGATTATGGAGATGTTCCTATGGGGGTTATGTTTCACGGATACACCTATCCTGATGAAGCGGTTTTCGAAAATGAAAAAGGAAATTTAACAGCCCGTTTTTGGAGTCCGGTATTAGAGAATGGATATATAAAATTTCCTCGGCCAGAGGCATGTACTATACGCAGAACAGTTAAAAGAAGTAAAATGTTGGAATTTGATTTATCAAGTGATAATTTTAAACCAGTGAGTGATGAAGCATAGACAGGAGGTGAAGGGTTGGGTTGGATTCAGGATTTGTATCAAACATATGAAATCAATCAAATGGAAGTCGGAGTGATAAAAGATAATTCGCCGGTGTTGCTACCGATTGCCCATTCAACGCAAAATGCGCAAATAGAAATTTTTATAAATGCATGTGGTGAATTTTGTAATGCAAAAATCATACCTCATAAAGAGGCAGTAACGATTATTCCAGTAAGTGAAGACTCATCCACTCGAAGTGGCACGTTACCACCTCCTCATCCACTAGCAGATAAACTAGAGTATGTTGCTGGAGATTTTAAGGATTTTTCTTCTGAAGACAATAGTGAAAAATATGAGACCTATGTGAAGCAGCTGGAAGAATGGTGTGAGTCGAAGTATTCTGTGGCTGCGGTACAGGCAGTATTAAGTTATGTAAAAAAATGTCATATAGTAGCAGATTTAATTGGGGTGAATATTTTCGAAATTGAAAACAACCAGTTGACTAAGCAAAAAATCGAGGGAACGGTTCAGGAGGATTGCTTTATTCGGTTTAGTGTATGGGATATCAACCGCATTGAAACGCGCCTATTTAGAGATCCAGAAGTTTTTGATAGTTATATTGAGTATTATCTATCCCGACAGAGTACCAAGAATCTGTGTTATGTAACAGGAAGGGTTATTCCGTGTGCCACGAAACATCCTGCGAAAATCCGCAATACTGCGGATCGAACAAGACTGATCTCAGCTAACGATAATGCAGGCTTTACATATCGGGGGCGGTTGACTTCTAGTACGCAAGTAGCAACCGTTGGTTATGAAGTCTCACAAAAGGCCCATAATGCATTACGTTGGCTGATTGGAAAGCAAGGTACGAGCATTGGAGAACAAGTTCTGGTGGTATGGGCATTCCAGGAGGTTGAAATCGAAAGTCCTTTAAAAAGCTTGTCCATAGATACGGAGGGAAATAAACCATTTACAAATGACATTTATGCAAAAGAGGTGCGAAGGGCGGTTTATGGCAATTATAGTAAGATTAAGCCACAGGAATATGTTATGATTATGTCTGTGGAAGCAGCAACTACTGGTCGGCTGTCTATTCCTTATTATGAAAAAATGGAGAGTTCAAGATTTATAGAAAATGTTACGCATTGGTATAGCAGTTGCTTCTGGATGTATAATACTAATGTGAATCAAATCTTACGTGAGGGCACACCATCGGTTTTTCAGATTTCTAAAACGGCTTATGGCGATAAAAATAAGAAATTGACAAAAGTTACGATTGAAAGGTTAGTTCAAAGTGTCATTAATCATAAGCCGATACCTTTAGACATAGTAAAAGCCGCCGTGGCAAATGCGGTGAATCCCTTTAAATATGATAAAGCGCATCAATGGGAAATGGCAATTTTTACAGCTTGTGCTCTGATTAAAAAGAGATATATGGATAGAAATGATGAAAGGGGGAGCATTATGGCTTTAGATGAGGCAATTCGAGACAGAGGTTATTTATTTGGTCGTCTTTTGGCAACGGCTGAAAAACTGGAACGTAGTGTATTTGCAGCTCAAGATATGAATAGAACCACAGCTGCTGAACGGTACTTTCAGCAATTTCAAAAACGTCCTGCGCAGACATGGAGGATTATTGTAAACTGTTTGGATCCATATAGCAAAAAATTGAAAGCTACGGGTAAATACTATTATCCGGAATGTATCAATCAGATTTGCAGTAAAATTGATCCAAAAGATTTTGTAAGTAATGAAAAGTTAGATGACTTGTTTTTATTAGGATATAGCTGTCAGATGCAGGCATATCAATATAAGAAGAAAACACAGGAACAGGAGGAAATAGTATGAGTGGATTTACGAACAAGATAGATTTTGCCGTTATTTTTTCAGTGAAAAATGCTAACCCTAATGGAGACCCGTTAAACGGAAACCGTCCCAGAGAAAACTACGAAGGATTTGGAGAGGTATCAGATGTGTGTTTGAAACGCAAGATCCGGAATCGAATGATAGATTTGGGGTATCCTATTTTTGTTCAATCGGATGATAAGAATGTGGATGGGCACCAAAGTTTAAGGGAAAGAGCTGCGGCTTGTAAAGAGCTGAAGGCAGCAGGAAAAGACAGGGTAGCCTTTGCGGTGGCAGCTTGTGAAAAATGGATGGATGTACGTGCCTTCGGGCAAGTGTTTGCATTTAAAGGAGATGAGAAAAAAGGTGTGTCGGTAGGTGTCAGAGGACCAGTATCTATCCATACTGCAGTGAGTGTGGATCCAGTAATGATTTCAAGTATGCAGATTACTAAAAGCGTAAACAGTGAGCCAGGTGAAAGAAAAACGTCCGATACTATGGGGATGAAGCATCGTATTGATTTCGCCATATATGTTGCGTATGGGAGCATTAATCATCAGCTGGCTGAAAAAACAGGATTTAGCGATGAAGAGGCTGAGATAATCTGCCAGATATTGATTAGCTTATTTGAAAATGATGCGTCATCCGCACGCCCAGAAGGAAGCATGGAAGTATGCAAGGTGTGCTGGTGGAAACATAATTCTTTTGCGGGACAGTACTCTTCGGCGAAGGTTCATCGATGCGTTCATATTAGAAAAAAAGACAGTGTGGATCAGCCGAAGTCATTTGAAGATTATGAATTTACAGTAGACCGTCTTCCAGGGTTGGAATTAGTGACATATGATGGAATATGATGAGGAAGAGTATCTTCAATTGGCTGGAATTCAACATTTTCTATTTTGTAGACGACAATGGGCTCTAATACAAATTGAGCAGCAATGGGAGGAAAATGTATTGACAGCAGAGGGTCATATTCTACATGAGAGGGCACATGATAACTATTCTTCTGAGAAGCGAAAAAATATTCTTGTTACCCGTGGCATGCCCATTCGCTCAAAAGAGCTTGGAATCAGCGGCGAGTGTGATATTGTAGAATTTCATCTGGATAAACAAGGGGTGCCGATACACGGGCGAGAGGGAAAATATAGGATCTATCCTGTGGAATATAAGCGTGGAAAGCCTAAAATAAGTGATATAGATGAATTACAAGTTGTTGCTCAGGTGATGTGCTTAGAAGAAATGTTCTGCTGTGAAATTAATAAAGCATGGCTTTATTATAGTGAGATTCGCAGACGTATGGAGATTGATATCAGTGAAGCAATGAGAGTGAAATGTCGAAATACCTTTAATGAAATGCATCAGATATTCAAACGAAATTATACTCCTAAAGTGAAGACTGGAAAACATTGCAAGTCGTGTTCGCTTAGAGAAATATGTTTACCTGTGCTTGCAAATCGTAAAGCAGTCAGTAGCTATATTAAGCGGTATATTGAGGAAGAAGATTGATTATGAAGAAACTATTAAACACATTGTATATTACTTCCCCAGATTCTTATTTATCTCTTGATGGAGAAAATGTGGTTGTACAAAAAAATAAAGAAGTGATGGGTCGCATTCCTCTGCATAATCTTGAAGCAATTACAGCATTTGGTTATACAGGGGCAAGTCCGGCACTAATGGGAAAATGTGCAGGAATGAATATTGCTTTGACATTTTTATCTTCTAGTGGGAAATTTTATGCAAAAATAACTGGGAAATCTTATGGAAATATCATGTTGCGTCGTGAACAATACCGCATTTCTGATAGTGAAGAGAAATCAGTACCCATAGCGCAAAATTTCATTATTGGAAAAATATATAATCAAAAAAGCGTTATACAAAGAGCTATTAGAGATTATCCTATGCGTGTGGATGTAGAGCGATTGAGGAAGGTCTCTAAGCAACTTCAGGATACCTTAAAATTTGTATACCGATCAGATAATATCAGTGGTATTCGTGGATATGAAGGTGAGGCAGCCGCTCTATACTTTTCGATGTTTGACAGCCTTATCCTTCAGCAAAAAGAAGCTTTTATATTTGATGGAAGAAATCGTCGCCCACCCACTGATAGAGTGAACGCAATGCTGTCTTTTGCGTATACGCTATTAACGGGGATGTGTGTATCGGCTTTGGAAACGGTGGATCTAGGCCCATATGCTGGTTTTATGCATACTGATAGACCTGGGCGTGTTTCATTAGCACTAGATTTGGTGGAAGAATTACGGGCTCCATTTGCTGATCGTTTTGTTTTATCGGTTATTAATAAAAAGATGATTTCAGAAGGAAACTTTTTAACAAAAGAAAACGGCGTTGTTTTAATGGATGAGAAATGCCGAAAAACTTTTTTAGATGCTTGGCAAAGTAAAAAGATGGACAAAATAACGCATCCATATTTACAGGAAAAAGTGGAATGGGGAATGGTTCCTTATATACAGGCGATGTTGTTGGCTCGATATATTAGGGGTGATGTTGATGAATATCCATCTTTCTTTTGGAAGTAGGTGATTATTGTTCATGATGGTATTAATAACGTATGATGTGAATACTGAAACTGGCTCAGGAAAAAAGCGCTTGAGAAAGGTTGCAAAACAATGTGTTAATTATGGGCAGAGGGTTCAAGATTCTGTTTTTGAATGTAAAATTGATCCAGCAAAGTATGTGGAAGTTAAAGCATCGCTTCTAAAGCTGATCGATGAGGAAAAGGATAGTTTGAGATTTTATTATTTGGGCAGTAATTACAAAAACAAGATCGAGCATTTTGGCAGTAAACCAAGTTACGATATAGATGGAACATTGTTATTTTAGTGCGAATGTGTAGTGAGCATAAAGTCTCTAGGAGATTCGCACTGTAAAGATGCACAATACCAGCATGAATTTAATAGTATATACCGTTTTCGTGTAATTGATGAGTGGAATAAATATATAAATGGTATTATTGCAATAAAATTGCAACAGATCATGCTGACTAGTTATGCATTTTTGCTGTCGACTCCCATGCGGAGTCGTGGATTGAAATTTGTCAAAAAGGGCCTGATAACGATAAGCGGAGAGTCGACTCCCATGCGGAGTCGTGGATTGAAATGCCTTCTTGCCATCCTCCTCTAATATGCAGCCAATGTCGACTCCCATGCGGAGTCGTGGATTGAAATTAATAAATCCATTATTACCGCTATTGTCTCTTGTGTCGACTCCCATGCGGAGTCGTGGATTGAAATATTGGGATGGGAATCCCATAAGATAGCGATTGAGTCGACTCCCATGCGGAGTCGTGGATTGAAATGGCTTGCTCCTGCGCTAACCGCAACTGTTCGGCGTCGACTCCCATGCGGAGTCGTGGATTGAAATACATCGTCACCCGTAAGCAGCGATACGATAGCCCGTCGACTCCCATGCGGAGTCGTGGATTGAAATATGTTAAACACCAAACCTTTTCATATTATTCCTGTCGACTCCCATGCGGAGTCGTGGATTGAAATTTTATTTGCCAAGGTGGAGGCGTCAAAGGTGAACTGTCGACTCCCATGCGGAGTCGCGGATTGAAATTTTTTATGACCGCTTTTGACAGATTGCTGGCAGTCGTCGACTCCCATGCGGAGTCGTGGATTGAAATACACTAGTTGTCTTAGTGAAATCTATGTTACCCAGTCGACTCCCATGCGGAGTCGTGGATTGAAATCATTGCAATCGGAGTCTTTAGAGTTGCTGGATAGCATCGACTCCCATGCGGAGTCGTGGATTGAAATGTGAACATGCACGAGATATAGGAGAAAGATATGCTAGTCTTATAAAATGAATTAGTGTGCAAGTTAAGCAAAATCTCGGTTTCACTAATAATTTGATTCCAATATATTTAGATTGTCGAATGTATAAAATCATGCTAAAATAGGTAGCATATAAAAACCAATAATAACAAACAAAGAGGAACTACAAATGAACATTAGCGACAAGCTAATAAAGCCAATTATTGAAACCAAATACCTACATGTGGAAAACACTGATAGATATCGCGTCATTATCCGTTATTTTTATCTACAGTATGAAAAGTTGAAATATTGGATATATCAAGAGGAAGTTTACGAAGCCTTGGTTAGCCAAGACTACTTCAAGGATTACACCATAGAGCAGTGCCAGCAGGACCTAACAGTGTTAGCTGATTGGAAGAACCTTCTAAAGATGCAGGATACAAAGAAGGTCGCCACAGTAGAGGAATTTAAGAACCGCAAGTTTCGCTACCAGTTATCTGAATACAGTGTCGAGATCGAGAGAATGGTCCTCCGCCTTGAAAACCTGCGGATTGAAGGATCGTCACTGGAACCGACCTTGTTAGAGCGAATCAGGGAAAGAATTGCGCAAATTCATACCATTAATCAGGAAGAAGCAGCTAGTGTCTATAGCTGGTGGAGTTCGTTAAACAATGACTTTATGTTACTCAATCAAAACTATCAGGATTATATGCGCGATTTAAACAGTCTGAAAGCAGAAGAAATGATGAAAACAAAAGGTTTCCTTCTATTCAAGGATAAGCTTGTGGATTATCTTCGAAGCTTTGTTAAGAGCCTGCAGCTGAATGTGGGAAGTATTGAGCAGATTCTAGGAGGAATTTCCGAGAGTATTTTAGATGAAGTATTCAGCAAAATCTTTGAGCATGAGCTATCCATTCCCAGATTAGATGAAATTGACGAAGCCCTGTTGAAAGAAAGAATACAGGGAAGATTTCAAAGTATCAAGGATTGGTTTGTTGGCGATAATGGCAAGCTGGCCGAAGCCGAGATGGTGTTTGACATGACCAACGAAATCATTCGCAAGATTACCCGTTATGCGGCTCAAATTAGCGAGCAGAGTAATTTAGGGGCGAACCGGCGGGAAGAATATTATAAAATTGCAAGTATGTTTAAGCAGTGTGCAGATATGGCAGAGGCTCATCAATTGGCGGCTGCCGTATTTGGCGTGGAGCAGCCCATTCATATTAAGGGTGATTTCCCCCGAATAACAGAAAGCATCAACAGTGGTGTCTATGAAGAAGAAGCTTTTAAAGTGCTTGTGCTGCCCAGATCCAGAAACTACCGTGAAAAGGCGAAGAAGAGCGCCATTGTTGATAGAACAATGGAGAAAGAACAAGCCAAGCAAAAGATGCTTGCTAAGCTGGAAGCGGAAAAAAGACTGCTGGAGAGCTATATTACAGACAATGAATTGGATTTTGCCGCGTTGCCTGTCATTCCACCAGAAGTTAGAGACACTTTTTTATTATGGCTATCAAGAGCTTTGGAGCGAAAAGAGAAGAAGGCTAAAACCGACGAAGGAAGAAGCTACATTGTTGAGGCACCGGATAATTCTTTAAGGTGCACGATAGAATGCACAGACGGAAGCTTTGATATGCCACATTATAAAATTAGATTTGTATAATATTAAGGAAGAGATTGATGAATGTTTTTGAAGTTTTGCTAAGCAAGCGCTGGATACTTAAAGATAGAGATAAGGACTTGTATTATAAAGTCAAAGATCAGGTCGGAAATGTGAAAAGATTCTTTACTGAGAAGCTGGGTTATCAGGTGATCATAACACCTAATCTGATTAAATTAGAGAAGCTGCCTGCCGTGCCAAGTCCATGGATGGGAATAGACGAGTTTAATGAAAAAATCCAATATATATTTCTTTGTATGATTCTCATGTTTTTAGAAGATAAAGAGGCGGGGGAGCAATTTATACTCTCAGAGCTGACCGAATATATTCAGGCAAAATATGAGGAAGAGCCTATTGACTGGACGCTATATCAGTACAGACGTCATTTGGTCAGATCCATTAAGTATTGCCTGAACCAAGGAATGATAAAAATCGACGATGGAACACAGGAGAGCTTTATGTCGGATTATGAGCGGGAAGTCCTCTATGAGAATATGGGCATCTCAAGATATTTTATGCGCCAGTTTACTCAGGATATTCTGGAATATCATAATATCGCTGACCTTGTTGCCGGAGATTGGATTGATGTGGATGAAGATCGGGGGATTATCAGGCGCCAGCGCGTTTATCGCAAGCTCTTGTTTTCCTTAGGTGTTTACAAAGAGGGCGAAGACGACGAAGATTTTGCCTATATTAAGAATTATCGAAATTTGATTGCAGGAGAGCTTAATGAGTTTATTCCCTGTGAACTTCATGTGCATAAAACAAGCGCCTATCTGATTCTGGGCGAAGAGTGTCGGATGGGACATGCCTTTCCGTCGCAAAACACAGTGTCAGATATTATTTTACTATGCAATTACATGATTTATGAGCAAATTAAAAACCAGGATATTGCTCTTGGCGTAGATGAGAACGCTGTGGTGGGGGAGGCTTTTTTCAGGTCAATCATTGAACGCTGCAAAATCAAATATGGATCAGGCTGGATCAAAACTTATCGGGAAATGACAACCGGTGAGTTTTATAAGATGGTTAAGGAATACATGGAATATCATGGGATGATTGAGGTATATGGAAATCGCAATGAAATTTTACTGCGTCCTATATTTGGAAAAATCATAGGGCATTTTCCTGATGATTATGTAGCAAAGGAGAAAATAGATGAATAGTAAATGGCAGATCAATAGGATTGGATTGGTGGATTTTTGGTATTATGATGAAGAAGAATTCTATTTTCTCGATGGCAGGATGCTGCTGCGGGGAGCGAATGGTTCAGGTAAATCAGTAACGATGCAGAGCTTTATACCGCTTTTGCTCGATGGCAACATGCGTCCCGAACGACTAGATCCCTTTGGCTCCAGAGCTAGGAAGATGGACAATTACCTTTTAGAGGAAAATGATTCGAGAGAAGAACGCACTGGCTATTTGTATATGGAATTTAAGCGCACGGATAGCGATACCTATTTAACGATTGGTATTGGGATGAAAGCCAGAAAGGGAAAGGCACTTGAAACATGGTACTTTTTCCTGCAAGATGGCAGGCGAATTGGAAAAGATTTCTTTTTATATCGCCAAGAAAAGAGTAAGATTACTTTATCCAAGCAGGAGCTTAAGTGTCGGGTTTTAGAAGGCGGCAAGGTGTTGGATAGCCAAAAGGATTATATGGCGATGGTCAACAGGCTTATTTTTGGATTTGAAACTATTGAAGAGTATAAAGAAATGATTGATTTGCTTATTCAGCTGAGAACGCCCAAGCTTTCTAAGGATTTTAAACCGACGATTATCAATGATATTTTGAGTAATTCTCTCCTACCGTTATCGGAAGATGATTTAAGGCCAATGTCAGAGGCTATTGAAAATATGGACAGCCTTAAGACGAACCTGGATAACTTAAAAGAAAGCAGGTTTGCTGCCAGAAAAATCAACAGGGTTTATGACCGCTACAATCAGATGATACTGCTTGAGAAGGCGCGGCAATATAAGGAAGGTCAGGAAGAGTATACAAGCCTTGGGAAAAGTCTCAAGCAACTGTCAAAAAGAATTGCAGATAACCAGCTGAAATTTAAGGAGACCGAGGAAACGTTGATTTCCCTTACTCAGGAGGAAGAGGTAAGGAAAGAGGAGGAGCGCTCACTTAATGCCAGTGATGCCAGAAATCTGAAAATCAAACAAGAGCAGCTGTTGGAGGAAATTGATGAGACAAAAGTGAATTTCAAGAAGAAGGAGGAAAATCTTACTGAAAAGCGCGAGCGTCGGATTGAATTAGAGCATAGTCAAAAGAAGAAGGAAGAAGATAAAGAGCAGATCAGTGATCAGATAGAGGCTTACTTAGATGAGATGGAAGCGGTTTTGGAGCATATTACCTTTGATGAGCACGCATTTATGGCGAAGGATATACGGGAAGATATGAGCCGTTCCTACGGCTTTGATACCCATCGTTCGTTACTTGAGCGGCATATTGGAGGTGTAGATGCGGGAATAGAGGCGCTTCGCCAAGAAGAGCGGCAGAAAGAAAGATATGATGAGCGCTTGATACTGCTGGAGGACTTTCGTAATCAGCGGGATAAAAAGGAAAAAGAGGTTCATCAATATGAAAATCAATTAGTGATGATTAAAAATGAGTTGCTGGAGCTTTTATATAGCTGGGAAAAGAGCAATCAGGAGATTATCTTAGAAGATGCGCTGATGCAAAGAATTGCCACCGCTATTGAAAAATATGATGAGAAGTCAGACTATGGTGATATCAAAGAACTAATTAGAAATGCCCTTCATGCGAAAGAATCGCTTTTACAAACGGAGCATGCATCATTAACCATTGAAAAAAACAAATGGCAAGATGAAATTAATCAAAAAGTGGCGGAAAGAAAAGAATGGGAGTCGATGACTGACCCCAGCCCAGAAGTTTCCGAGCCGGTTAGGCGCAGCAGGGAGCAGCTGCGCGCCCAGGGCATCTCTTATTTTGAATTTTATAAAACTGTTGACTTTCATGAAAACCTATCCGCCCAAAGTGCCGATCGCCTGGAGGAAGCGCTTTTGTCGATGGGGATTTTAGATGCCTTGATTGTATCCGAAGAGGATCGGGAAAGAATATTGGCTTTGGATACAGGTTTATGTGACAAATACATTTTCAGCGATATTGACCGAGCTAAAAATAATTTACTTGACTTATTGGATGTAGACAATGAGCAGAATGATATTTTATTTTATCAACAAATATCCAGAATCCTATCTGGCATCGGTTATTGCGGGGAGGAAGGCTTCCATACGGAGATTTTAGAGGATGGCAGTTATCTTCTGGGCGCATTGTCGGGCACAGTAACGAAACAATATTCTGCTAAATATATCGGCGTTAAGACCAGAGAGAAGTACCGTAAAGAGAAGATTCAGGAATTGACAGAGGAAATTTCTGTGCTTAAAGCGCAAGAGGCGGCTGCCTTAAAAAAGGTTCATGATATGGAAAAACGGATAGCCATGCTTAAGGAAGAATGGAGCCGATTTCCTAATGGCGAGGATTTAAAGGTCGCGCTAAAGAGCCTTTTGGAGGTCCAGGATCAGCTAGACAGGCTTTATCGTGAGGTTCAAAGGAATGAAGAGATGCTGCAAAAGGAGCAGCAGCATCTAGCTAAGCTTCAGGAAACCGTCAGGGAGATTTGCGCTAAGGTGTATTTAACTGCGAAGTTAGCAATATTTCTAGAGGCGAAGGATTCTCTGATGGATTATAGCAAGCTATTGACAAAGCTGCATATTGCGCATGAAAAATACAAGGAAAGCTTTCAATATCTTATTAATATCAGTGAGCAGTTAGAAGAGATAGATCAGGATTTGGATTATATATATAAGGATTTGCAGGATTTTAACCGTAAGCTTGAGCAGCTTAAAAAATCTCTTGATTCGGTTAATGAGCAGCTTGCTCTGACAAACTATGAGGAGATCAAGGAGAAGCTTGATGCATGCTTAAAGCGTCTTAAGGAGATTCCCAGTGAGCGGGAAGCTTGTATCCGAATGAGCCAAGACTTAAAGAAAGGACTGGAGCTTGATACTCGTGACAAGGCTGAGGCTGCTCAGAAACTCGATAATCTGGAGAGAAAAGTCAAATGTGTCAGAGCAGGCTTTGTTGCTGAAGTAAAACTTGAATATGCAGACTATGAATTGAAAGAAGAAATAGCTTATGAATTGTGCCAAAAAGTTTTTAAAGACCTTGAGAGCGCCTTTGGGCTTAAGAAAAGGGAGGACATCACGGGGGATTTACAGGAGGTTTATCATCAAAACAGAGGCTTCTTGCCTGAATTTCAGCTGACCTTTGAAACCTTGTTTGAAGCCTTGGAAACAGAGGAATTTCCGGAGTTGAATTTTAAGCGGCTGGATATTACGGCAAAGTACCGCGGGGTGGCTGTAAAGTTTAAGGAGCTGTTAGAAAAGATCGAAAAGGATATTCAAGAGCAGACAAACCTTTTAGGCGAACAAGACAGAGAGCTATTCGAAGATATTTTAACGAATACAATCGGCAAGAAAATAAGGGCGAAAATATATAACAGTACCAATTGGGTAGACAACATGAATCGTCTGATGGGGGCAATGGAAACTTCAAGTGGTCTGACGTTAAGCTTAAAATGGAAGAGCAAGCGTGCGGAGCATGAAGAACAGCTTGATACAGGCAGGCTGGTGAAGCTTTTGAAAAAAGACTCCCAGATCATGAATGATGAGAATCTGACAAAGCTATCGGCACATTTTCGTTCGAAAATCCAGGAAGCAAGGAAATTGCTGGATGAATCAGATACAACAAAATCATTTCATATGATTATGCGTGAAATCTTGGATTATCGAAAGTGGTTTGAATTCCAGCTGGAATTCAGAATGATCGGTGAGAATAAGAAGGAATTGACGGACAGAGTCTTCTTTACCTTTAGTGGCGGCGAGAAGGCCATGGCCATGTATGTGCCGTTATTCTCAGCAGTAGTTGCCAAGTATAAAGGCGCCAGAGATGATGCGCCAAGACTTATTTCACTTGATGAGGCATTTGCCGGCGTCGATGAAATAAATATCAAAGACATGTTCCGACTGATGGTCGAATTTGATTTTTCATTTATCATTAACTCGCAGATATTATGGGGAGATTATGAGAGTGTGCCCAAGATTTCCATTTATCAATTACTACGGCCGGATAATGCTAAGTTTGTATCAGTGATCCATTACATCTGGAATGGAAAGAAAAAAGAATTGGTTGGTTGATGCACATGAATCGTGAAGAAGAATTAAGAGCCTGTATTGATTATTTTATGTCAACCCCTGGGTTTAAAAGGCTTCTTGAAGGAATGTATGAAAAGTTCAGAAGCCTTGGAACTGTTGGGGGAAATGTAAAGCTTGCCTCCTTAACAGAAGTGGAAAAGGATGCGCTGGAGGGATTATTTCAGAAGAGCTTTAGACATCAAAGAAGCGCAACAATATCGATGGAGAAGCTGCAAAGTATATTACAACAAAGCCGCTTTTCTCGGGTGAACACGGAAGAGCTGCTAAAGGGCTGCTTTCCGGGCAGGCTGGAAAGTAAAAAGGAAGAGGCGCTTCGTGAAAGCTCTGAAAGAGAGCATTTTTTTAGTGATATTTATGAAAAATATAAAATGACATTTAGTGGCAGCTGGCTTAAGGATGTGCTAATAGACAATGGCAAGGAAAGAGCCTTTCTTATAAAAAAATATAATCAAAGTAAAAAGGGGCTTGAAAAATCTTTAGGCTATGCCATGACGGCGGCAAATGCTTTCCCGGTATTTTCTGATGAAGTGATGCATCTGCCTGTTTTTGCGGCTAAAATGACTGGAAATCCACATTGTTTTGATGATGGAAAGGAAGAGCATCAATTACTGATCTATTTGGCGAGATATTATCTTCGCCTTAATCCTTCGGCGGTTAAGCAGGAAATGGTGCGGGGAAGGTATCAAACGGAAGAGAAGAATGAACTTTTTTTTAGGGTCGGACTAATCAAAGAAGAGATGCTGAATTATACGATGGCTTACGGGATTAGATGCCGGGATAAGCGGGGGCGATTTCATCAGGGAATAGACGGCTTTTGTAATGAAAGGCAGCCGGTTTTGATTTCGTTAAATACGCTTGCCGGAATGAGAAGTGCCACAAGTGGCGGAAAACCTGTATATGTGCTGGAAAATGCCGGCGTATTTGAGAGCATGCTCGGAAGATTGCCGAGCGATACATCAGCAGCTCTTGTATGCATAGGTGGGCAGCCACATCTGGCATCCCTTGTGCTGCTGGATCTGTTAAGCAGACAAGGGTGTAAAATGTATTATTCAGGGGATTTCGACCCGGAAGGACTAAGGATTGCCGGGAGTCTCAAGCAACGATATGGCGAAGGACTTACGCTTTGGCATTACGAAGAAAGTGATTTTATTAGGTGTCTTTCGCAAGTGCATATCTCGAATGAACGCATGAAAAAGCTTGATAAGCTTGAGGATGAAAAACTTATTTTTATTGGGGAGCTTATAAGAAGGTATCAAAAAGCCGGATATCAGGAAGGATTGATTGATTTATATTTAGCGGATATGTTTTAATTAGTTGACCAACATGACCCTTCTATTTATTTCGTAGCGAGCTTTTTCCACATCAATTGTCGGAAACTCACCTTTATCATATAACATACGTCCTCGAACCATTGTAAAAACCACATGATTACCATGAGCGGCATATACCAGATTAGATGCCGGCGAAGTAAGAGGCGTCATCCCAGGGTGCTTAAGGTCAAGAGCAATGATGTCGGCATCCCGTCCACAGACAATCATCCCAGCTTCATGATCCCGTTGCTGAGATTTAAGACCGCCTTTGATTGCCATAGATAAAACCTGATTTGCATCAGCGAAGCAAGGGTCATTATTTATCATTTTCTGATTTAATGCGGTAAACTTCATTGTATCAAACATATCCCCTGAATTATTAGAGCAGACGCCGTCAGTACCAAGAGCGACGTTGATGCCCTTTTGCATAAAAGGCTTAAGATTAGCAAAACCGCAGCAGCATTTTAAGTTGCTGCAGGGATCATGAACAACAGAGGATTTGCTTTCGCTTAAGACACTCAGTTCATCAGATGTCACATAAATACCGTGGACTGCCACGACATGAGAATCAAAAACACCGTGCTTTTTCAGGCACATGATGGGTGTGTCGCCATAATTCTTCAAGGCATACTCCATTTCAAATTGTGTTTCACACAGATGAGCATGAATACTGATATTTTCTTTTAAAGCCAAATCGGCAATAAATTCCCATAGCTCGGGAGTGGTTTGAAAAACACTCTGAATACTTGTATCGCATTGAATGCGTCCATCGTCAAACCCATTGTAATTACGAATCAGCTCAAGTGATTCCTTGACTAAAAGAATGTTGCCAGGATTTTGTCCGGGAGAGTTCGTAATGCTTTCACAAATATTAGCTTTAATCCCACTATCAATCGCTGATTGCAAGATCGTGTGGGAAGAACGGTACATATCACTAATTGAAGTGGTGCCATAAGCTAACATCTCGGCAATACCAAGAAGGGAGCTATAATAGTAATCCTGATTCGTAAGTGCTGATTCTGCGGTCCAGATATGCTCAAGCCATTCCTCCATAGGCACATCGTCCTTAAAACCCCTTAAAATAGTCATTGGTGTATGTGTATGTGCATTGACCAAACCCGGACAAAGAAGTAAATCATTGGCATCTACAAAATTATACGATGCAGGAAGTGACTTCGGATAGTCTGTGCCCACATATGAAATAATGCCTTGTTCAATCACAAGATATGCATCAAATAAAATAGTGTCCTTTTCATCTAACGTCATAATCGTAGCATGGCTGAAAAAATGATTTTGATTCATAGTATCTCCCCTTACGTTCTATCTGTTAAGTATACGCCGCAGGTTATATATGTCAACTAGAAGATGTGATTTTTGATGAAATTGCACAAAAATACTAATGGATACAAAAAATGCATTGACAATATCACAAATAAATAATATAATTGTTACGTAAACAAAATTTGAAAGTTTACGTAACAAAAGAGGATAAGGTAATGTGTTTTGGAAGGAGGAAGAAAAGTGAGAAAAGTAACAAAGAGGATTTCCATATTGATGATCTTGGCAATGATAATAACTTTACTTGGAGGGTGTTCTGGTCAAGGTGCCGAGAGCGAAGAAGAATCTAAGACAGAAGCAAGCGAAACGGAAACTAAGGCGTCAGATCAGGAGTCTGGCGGTAAAGAAGAGTTATCCTTGTGGTTCTGGGGAGCTTCTGATTATCAGAGGGCGGCAATGGATAAGTATTTGGTGCAGGCTTTCAATGAGTCGCAAGAAGAGTATGAGCTTATTGTAGAATACCGTGCATCTGTAGATCCTGACATTGCAGTGGCTCTTTCAGGGGGCGAAGGGCCGGATGTCGTCTATGGCTCAGGACCGGCCTTTGTAGCTGGATATGTAACCGAGGGTTTGTTTTTAAATCTGGATGAATATTCAGACACATATGGCTGGAAAGACCGAGTGTTGAATCCATGCTATGAAATATGCACAATTGACGGAAGTCTGTATAGTATTCCAGGAGCGCTTACTTCAACAGGTATTTTTTATAATAAGAAAGTATTGGAAGACAATGGATGGGAAGTGCCAGAGACTTATGAACAAGTCATTGATATTATGGAAAAAGCAATGGAAAAGGGTTTATATGCAGGGCTTACCGGAGCTAAGGATTGGCGAGATACCAACGAAATGTATGTAGGTATGATGTTGACCCATGTGGCAGGCTCCGAAGCGATGTACAACGTTCTGAGCGGAGAGCAAAAGTGGAATTCCAAAGAAGTTACAAAAGCAATGGAGGTTTTGGTTGATTGGTATCATAATGGCTATCTGGCTGGAGATGATTATTGGAACTTTGACTTCAATGAGGCGGCTTCCATGTTTGCTAATGAGCAGGCTCCATTTTTCTTTGGCGCATTTAATGTTTTTCAGTTCATTAAAAATGTAGCGACAGAGGAGCAATGTGATAATGTTGGCTATATACCTCTGCCCAATTATGATGGCTCTGGTAATGAGACGACTTCTTTAGGTGCGATTTGTTCATTCTCAATTAATGCCAATTGTGAGAATCCCGATGGGGCGGCAAAAGTACTGGATTTCATGCTGAGCATAGAGTTTGCCGAAGGAATGTCAGCAGAATGGCCGGGCTATTGGGGAATGCCGATTAAAGAATTAGCAGATGTCGATGTTGAAGCATATAGCGGCATCTATAGGGAATACCTTGTGGCTTGCATGGGAGCCATTGATGCCCTTGAGCGTGGCGATTTTGGGTTTGGCGCAGCAACCTGTTTTCCGCCTAGCACCTATAAAGCAAGTATAGATATTGATACAGTATGGTTTGGAGAAGCGACGGTTGAGGAATATTTAGATAATCTGGATAAGGCATACGAGGAAGATGTGGCAAATAATGCGGTTCCGACAATTCCAAAACCTGCAATCAGTGAATAAAACAGTTTCGTAAGGATGAGGGCGATGAAAAAGCAAGAGGCTAAATATATTCTTTTTATACTGCCGGCAATTTTAGTTACTGCAAGCGTAGTTGTAATACCGGGGATCAACACGATCTATTCATCATTTACTAGCTGGAACGGTTTTTCTTCCGACAAAAATTTTATTGGACTTACTAATTATATGTCGCTATTTCAAGATAAATATTTTTGGATAGCACTCAAGAATAATATCATCTGGCTGGCTCTATTTCTTACCATACCTGTTCTTATAGGTATGGTAGGAGCCCTGCTTTTGCTTAATAGGCGGCGGGGGCGTAATCTCCTTCAGATGACGCTGTTGATTCCTTATGTTTTGGCACCGGTAGTCAACGCAATGATATGGAAAAACATTATATACAGTCCGACATCAGGAATTATTGGATTTATTAATAGCTTGAACCTCGGGTTTACCATCGGCAATCCTCTGATCAGTAAAAGCTATGGCTTGATAGCTGTTGCAGCAGTAGATATTTGGCACTTTTGGAGTTACCTGATGATCATTTATTTGGCAGCACTGCGTCAGGTCCCGGGCGATCAGGTGGAAGCTGCGACCGTGGATGGAGCGACTTATTTTCAGCGATTCAGATATGTTTACTTTCCCAATATAAGACCGACGGTGAGCTTAATGACAATAATGATTATTATATTTTCTTTTCTGGCGTTTGATTATGTACAATTGATGACTCAAGGGGGGCCGGCTCATTATACAGAATTACTTAGTACATTAGCCTATTCATTTGCCTTTAGTGAGCGAAAGCTTGGAATGGCGTCAGCTGTCTCAATGATTATGAGCTTCTTTGGTCTCATTGCATCGTTTATCTATATGAAACTGAGTAAGAAGGAGGAAAGGGAATAATGAAAAACAGAAAATATGCAATTGTTATACAATGGATCATCATAGCTATTCTCATTTTTGCTGTTTTATTCCCTTTATATCTGGTTATTATTAATGCCTTTAAAGAGCATGCAGATATTGTCTTGAATCCGATTAGCTTTCCAGGTTCATTATATTTTGATAATTTTGTAAAGGCCTGGAGAACTGGAAGCTTTACGACCGGATTTTTAAATAGTCTCCGCCTTGTTATCGTGGCGGCCGCCATTGTATTGATCGTATCATCATTTGCGGGATATGCTCTTGGGATGAAACGATTTAAAGGTAAAGGATTAGTGTTATCGTACTTCTTATTGATCATGACGATTCCGGTGCAACTGTTTTTGTTTCCGCTGTATGGTATCTTTGCAAAATTAAACCTGATTGGGAACATCTATGCGGTAGCCTATGTTATTGCCGCAATTAACATGCCTTTGGCAATTATGCTGATGCGAACATTCTTTATAGGTGTGCCGCTGCAGCTGGAGGAGTCAGCAAAGTTAGATGGCGCCAATACAAGACAGGTTCTTTTTAAAATTGTATTCCCCTGTGTAAAACCAGGATTTATAACTGTCGCAGTTATTGTCATTTTGAATGCATGGAATGAATATCTCATCTCTTCAACATTTTTACAGGGAGAGAAGAATTTTACAGCGACCTTAGGATACTTGTCATTAAATGGCGGTGCGGTCACTTTTGACCAGGGAATGAAGATGGCCGGTGCATTAATGATTGTCGCACCTATTTTACTTTTCTTTTTGTCGATGCAAAGATATGTTGTTGATGGACTGACTGCGGGCTCAGTCAAAGAGTAGGAGGTGCCTCATGAAGCGGGAAGATTTCAATAATGCCATGGTGCAAAATGTTTATGACGTGCCTGATTTATTAATTGAGCAATGTGCAAAAATAGAAAAAGATGCACGCCTTGTGATCTCAACACCAGAAATATTTGATCTTACCAGAATATTGATAACAGGATGCGGAGATTCTTATGCTGCTGCCTTAGCTATGAAACCAGCGCTGGAATATTTAACAGGTATTCCGACCGAGGTTATTCTGACTGTGGATTTAGCAAGATATACACCAGCCGAATTGCTGGCAAGAAAGCATGGAACCACGTTGGTTTTAGCAGTCAGCAATTCTGGCGCAGTGGCAAGGGTAGCAGAAGCCATTAAGCGGGCAGGCAATTATGGCTGCTTGACCGTGGCAGTGACTGGAAACAAAGAATCTAAACTTGCAAAGGCTGCCAAGAAGGTCGTGCCTTTATCTATTCCTCGGTTTGTATCGGGAAATGGGGTACGCAGCTATTTAGTCTCGATGCTGTCCTTGCTGATCATAGCCATAAGGTTGGGTGAAGTTCGGGGAAGATATACAATGGAAACTACGCAGCACTACCTTGATGCCATCTGCGCATATTCGATGGCATTTAAAAAGAGCCTTAACGAGTTGGATATGCAGATGTTTGAGATTGCAAAAAGAAATGCGTCAAAAGAGTTGTTTGACTTTATTGGTTCTGGCGGTAATTATGGCACAGCGTGGTTTTCCCAAGCTAAAATGATTGAGGCGACAGGAGAGTGGGCCACCTATGCAGACACAGAGAGCTGGCTGCATCTGAATTGCTTTCTTAAGCATTTATCAAGGAAATTTACGATTATTTATGCCTCATCAAAAGGCCCAGAATTAAGTCGTTCTTTAGAGGTGATTTCAGCGATCAGCGAGATGAAAGAGGAATTGTATGTTATCACTGACGGTAAATCATTGAAAGTTCCTTCGCAAGTTGCGGTGATTGTGATTCCGGAATGCGAACAACAGTGGCTGTGGCCCTTGCTTAACTATTTGCCGGTTTCATTGTTGGCAGGATACTTGTGTGAACTAAAAGGAGAGGCATATGGGCGTGGTGGCAGAGACAATTGGCAAGCTTGCGGAACAACTAAATGGCTGACAGACAGTGAAATACATATTTTATAGAAGGAGTGCTATGATCGAGGAATTTAATTTTGAAACTTGTAAGAATGATGTGTATCCACTTACGGATATCGTAGAAGACGTGATCACAAAAAGTGGCATCAAGGAGGGAATGTGTATTGTGCATATACCACATACCACAGCAGGCCTGTGTATCACCTCCAAATGGGACGAGGCGGATTTTACAGATATCAAATCGGAAATGCGGCGCATTGTGCCCACAAGGGTAGATTTTTATCATCAATTTGACACCCCGGAGGATGCAGCGGGACATATTAAATCCATCTTAATTGGCAGCACGCTTCAAATCATTATTAAGGATGGGAAAGCGCTTCTGGGAAGCTCTCAGGGAATCTATTTTCTGGAGTTTGATGGTCCGCGAAGCCGAATGTGTTATGTAAAGACTTATCAATGCTAGTGTGCTAAAGACGCAAAACGAAATGAGGATTCTGTATGAGAAAAACGAAATTAATTTTGAACTGTGATCCGGGAACAGATGATTCGGTATGCATTATTATGGCATTGACACATCCTAAGATCGATCTGCTGGCGATAACTGCAGAAAGCGGAAATCTGCCGGCAAGTCAAAGCTGTGCAAATGCTTTAAAGATTTTAGAATTGATGGGAAGAGAAGACGTACCGGTGGCGAAAGGAATGGAGCACCCATTGGTGCGGGAATATCCAAGTGATCCATATTCCCATGGGGTGGATGGTCTTGGCAATCATTTTTTTCCCGAACCGAAATTGAAGCCGGACAGCCGCCACGCCGCACTCATGCTAATTGAGCAGGTGGAAAAAAGTCCGGGCGAGGTTACAATACTTTCGACTGCTCCATTGACAAATATTGCCCTGGCTTTTATGATAAAACCAGATATTATTTCTATGGTCAAAGAGGTATACCATTTAGGTGGTGCATATGGCGTGACAGACTATGCATTTTTAAATGCTACTGGGGATAATCCGATGAGTGAATGGAATGTTTATGTAGATCCGGAGGCGGCTAAAATAGTGTACGAGTCGGGCGTAAAGCTGACGACTATAGGTCTTGATGTGGCTTTTAATCCCGAATGGGTTAATATTCAGGAGGAGCCGCTCAAAAAGCTAGAGAAACTAAATACGAAAGCCTCCCGGTATGTTTTGGAGATTATTGATTATGTCGATAAAAATAATTCTCTGCCCAACTTATTTAATAATGGTCCCATTGACACTGTGGCGATGTGTACGGTGATTGATCCGGATATTATTCAAACAAAAGAAATTCATGTGGAGGTCGATACCAGTGATAATCAATTGACAAGAGGTATGACGATCTGGGATAGACGAAACCATTTTAAATGGACGCATATTCCATCTATTCAAACCGCTTGTGCGATCAATAGCGAACGCTATCAGAAGGTTTTTGTTGAAGCCGTAGCAGGGAGGTCATATGATGAAATCTAAAATGAAAAGCAAACACACGCCGACAATACATAATGCAGCTGGATATGGGGAAATTGCCAAAACCGTACTGATGCCAGGTGATCCTTTAAGGGCGCGCCACATTGCCGAGAATTATCTTGATGATGTCCGGCTTGTCAGTGAGATTAGAGGGATATGTGCATATACAGGGAAGTATCAGCAAAAAGAGGTTTCTGTAATGGCTAGCGGTATGGGGGCCGGATCCATGGGAATTTATTCTTATGAATTGTTCCGATACTATGATGTGGATCATATTATCAGAGTGGGCTCCGCAGGAGGTCTTTCGCCACATTTAAAGCTTAAGGATCTAGTCATTGGCCTTTCGTCCAGCACAGATATCGGATATGCTGCGCAATACCAACTTACGGGAACCTTTGCCCCCTGTGCTGACTTTGGGCTTGCCAAAGCGGCATATGAATACGGTATTGGCCATGGAATAAATGTCCGTGCAGGGATGCTGTTTTCGGGAGAAGCATTTTACTATGAAGAAGCCATTCTTAGGAAATGGGCAGATATGGGAGCGTTGGCTGTGGAGATGGAATCAGCGGCGTTGTATATGAATGCGGCAAAGTTAGGTAAAAAAGCATTGGCTATTTGTACGATTTCTGATTTAGTATTTTCTGGTGAAAAATGTAGTGTTGAAGAACGTCAGACGAGTTTTGATGATATGATTACAATGGCGTTAAGTATAATTGCATAATGAAAGGAATGAAATTCAAATGGCTGGTTCAAGATATACCGTACGTGATTTGGCTAAAGATGCAGGCGTATCTATTGCAACCGTATCACGTTACCTCAATCAGGATTACTCTTCTATGAGTGAGAACACCCGCAAGAAACTAGATGAATTGGTGGAGAAAAACGATTATGTCTATAGCAAAATAAAAGCGCCTATCAATATAGCGGTGGTTATACCAGATATCACAGATCCCTTTTTCGCACAGATTGTGGAAGAGATTGAAAGCTGTGCTGAGATTAGTAAATATAATGTACAGCTTTGCTTAAGTCAGGAATCTTTTGAAAGAGAACGTCAGTATATTAAAAAATTATTACAGCAAAATGTTAGTGGCATTATTTATATGAGTACAGTTAATGAGGAGCAAAATTGTTATGATATGCTAAAGGAAGCAGGCAAGCCTTTTGTTGTTTTGGACAGCTACTTATCGGAATATAATGTGCCGGCGCTGGTGTTTTCTAATGGCGTCTGGGGGATGTATGAGGCGACCAAGCATCTGATTGAGAACGGGCATACGCAGATTGCGTACATTTCGGGATTAAGATTTAATATGTTCGAGCATTACCGCTATCAGGGTTATGTGAATGCCCTTTTAGATTCGGGAATGGCAGTGAATCCGGATTTGGTCAAATTTGTGGGATTCGATATGGAAGAAGGCATGAAATGCTTTCAGGAGTTATTAGAAAGCGAGAAGCGTTTTTCAGCAATTATATGTGAGAATGATGTGTTGGCGATGGGGGTTTATAAAGTGAGTGCCCAAAGAGGGATTAGGATCCCCGAGGATCTTTCGGTGATTGGTTATAATAATACGATCTTAGCCAAATGTGCAATGCCACCGATGACTTCTGTGGATCAGCATGTGAACCAAATGATTCAGACAACGGTAAAGCTCTTAATGAAGCAAATTCGAAATGAGCCAATAACAGATAAGATTGTCAGAGTTGCCCCCTCATTAGTGATCAGGGATTCTGTTAAAAAGATTATACTGTAAAAGGGAGTAGGAAGATGGCAGATTATATAATTGCAGGCAATGCAGCAGTTGATAAAATCACATTTGCCGATGGGACAAGTACAGGATTTATGCCGGGAGGAGCGACATTGTTTGCCCTGACAGGAATACAATTATGGACTGATAGTATTATGATGTGTGGTGGTTTTGGAGAGGACTACATGGAGCATATGGGAGCATGGCTGATTCGAAATCACATTGATAGAAGTGGCTTTCACGTGAGAGATGCTAAGAATCCGTTAAATTATTTGATATACAATGATGATGGTGACTGGTATTCCTACACAGAGTATGGGAATGAACACTATGACAATCTGGATTGTGATCCTTTAAAAGATGGCTTGAGACGATTCTTGCATGGAACGAAGGGGATATATTGTTTTAGAGAAGATGATCTGTACTTTTTCGGTCAAATGGCCCAGCTTCGAGATGTTTATGGTTTTCGGTTGATGTGGGAAATCAAAGCAACCATAGCGATACCTGAAAAGCTGCCTGTTATCCGTAAAATTTTGGAAAATGTAGATGCTTTTTCGATTAATCAAAAAGAAGCCTTTCGATTATTTGCTGTTTCAAATGACAAAGAAGCCATTGGCGCTTTGCAGCGCCTAGGTATTGGCTTGATCGTCTATCGAGTTGGCGCCAGAGGATTATATATTATACAAGGTGAACAAGTGCTTTTTGCACCGAGCTTAAAAAAGTTTCCCAAAAAGGATGTCACAGGTTGTGGCAATAGTTCGACTTCGGCAGCTTTTTATGCATGGTGCGAAAATAAGGATATAGTTGAAATTGCTTCGATGGCAAATGTAACGGCAGGGATTAACCTTCAGTACCAGGGCGCTATGGAACTGACAAAAGAGAACAAAGAATCAGCTCTCGTTGAAGCAAGACTGCTGTCGGAGGCAATTAGGAAAGGTAGTGCCTAGGTTTATGATGAAAAAATCTATCCAGAGAATATTAAATGATTATAATTATAAAGATAGAATGGAGCCAGGTGGCATCATGTCTATCGGGGGACTTGTAATAGACGGGAAACCAGCGATGACAGGAATAGATCCTGCGAAGGTCGGGCGTTATGTCGTGATGCTGGTCAGAGATCCATTGCTCGTCTATGGGGGAGATCCTGCCGAGGTATTGGCGAAAAAACTTGATAATCCTGTGCTTGCCGGCAAAACAGGGCTTTTTACGACATGGAGCGGGTGGCATAAGGGTGTTTTCGTGACTTTTATAAGCGGTGGGAGCGGTGCCCCTGAGGCAGAGCTGGCGCTGGTAGAATTGATGCATTACACAAAAGCGGATACTTTTATACGGTTGGCTGGATCAGCGGCGATTAATGAAAATGTCCATAGCTCAGATATTGTTATAAGCAGTGGCATCGTCAGAGGTGATGGGGTGTCGAGAGTTTATATTGACCAGGAATTTCCAGCTCTTTGCAGCCATGAGGTTATTTTAGCAATGAGTAAAAGCGCCAATGAATTAGGCTGTAGCTGGCATGTGGGAGTAACAAGGTGTAGTGATTGTGAGCATGTAGGCGGCGGGCGTCCGGCTGTTGACGGGTACATTCAGCCGTGGCATTTGGATATTATCGATTATTATAATCGGGCGAATGTATTGAATCTGGACAGAGAATCCAGTGTCATAGCCACCTTGTGTACATTATTTAGAAAAAGGGGCGGGGCTGTCTTTTCAATAGACAATAATATTGTTACCGGTGAGAAATTTGTGCCTGGTCAGGGTCATGATTATTCTGTTTCTGTAGTTTTGGACGGATTAGTCAATTTATATAAAATGGATTGTGTGAAGGAAGAGAAGCAGTTGGAGTACTGGATTCCGGACAACATTTAGAATGTGGAGGTCATATGTTAAAAAATTATTCTGAACAAATATATGCAGGTGTTTTAGGAAAATGCCTGGGGGTCTATATGGGAAGGCCTGTAGAAGGCTGGTTTTATGATAAAATAAACAAAACCTTTGGTGAAATATATAATTACAAGCACAAAGCGGCAGGTGCGCCTTTGATTGTGCCAGATGATGATATTTCCGGAACCTTTGCGTTTTTTAGAGCATTGGAGGACAATGGCTATCCTAAAGACATTTCGGCAAGACAGATTGGGGATACGTGGCTTAATTATCTGGTTGAGAATAAGACTATTTTATGGTGGGGAGGACTTTCTAGATCAACAGAGCACTCGGCTTATATTCGACTAAAAGAAGGTGTTTTTGCGCCGCAAAGCGGAAGTATCGAAATGAATGGCCGAAGTATGGCTGAGGCTATCGGTGCCGAAATATTTATTGATGCATGGGCGTTGGTAAATCCGAATAATCCCAAGATAGCTGTGAAAATGGCGAAAGAGGCGGCGAGTGTAAGCCATGATGGGATTGCGATATCGGCCGCGTGCTTTCTTGCGGCGATGGAGTCAATGGCTTTTGAAGAAAAGGATATCGATAAGTTAATCGATAGGGGCCTTGAATATGTGGAGGATCCTCTGCTCCATCAACTTGTCTCGGATATAAGGGAAGTTTGCAGCGAGGCAAGTGATTGGCATCAGGTCAGGGAATGGATTGCTAAAAACCACGATTATGGGAGATATCCGGGTAATTGTCCGATGGTGACCAATCATTTGACCGTTCTGATGTCTCTTCTTATGGGTGGAGATGATTTTAATAAGGCAGTTATGATTGCCGCCTCCGCAGGTTGGGATACAGATTGTAATGCGGGAAATGTAGGTTGTCTTAACGGAATCCGTCTGGGATTAAGTGCCATAAATGATGGTGTGGATTTAAGAGGACCGGTAGCTGACCGTTTGTTTGTGGTCACCTCAGATGGTGGTACTTGCATATCAGATGCGGTGAATGAGACGCGAAAGATTTTAACAGCGGCAGCCAAGATATATCATGAGCCTGTGGAGATTCCACACTATCGGTATCAATTTGAATATCCGGGGAGTGTACAGGGCTTTTTAGTTCATCCAGATTTTGTGGAAGAACAGGCATTACATGCGCTTCTTAATGATGACGGGCAAGGGCTTAAGATGGAATATCGTTATCTGGCACCGGGGAGCAAAGCGGTCGTATGTGTAGAGACCTTTGTGGATAAAAATCCCAAAGGGGTGGAGGGCACCAGTTACTTTGAGGTCTTTGCCTCGCCGAATCTGTATCCAACTCAGACAGTGAAAATGCTGATGTATTGCCAGAACAAGGATAATCCTGATTTAAGATTGTTTGTCGATTATTATGATGAAAGCAATATGCTTCGCAAAAAGTATAGTGAGAAATACTCATTAAACACAGGAGATAACGAGATCAGTTGGAAGGTGCCGGTTAGATGTGGACAGGCGATCTATCGCTTAGGCATCGAACTGACCGCCGATCAACGGCTAGATGGCGCTGTTATATTAAAATGGATGGATTGGTCCGAGGCACCGGCACGCTATGCGTTGGGAAAGTCCTATGAAATGACACCGGATTTGGTAACCTGGACGAATGAAACGATATGGCTAAAGACCTTTGTAAGCTCTGCTGATAATTTCTATCCGGATTATCTTCGTACGTTCTCTATTTCCCATTCAGGTAAAAATGGCGTCGTCACAACCGGCGGGCCTGATTGGAAAGATTATAAAGTGAGCTCTAAAATTACATTTTCCCACCAAGAAGGAGCTGGCCTAGTTGGCAGGGCGAAAGGACACCGTAGATATTACGCAGCCATATTCCAGGATGGAAAAGCTAAAATCATATGCAGGAAGGACTGGATAGAAAAGGAGCTTGTTTCGGTAGGGTTCGAATATAAAATTGATGCAGAATATGAACTTGCATTCCTGCTTAAAGGTAATAAGCTTTCTATGATAGTTGATGGCAAACTATTGATCAGTGTGATAGACGATGAATATTCATGTGGTGCCGCCGGCTATCTTGTAAACAGAGGTTCTATCCTTGGAGATGGATTCTTAGTAGAAAAATGTTAAGGCTGCCGACATTGTACGATCAACCTAAACACCTGCTCCACTGTATCTGCAAGATTAGATTTTGCATTTTCGGGCTTCATGGCCTCTTCTAAAGTAACGACAGAGCGAAGTATGGGGAAAAAGGCATCTATTCCCTCAAGATTGCATTCGGTTGCCATTTCTGTAACACAGCCGGCAAATCCTAATACAATTTTATGATACTTTTTAGCTAATTTAGCGACACCAATAGGTGCTTTTCCCATTGCGGTCTGTCTATCCATACACCCTTCCCCCGTTATAACAATATCCGCATCCTTTACATAATCTTCTAATCTGGTTTCCTCCAAGACGATCTTCACCCCGGATTCCAGCACTGCATTCGTAAATGTATGAAAAGCAAAACCCAGCCCGCCTGCAGCACCGACTCCGGGATGATTTGAATTAGATGCGGGATGAGTTACTTTGACAAGAGAAGCGAAAGCTGACATCCAATTGTCCATTTGCAGGATCATAGGAGGAGTAGCTCCTTTTTGAGGACCAAACACCACACTGCAGCCGCGCTCACCGCATAAAGGATTGGTCACATCGCAGGCAATGCGAAAATAGCACTCCTTTAATTCCGGAATGACATTTTCATCTGAAATGGAAACGATCTCGGAAAGACCCTTAGCCCCAGGTGCCACCGGTTCGTTGAATGAATCCATGAACTCATACCCTAAAGCCATAAGCATGCCGACACCGCCATCATTGGTCGCACTTCCCCCGATGCCAATCACAAACTTACGGCAGCCCTTAAAAATCGCATCCTTAATAACCTCTCCGACGCCATAAGTAGTCGTGTGCAATGGATTTCTTTTGGCTTCGGGCACCAAAGTGATCCCGGCGGCGCCTGACATCTCAATAATAGCAGTACCTAAATGTTTTATTATGCCATAAGTGCAAGAAACAGGCTCGCCTAAAGGCCCTGTCACCGTAATTGTATGTAAAATTCCGTTCATACCGCCAGTCAATGCGTCAACAGTGCCCTCACCGCCGTCTGCTAAAGGTCGAACCTTGACGTTAATAGTAGAATCAACTCTTTTAATACCTTCCTCTATAGCATAACCTGCTTCCAATGAAGAAAGACTTCCTTTAAATGAATCTATGGCTACGACAATATTCATTGCAATTACCTCCCCTTTTGTATTGGTATCATCATATAATATATTTAAGAAATATAATATGTTATATGGACCAATATTTCAAGTGTCAAATAAAATAATGATGTTCTATATAATGAAATATTATGATTATCGTGATATAATACTGGCATATAGTGCTAAAATGTGATGAGGTGGAAAGGTTGATGATGAAGATAAATAAAAGGCTTGCCCAGCAGATTGTAGATACGCTCAAGGATGTTTGTGGTTATGATATTAATTTTATTGATCATATGGGGGTCATTTTTGCGAGTACAAATGCAAAAAGAATCGGAGGCTTTCATGAAATAGGGCAAGCAGCAGCAAAATCAGGAGAGACGATTGAGGTTGCAAAGGACAATAGTTTTCGGGGAACACAAAAAGGTGTCAATATTCCGGTTTTTCATCATAATACATTAATGGCTGTCATAGGCATCAGTGGTGAACCCAAGGAAGTCCGTCAGTATGCATATCTGGCGGTACGTATTACAAAGCTGTTGATACGGGAGCAGGAGATGGAGGTGCTCAATCGTTCGCAAAAGGAAAAAATGAATTATATCGTGCGATCACTTGTAAAAGGTGAAGTTATCAATCGTGAATATTTGTCTGAATGCCTTAATGATATGCAACTTGATGAAAAAGATGAGATGAAAGTCGTTTTAATTTGGATTAATCAACGCAGCAATACTTCAAATGCTTCTTTGGTTGAACAAAAACTCTTGGGGCTGTTTGATTTCATTCAAGTGAGCCTATACACTTATGAATATCCCAATGTTTATATTGCTATATTAAGCAATAAAAAAGGAAACACTGCGCTTAAAAGTTTGCAGGAATTTGCAGAAAGCAATAGGGATATTTTGAAGGTAAGCGTAGGAAGCACCCAGACATTATACTATCTGAGCCACTCTTATGAAGCCGCCGAGATTGCTTTAGAAAGCCTAAAAGGTAAATCGGAATGTTTTTTAGAGTTTGACTGGCTTGATATTGAGATTATCCTTGGAAGCCTGAATCCGATTATTCGTGAAAAATATTTGCACAAAACAACAGCCGGACTAAATAGTGATGACAGAAATTTACTTAAGATCTATTTTGAGGAAAACATGTCTCTTAAAAACACCTGCGATATACTATTTCTACATAAAAACACATTGCAATATAAGCTTGATCGGATTGGGAGGATCACTGGGTACAATCCAAGAAAATTTAAGGAGGCAGTGGTGCTATATATTGCAATGAAACTATGACGGCTCGATTGAAATAACGGGAAGTAATGGATGCCGGACTTGTTATTTAGCATAAATTGTAGTATCCTTTGTATATTATAATTTTTCTTTCGATACGGGATTATAAAGACAGGAGAAGAGATGAAATTAAAACAAAAAACAGTGATTATTTTTTCTATGTTGTTCACAATACTGTTTATTCTTTGCGGTGCTCCGGTATTTGCGGAAGAAGCCATACCGTCAATTACTGTTGATGTTATGCTTCGAAGTGATGGCTCTGCGGTGATAACGGAGATCTGGGAAGTTCGTGAAGTAACCGATGGCACAGAATATTATAAGGCTTTAAGCAACATGGAAGAGGTGAGTGTCCATTCCCTTCTCGTATGGGATGAGTCGGGAACGCCATATAAAACACTGGAGAATTGGGACACAGATCTTTCCAGAGAGGAAAAAACCGGAACCTGCGGTATTCTAAAGACCTCCAACGGATACGAGCTTTGTTGGGGGATTGGCAGCTATGGCGACCATACATATACGGTCCAATATACTTTGGAGGGATTGGTAAAGACTTATGGCGATTATGCAGGATTCTATCACCGCTTCGTATCTGAGGATTTTTCAAGTGCTCCAGAATCAGCTTCTATCAAGATTCAGGTGGAGGAGACACATCTGACGGCGGATAATGCCCGCATCTTTGGGGAGACTATCTGGTGTTTGCCACCTTGTTTGGCATCGGCGAGAAGGTCCTTAAAGGCATGAAAGCTCTTGACTCGACATATTTTGACACTTTTGCGGATGGATACGGCTGTAGTGCTTATAGTATGATGTATTTTATGACCATGACGAATCATATTTCAAGCACTTCTACACCGAATATAGATGGAACAGGCGGCTCATCAGCTTCTGTTGGTGGTGGTGGTTTTTCCGGCGGCGGTGGCGGCGGAAGTCGATAGCAAAACATAGAAAGGATAAAATAATGATGGAACAATATCTTGTTATAGACGTCGGCGGTACAGATATCAAGTATGCAGTAATGGATAAAAATATTACTTTTATAGAGAAAGGCATTAAAAGGACGCCTTACGAGCATGGCGTTGATGGCTTTTTAGATGCCATTTTTGAAATTTATCGTTTATATGATAAGCAAGTGGAAGGGATTGCCATGAGCTTGCCAGGGGTTATTGACAGCGAGACGGGTTATTGCCACACAGGAGGCAATCTCACGTATAATGCTAAGCAACCGATTGCTAAGTTGCTTTGTGAAAAGTGTAATGCCAAGGTACATATTGAGAATGATGCTAAGTGTGCAGCTTTGGCTGAATATTGGAAGGGTGCGCTTAAAGATTGTCAGAATGGGCTGGTTATGATTCTGGGAACCGGAATAGGCGGAGGGATTGTGATTGACGGGAAATTGCTCCGCGGAGCACACTTTTTTGCCGGAGAGTTAAGCTATCTTGATATCAATGCCGATCAATGGGAGGATGCAAGCTCATGCTTTGGCTTGCGTAATGGGGCGGTTTCAATGATTCGCAGGATTAAAGAGGTTAAGGGGATTAAGGATGACAGCTTTGATGGCCTTTCTGCTTTTGAGCTTATTAATTCAGGTGATGAGCGGGCTTTAGAAGTCTTTTATCAATTTGCCAGAGGTATTGCTATACAGCTATGTAATTTGCAGGTGATTTTGGATATGGAAGTTGTTGCCATTGGCGGCGGCATTAGCAGGCAGGACGTTGTTATTGAGACAATTAAAAAGTGCTGGGACGAAGTTGTTGATAGGCATCCGTCGAAAAGGACAGCGGCTACTTTGCCACAAGCGAAGTTGGTACGATGTGAGTTTGCCGGTGATGCTAATCTGGTAGGGGCTTTGTATAGTTATCTTGATTTTTATAAGTTGTCGGTGGGATAGATAAGAGAAGTGTTGACGGCTGCGTTGCAGCCGGATTCAGCTGTTCATCAAATGCCGATTTTTTGGACAGTTTCATGTGCAATTGCTTAAGAACACGGCACCGGAATTTCACCTCATCGGAGATGCTATTGGTCAGACAAAAGCAATTCCCGGATCATCATATCTGGCCAATAACCCCATGATTCAGCGATTTTACCATCTTGAATGCGAAAGTTTTCTAACGCTTCCCATGCAATTCGCTTTCCAGTCGGGGGCACCCCCTGATACTCGCCAACTTGCGTTGCAGAAAAAGTAATCCTGGTAGCAACAAGATTATCTTCTTCAATCAAATCATGAATTTGCAATTTTATATCTGAAAAAGTATGCTCTACAATCTTTAATATTCCTACTGCGTCGGTATTGCTTCTAGCTCCAGCCGGACTATGGTCAATATAGTCATCAGCAAAATGCTGCATTGCAAAAGCATGATTAAGATTTTCATAAGCTTCAATAAAAAACCCCTTTACCAATTCTTTGTTCGTCATAATAATATCCTTTCTTCTTACATTTTTTGTAATGGTTCAATTCGGTATGCGCGTACTCCGCCGCCCGGCTTATAATCACCAGGAACGAACACCCTTAGGCTGCGTAGGTTACTTGGGGATAACTTCACAATATTGCCGGTCCATAAATCTATCACATTGAAATTAGATTCGCTTGCAAATCCCATTTCCAAAAGGGGAATCCGTACGATGAACTCGTGATCTAGAGGCGTTTCGTTTCCAACGACTAATATCGCAGCTTTCTCTTTTTCATAACGGATATAAGGAACAGCTCCGCATTTGGGAAAGCAATCTACGGACAAGATTGATGTGTGTGCACGGTCATAATGAAGAATATCACTGTTCTCATTTCGAATCTGCAGTATTTTGCGGCAATCTACCAACATCTGTTGATGCTCTTTTTGGTCCAGCTCCAACCACTCGATCTGATTGCCTAATAGCCACCCTCCTTGCATTATTTTTGGATCGTTATCGTAGAAACAGACTTCCCGGCAGTTCTCTATGCCGTCATATAGCCTTTTGGATAGTTGTGAAAGCAAATGTGCTCCAGCGTTAAACTCTTCTCCTGACATAAACAATGGAATATTGTATCCGAATATCGATGAGTATCCGAATTTAAATCGGCTGCCTCTTAGTGCATAATAGTTCATGGCGGGCATGTTAATGCCTTCATCATGGCAGCTTATCTGCATTGTAGTAAATTGTGGGGTTGCTGAGAAGTCCGCTGCCATATCATGAGAAAACAAACGAATATCGCCTTGGCGGATATGATATCTGCTATTTTCACCCATTACTAAAATAGGATGCCCTTGTTGATTGCAGTTCCATGCGATCTTGTCCCAAACGCCAAGAACGTCCGCAAAACTCGAAACGCCATTTGGCCCATCTAAGCGCCAACCATCAAATCCGTAGGATAGTGTAGTGGCGGTCCAAAGATCAATCCACCACCTGCGGAATTCTTCGTTAGTGTAATCAAAATCAGCCATGCCCCATTCTCCACCAGAAAACCACTCCGGATGCTCTTTCAAAAGAGAACTCTTAAGCGTCACGCCATGAGTAACGACATCGCCAATGATACGCATCCCTTGACGGTGCACTGCATTAATTAGTTCCTTTAGGTCATTTGGAGTGCCAAGCGTTTCGTCTATCTTACGAGGATCACGCATCGCATAAACAGTCCAAACATTCGAAAAATGTGAATCGCATTCATTTTGGCCGGCCATCCAGATTAGGTTGATACCTAAACTATGTAAATAGGGCAGCTTTTTAATAAGGCTTTGAAAGGTTCCGCTGCCACTGCCGTCACCGTCTCCTTGTGGCGAAGTAAATGTGCGAGGATTTAACTCATAAATAATACAGTCTCTGAGCCACGACGGACATGGTGTTGGATTAGGCGTAGGTGTTTCGATATGAGCCATTGGCGATACTCCTTTCTAATTCGATAAATTATCGATAATAATCTATAATTTATCTATAGAATAGCATTTTCCGGTTGGCTTGTCAAGCATAAAAGTAAAATGACACTGGAAGACTTATTAATCCAGTGCCATTTTACTTTTATTTTGCAGGCGGTGCGGTGGAATCCCGAAGCATGAAACGAGGTGTTTCTACCACGTGGATCGAATCCTTTTTATCAAGAAGATCCCTAAGGCACATGAATGCCCGGTAACCGATATCCTTAATATTAAAACGAGAAGTTGTAAGGCGCGGCGTGATATAAGAAGATAGTTTAATATCATCGATTCCGACAACACTGATATCCTCCGGAACCCGAATGCCCAAGGATTGTAAACGCCGTATGGCGCCGATGGACATCAAATCACTTGCTGAAGATATCGCTGTAATGTTTTTGGCGATAAGCTCCTCTGCAAGAATCCCGCCTGAATACTCTGTAAAATCCCCGTTACGTACCAATTCCGGATCGAAAGGTATCCCCTTAAGCGTCACTGCATTTAGATATCCCGCAAAGCGTTCGCGCGTGGTTAAGCTGTTTGCCTCGCCGCTAATAAAGGCAATCCTTTTGTGTCCTAATTCGATGAGGTGAGAGATAACCTGATTCATCCCCGTAAGATTATCAGATGTTATGCAAGATACTAAAGGATTATCGATATAATTATCCACTATTACCGATGGGTAAGCAATGGTGTCAAGACGTTTGAAGAAAAGGCTGTCATCGTTTAGACCTAACAATAGTCCTCCGTCGTAATGAGATTGCTCCATAATCTGATTATAAGAATATCGTTCTTCGTCCTCTAGTCCGCAGATGATTACATCATATCCGAATTGCTCCGCAGTTTGTTTAAATGCAATCATAATCTCGTAAAGATAGTAGATGACATGCGGCGCCTCCATTCTTCGTATAAAAACACAAAGCCTTTTGGAGTTTCCAAAACGTGGTCGACCCCGATATCCCATTTCGGCGGCCGTCTCCAGAATAGCGGCACGAGTTTCATCATTAATATCGCTGGCGCCATTAAAGGCTTTATATATAGTGCTGATACTAAGCTGCATCCTTTCGGCGACGTCCTTAGCTTTGATTTTACCCAAATCCAAACCTCCTTTCTGTTAGTTTCTGCGACTCTTTATAAACTAATATAACACATCACATCGTAAAAATCAAAATATTTATTCCATTTATTCCCGATAAAATTCTCGAATAAATATCGATAATTATATTGACATAATCGATATAGCGTGCTATTCTTTTGTAAGAAGCCCAACTATAAAGACATTGGTGAGAAAGATTGGAGGAAAAGCAATGAAAAGAATATCCACACTATTTGTAGCCGTATTAACATTATTTGCAATGACAGCATGTAATGGAGCAAGTGGAACGAGAACCAACGTGTCAGATGATTCAAGTTCAACGGTTACTTCGACAGAAGATTCCGGTGAGGTTCAGGAGCGTGGACAGATTACTGTATGGATTGAAACTGCAAGCTATGGCTGGATGAGGGATGTCGCCGCCATCTGGGAAGAAGAAACCGGGAACCAAGCAGAAGTTGTTGAAATGACTATGATTGACGGCATTTATAAGATTGCCCTTGACGGTCCTGCTGGTATTGGACCGGATTTGCTGACGGCACCGCATAATGAAGTTGGTGATAAAAGCACACAGCAATTATTTGCCCCCATTGAACTAAGCGAAGAATCGTTATCATTAATTAACGCCCAGGCTATTGATGCATGCACTTATAATGATGAACTTTATGTGACGCCTTTATATATGAGCTCCAATCTGCTGATTTATAACAAAGATCTTGTTTCCACCCCACCGGACACTTGGAATGAGTTGATCGAAATCATAGAGGATTCTGAATTTGATAACAATGGTGATGGATCGCTTGGATTTTTATGTAACTTGGGTGATTTTTACAATTCAGCAGGTTTCTTATGGGCTGGCGGCGGATACCTTTTCGGGGATGATAATACCAACCCTGACGATATTGGCCTAGACAGTGCAGGTTCGGTTGAGGGTGCGAAGTGTATTCAGCAATTATTTAATTTGATGCCGAAAGGTATGGGTGACCGCACAACAGCAAATGATTTGATGACGGGTCTTTTTGCAGAAGGCAAGGTTGGCATGATAGTGAGAGGAACAGACGTGCTGACCGTTTTAGACGAGGCCGGAATCAATTGTGGCTTGGCAAGGATGCCTAAGCTTCCCAATGGAAATGTAGTGGCGAACTATTCTGGCTTTAGTGGTTTGGCGATGAGTGAATTTACCGATAATCCGGAACTTGCGACGGAATTCTTGAATTTCATTGTCCAAGATCGTTTTGCGGCCGATTATTTTGCGCAATCTCAATTAGTTCCTTGCAATCAAAAATTTATTGATGAGCAAAGCGAAAGCAACGATATTATTAAGGCATTCAGTGAACAGATTGTCTACGATGTCCCGATGGCTAAAATTATTGAGAGCAATCAAACTTGGGAGCCTATGAATGGGGCGATGGGATCAATTGCGGCAGGCAGCGATCCTCAAGAGGCATTGGAGATTGCTGTAAAGCAAATCCAAGATAATATTACTGCAATGCGAGCGGGCGAGAATTAAGTAAAGTGAATTTTGAGGTGAAAGTATCATGAAAGTGCGAAAGAATAGGAATAGCAGCCATAAGAAATGGGCAACCATATTTTCCGTTTTTCCAGGTGGCGGTCATTTCTACAACAGGCAATATCTAAGAGGAAGCTTATTTCTGCTCCTTATGGTCTCGTACGGTTATCTGTTTGGTGGTGTTATTTTGTTTGGCAAACAAGGCGGGGGCATGATCGGTCTCTTTACATTGGGAACAGTTCCTGGGGAAGATCATTCGCTGTTCTTCTTAATAGAGGGTCTTTTGGCATTAGTATTAATACTTATTGGTTTGGCAATCTATTTGTTTAGCATATATGACGCACGTAAAAACGGAGAAAAGAGAGATGCAGGAGAATCTCCATATAAAATAAGCGAGCAGTACAAGGATATAGTGAATAAAGGGTTTCCATATTTGCTTATGTTGCCGGGCATATTAGCGATGACATTATCGGTGGTTTTTCCTATTCTTGCGACTGTGCTGATTTCAATGACGAATTATAATATCAATAATATGCCGCCTAATAAACTTTTTGAATGGGTCGGATTGGGAAATTATCTCAATATGTTTAAATTAGCTTCGTGGCAAAGCGCGCTGCTTTATACATTATCGTGGACAATTATCTGGACTATCTGTGCAACATCTTTGACGATAGTGCTTGGAATCGGTGTTGCCGTTCTAGTGAATCAAAGAGAAATTAAATTTAAGCGATTTTTTAGAACAATTATTATCTTGCCATGGGCTATACCGGCCTTTATTTCGGTAATGATGTTCTCGGTGTTTTTCAATGATAGTTTTGGCGCGATGAATCTTCAAGTGATCCCTTTTTTAGATAGACTATTCCCGTTCCTTGAAATCACAGCCCTTCCCTGGAAAACACAAGTGGAGTTTACGAGACTTGCGCTGATATTGATTCAGGGTTGGCTGGGGTTTCCATATACATTTGTAATGGTGACTGGGGTGTTGCAGTCTATTCCCGGTGAATTATACGAAGCAGCACAGATGGACGGTGCATCAAGATTCCAGCAATTTCGTAAAATAACACTGCCTTGGGTTCTCTTGACGACCGCCCCTGTGCTCATCACGCAATTCACATATAATTTCAGTAACTTCAATGTCATCTATTTGTTCAACGGAGGCGGGCCGGTAATTGCCGGTCAGCAAACAGGCGGTACGGATATCTTGGTTTCATGGGTCTATAAGATCACGACAGAAAGTGCAGCTCGTGAATTTGGAATGGGTGCGGCAATAACCGTTTTCATTTCCCTCATCGTAATGAGTATTGCTTTGACACAGTATATTCGTACCGATGCATTTAAGGGGGGCTTAAAAAAATGAATCAAAACCACCTTAGACAAGGGTTATATCAAAGTAAAAAATATATTCGTATTGGAATCATGTATGCACTTCTCATTACCCTGTGCATCATTATTATTTACCCGATACTTTGGATTGTCTTTGCTTCCTTTAATCCGTCTCAAACAATGTATTCGAGCAGCCTGATACCTAAAAATATGACATTCGGCAATTATCTTTGGCTCTTTACTGATCCGGAGTCAAATTATTTGCTATGGCTTAAAAATTCATTAAAAATATCATTAGTTGTAATGGTTTTACAAGTCCTCCTTGTCTCATTTACAGCTTATGCCTATTCTCGTTTTGACTTCAAGTTCAAGCGAGTGGGACTCTTAGCGTTTATGGCATTGCAAATATTGCCGTTTACTTCAGCAATGGTGGCTTTTTATGCGCTTGGCATACTTTTAGGGCTTGTCCAGAATCATGTGCACCTCTATTTGATTGCAATCTATGTAGGCAGTTCTATCCCCGGGAACACATATTTAGTAAAAGGCTACTTGGATAACATTCCTCGGGAGCTTGACGAGGCTGCCTATTTAGATGGAGCAGGCAAGCTTGACACCTTTTTCCGGATTATTGTGCCTTTAGCGAAACCCATTTTAGCTGTTCAGGCGCTCTGGGGGTTTATGACGCCGTTGCAGGATTTTGTGATTGCCAAGCTTTTAATCCGCGATCCATCGCAGAACACATTGGCTGTAGGGTTGCAAACCTTTGTCGAAGGGGGTAAAACAGGCGGCTCAATGATGCAGTTTACTCGCTTTGCCGCAGGGGCGCTGCTTATTGCGGTTCCCATCGCAATATTGTATATATTTCTTCAAAAGTATTTTATTAGCGGTCTTCTTTCTGGTGGAACAAAAGGATAAATAGGAGGTGTTAATTAGTGGAAGCTGTTGCGATTTATCATCGTCCTCGAAATGAATATGCATATTCTGAGGATGGGCATACCGTACAAATTCAATTACGTGCAAAAAAAGATGACTTGACTTTAGCCGAGATTTTCTATTATGACAAATATCTGGAATTATTTAGCCCAATCATAACGCCGATGCAACCTGTTGCTTGTGATGATTTGTTCACATATTTTCGGGCAACGCTCACCCCTCCTTATCGCAGATTGGCATATTATTTTCACTTAATCGATAAGGATGGCCAAAGCTATTGGCTAGATGAATGCGGCGTCTCTTTAAGTGATTCGCAATGTATCGCAAATTCATTTCAAGTACCATATTTAAATCCGGAGGACACAATACGAGTTCCCGAATGGGCCAAGTCCGCAATCTTTTATCAAATCTTCCCTGACAGCTTTGCTCGCAGTAAAGCCGCAGAGGATAGTGGTCTTCCCGTTTGGGGATCAGAGCCGCATTTAACTAAACATTTAGGTGGGAATTTTCAAGGAATAATTGAACGTATGGATTATCTTGTTTCGTTGGGTATTAATGCAATTTATTTCTGTCCAATTTTCAAATCAAATACTTGCCATCGGTATAATACATCGGATTACTCACAAATTTCTCCGATGTTAGGAACGCTGAAGGATTTTCGCGATTTGCTCAATATATGTCACTCAAAAGGCATTCGCGTGGTTCTTGATGCAGTCTTTAATCACACTTGTGATTCATTTTTTGCATTTCAGGATATTGTCAAAAATGGTTCTGCTTCCCCATATAAAAACTGGTATTATATTCATGAGTTTCCGGTAAAAGTAGATCATACTTATCGATATGAAAGATTTTCCTTTGAGGAGCATATGCCAAAGTTAAATACAGCAAATCCCGAAGTGCAGGCATATCTTCTCGACATCGCATGCTATTGGACGAAAATGGGTATTGACGGCTGGCGTCTTGATGTGGCAAATGAAGTTAATTTTGATTTTTGGCGCGCGTTCCGCAAAGCTGTCAAAGCGATCAATCCCGACATTTTGATATTGGGAGAAATGTGGAATGATGCGCTGCCGTATATGAGTGGGGATATGATTGATTGTTCAATGAATTACCCATTTTCAAAGGCATGCGAATACTTTTTTTTAGAACGTCGTATGGATGCGGAAGGATTCCAGAATCAAATAATGAGGCAGCATATGCGTTATCCTATGCCTAACGCATATGCTATGTATAACCTTTTGGGCTCTCATGATACGCCTCGTTGGCTGACTTTAGCCGGAGAGGATGATGCCCGCGTTATTCTTTCCATAGTATTTCAATTTTTCTTTGTCGGCATGCCTGCGATTTACTATGGTGATGAGGTCGGCATGCTCGGCGAAGATTTTGTGAAAGCTCGTGCCTGTATGAACTTTTCACCGGATGAAAGGGGAGCGAGGTTGTTGCATTTGTATAGATCTCTGGCTTCATTGCGAAGTCATTCTATGGCTTTGACAACAGGATCATTTTGTTGGCTCATACCATCATTTAAAAATGGCTCAGATCCAATTTGTATGCGCCGAAAAAGCCATAATGAGCAATGCATACTAATAATCAACAACAATGACAGCACGACACAGATTTCGTTTGCACTGGATGATTTATCCTTAGGAGACCATATGATTGAAGTGGCTCCGATGAATTATCGCATATTTAAAAATAACGAGGAGATAGTATTATGAGAATTGTCGTAACTGGGGGCAATGGAAATATCGGTTCCCACATTATCCAAGAGTTGCTTAAGCTGGGTGGTCACGAGATTATTTCGTTTAGCCGATCAAGTAAGAGCATACATCCAAAAACTGTACAATATGTGCGTGGAGATCGCCATGACACATCAAGTTTTGTTCAAAAAATGCGCGATCTCAAACCAGATATTGTGTTTGAGATGACATGCTTTACAGCAGCGGACGCACGGATTAGCATTGAAGCGTTTAGCGGCGTAAAGCAGCTTATTACGGCATCTACCGTTTGCACATACGGTAAAGGGTTCAATCATTTTCCGATCCGAGAGGAAGATGAGTTTAGCCCATGGACACCATATGGAATTGAAAAACATGCGGCAGATTGTACATTTTTGGATGCTTATCGTACTGAACGCTTTCCGGTAACAATTATGAAGCCAGGGATAACATATAGTGAATTAAGTGGAATGTTACGTTGCATCGGGACAGAACATACATGGATTGATCGTATGATGAAAGGAAAACCTATTCTTATTTGCGGTGAAGGCAACACTATTCAGCAGTTTTTGCATGCGGAGGATGCAGCCCGTGGTTTTATTGGCGTTATGGGAAAATCAAAGAGCATTGGACAAACATACAATGTGACCCAGACAGGATTCACTACATGGTTAGAATATTATCATACCGCAATGAAAATACTGGGATGCAAGGTAGAGTTAATAGGGGTTCCAGTTGCTGATCTGATGAAAATTGATGCCCAACGATTTGCCTTGTGTAACGAGATTTTTTCTCATCATAGCTATCTCTCAACGCAGAAGCTAAGGTGTGTGGTTCCGGAATGGCGACCTAGGATCAGTCTTGAAAAAGGACTGGAGCGAGTCTTTGCTTATATGAAACGTAATCATACTATTCCCAATAGTGATCTCGTCACTTGGGAGGATGAAATTATCTCAGCCGTTCAAGCAAAAAGGAGTTAGGTCTTCACTTTGTTTGAAGCAGCTCCTATTACCTCAAACCTGACGGCGACAGTGCTGTCAAGAATGCCCGATAGTACCGAATCTGAAGAATTGGAATATGAAGTCTCCTACCGGTTTATTAGCGCGACAAAAGGGAGAGATCTGCCGCAAGAGATCCTTGTATTGCTCCCTCAAAGCCAACCCAATGTGGCGGACAATACGGTGATAACACCGCCCTTGCTTTTGCAGACAGAAGTTAAAACTACAGACGGAACATGGACATTTAAAAATTGGAACAAAGAAAGTGCTGTAATAGATCATGCTGACGTTGAGTTTGTGGGAACCTAGGCATTTACGGAAGATGAAGCTGATACAGTTGATACAACAGGTGCTCCGGACACATCGGCTCCTTCAGATACAACGGCTGCGGCGAAAGAAATCACAAAAAAAACCCGCCGACAGGTGATTCCGCAATGGTATTATTGTATGCCGTCACATTATTTGCATCGTTTACGACGATATTATATTTTAACCTAAAAACCCGCAGGGGATAGAAATTGAAGATTGTCGAATTTAAGAGAGGCTTAACGTAATGCGTGAGAAGTTATTTTTTGTATCATTGTTGTGTATTTTGCTATTATTGACGGGGTGTTACGTAGAGAGTGAAGACCATACGGAGGATTATAAGCAAATAGCTGCAGAGATGCTGGTAATAACAGTCTTGGCTGATCCGAATGGGGATGTATCCGTGCCTGATAGTTATATATACCAGTGGAGTGATGATCCGGCAACTGATATTTTGTATATGAATACAATGAAAAACAAAGACAAAAACCTGATTTGTGAACAATTCTATGCGACTGATGGAGTGAATGTCTGGCGTGGGGGCGTAATTATCAATATAGAAAAGGGTGAAATAGTAGATACATATTCTTACCATGTATTCACATCAGGGGTAACCCCAATCATGGGTTTGGGATTTGCCTTTGGTGAGGTAGGCGACACTATTAACTTCTATGATTTTTATGAAAAGGAATTTCTTAAACAGGATTATGGGGTTTTTGAAATCACAGAAAGAGCTGATGCTTTTCACTTAGAATAACTTAAATCAGAGGTCTTTTTTAATGGGAGAGAATTCAAACCCTTAAGCCAGGATGTTCAGATGATTCTTATGGTAAGTGAGTGAGATATACGATATAATAGACATATGAAATGGCTACACGATAATACTAACTTTTAAGATGAAAGAAAGGATAATAATGGCTTACACTAAATCAGTTGGAAGAGGAAGGTTGAAGAACAAAGAATTTACCAAAACATATAAGCCATTTATTGGATGGCTAATTGGCTTCTTGATTATTAGTATATTGATTCCGATTATTATGGATAATTTTTTCGATGTATCAGCAAAAGTTCTGACTCTTATAACATTGTTCATTACAGTGATTTCATTATATCTATTAATGCTGCTAGTATATAAAGGCGAATATGTATATTGGATTAATGGTGGACCCGATTATGAAAAAGCAAAAGCGGCAGGCAGTAAAAAGAGGAAGAAGTATGCAAAAGCGCATTTTGACTTATTTACAAAAATGACAGTTGTGTGTTGCGGATATGGAATGGTCAGTATTTTACTCAATATGTCCATATGGATTGATAGTATAATTATTACAGCAATAGTTGTAGTCACTGGATTTTTAACGATACCAATAAAGTTTGATGTATCATAATCATATTATTTGACCGAGACCAAAAGAAAGGGTTTGTCAAGAAAAATGTGGGCTATTATTGGGAAAGAGTGCTTTGAGTTGGTCAACGAAATGATTCAATCAGTAAACGCTTTTTATTACCTGGACTTGACAGAACCCGAGTTTTTTATTCGTTTCGCCTTGCATATTCGTAATTTACTGCTTCGAACGAAGAATGATTATTATAGTAAGAATCCTCTTACGGAAGACATCAAGACCTCTTGTCCCTTGATTTATGATGTTTCTGTTACCAATGAAAGTGAATTGAAGAATTTAGTGAAATGTGATCTTATCATTTCCGTAATTCCTATTAGTCATGTTCTTACAATTCCTAAGCTTCGAAGATGATATCGTTGCTCGGGAGCAGATGTCTTCTACGGCGTTTTACGACTTTGCCATCCCTCATGCTATGAAAATGAATGCGAAAAAGACTGGTATCAATATTTTGATTTCAGAAAACCCCATATTATGGGATGATCGGCAGATTCATATTGTCATGATGCTTTGCTTTAATAAAAATGAACGTTTTATTTTTAATGAAATCTACGATTCAATCACTATGTTGTTAATCAATAAGGAGATTATGCAAAAAATCATACAAGCAGAAACTTATGAGGACTTTATTCATCTGCTGGTTTCATCCTTCAGCATTTTATCATGAATTATAGTGATTCAAACATTACTTACCCGTTCCTCCATGACGATGACATTCCAGTCCGGCTTATTTTTTCGTTCAACTCTAGACGCCCTAGTTTTTTCAAAACCTTGCTTTCCCCAAAACTTAAGCCCCCTTATATTAGTATCTACAACCCCTAATTGGACTGAGGCATATCCTTTAATTTTTGAGGCCTCCAAAACAGCGTTGACAATCTTGCTTCCAATTTGCTTTCGGTGCAATTTGCCATCTATCAGCAGCAACCCAATCCAAATGCAGCTTTGATCAGGATATTCAACCAAAAAGTCCAAGACGCCAACACAGTTGCCATCTTTCCAAAAACCAACAAAAAACTTATCTTTTGGATCAAAACTTGGCGGCACTTCGTTAATCGTTGCCAGGCAATCTTCAATGTCTGCCACCTTACCTTCTGTCAACAAAAAATATTCTTGATTAGTTTTGTAAACCTTCATAACTTGATCATAATTAGCTTTTGTTATGGTATTAGTTTCATATTCGCTCAATATTCTCCTGATTTCATCAATCATCGCAACGTACCTTCCTTTCTATATATCATATAATAATATGACTGAATAGTCAAAAGTAACGAATATCCAGTTGATAAAAAGTTGAAAATTATATAGAATAATATAGGTGTAAATAAAATGATGGAGGAAGTACAGATGAGTTATACATTATTAATTGTTGAAGATGAACCGGATCTGCTTCGCCTTTTGGAAGCCTATTTTTCTAAAATTAATTATCACACTCTGACAGCCAAAAGCGGCAAAGAAGCCATTAATCCGATGGAAACCTTTGTAGCACTTTGCGGCATGCTGCTTTTGACCCCGATCTATTACCCTGAACAAAAGGGCATCATCAATGAAACGGTTGAAGCAAAATATGTCAATCATCTGTGGATAATATTCTTGCGTTTCTTGACCGCTTGGGTTTTGACAGCTTTAGCGATCTTGCTATTTGCCGGTATTATGCTTTATTGCGGCAGCACCATAACAGGCAGGCTCATATTGGGCACATTTGCATCAGCTATATTTCTGGGGGCATTGGGAATGCTGACCTCCTGCATTTCAGAGAACATTGCTGTGGGATATATGATACCGGTCATCTATTATGCCTTTAACTTTGCGATGGGGCCTAAGCTTGGAAACTTCTATCTTTTCTCATTAATGGGTGATAGCTTTGCTGAAAAACCATGGCTTGTAGGCGGCAGTATTGTGCTGGCCGCGGCAGCGTTTGGAGTTCAGTATGTGAGGATGAAGCGTAGGTGAGATTCCTTCGCTGTCAGAATATAGATCATTAAAATGAACAACAAACCTTTCAAGAATATGGCGCATATTCAAATGACCACCAACTATGAACTGATTCTTATCCCGCAAAGACGCTGTGTACATCAATTATTCAAGCAAAGAAATATTTGATGCTATAGTAAATTTTACAGTAATTTGCTATAATTATTTATAGCCATATAGAAAATCATAAGGGAGAGGATATTATGTATTTAGATCAGGTGAACAGCTTTGCGTTATATCTGGTTGTGGGAATCATTTTGTTTTTCATTTTATGTATGTGTACAGTCTTCATGGTTAAGAGCTACCGTGCCGGGATAGCGATCGGTATGGATAAGAAGCTTCTTAAGCGGTCAATCACTTCCAGTATTACTTTTACAGCGGTACCGAGCATCAGCATTTTACTCGGTGTCATTGCTTTAAGTGGGTCTTTAGGAATACCTTTATCCTGGCTCCGGCTATCGGTCATCGGGGCGCTGCAGTATGAGCTCAATGTGGCAGAGATCGCCGCAACGGCAATAGGGTATTCCGGCATCAATGATATTAAGATGGGTATTCAGTCTTTTAGTACCATATCTCTAGTAATGACAACAGGAATTTTAGGTGGCCCGCTGTGCTGCATGTTCTTTTTAAAGAAATATCTGAAAAAAGTGCAGAAAACGCCGAAGCCAGACGGAACTAATAAGCCTTCCTATAGTACTGTTGCTGTAACGGCAATGTTTATTGGCTTGTGTAGTGCTTACATTAGCTCTTATATTGGCACCGCTGCTGTCCATCAGGATTTCATTCCCCTGTTCACAGCTTTCTTTGCAGCAGTTGCCATGGCAATATTTGAATATTTCACAGTTGTGAAAAAGCAGGCATGGCTTGATAATTTCAGCGTTGCGACAAGTATGCTGTTGGCAATGGCTGCTGCAGTTATCATTAGTGGGGTGATCAAATGACAGAACAGGAAAAAATACAATATTTTAATAAAATCAATCGTCAGTTTCACCTGATTGGAAAGGCGATGACCATTATTGCCATCGCGGCAATGATATCGTTTTCCGTTTTTGCTGCCATACTATATAACGTATGGCCTTCATTAAAAGGATTTCTTGCCGGCTTTGCCAATGTAGCCGTTATCTATTATCCGGTTGCGATTGCTGAATTTCTAATTTTTGCGCCAATGCTTGGTACCGGTGGCAGCTACTTGGCATTTTTGACCGGCAATCTGACCAATTTAAAAATACCCTGTGCCATGAATGCCAGAGATATAGCGAAGGTGGAGGCGGGGACGCCGGAGAATGAGATTATTTCCACGTTAAGTATTTCTGCCAGTGCCATAACAACGATGCTGATCATATTTGCAGGCGTGCTTTTGCTGTCACCGCTGCGTCATATTCTGGCAGAACCAGTGCTTGCTCCCGCATTTGATAATGTTGTGGCGGCCTTGTTTGGAGCCTTGGGTCTTAAGTATTTCATAAAGCAGCCTAAAATTGCAATTGTACCTTTGGTTTTGCTGACATTGCTCTGTATCCTAGTGCCTTCTATGATTAGCCAAACCAGTATTTTGATTATTCCGGCAGGATTAATTGCCTTGGGTATAGGATATGTATTGTTTAAAAAAGAAAAAATAAAGGGATAGCTAAGGCTTTGGAGGGAAAGATGAAAATAATAGTTATTTGTATTTTGATGCTCGTTATTCTTATTCTATGTATTTGCTTAGTTAAAACGCTGATGCTAAAGCCCACGCCGGCAATTTCTGCAAAAATTGACGATGCCGTTAACGAGCGGGCATTGTCATATGGACAACAGCTTGGAGAAATGATTCGATGTGAAACGATTTCTGATTATACGGATAAGGATACAAGTAAGTTTTATAAATTTCATGGTATATTAGAAGGCTTGTTTCCTGCCATACATCAGACCTGTGAAAAAAAGGATTTTAATGGAAGCCTGCTCTTTCGTTGGAAGGGAACTAAAGGAAAAGAGCCGATTCTGTTAATGAGCCATATGGATGTGGTGGAAGCTGGCGGCGATTGGGAGCATGATCCCTTTAGCGGTGAAATAATTGATGGGAAGGTATGGGGTCGGGGAACTGTTGATACTAAAGGAAATCTGTTCTGCATCATGCAGGCGGTTAATGAGCTTATAAAGGAAGGCTTTAAGCCGGAGGGCGATGTTTATATTGCGAGCAGTGCGACGGAAGAAATCATTGGCGAGGGCGCCTTATCAATCGCCGAATACTTAAAGCGAAACGGAGTGAAATTGCGGCTTCTATTGGATGAAGGCGGAGTGATCATGGAGAATCCATTAGGCGGCCTTAACGGTACCTATGGCATGGTCGGCGTATTAGAAAAGGGTTATGGAGATGTGAAATTTATCGCCAGAAGCAACGGCGGGCATGCTAGCGCACCGTCAAAAAACACACCGATTGCCCGTCTGTCGGCTTTTATTTGTGAAATGGAAAGAAAGAGCCCATTCAAAGCCCAGATCAACCCTACGATACTTGAGATGTTTAAGTGCTATGCCCCCAATATGGTTTTTCCGATGAAGTTCATTTTTGCAAATCTGTGGTTGTTTAAGCCTGTTTTGGCTAAGATATTAGTGCTTGTAAGTCCGCTGTCCGGGGCTATGGTTAAAACCACATTGGCTTTTACAATGGCGAAGGGATCAGATGGTTTGAATGTCTTACCGGAGGAGGCTTATGTTACGGGAAATATGCGCTTTATCCATCATCAGGGAACGAAAGAGAGTATTCGCATTGTGAGCGACATCGCCAAGAAGTATGATATTACTACTGAGATTATGAAAACCTTTGATCCATGCCCCGAGGTGGATTATAAGGGCGAGGCCTATAAACTGGTAGAGAAAACCGCCAATACGATTTACCCGGGAGTGGGGATTACGCCTTATGTGATGACAGGCTCGACGGATTGCAAGTTTTACAGTGAGGTCTGCGATAATGCTTTTCGGTTCGCCCCTCTATATATTAGTAAGCAGCAGCAAGCCTCCATTCATGGACTCAATGAAAATATTGATACCGCCGCTTTGCCAAAGGGCGTAGATTATTTTAAGCTGCTGATTAAGAGTCTCTAGAAGTGGAAAGCGCTAACCGCTTTGCGGCGTCACCGATATTAATGGAGCCAATAGCCGCAGGTAATGTGTCTGATAGTGTACAGACAGAAAGCATATAATCATGATCAAAGTCATATTGTTTAAAGCGAGGGATAACACTTTGATTAGAATCGGACAGGGAAATGCTTCCTGGGCGCACGGTAAATTCAAATGAGTTTAAAGGTGTTGACAGCCCTGTCCCAAGAAACTTAATATAGCTTTCCTTAAGCGTCCAGATGCTGAAAAACTGGGCTTGTCGGCTGTTGCTATCGCTGCCGAATATTTGAAGGCATTCATTATTGGTAAAGAAGCGCTCAGCGATGTTTAAGTCAATATCGTTAATCTTCTCAATGTCAACCCCAACGATATCGTTGCTGATTGCGGCAATAACCCAATGGCCGGAATGCGATAAATTGAAATGTAATGGAAGGTCTTTTAAATAAGGCTTTCCATATCTATTTTCCTGAATATATATATCTTGATTATCAATCTTTAGAATATCGGAACTAATATATCGAATCAAAATATCACCGTATAAACTGCATAGGGTGTCTTTTTTAAAATGAAAGCGATCAATTCGCTGCCTTTTTTCATCTGGTATCAGGGATAGCATCTGATGATATTGGCTGCTTGATACTTCTTGGTTGATGTCAACAGCATAGATAGATAACATAAGGTTTCCTCCAATTATTATTTTAGTTATACAATGATAGTGGACTGATGTCAACGCCGAACAGCTTCGAGAGATTACAATTAGCAAATATAACTAAAAAAGAAAGGCGATTTTAGGACATTTTGCTATTGATTTATGGGAACAGAAATTGATATGATGGTATCGTAAAAAAAATAATAATGATTGAAAATCGATTGATAATTTCGGGAGAGATCGTATGCAGAATATCTGAACATACGGAGCCGAAGGTGACTAGCGTGACAAACTCTCAGGCAAAAGGACCGGAATTGGACGATACTCCGGAAAGTCATTAGTGACAATTGAGCTATTATGACACCGAAGAAGCAATTTCTCATTGAGGAAGAATCTTTCAGGTTGCAGGACGGAGGCGCACTAATAGGGCGTCTTTGTCTTTTTTTATCTGCCCAGGCAAGTCATTTTCCCTGATGGGAATAATTGAATGAAAGGAAGTGAAGAAGATGGAATCTATGACTCCCCTGTATGAATGCCATGTGGCAAGTGGCGGCAAGATGGTACCCTTTGCCGGGTATTTGCTTCCGGTCCAATATACGGATGTCATAGTGGAGCACATGGCAGTTCGAACGAACGCCGGAATCTTTGATGTATCACATATGGGAGAGGTGATGATCTTTGGATCGGATGCTCTTAGTAATATCAACATGCTTTATACCAACGACTTTACGAACATGCAAGTCGGACGCGTGCGATATAGCCCTATGTGCAATGAACATGGAGGCGTTGTTGACGATTTGATTGTTTACCGCATAGCAGATAATCGGTATTTGATCGTTGTCAATGCTGCAAACCGCCATAAGGATGTGGAATGGATGAAGAGCCACTTAAGGGGCGACGTGGTTTTAGAAGATGTTTCTGATTCTTATGCACAGATTGCCCTGCAGGGTCCGAAGTCCAGTGAGATTCTTGCCAAGGTTTCTAAGGAAGAGGAGATTCCAGCGAAGTATTATACCTTTAAAGAGAATGTGGCAATCGCTGGGATCGGGTGCCTGGTATCACAAACAGGCTATACTGGAGAACATGGTTATGAAATTTATTGCAAACCCCATGAGGCGCCCGTTATCTGGAATGCGCTTTTGGAGGCAGGAAAAGAAAAGGGGCTTATCCCTTGTGGCTTAGGAGCGCGCGACACTTTGCGCTTGGAGGCGGCTATGCCCTTATATGGCCATGAGATGGATGATGCCATTAGTCCGTTGGAAACAGGCCTAAGTTTTGGCGTAAAGATGCAAAAGGACGATTTTATTGGAAAGAAGGCACTTGTTGAAAAAGGTGAACCTAAAATAAAAAGGGTCGGGTTGAAAGTGACCGGAAGAGGAATTGTCCGTGAGCACTGCAGTATTTACGTAGAAAGCGTAAAGATCGGGGAGACGACCTCCGGTACTTATTGTCCATATCTTAAGGGAGCTTATGCGATGGCGCTGATTGACAGAGACTATGCGATGGAAGGTACAACAGCAGAGGCAGAGGTAAGGGGAAGAAGAGTTCCGGTTCAGATAGTGCCCCTGCCGTTTTATGAAAAATCTTAATGGAGGAATGGAGGATAACGTGAATATTCCAAGACATCTTAAATATACAAAATCCCATGAATGGGTAGAAGTGATCGATGAGAATAAAATCCGCACAGGAATCAGCGATTTTGCGCAGGATTCGCTGGGGAGCCTGGTGTTTGCCAATCTGCCGGATGTGGGAGATGACGTAATAGCAGGAGATAGCTATGCAGATGTGGAAAGTGTCAAGGCAGTGTCGGATGTAAACGCGCCTGCTACAGGCATTATATCTGCAGTCAATGAAGAGATTCTTGATTGGCCGGAGAAAATCAATGAGAATCCTTATGAAACTTGGTTTGCTGAAATTGACGAGATCAGCGAGATGGTTGAGCTGATGGATGCAGATGCTTATGCGGCTTTTATTAAGGAGGAGGAATAACGTGAAAGAAGTAGATTCTGCAACATAGCAGAAAAAAGGCACATCAAGAAGACCTTGCGGTGGTAAAATTCGCAAGGTAACACAAAAGAGAAAAGTCAGCTAACAGCTAACC
>Ga0153924_1000106_pt1 | contig 61901 bp, 66 predicted proteins | sample TSNJ008MetaG_FD_104709 | JGI IMG/M metagenome (GOLD analysis project Ga0153924, IMG submission 104709) | Attine ant fungus gardens microbial communities from New Jersey, USA - TSNJ008 MetaG | ecosystem: Host-associated > Fungi > Mycelium > Unclassified | place: USA: New Jersey, Wharton State...
GACCTCACGATAAAATCCATGGCCCTTCTCGTCCCTAGATTCGCATTCTTAGCACTCAGTTGCAGCGTCTGCTAGATTTGCCTGGGTTGGTCCCCCTGCGACCCGGTTAGGCGCCAAAAGCCCCGAACTGCCGATTACTTCTAGTTAGAAGGGGCTGTTCATTGCACGTAGCCGTCGTCGACGATCAGGAGTCCTCGCTTGCCGGCTTTTCCCAAATCCTGCGCCGCGTGGCCGACCTCGAGCCGATTTGCTTCAAGAAGGCCTCGGACGCCCTGCACTGGGTCGGCGGCGTCGATCCGGCATTCATCGTCGTGAAAAGCGCGCTCGCCGACATCCCCGGCATCGACTTCATTCGCCGGTTGCGCCTCACTGACGGCCGTAAGGACACGCCGGTGATTTTCACGACCGGCAAGCCCGATCGCGAGTTACGGCCACGGCGTTCGAAGTCCGGATCCATGCATTTCTCGAGAAACCGATCAATCCGTCGGAGTTTCTCGCGCACATGATGCATATCGTCGATGCCCGACGCGAGCGGGCGCAGACGCCTGCATCCGGCGGCGCCTCTACAACGGTTGCGCTGATCGATGCCATGCTCGACGTTGCCGTGCTTCACGATCCGACCATCGTGATGCATCACAACCTCTCCTCGCAAATCGCCGTCGCACTCGCGCACGAGTTAAAGCCTACGCCGGAAGAGGTCGAGCTACAGGCCGATCGTGTGTCCATCGAGCGTCACTGCGACGCCGGAACGCGGTTGCTCGCCGGATGCAACGATCCGATCACGCGCGCCGCGGCCGTTATTGCGCAAACTCATCACGAACGCTACGACGGTACGGGATATCCGCGCAAGCTGCGCAGCTGCGGGATTCCGGTCGTTGGGCGCATCGTCGCAGTTTCGGACTCGCTGAGCGCGTTGCTGCGCGCGCGCGGCGACCGTCCGGCGTTCTCGCTGGCGCAAGCGATCGACGTGGTTGAGCGAGGGTCCGGTTCGCAGTACGATCCCGCGGTAGTCCACGCCGTGCGCGGCAATCTGAACGAGATCTCCCGCGTCGTGCACGAAACGCAGCAAGGCAGCGCGCAAGCAGTGTGATCCGTCCGTCATTACGGGCTTACACGGAGTACGGGGATCGGCGCAATCCGTCGATCCTCTTTCTTCACGGCATCCGTTTGGGCCGCGACATCTGGGCACCGCACGCGAGCGTTCTCTCAGCCCGCTACCACGTCGTCGCCTGCGACCTTCCCGGACACGGCACACTTGAAGCGGTGCCGTTTACGCAGGCAACCGTCGGTGCGCTGCTGGATCGTACGATTGAAGAATTGTGCGAGCGGCCACCGCTGGTCGTGGGCTATTCGCTCGGTGGCTTCGTAGCGATGAGCTACGCCGCGAGGCGCCCCGAACGCACGACTGCGCTGGTTCTTTCCGGGTGCTCCCTAGATTTCGAAGGCTGGAAACACTGGCCATACGAAGTGGGCGCGCGCCTCGCCGACCTGATGCCCTCACCCTGGTTCGATGCGCTCATCGACGTCAGTCTGCACTTGACCCTCCCGCGTCCATGGGCGGATCTGATTGCGCGAATTCCCTTCAATCGAGACGTCATTTCGCGAACGAACCGCGTTTCGAGCGGCATCAACTTCATCCAGACGATCGCCTCGTATCGTAAGCCGGTGCTCTTTCTCAACGGTGAGTACGATTTGATTTTCCGCATGGACGAGCGCCGTTATCTCCAAGCCTTGCCGCAAGCACGCCTTCAGATCATTCGCGGCGTAGATCACAGCGCACCGATGCGAAGCGCCAAGGAATTTACCGCTGCCGTAGGCGATTTTGCAAGACATGTCTTCGCTGAGGCGGCGCCTTAACGTCTTCGACCTCACGCTGATCACGATCGGCAGCATCATTGGGTCGGGAATTTTTCGCAATCCCGCCGTCGTTGCCAACCGCGCGCACCTGCCCGCGCTCGCCATTGGGTGCTGGGTCACCGGCGGGATCATCGCCGTTATTGGGGCGTTCGTCTTTGCGGAGCTGGCTGCGCGGCGTCCCGTCAGCGGTGGATTGTACGCATACTTGCGCGATGCCTACCACCCCGTCGTCGGCTTTGTTTTCGGATGGACGCTGCTGCTGATCGCCGACACCGGCGGCACCGCCGCGTCGGCCGTGCTTTTCGCGGGGTATCTCACACCGCTCACGGGGATGCACTTCGATTCGCGCATCGTCGCGGTGCTCACGCTCGCGATCCTGGCGATCATCAATTGCTTCGGCGTGCGCCAGGGCGGGACGTGGCAGAACGTTCTGGTCATTTTGAAAGTGACGGCGATCGCCGAACTCATCGCCGCAGGCTTGTTCGCGCATCCCGCCGCCGGCGCAGCCGCAACGCTGCCCGGATTCCCCTCCGGCGCGTCGCTGATCGGCGCGTTCGGCGTGGCAATGCTGCCGGTACTCTTTGCCTACAACGGATTTCAAGGTGCAAGCTACATTACTGCAGAGACCGTCGAGCCGCAGCGCACGATTCCGCGCGGGTTGATATTCGGCGTGGTTGCGGTGATGGCGATCTACGTGCTGGTCAATATCGGCTGCCTGCGCGTACTCGGACCGGCCGGACTCGCAGCAACGAAAGTACCGGCGTCCGATGTAATGCAAGCGGCGCTCGGTCCGGTCGGAGCGCGCCTAATCGCGATCGCGATCGCGCTCTCGACGCTGGGCTTCATGAGCACGCGGATGCTGATAACTCCGCGCATCTACTTTCAAATGGCCGCCGACGGCAGGTTTTTCCGGCAAATCGCGTGGATTAGCCCGCGCTCGCGCGTACCGGTAATCGCGATCGCCGCCGAAGGCACGATTGCAGCCCTCATCGCAATCAGCGGCACGTTCGATCAAATCGTCAACTGGACAGTGGCTCCGGAGTGGGTTTTCGTCGTCCTGGCCGCGGGCGCAGTCTTTATTTTCCGCAAACGCGATGGCGATGCAGCGCGTCCGCCGATTCGCGTTCCGTTCCATCCCTGGTCGACGATACTCTTGATGGCGGTTCTCGTCGCAATCTTCGCGACCGAAGTCGTCTTGCTTCCGCTCGATACGCTTTACGGCACGCTCGTAATGCTCGCTGGGATCGCGTTCTACTTCGCCTGGAGAGGGCGCGTGTCGCCGAAAACCGCCTAGGTATGGGACAACCAACGGTTTCCGACCGCCCGACGTTGCTGCGCCGGCTAGGCTCGCGCGACGCTGCGCTGATCGTGATGGGCGGTATCGTCGGTTCCGGGATCTTCGTCAATCCGTCGGTCGTTGCGCGACTGGTGCACACGCCGTTTTATCAGATGCTGTCGTGGATCATCGGCGGTGCGATCGCGATTACGGGTGCCGGAATCTTTGCTGAACTCGCGGCGCGGCGCCCGCACGACGGCGGCGTCTACGCCTATCTGCGCGACGCGTATCATCCGATCGTGGCGTTCTGCTACGGCTGGACGCTGTTGCTCGTTTCGCAAAGCGGCGGGTCCGCGGCATCGGCCATGACGTTTGCTTTCTATCTGCCCCGGATCACCGGCATTCCCATGAGCGCACCACAGTCAACGATCGTTGCCGTCGTCGTACTGGCGATCTTCACCGCGATCAATTGTTTGGGCGTGCGCGAGAGCACGTCGACGCAGAACGGTTTTATGCTGGCGAAGATTGTCGCAATCGCCGCGGTGATTGCGACGGGCATCTTCGCCGTGCACGCGGCCGCTGGATCGCATGCCCGCGTGGTTCTGCCGAGCGGATTCAATCCGCTCGTTGCGATCGGGCTTGCGCTGGTGCCGGTGATGTTTGCGTACAGCGGGTGGCAGACGTCGAGCTTTATGGCCGGCGAGATGCAGGAGTCGAGTCGCTCGCTGCCGCTCGGCATGCTCTACGGCGTGCTAGGCGTTATCGCACTCTATCTTGGCATGAACGTGGTCTGCATCTTCGTTCTGGGGCCAGCGCATTTGGCTGCCACCAACACGCCGGCGTCAGACATCGTTCAGGCGGTCGTGGGTCCACTTGGGGCAAAGATCATGGCGGCGGTGGTCGCGCTCTCGACGCTCGGTTTCATCGCCAACCAGATCCTTACATCGCCGCGCGTCTACTTCCAAATGGCTGCCGACGGCACGTTCTTCAAGCAGCTCGCCTGGATCAGTCCGAGCACACACGTTCCGGTCGTGGCGATTGCGGTGCAAGGGCTCGCCGCAATCGCCATCGCGCTTTCGGGTCGCTACGACCTTATCCTCAACTGGGTGACGAGCGTCGATTACATCTTCTTCGGGTTCGCAGCGTTGGCGGTGATCGTCTTTCGCCGGCGAGACCGCGCGAGCGGCGCGCCCGAACCGTGGTTCCGCATGCCGTTCCACCCGTGGAGCACGCTGCTCTTTCTGGTCGTCGCCTGGTCGATCGTGCTCGACGTCCTGCTCAAATCACCCAAGAACACGTTCCTCGGCGTGGCCGTGCTCGTGACCGGCATTCCGGTGTGGTACGCCTTCAGTCGAATGAATAGGCCGGCTGATTAACCAGTAGTCGAATGCCCCGGTCGATGCGATCCGGTAACGTTTTGTCATGGGACACCTTAACGCCGGCGACACGGCCTGGGTCCTGGCGAGCTCCGCGCTCGTCATGATTATGACCCCGGCCCTGGGGTTCTTTTATGGCGGCCTCGTGCGGCGCAAGAACGTGCTCTCGACGCTGATGCACAGCTTCTTCGCGTTGTGCGTCATATCGGTGCAGTGGGTGCTGTGGGGATACACGCTCGCCTTCGGTCCCGATTGGCATCACGTCATTGGAAGCTTCGCTTGGCTTGGATTTCACGGCGTTGGCGCCGCACCCAATCCGGATTATGCGCCGACGATTCCGCACGAAGTCTACGCGGTGTTCCAAATGATGTTCGCGGTGATCACGCCCGCGCTGATCACCGGTGCGTTCGCCGAGCGCAAGCGCTTTGCAGCCTTCGCGATCTTCACCGTCATTTGGGCAACGGTCGTCTACGATCCGATCGCACATTGGGTTTGGGGACATGGCGGATGGCTCGCACAGCTCGGTGCGATGGATTTTGCCGGCGGCACGGTCGTGCACTTATCCTCCGGCGTCGCCGCCCTCGTGTGCGCGTGGGTGCTCGGACCGCGTATCACGCACGGCGATCCGCAAGAGCCGCACGATCGCACGATGATGCTGCTCGGCGTGTCGCTGGTTTGGTTCGGATGGTTCGGATTCAATGCGGGCAGCGCTCTGGGCGCCAACGGGCTCGCGGCACAAGCATTCGTTAACACCGATGTTGCCGCCGGAATGGGGGCGCTTGCGTGGATGACGCTCGCGTGGTGGCGCAACGGGGCGCCCACAGTCGTCGCGGCAGCGGCCGGTGCGGTTGCGGGCTTGGTCGCCATCACACCCGCGGCCGGGTTCGTGACGCCGGCAGGTGCAATTCTGATCGGTGCACTGGCGGCGGCCGGATGTTACACGGCGGTGCAGTTGCGCGAACGTATGCGCGTCGATGATGCGCTCGACGTCTTTCCCGTGCACGGCATCGGCGGTGCGATCGGCGCGGTGCTGACCGGCGTCTTTGCGGTCGGCGTGAACGTGCCGCATCAAGTGCTGATTCAATTTCTCGCCGTCGGCGCCGTTTTCTTGTACACCGCGGGCATGACGTATCTGGTGCTGCAGCTGGTGATGCTGTTCGTGCCGATCCGCGTGAGCGCGCATGAAGAGCAGTTGGGTCTGGATGTTTCTCAACACGCGGAAGCCGCGTACGTCCATTAAGGAAAGGAAGGGAGGTGTTTTCCTTTTGACGGATGTGATGTTTGCCCTCGCAAGTTTCGTCGCACTGTGCGTCGCGTGGGTCGCGATCGGCCGCCGGCGCTCGGTGCGGATCGTACGCATAAATCGCGGCGAGCGGGCCGCCTAGCAACGGTTTAAGTCTACGCCGCAGGCGCCTCGCCTGCTTTTACACTGCCTTTACGCTGCAACGGCCAAAGGTTTGCGCCGCGATAATATGGCGCTCGGCAGAACTTGTCACACTAGGGGCATGTATCGTGTGGTAATCGTCGACGACGATGAGGCTACTCTTAAGCTGTACAGTGCTGTGATCAAGCGGGTGTTGGACGAGGCGCCGATCGCGTTCAGCGATCCATCCGAAGCGCTTACCGCGCTCGAGAATTTGCGCCCGTCGCTTGTGGTCGTCGACTACTTCATGCCGGAGATGGACGGCGTTGCCTTTACCCGTGCGCTGCGGGCCCTTCCCGCGCATGCGTTCACTCCGGTACTGATGCTCACCGCGCACAGCGATCGCACCCTCGGGCCGCGCGCCTTGAACGCCGGCGCAACAGCGTTCGTAGAGAAGCCGATCTCGCTCAAGGAATTCACCGCGCAACTTCGCCGCTTCGCGAACGTGCATTCGTCACGAACCACCTTCGGCGAAGTCGTGATGCCCACCGACGAGCGCGACACGATCGACCGGCTTCATCGCACCATGCACGCGTGCAATCGCGAACTGGCCGAACACTCGGAGCGCGTGCGCGATCTCTCGGTTGCCATCGCCGAGCAAATTCAGCTTTCACAGAGCGAGGTCGAAACGCTTTCGTCTGCGGCGCTCGTTTACGACATCGGCATGCTCTCGGTTCCACAGCGCGTGCTTTCGATGCCGGCCGCGTTGCCGTCGCGCTGGCGCTCGGTCGTCAACGGTCACGTCGATGCCGGCGCAGCGATTTTGGGCGGCGGAACGCGCCCGTTGCTGCGTACGGCGGAATCGGTTGCACGATACCACCACGAGCGCTACGACGGAAGCGGATACCCGGACGGACTTGCGGGCGAAGACATTCCATTACTCGCTCGAATCGTCGCAGTGGCCGACACCTACGTCGCCCTCACGTCCGAGCGGCCGCATCGAATCGAGTTCACCAGCCCGCACGCGCTCGCTCAGATTCGCGGCGAGCGCGAAAAGGCGTTCGATCCAAAAGTCGTCGACGCGTTCGAACGCCTAGAAGCGCGCCTGGGCGAATTCCGCCGAACCGCCTAGCAGCGCGCGCCCCCGCCACATCGATCAGCCGTGCGGCTGCGAGACGCTAGCATACTCGGTTAGCGCTCGTACGGTCGCCTTTCGGCTGGTCAAGATACGTTCGTAGATGGCCCTCCAAGCAAGAGAACCGTCGGTGGCGGCGAACGGCGCGCTATCGCGTCCCTGGAGGAGATTCATGACCGAGATCACTCCCAGCACCGACCGCGTTCCAGCCGTCCTTACCCACGTCGGCGGCATTTTCTTCGGCTTTATTCCATCGCTCATCGTATACTTGGTTGCCAAGGATGACGCGTGGCTTAAAGAAAACGCCCGAAATGCGCTTAACTTTCAGATCACGATGCTGATCGGGTGGATCATCGCATCGATCCTCTTGTTCGTCATCATCGGAATCTTCTTGATGAAGGCGATTTGGGCGGTGGTATTGATTTTCTCGATCATTGCGGCCGTAAAGGCCTACAATGGCGAGCTGTACGCCTACCCGCTGGCGATTCCGCTGATCAAGTAGCGAAAAGCGCGTCCCAATCTGCGCGAGCGATGCGCAGCTCGTCCTCTTTGAGGTCTTTGAGCGGCGTATGCGTGAGCTTTTCGCGTTCGCATAGATCGGGAACACCGGTGTCGGCAAAGAGCAGACCGGTGACGAACTCTCCGCGTCCGCGCGTCTCGTGGATCAACGAAAGCGCGCCGATTCGGCTGGTGGCGTCGTAGTTAGGGTCGACTTTGCGCAAGAGCAGGTGCGAACCGTCTTCCAGCTCGATGTCCTGCACCGTGCCGGGCTCGTAGTCCACGGTGATCTCTTCGCGCGGCCGAATGAAGTCCGGGGCGTTGAGCGTCACTTCGTGGTCCTTGACGTAAGCGTAGCTCTTGGTCGAGCCTTCGTGATCGTTGAAGGTGACGCACGGGCTGATGATATCGATGATCGAGGTCCCACGATGCGAAAACGCCGCCTGCAATAGCGGCACCAGCTGTTTTCCGTCGCCGGAGAACGAACGCGCGACGAACGTTGCGCCGAGCTCGATCGCTAGGCCGCACACGTCGATCGTAGAGTATTCGTTAGGCGTGCCGTTCTTGAGCGTAGAACCGACGTCTGCGGTTGCCGAAAATTGGCCTTTGGTCAATCCGTAGACACCGTTGTTCTCGACCAGGTACACGCAGTCGAGATTCCGGCGCACCATGTGTCCGTACTGACCTAGACCGATGCTTGCCGTGTCGCCGTCGCCGCTGATCCCCAAAACCAATAAGTCCCGGTTCGCGAGCTTCGCACCCGTCGCTGCCGAGGGCATGCGGCCGTGCACGCCGTTAAACCCGTGCGCCTGTTCGACGAAATACGCCGGCGTCTTCGAGGAGCAGCCGATGCCGCTCATCTTCGCAAGCGTATGCGGTGCCACACCGTATTCGTACAGCGCCTTGATCAGATGATTGGTGATCGAATTGTGCCCGCACCCGGCGCAGAGCGTCGTCGGCAGTCCCTTGTAGACGTCGCGCCCAAGTCCGATGATATTAACGTTTCCTGATGTCATATTTTCCTTGTCATCCTGAGCTTGTCGAAGGGCTATTCGGCTACTACGGCCGGTTCGCGTTCGGCCTCCAGTAGCGGGTCGACGATGGCGTGCGCGTCGACCGGTACGCCGTTATAATGACGGATCGACTGAATTCGCGAGACGAGATGATCGGGCAGCTCGGTGCGCAGTAGACCGTAGACTTGGCCGTCGCGATTTTGTTCGACGACGTACACGCGATCGTGCCGAGCCACGAACGCCGCGACGTCGGGCGAAAACGGCAGTGCACGCAAGCGCAGGTAGTCGACTTCAATGCCGTCTTCCCGCAGGATGTCGCGCGCCTCGACGACGGCGTGATGCGTCGTGCCGTACGCCAGGATTGCTACGTCGTGGCCGCGATCGTCGGCGATGGGCTGCGGGATAGCCTTGCGCGCGGTTTCGTGTTTACGCACGAGCCGATCGAGATTGCGTTGCCACACGTCGGGCATCTCGGAATAGCGCGCCTCTTCGTCGTGCCCGGTCCCGCGCGTGAAATACCCCGCGCCGGTGTGGTTCGTGCCCGGCAGCGTACGATACGGAATGCCGTCACGATCGACGTCGCGATAGCGCCCCCAAGACTCGAGCCGGTTTAGATCCTTTTCGCCGAGCACTTTGCCTCGGTCAAACGGCCGCTCGGGATACGGCAGCGTTGGCGTGAGCCACGAGTTCATCCCGAGATCGAGATCGGAAAGCACGAAAATCGGGGTTTGAAAGCGATCGGCCAGATCGAACGCCTCCATCGACATCTCATACGCTTCTTGGACCGTTGCCGGCAGCAGCACGATGTGCTTGGTGTCGCCGTGCGAGAGCGTGTATGCAAACGAAACGTCGCCCTGCATCGTGCGCGTCGGTAACCCGGTCGACGGTCCGGCGCGCTGCACGTCGAAAATCACCGCCGGCACTTCAGCGTAATACCCGTAGCCGGCCCACTCCGCCATGAGCGAGATGCCGGGTCCGGACGTCGAAGTCATTGCGCGAGCGCCGGCCCAACCCGCGCCTAGTACCATACCGATTGCAGCCAGCTCGTCTTCGGCCTGCACGATCGCGACGCGCTTCTCGCCGGTCTTCGGATCGACGCGATACTTCTCGGCGAGCGCAATGAAATTTTCGCACAGCGAGGACGAGGGCGTAATCGGATACCACGCGGCTACCGTGCAGCCGCCCATCACGCAACCCAGCGCTGCAGCGCGATTGCCGTCCAGGTACGAACGGCCGTCGGTCTTTCCAGACATGCGCTCCAGCCCGAACCGGTCGCGCTTGGTCAAATGCTCGCGCGCGTACGAAGAGCCGATACGCGCCGCTTCCACGTTGGTCGCAAGCGCCTTGGCCTTACGTTTGAATTGCGAGCCGATCGCCGCTTCCACCGTGGCTTCGTCGATGCCGAGCAGCTCGCCCAAGACGCCGACGTAGATCATATTGAGCAGATACTTGCGCAGCGCGCCGTCGCTGAAGTTCGTCTTGGCCAATTCGTTGAACGGCACCGCGTAGTAAACGATATCGTCGCGAACGACCTCACCGGAGAGCGGATAGGTCGATTCATGCACGACCGCGCCACCGGGTTTGACGCTAGCGACGTCCTGGCGCCACGTGGCGGCGTTGAGCGCCACTAAAAAGTCGACGTCACGCGTGCGGCACTGGTAGCCCTTCGACGAAACGCGAACATCGAACCACGTCGGTAAGCCCTCGATGTTCGACGGGAAGACATTTTTCGGAGCGACCGGGATTCCGAGGCGGAAAATGGCGTTCGTCAGTACGAGATTTGAAGATTGACTGCCGGAACCGTTGACCGTTGCAACCCGGATGGTGAAGTCGTTGGTGGCCCGTTGTTGCATACTTTCAGGGATTCTTAGGACCTTGATGACAGGATTCCTAGGGCGGCGGACCAAGTCGAGCGTCATGAAATATCTGTTGATCGCTTCAGGGCTCGCGGCCGCGCTCGTGCTGGCCGGCTGCGGCCGCAGCTCCAATGTTTCGACCCAAAGCGCGGTTACCGGCGCCCCCCAAGCCGGCGGCACCGTGCTCGTCAAGGCGGGCACTCGGTTCGACGGCAAACTTCAGCAAGAAATCGCGACCAACAAGAGCCACGACGGCGATACGTTCACGATCGCGGAAGCGGATACGCTGTTCCACAAGAATCCGGCGCTGCGGGGCGCCGTGATCGACGGTCACCTCGAAAACGTTTCGGCAGCCGGGCTTGGCAAGAAGCCCTCGCTAACGCTGGTCTTCGACGACATCAAGATGCCCGACGGCCAAACGGCGCCGATCCAAGTGAAAATCATAAACGTGGGCGCCTTCGACGCGAAATCGCATCACTGGCGCACTGCCGGGATGGTGATCGGCGGCGCCGTTGCGGGGCACATGGCGGCAGGAGCGCATCACGGTGGGTTGATGGGTGCCGGTGCGGGCTACATGCTCTCGCAACAAATGAAAACAAACGTCGACGTGAAGCCCGGAACGATGATCGAGCTTTCGTTCATCAACGATGCTGCTGCGGCGCCGGCGAGTTCCGGTCAATAACGATCGCCGTTGCCATTCCAATGCGCAACACGCTGAGCGATCCAAGCGCGAAGCTCAGGCCGGCTAGCGCAAAGATCGTCTGATATCCTAGGCGCGTGCCGCCCAGCGACGAGAGGATCCATCCGCCGACGATCGGCGCGATGACGTTCGGCAAATTCGTCGCGATACCCCAGATCCCGAGATCGCGCGCCACATCGCTGAGTTTGGGAAGGCTATCGATCGCCAGCGCCCATCCGGCGGAGAGCATGCCGCCTAAGCCGACGCCGAAGCAAATGGCGAACGCGAAGATCGCGCTTTGGTTCGGTGCGAAGGCGAATCCCAGCGCAGCAACCGTCATCGGAATGCCGCAGGCCGCGACGACGTATTTGCGCGGAAGGCGATCGGAAAATATTCCAACGAGCACCGACAGCGCGACGGCACCGATGAGCGAAAGGATGCCGACCGTCGCTGTGCCGGCGCTCGGATTGCCGACGTGCAGCACGTCTCGGAAGAAGTACAGCACGAACGTCATCAGCAGCGCGAGTCCAAAAAAGATGAAGCTTCGCGCAACGAACACGACGATGAAATCGTGGCGGCGCGTGACGGTTGCGTGCTCGGGTCGAAACGCGTCGCCTTCCTTGATAAAAAACAGCGAGATCGCACCGAGCGCGAGCAGCCCGGCGACCACGATAAACACGGCATGCACGTTCGGAATCGATCCTGCTAGGCCCAGGCCAAACACCGTTCCGATCAGCGTTGCGGCGCCGCGAAGTCCCGATGCGGCTCCCCACGATGCCCGGGGAACGACTTCAGGTAACATCGCCTGGTACGCCGCAATGGCGATGTTCGCCGAGGCAACCGCAGCAACGAAGAGCACGTCGAACGCGATCAGCGTGCGAGCCTGCGACAACCCAACGAGGGCACAGATATCGATTGCAACGCCCGTGAGCACGAAGGTGCGGCGAATACCGCCGACCTGACGCGCGCGATCCGAGATCCAGCCGGCAACCGGCGGCACCAGCATCGCTCCCAGATTCGCGCAGCCGACCAAAAGCGAGAGCGCGGCGATGTGATGCGCCGGCGCGAGGATGAGAATCGCCGAGGGAACGGCGATCGTCATCAGCGCGGTGTCTTGTACGGTTAGCGAGATCCAGAGCGCATTGACGAGCGCGAACCACGCGACCGTCTCAGTGCGTTCCGGCTGCATCCACCCGACCCGGCAATCGCGAGTCGATCTGATAATTCGAAAATGTCGCCCACGCCATAGCACGGTAATGCGGCATCACGATCTCAGCTTCTTCGCTTCCCGGAAAATAGTAATTGCCGACGGCCGTGGGAACGATCGTCAGCTTGACATGTCCGCCGTAATCATACCTCCAAAGTATCTGCAGCAAGCCCTGCGCCGAATCGATCCTTGCGCGCGCTTCGACCAGATTGCTTTTCCTCACGTCATGCATCGAAAGCGTCGCAACGCTGCCTTGCGTGTTGGCGACCGCCATCGTATAGAGTGACGGCCAGTTCGATATGTCGAGCGCACTCATCGGCATCGTATCGAAGCCGCGGCCGAACCACGGAACGTCGTCGAAATGAACGCTGTAGTCGCCTCCACGCGTGTAGCTGCCATGCCCGTGCAGCGTGAATCGAACCCACGGAAAGGTCAGAAGTGCGATGCGCGCGTTCACGTCAAACGTGTAATGCGAGAGCGATGAATTTCGTCCCGCGACCGTGGCGACCACGACGGGAGGCTGGGCCGCTTGCGGTGGCGGCGAGGCCGCCGGAGCTTGGGCACAGAGCACGAGCATCGCAAAGATGCCGATTACTAAGGGTCGGGTCATCATATTATGTCTTCGGCCGATGCCTCCGGGTTCCGTTACACACCGAACGCTTGATCCCATGTGAATCGGGATGGGTTGCGACTTTTGCCGTGTTTGGGCTAGGGCTTGACCGCCGTGCGTCGCGATTGAAGCTTCAGATGGCGGCCGGCAATCGAGTACGTTTCAATTGCGTATTTCGAAGGACAGCAATTCGGGTCGTTCGGCCCGTAATCAGGAAAGACGGCAACGATACCATGGAAGGTGATGTTGACGCCCAGGTGGCCCCCGGATTCGATCGCTCCCGCGTAGTACGGCTGACGATCGTCGGGGCCTTGCGCGAAGAGAATTTGCGTGAAGACCCCGCCGCTGCCGCCGCTCTCGAGCGGAACCGCCATGACTTGCGTCCCGCCGTCGAGGAAACCGATCGACGCGCGATCCGAATCGATGTAGCCGCCCGGTTGGGTTTCTCGCCCAACGAGCTTGACGAATGGGTGTGTCTTCGAATTCCACCCCGGCCCCGTCACCGTCGTATCGATTGCGAGCGCCTCGGTCGCGCGAACCAGAGAAATGATGCTCGCCGAATCGTTGGTCATTGCGTACGCGGGTACTGCGAGCACAATTGCAACGATCGCGGCGAAGATGCTGCGCGTCATGCGCTAGCGTTATTCCATCCGAGTTGCATTCCCTCGATTGCTCCGGGAAATCGCACGTGCGTGACGAGCCCGTGTGGCATTGCGTCATCGAGCAGCAGGTCTCGAACGTCGTCGAGTTGCGGATCGGCAGCTCCAAGCGTGTCGAGCGTGCCCAGCGATTTGAGCCATTCTGCCGTTCTCGCGAGCGAGACCTCCACGAGCCACGATCCTCCCTCGGTCTTGCGGCGGTGCAATGCAGCTATCGCGCCGAGTGCGGCGAGCCAGCCGGTGCCGTGATCGAGCGCTTGCGCCGGTAACGGCAACGGTGCCTCGCGTTTTGCATGCTGAGCAGCGCTTCGCGTAATCCCTGCGGCCATTTGCACGAGACTATCAAAACCGCGCCGCTCGTGCCACGGACCGCGACCGTATGCGGTAATCGAAACGTATACGATGCCCGCTCGCATCGCCGCGACTTCGTCGGGAGCGAATCCGTGGTGCGCGAGCGCGCCCGACCGATACGATTGCACGAAGATGTCGCTCTGATATACGAATTGCCGAAGCTGCGCCCGTTGGTCGCGTTCGCGTAAGTCGAGATGTGCGAACTTCTTGCCGAATCCGGTATCAATAACCAGCGCTTGCGTGTCCGGCAGATGCTTTGCGTCGACGTGCAGCACGTCGGCTCCGTAGGCGGCCAGCGTTCGTCCGGCGACGGGCCCCGCGACGACGCGCGTAAGATCGAGCACGCGAATTCCGTTCAGCGGACGCACCCGGGCCGGGGCCTCGCCCAACGCGACGGGCGTCTCGTCGAGTTTTGTGAGCGCAACGAGCGGTTGCAACGCAAGTGCACGCGCCTGCGGCAAAGCGTTCCACTGCGCGATCGTGCGTTCGGCGGCGGCAGCGCCACCCGCTTCGAGAACCGCGCGTTCGAGATCGAATGCATCCCACAGCGCTACCGCGGCTTCGACGGCGGCGCGATCGTTTGCAACGCCGAGCGTGTGCGTTACGGCTTGCGCGTGATGCGGAAAATTGCAGTGCAAACGGATCCAACGTCCGTCGCGCGCGCGGTAATCGCTCGAAAGCGGAGCCCACATCTCGCCCACTGGTTTACCGTCGACGCGTAGATAGCGCTCGGAGCGAAACGCGATCGCGGCCTCGCGCGTATCAACACGCACCGAGCGCGCCCCGCATTCGACGGCAGCCGCCGCGTGAGCAGCCGCCACGGCCGACGCGGCGGCCTCGTCCACCCGATAAAGCGAGGGCAATACCGGGCCCGAGGGCACAATTTCGATCGCGGGCAGCTCCCCTTGAGAATAGCCGAGCTCGGAGAGGTCGATGGACTGCGCAGCGGTCATCCGCGGGGAGTCCGTCACGCGGCACGCGAGAGCCTGCTCCGCGGTGCCGCGGCGTGGTTTCGCGCCGAGACGTTATTCGTGACCAGTGCAGCAATCGTCAGGAGCGCGCCGGCATACTCGGTTGCCGTGAAGTGCCGGCCTTGCGTGATGCCGATGACGAACGCAACGATTGGTACGGCGTTCAGAAACAGCACCGTGTTCTGCGCGCCGATCGACGAAACCGCGAACGACCACGCCGTGAGCGCGAGAATCGCTGCGATGAAGATCATGTAGAGCATGCCGGCCAGATCCCACAAGTCGAACGCATGCGGCGGGTGCGCCGCGCCTACAGCCGTTGCGATTGCGCTGAATGCCACCGTTGCAATCGTGCCGAGGCCAATGCTCAGCGCGGTAAAGCGCAGGCGCGACCAATCGCTGAAAGTCGGCGTTCCGGCAGTATAGATCGCAAATCCGAGCACGCCGAGCGCGATCAATCCGTCGCCCGAAGCCGAGCCGTTCACGAGCGTCGCAGGATTGCCTTTGGTTACGACCAGCGCTACGCCGGCGAACGCGAGCGCAAGCGTCGCCAGCGTGAGACGCCCCGGCGCCACTTTCGTGCGCGCCCACAGGATCAGCGTCACCATCGCCGGGGCCAGCGCTGCCAAGAGCGCGCAATGCTCCGGGCTGCTGCGCTCGAGTCCGTTGAGAAGCAAGAGATTGAAGCCGGCAATACCGGCGGTGCCAATCACGAGCAGCACGCCCGCGCGCCGGTCCAGGCGGAATGCCGCCGGGCCTTCGACGATCAGAAGGGCGATGGCGAGAATGCTTGCCGCGAATACGTAACGGATCGAGGTCAGCCAGTACGGATCGAGGGCCGCAAGAAGGTGGGACATGATCGAGAACATCGCGCCCCAAGCGATGGCGGCGGCGAGGGCGGCGAGAATGCCGAGTCGGAAGATGGACATAGGGCTCCAAGCGGGCTAGATGCTACTTTGTTCGATGACATTCGAACAAGTTTCATGGTATTGTTCCAATGGAATCGAACAAACAACAAAGGTCGCAGCCGTTCGACAAATATCGAATTATGCAAGAAACCATCTTTGAACCCGAACGCGAGGATCTCGAGCTAGCAAGCGTGCTGGCGGCTTTGAGCGACCCCGTCCGTCTGGATATAATCGCGGAGCTTCACCGTCGTGGCGAGGCAGTGTGCAGCACGCTCGTCCCGGGAATTCCGAAATCGACGCGCTCGCATCATCTCAAAGTCTTGCGCGAAGCCGGCGTGACGCGAACCCGCGTTGAGGGTACGGAACGCCACGTTAGCCTGCGCTACAGATGCCTCGAAGCCCGCTTCCCGGGATTATTGCAATCCGTGCTCTCCGCAAAGGAGCGACATCGAATACCATAGGCATGGTGCATTCAATCAGCTCAGTTGCTCCGGTAAAGACTCGCGAAGAGTTGCTTTACCTTCTGATGCGAGCGTCCGAGCTCGAACACGACCTGGCTTGCGTCTATCTGTACGCGGGCTACTCGCTCAAGAGCGACCTTCGCGAAGGCGGGCTCACCGAGGATGAGCTAACGGCGGTACGGGGCTGGAAGCGAAAGCTTGCGGGCGTTGCCGTCGAGGAGATGTTGCATCTCGGCCAAGTCTGCAATCTTATGACCGCCGTGGGCGGTGCGCCGCATTTCACGCGCGCCAGTCTTCCACTGCCCGCAACGGCGTTTCCGTTCGGACTGGACATCGCGCTCGAGCCCTTTTCACAACGTCTGATCGAACGGCTCGTCTGCTATGAGATGCCCGAAGATGGCGTGCTTCCCAAAGAGCGCCACGCCGAATACGAGCGCATCCGCCGGCGGGTCGCACAGAAAGCAGATGGCGGCGCGTTCTTGCGCGCGCAAAATGCGATCGAGCCGTTCGATGTGGACTTCCGCACGGTCGGCGAGTTTTACCACAAAGTCGAATCGGCATTCTCCCACATCGATCCGAGCCGGCTGTTCATCGGCGACCCGGCGGCGCAAGCGACGCCGCAGTATCTCGACTTTCCCAAAGAACTCATTGCCGTTACCGACGCTGCCAGTGCCTCTCGCGCCATCGAAATGATCGTCGAGCAAGGCGAATCGCCGACCGCCGAGCATCCCGACGCGCATTTCTGCGTCTTCGACTCGATTCGCCGCGAGTACGAAGCCATGACCGAGCGAGCTCGTAACGAGAGGCGATTATTCGATCCCGTTCGCCCGCTGCTGAGCAATCCGTGTACGCGCGGAATCTGCGAGACGCCGGGAACGAATCGCATTACCGACCCCGTCGCGCAAGAGCTCGCGGCGCTCTTCAACAGCGCCTACGCGCTCATGCTGATGATGCTGGCTCGTTTCTTTGCACGTAGCGATGAGAGTGAGGACGAGCTGCGTTTGCTCGCGCGCGGAACGCTTCGTATCATGGCGTCCGGGCTGCGACCGCTGGGCGAGGCGCTCGCGAAGACTCCGGCTGGACGCGAACATCCAGGCAAGAACGCCGGGCCGGGCTTTGGAGTTACACGCGGTATTCACTTGCTCGCACATAAGCGCGCCGCATGGATCTTCTTCTTGGAGAGGCTGTACGATCTTTCGGCGCAGCTGACGCGGCTTGCCGAGGAAGCCGGACTTCCGCAAGAAGTCCAGGAAGCCGCGGCCGCGATCGAATCCGTTGCCGATCATCTTACGCCGTTCATTCCTTCGCAGTTCGCGGTGGCCATTCGCGTGGAGGCCGATGAACGCAACGATCGTACGACGATCCGGCCCGAAGTCGACGGACCGTACATCATTCGCAATCTTCGCAAGCTGACCAACTCGAAGGGCGAGACACTGTCGGTGCGGCCGATCGTCGCATTATGCCGCTGCGGCGGCTCAAGCATCAAACCATATTGCGACGGCACGCACGCGCGCAACGGATTCAGCAGCAGAAAGGACGACGCCCGTACCCCGGATCGCCTCGATCGCTACGAGGGCAAGGATATCGTCGTGCTGGACAATCGCGGCACCTGTTGCCACTTCGGCAATTGCACGGACCATCTGCCGACGGTCTTTCACGCGAAGAGCGAGCCCTTTGTCACGGCGGACGGTGAAACGCCCGACAAAATCGAGGAGATCGTGCGGGCGTGCCCATCGGGTGCGCTCGGGTTTGTGCGCAACGGAGTCGCCTACGAGGGCGAGTCACGAGAAGCGGAGATCTATGTTGCCCAAAACGCAAGCTACTACGTTCGCGGCGGCATCGAACTCGAGGGCGAGCCGATGAACGCCGGCGCGTCGCGGGAACACTACGCGCTCTGCCGGTGCGGCCACTCCAAGAACAAACCGTTCTGCGACGGCACACACTGGTGGATCAACTTCCGCGACGACGACAATTGACCCCGACGCTTACGGCCGCGCCTCGTACACCAGGTTGAACGGTGTTTCGGCGGCGCGGCGGAAGTGCGAAAATCCCGCCTGTTTTGCGACCTCATGCATGCGGGCTTCACCTGCTTGTGCCCCGAGCGCCAGCCCGACTTCTTGCGCTAACGATGCGGGTGTGCACAGCATCGTCGACGCGCCGTAAAAGATCCGGCTAACGGGCGAGAGGTTTTCCTCGAGCTTATCGTTTGCGAAGGGTTCGACGATCATGAGCGTGCCATTCGGCTCGAGCGCCCGGCGAATATGCGCCAGTGCTCCCACCGGGTCGCCCATGTCGTGTACGCAATCGAAGCAGCACGCTAAGTCGAATCTCTCGTTCGTCAAGTCTTTGGCAAGCGCCACTTCGAAGCGAACGCGATCGTCGATGCCGGCCTCGCGGGCCTTCTCGCGTGCGACTTCGATGGACCCCTCGTGATAATCGTATCCGACGAATTGCGACGCCGGAAAAGCGCGTGCCATGAGAATCGTGGAGCTGCCGTAGCCGCAGCCTATGTCGGCAACGGCCGCACCCGAGCGAAGTCTTGCCGTGACTCCCTCGAGCGCGGGAATCCAATCCTGCGTTAAGTGCGCAGCGTAGCCGTTGCGGAAAATCCGATCGGTCATTCCGTATAACCGCGCATCGTGTTCGTGCCAGCCGACGCCCTTTCCAGTCTTGAACGCTTTCGCGATCTTGGGCTCGTCGGCAAAGATCGGCTGAGCCATACCGAACAAGCCGCACATCATGACTTCACTCTGGTCATCGGCCAATAACGGCACGTGCTCGTCGGGTAAGGCGAACGTCTTGTTCTGCGGATCGTACGTTACGTAACCGGCCGCTGTTTGATTCGCAAGCCACTCGCGAACGTAGCGCTCATGCGTGTGCGTGCGGGCGGCAAGCTCTTCGGAGGACTGGGCTCCTCCGGCCGCAAGTGCTTTGTAGAGACCGAGGCGATCGCCGGTTATGACTGAGGCAGCCGTAAACACGGCCCCGACGTCCCCTAAGAACCGGCCGATGGCCGCTTCGAGTTTCTTTTGATCGATGGTGGCTGAAGTTATCAAGGTATTCCTCCTTTAGCGGCCGCTCCAAGAACAAACCGTTCTGCGACGGCACGCACTGGTGGATCGAATTCCGTGACGAGGACAATTGAGCTACGCGACGCTACTTCGTCAGCGTCATTGACGCGGGCCCAATACCTGTAACCTGAAGTATCGTGTCGCCTTGCGCCATCGCAAAGTGCGGCGTTCCGGCTGGAATCGACACGAACGATCCGGCCGGTAGTGCAATCATGTGCGCCGCATCAAATGCCGTTCCCACTCCGACCATCAGGGTACCGCTGATCACGGTTACGTTTTCCTTGTCACCGTGCGTGTGGGGAGCAATCCTCACGCCGTCCGGTAGCGAGAGGCGAACGGTGTACGGGGAGCCCGCCTGCGACGGGTCGCCGGAAAGCACGGCCATCATCGCGCGCGGCGGATAGGGTGCGGGAGCCGGTTCAAACTTTACCTGATCGGCAAGCACGATCGTCGGCGAATCTGCCGCTCTTACCACGATCGCGGACGAGACGATTGCAAGACTCGCGATAAAAGCCAAAACGAAAAGACGCCGCATTGCATTCTCCTTTGCAGGACCCGCAAACGCAAGTACCGGCAGAATAGTAGCGCGAAAGCGTCAAGAAGTAGTCAAGAGGCAGGTCTCCCGAACCCGGGATTACCGCGGGGAGCCGAGAAGTTCGGCTCGCTACACAATGCGAATCTTGGTCGTTGAAGACGATCCGCGAATCCATAAACCGCTGGTCGAGGACTTGCGCCGTCAGAATCATGCCGTCGATGTGGCGGAGGACGGCATTACCGGCCTGGATTTTGCGCGAACGCAAGTGCACGACGTGATTCTCCTTGATATCTTGCTGCCCAGGCTCGATGGATTGGAGCTTTGCCGGCGCCTACGTGCGGAGAAGTCGAGAGCGCTGATCTTGATGATCACGGCGCGCGACGACGTCGACGAAAAAGTCCGGGCGCTCGATACTGGGGCCGACGATTATGTCGTCAAACCGTTCGATCTCGCGGAGCTCTCCGCGCGCATTCGAGCGGTTTCACGCCGCGCCGGAGCTCTACAAGAGCCGATGATCGAGCGTGGAGATCTCCGCTTGGATTCGACTCGTCGCCTTATCACGTATAGCGGCGTCCCAGTCCCGCTCACCGTAGCGGAGTACAACATTTTGCGAACGCTAATGATGAGCCCGCTCCAAGTCTTTAGCCGCGGCATGCTGCGCGATAAACTCACGACGTTCGACGACGAGTCCGGGCACGACTCGATCAAGACGCACATCACCAATATTCGCCGCAAATTCCGTGTGATTGGCGAAAAGTATGACCCCATCGAAAACGTCTATGGCGTCGGCTATCGGCTTGCAGACCTCGGTTCGTGAGCTAGATTCCGGTCCGCTAGCGCTCGAGCGTCGTCTTCTGCTGTCGTATCTCGCCACGTTCGCGGCAATCTTTCTGTTAGTCGCTTTGGTAGTACGCTTTGCCTTCATCGCGTTTTTCGATCAACAAACAGCTGCGCGGCTCGAGGACCTTGCTCGGGCCGGCATTCGCAGCGTGCTTTTCGTTGGCGACACCGTGGAGATCGACCGCACGGAGATTTCCAATGCTGCGCTCTTGACGCGAGATCAAGGGCTGCAATGGTTCGACCGGAAGGGCCGGCTCTTAGGCGCAGAGGGACTTACGCCGACGGCCGAGACGCATCAACAGTTCAACAGCGTTATGATGACGATCTTGAATCCGAGGACGCATCGATTGGTGGGGAGCGTTCGGGCGAGCGGATGGAACAAACAGCAACGCGCCGACATGCGATATCTCGATATCGGACTTTCGATTGGGACGCTGCTTGCCATTATTGTCGGAAGCGCGGCAGGACTCGCTTTGGCTCACCGCGCGGTGAAACCGGTCGCGCAAAGCTTCCAAAGACTGCGAGATTTCACCGCCGATGCATCGCACGAACTGCGTGGCCCTTTGACTGCGATCGCCGGAACAGCCGACGCGGCATTACGCGACTCGCAGCGCGATCCGGCCCGTGACCGCTCCCGCTTCGAAGCGATCGCGGATGGGGCCGGTCAAATCTCGCGCCTGACGAGCGACCTTTTGTTGCTGGCGGGCGCAGACCGCTCGCTAGAGCGCGAGCTGTTTGTCGTTGATCTGGCGGCAACGATACAAGAGCTGGCCGATCGTTATCGCCTCGTTTTCTCCGAGGCCGGTATCGCATTCGACGTTGCGAGCCAACAGACGGCCATCGTGTACGGCAATCCAAGTCAAATCGAGCGAATTCTCTCAAACTTGCTCGACAACGCGCTGCGCTACACGCCGTCGGGCGGACGCGTCGATGTCGAGCTCAAACGAAGCGGATCTGAGATTACCGTTCTGATCCGCGATTCGGGAATCGGTATCGCGCCGGAGCATCTCGAACGAATCTTCGACCGCTTTTGGCGCGCCGATCCAGCTCGCTCGGGCGGGGGGTCCGGCCTCGGGCTGGCAATTGCCCGGGCGCTGGCACGCCGTCACGGCGGCGACGTTGCCGTCAAGAGTGGGCTTGGCCTCGGAAGTGAGTTCGCCGCCTGGTTTCCGATTCGCCCCGCGCGGATTGACTAGGGCTACTCTTGACCAGTTATTGACTATTGGACGCTACGATCTGGATCATGCTGCAGCGTGACATAGAGCCGCGAAAATATTTTGATTGCCGCGAGTTCGATCGGCACGGCAGTTGTTCGTTCCGAATCTCCGGCGAGGAGTCCGAGGTGCTCGAAGAAGTCATCGCGCACAGCGTTTCTGTCCACGGCTATCGCGGCGGCGACGAGTTACGCATCTGCATGCGCGTCGCGCTCAGGGACGAGGCGTAGGTTCGTGAGCCGCTTGGAACTGTCGTGTTCGATCGGCGGTTTTCAGGCGTATGGCAAATCAACCTCAACGTATCGCGCTCGTCACCGGAGCGTCTTCCGGGATTGGGACAGCAACCGCGCTGTCGCTCGTTCGGGGCGGGTTGGCCGTTGCGATCGCCGCTCGGCGTCGCGAGCGGCTCGATGCGCTGGCGGCCCAAGTCAGCGCCGCCGGTGGGACCGCATTCGTGCTCGAGGCGGATCTTTCGAAAGAATCTGAGGCGCAGCGTGTCGTTCGCGAGACCGAGGCGCATTTCGGGCGACTCGACGTTCTGGTCAACAACGCGGGCGTGATGTATCTCGAGCCGATCGATACCGCCAGCCTCGAGCGCTGGCGTTACATGTTCGAGCTCAATATCCTCGGCATGATTGCGTCGACCCAGGCAGCACTGCACGGTATGCGCGGGCGGCGGGACGGGCACATCGTCAACGTCTCTTCCGTGGCCGGACGAGCGGCGCACCCGAATTCCGGCGGATATGCGGCTACGAAGTTTGGAGTCGTGGCCTTCTCGGAATCGCTCCGCAGGGAGGTCTACAAAGACAACATCCGCGTCACCGTCATCGAACCAGGCGTCGTGGAGACCGAATTAGGCGAGCATGTGGCCGACGAGCCAACGCGCACATCGCTGAGAACGTGGGCGAGCTCGATGCGCCGGCTCCAATCCGACGACATCGCGCGCATCATCGCCTTCTGTGTCGCGCAACCTGCCCACGTCAACATCAACGAAGTGCTAGTGCGTCCAACCGATCAAGAGCGCTAAGGGGCGTTTCAAGAGGCTCCAGCGGCGGAGAGTCGCGCATGCAAGACCGCGTTCTCTTCCCTTACGCGATCCGTCTCGATCGCTGCCAGTGCGATCGCAACTGCTGAAGCGATGCGCTGCATCGCGTCGTTGATGTCCGGCGGCATCGATTCGCCGCTTTCTCGCTGGCCCACCGAAATGGCGCCGATTAAGCGACCCGCCAGAAACATCGGATAGAGCAACTCGCCCGGGAAGCTTGTTGACATGTTGTGAATGTGGAGCGTTTCGTGATGTGCTCGCAGTTCTACCGATGCCGGGTCATTCTCATCGATCATCGGTGGTGCTACGGGATAGGTCGATTTGACGCACTCCAGGTCGGAGCCGGCCGTTAGATACACCGCTGCACCCTGCACGCGCCCGAATCGCTCCAGCGCTTCCACCGTATCGCGAATCAGGGCCGGCTGCGCCGTGTAGAACTGCAAGGTCGTCGCGAAGCGACGTAACGCGGACTCTTGGTCGTGCCGAGCGCGGAAAAGCACTCGATCGACAATCCGGTCGACTTGATTATGTGTCAGTCGGGCTACGACGATCACGAAGAGCGCTATGATAAATTGGACGACAATCCCCTCGACGCGCGTCAACTCGTCGACATATCGCTCCGCCATGTACTCCATCGCAGCGAGCAACACGAGAACGAGCGCCGACGTAATCGCGTACACGATCGTCCGGTTCAAGACGAAAGTAATGTCGAAGACACGATGCCGCAGAATCGCGTATGCGACGGCAAGCGGCACAATGACGATCGAAAGTTCTGCGTAGAGGTAGAAAGGAAGGTAATCGTGTGTAAATCGATAGACGATCATGTTGGCGGCATAGCCTACGCCGCCGATCATTACCGCCGCAAAAACCACACCAATGCGCGCACGATTCTCGGGTTTTGCATAACGCCAGCCCAGAAGGCTCGCCACGATAACGACGACGCCGGATAACGCCGTTGCAACAATGAACGATGAGCCGGATGAGAAGGAAACGGAACCGAGTACCGGAGTCACGACGGGAAGCAGCCCGATGAGGAATCCGGCGATGACGATGCCGTCCATCGTACGCACGGCCGTCGCTGTTGGTGGAGCGGCTTTGTCGCTCGGAAAGCGGACGGCAAAGGCCGCTAACACCAGGACCGGAAACCATTCGCACAACGTCGCGAGCGGCCAGGCAATCGCGAGATAGAGCGGATCCGGCAATCGCGAAAACAACACCGCAAATAACGGCCAGCTCAACGCACCGCCTCCTAAGAACAGAATCAGCGCGCCAATCATCACCCCCGGCACGCGGTACCCGAGATACCCGGCGAGCAGAAGCGAGAACGTCATGGTCGTGAGATCGAAAACCTGCTGCCAGGCCGGAATCGCGTGACGCCGCTGCGTGGCCGGTACGGCGATAACGCTCGTCCCGCGCCCGGTCATCACTGGAAGCGGCAGCAACGTGCCGTAAGTAGCGCCGTTAAGAAAGCGCACGCGATTTGCGAGTGACATGGCGTTCAAGTCGATGACGGATCCGGGCTTCAGCCCAAGGTGAGCGAGGGACGGTTCCGCGGATGCGACACGCACAGTATCTCCGTCGACCTCGAAACGGATAGCCGGGTAATAGATCCTTCCAAAGAACAGGCTGGCGTAGATCATCCACAGCCACAAAAGAGCAAACGCAGGCAACAGATACTTCATGCCGCACCTCGCCGTCGTGAGACCACGGACCCTTAACGAAAAGGCCCCCGCGTTCCCGCGGGGGCCTATTTGTGTCATCCTGAGCTCGTCGAAGGACCGACGAGAGCGATCACATCATGTCGTAGCCGCCCATGCCGCCGCCGGGCATGGCAGGTTCTTTCTTGGGTTCGGGTTTGTCGGCGATCAGCGTTTCGGTCGTGAGGATGAGCGCGCCGATCGACGCGGCGTTTTGCAGCGCCGAGCGCGTTACTTTGAACGGCTCAACGATACCGGCCTTGAACATGTCGACGATCTCGCCGGTCATAGCGTCAAAGCCGAAGGGGTCCTTCTTGCCCTTGACGTTGTTGACTTCCACTGAGCCTTCGTAGCCCGCGTTGTTCGCGATCTGGCGGGTCGGCTCTTCGAGCGCCTTCTTGATGATCTCGATGCCGATGCGCTCGTCGGCCCACGTTGCGGCGTGACCGTTGCTCTTCGGCGCCTTTTCGACGTATTTGTCGATGGCCTTGATCGCATGCACCAGCGACGAACCGCCTCCGGGGATCATGCCTTCCTGAACGGCGGCACGCGTTGCGGAGAGCGCATCCTCGATGCGATGCTTCTTCTCTTTGAGTTCGGTCTCGGTCGCGGCACCGACCTGGATTACCGCAACACCGCCCGAGAGCTTCGCAAGACGTTCTTGCAGCTTCTCGCGGTCGAAGTCCGAGTCGGTGTCTTCGATCTGCTTCTTGATCATCTCGATACGGCCTTTGATGTCCGCCGGCTTGCCCGCACCGTCGACGATGGTGGTCTCTTCCTTCGTCACGGTCACGCGCTTGGCTTGACCGAGCTGATCGGGATTGACCTTGTCGAGCTTGAGGCCGAGCTCTTCCGAGATCACCGTCGCGCCCGTGAGCGTGGCGATGTCTTTGAGCATCTCTTTGCGGCGATCGCCGAAGCCCGGCGCCTTCACCGCAACCGACGTGAACGTGCCGCGCAGCTTGTTCACCACCAGCGTCGCGAGGGCTTCGCCTTCGACGTCTTCAGCGACGATGAGCAGCGGCTTCTGCACCTGCACGACCTTCTCGAGCAGCGGCAGAATGTCGGCGATGGCCGAGATCTTACGCTCGGTCACGAGAATGTACGGATTGTCGAGAACGGCTTCCATGCGCTCGCTGTCGGTCACCATGTACGGCGAGATGTAGCCCTTATCGAACTGCATGCCGTCTTTGGTCTCGACTTCGGTCTTGAGCGTCTTCGACTCTTCGACCGTGATGACGCCGTCTTTGCCGACCTTCTCCATCGCGTCGGCGATCAGATCGCCAATCTCGATGTCGTTAGCGGAAATCGACGCAACCTGCGCGATCTTTTCCTTGGTGTCGACTTCTTTCTTGAACGAGCCCATCTCATCGACGGCCACTTCGACGGCCTTCTCGATGCCGCGCTTGATCAAGAGCGGATTGCTTCCAGCGGTGACGTTGCGCAGACCTTCGCGTATGATCGCTTGCGCGAGCACGGTCGCGGTAGTCGTGCCGTCGCCGGCGACGTCGTTGGTCTTCGAGGCGACTTCTTTCACGAGCTGTGCGCCCATGTTCTCGAAGGTGTCGGGGAGTTCGATTTCTTTTGCGATCGTAACGCCGTCGTTGGTGATCGTCGGCGAGCCGAACTTCTTGTCGAGCACAACGTTGCGGCCCTTGGGTCCAAGGGTCACCCTCACTGCGTCGGCAAGAATGTTGGCGCCGCGCTCGAGTGCGCGACGGGCGTTTTCGTCAAAAACGAGTTGCTTTGCAGCCATAATGTATTTTCAATTGCTCCTTAAACGCCGGCCGGTACTTTATCAACGACGGCGAGAACGTCTTTTTCGGAAACGATGAGGTACTCTTTACCGTCGATCTTGATCTCGGATCCCGAGTACTTGGAATAGATCACCCGGTCGCCGACCTTGACGGTCATCGCGAGGGTCTTGCCATCGTCGGTCACGCGGCCGGTGCCGACCGCACGGACCACGCCTTCTTGCGGCTTTTCCTTAGCGGTGTCGGGCAGGAAGATGCCACCTGAGCTCTTATCGCTCTGCTCGACGTGCTCGATGACCACGCGATCAGCCAAAGGCTTGAGATTCACGGAAACCTCCAGAAAAATTGTGATTTTTGAGATTGGCACTCGCAGCAATGGAGTGCCAACCACGCAATTCTAGCAAAGGCAGCCTGAGAGTGCAACCGGTTCAGGCGGTTAGGACGCGAGGTGCGCGAAAGCGCCGGAACCGGCGTAAAACGCGACAGCCAGCGAGCAAGCAGCCGCCAGCAAGAACAGCCGGGTTGAGAGATTTTGAAGGCCGGCCGCGAGGAGGGCCATGCCAACGGCAAGGGCTGCGACGGCGGCCGTGAGTACGTCCGGAGCGGCGGTGCGATGAAGCTGCGACCAGAGGCCATAAGCAGCTCCGATCCCTGCGAGGATACCCAGCAGTGAGGTCGAGATGGCGATGACCAACTCGGCGGGCAATTGGGCCGAACGCTCTTTCATCATGCGGTGATGGTACGTCTTACTCCTGACAAGGAGCTTGAGATTGTCTGAAAGCATCGTGGGAGCGATGACAACGACACGCTCAGTGAACTGGGGGCGCGTGGTCGCGCAGGCGTTTGCGGCAGGCTTCATTGCCGGCCTCACGCTGATGATCTATCTCTACGCGACGGTGGTTGCGCCGAGTCACAGCAGCGTGCTCGCGTGGTGGCAGAGCATTGCCGCAGCAGCGTTCGGACCCGAAGCTTATAGCGATCAGGCGTACGCATGGCTGGGGCTGCTGGTTCATTTTGTAGCGAGCATCGGGTGGGCCGGCGGCTATGCGTATTTCGCGCAAGTGCAAAAGTTCATCAACGTGCGTTGGTTGATCTCGGGAATCGGGTTCGGTTTGATCGTGTACACGATCCGGCAAGCGCTACTGCTCGCTGCGGCCGCGTTCGTGTTTCCGCTGACGCCGCTGACCTTCTTGAACGACCTGCTTGCGCACATGCTGTTCTTCGGCGTACCGCTGGCGTTTGTGGTGGCGCGCATGGATCGCACGGCGTGATCGGCACGCTGCGTATCTCGCTTTCTGCTCTGGAACACAACGCGCAGGCGTTGCGTGCGCTTGTCGGACCGCAGCATGCGGCGTTCGTCGTGAAGAGCAATGCGTACGGTCATGGCTTGGTTGAGACGGCGCTTGCGATCGAACGCTTTGCCGCGAAGCTTTGCGTGTACTCGATCGAAGAAGCGCTCGAGCTTCGTGACGGTGGACTTACTGCGCCAATATTGATCCTCGGCCCGATCCCACCTGCACGGCTGGATGAAGCGATCGACGCGAATGCCGAGATCGCGCTTTGGGACGTGAAGGCGTTTATGCGCGACGTCGCGGCCGCGGCGAAGCGTGTGCAGACGCGCGCGAAGGTTCACGTGAAGATCAACACCGGGTTGAATCGGCTTGGGCTTGCGCCCGAAGATCTTCCCGACGCAGTCGAGACGTACGGCAAGGTGCGCGATCTCGAGATTGCCGGCGTGTTTTCGCATCTGGCGGCCGCGGAAGAGTTGGATTCGCCGTACACGATGTTTCAGCTTGGGCGTTTCAACGATGCGTATGCGCACGCAGAGCCGATTCTTGCGGCAAGCGGAGCGACGCCGATTCGGCATATCGCGGCGTCGGCGGCGGCGATGCTGTGGCCGCAGACGCGTCTGGATCTTTCGCGCTTCGGCATTGCGCTGTATGGATTGTGGCCGTCCGCACAGACGCGCGAGGCAATGGACGGCGGACAGTTACCGCTCCAGCCAGTGCTTTCGTATGAGTCGCAGCTGGTTGCCGTTCGCGAGATCGACACGGGCGAGCCGGTCGGCTACGGCACGACGTTTCATGCGCCGCGACGCATGCGCGTCGGAGTCGTTCCGCTGGGGTACGCGGACGGCGTTCCGCGCGCACTTTCGAACAAAGGCGCGGTCGCAATTGACGGCGAGCGCGCCGCGATCATCGGCCGCGTCGCGATGAACATGTTCTTCGTCGATCTCACACACGCCCCGAACGCGCACGTCGGGACGAAGGTTACGCTGATTGGACGCGACGGCACAGCAGAATTCACTGCCGACGACTGGGCTGCATGGTCCGATACGATTAACTATGAGATCGTGACGCGGCTCCCGTCTACGCTCACGCGCGCGTACGAGTAGCGCCTTATGACTGCCGTGCAAAACCGGAACTAGCGCAGCACAAAAATGACGCCAGCAATTGTTGCCGCTAGTGCAGTTAGGGCGGCGATGGCTCCAACGATCCGGAACTGCCAGAAGTAATAGCTCTTCGTACTCGCCGCATTCCTTGTGATCAGTCTGAGGGCCCGCTGCAAGAACCGTGGGTAGCGCTGAAATAATTGCAGCGAATGATTCGCGAATCGGTCAGCCTGCCATGACATGAACAGGAAGTACCCCGCAACCGCCAAAGTTGTAATGACAAAGAAGCCCACATCGCTCTTGGTCAACATCCCGCGCTACCCATACCCGGCACGCGCCGAACTGGAAACGTCCAAGAGCCCATAAGTGACGCCCCCGGCGGCCACCCAGCACCCAAACCGCTGTTCGTACCTGAAGTGTTACCACCGAACGACGCTGCCGGACCGGCTTGGGCGCTCAAGGTGAAAGACCAGCGCGTGATAACGCTCGATATTTGCTGCAACGTTGGATTCGAAAGAATTGGATTTTGCCCCACGACGATATGTAGTTTGCGGTAGGTGACGCGCCGGCGCACTCCGCGTACCAGGCCGTTTGCCATCCTTCGACAAGCCCATCCTTCGACAAGCTCATCCTTCGACAAGCTCAGGGTGACACAAGTGTGGTGCCGCAACGCGCGAGGTGGCGGAGCTATTTTACGGCGGCGATGGCGTCGGGGAGGTTGATGGTGCCTTTGTAGATAGCGCTGGCGACGATGCAGGAGTCGACCGCGGGCGGAGCGAGCGCTTTGAGTGCGCGCAGGTCGTCGATCGTGCGGGCGCCGCCGTTGGCGGTTACGCGGACGTCGGCCGCGCTCGCGACGGCCTTTAGTGCGTCGATGTCGTAACCTTCGCCCATGCCGTCGCGGCGAATCTCGGTGAAGATGACGCGTTTGATGCCCCACAAGGCGACACGCTTCACCAGCGAGTCGCGATCGACGGGTGTGCGCTCCTGCCAGCCGTGCGTTGCAACTTCGGTGCCGCGCGCGTCGATCGAGGCAATCACGCGCTCGCCGTAGCGGCCGATGATTGCGCGCGACGATCGCTCGTCGGCGACCAGCATCGTTCCAAGCAAGATCTCCGATGCGCCCGCATCGATGCGCTGCTGCGCTTTGTCGAGCGTGCGAACTCCGCCGCCGACCTGCACCGGCACGTCGACCGCTTCGCAAATCGCACCAACGACGCTCATGTTGTCGCCGCTTCCGAGCGCCGCGTCGATGTCGATCACATGCAGTCGCCGAGCGCCGGCAGCAACGAACGCTTTCGCTTGCGCAACCGGATCGTCGGCGTAGACCGTTGCCGTCGAAACGTCACCTGCCTCCATGCGGATGCACTTCCCGCCTTGCAGGTCGAGCGCCGGGATGACGATCATTACCGCAAACCGATGGGTACGTATGGTCCGGGCGCCGGCCCGGTGTAGGTCGCTTGCGGACGAATCAATCGATTGTCGTGCAGTTGCTCTAAAATGTGCGCCGTCCAGCCGGCGACGCGCCCACACGCGAACAGACACGTAAATTCATCGCCCGGAATGCCCAGATCCGCAAGCACCGGTGCCGTGTAGAAATCGACGTTGGCGTAGATCTTGCGGTCGGGATGTTCCTCGGCAAGAATTCCCTGGCTGAGCGTTTCCAGCTCGCGCGCGATGGGGTACCACTTGCTGTTGCCCACGTGTTCCGAAAGCTTCTTCGCAATCGCTTCGAGATGTTTCGCGCGCGGGTCACGCACGCGATACTCGCGGTGGCCCATTCCCATGATGCGATTGCCCTTGGCGATCTCGTCGTGCACGAACTTCTCAGCCTTTTCGGGCGACCCGATCGCAACGAGGTTCGTGTAGGTAGCGCTGGCTGCACCGCCGTGCAGATCGCCGGTCAGCGTTGCGAGGGCCGACGTGACGCTCGCGTAGATATCGGCACGCGTCGACGCGGTCACGCGCGCCGAGAACGTTGAGGCGTTGAACGAATGATCTGCGAGCAACACCAGATAGGTGTCGATCGCGTCTTCCTCGATGTCGGTCGGCACCTTACCGGTGCGCATGAACAGGAAGTTCGCGGCGTGCGAAAGATCGGTACGCGGCTCGATCGGCTCAAGTCCGCGGCGAATGCGGTCCCACGCTGCGAGAATCGTCGTCATCTTGGCGATCAGCTCGATCGCGCTGTGTACGTCGGAAAGGTGCTCGCCGTGATTGTTCACCGGCACGAAGAGGGCGAGCCCGCTCACGATCGTGCGCGTCACGTCCATCGGCCACGCAGTCTTCGGAACCGACTGCATTGCGGTAACCAGTGGACCGGGCAGCGCCCGGCGCGACGCCAATTCGCGCGAGAACGCGTCCAATTCAGCTGCATTCGGCAGGTGCCCAAACAATAGAAGGTGGGCGACCTCTTCGAAGCTCGCGTTCGGAGCGAGATCGTCGATATCGTACCCGCGATAGGTTAAGCGGCCGATCTGGCCTTCAACATTACTGAGATCCGTGGATCCGACGACGACGCCCTCGAGCCCGCGATCGACAACCATACCACTAGACAACGTACCCCTCCCGAATGCCCTCAGTGATGCGAGGGCTTAGGGGATTTTGAGGAGGCGGGCGACCCGGCCTTCTGGAGGTCGAGAAGGGACGCCTTTTCGAGCGTGTTAGGCGACGTCCCTGACGTCACGGCGCGCAAGCGCGTATCCTACCAGACGATCGACCAACGCCTCGTACGATATTCCAACTGCGGCACAGGCGTCCGGCACCAGGCTCGTCGCGGTTAGGCCCGGCAGCGTGTTCACTTCCAAAATCTGCGGGCGATTCTCTTTGGTGACGATGAAATCGGTGCGGGAGTAGTCGCGCAAGCCCAACAACCGGTGCACGGAAAGCGCGATCATCTGCAAGCGCGCGGTCAGGTCTTCATCGATTTTCGCAGGTACGATGTGTGTGCTGCCGCCCGCCGTATATTTGGCTTCGTAGGTGTAGAATTCGTCGCTGTTCGGCACGATCTCGATCAGCGGCAGCGCCTCCTCGCCTAAAATAGCGCACGTGAATTCTCGTCCGTCCAGAAATTCCTCCGCCATGATCTGGCCGTACGTTTTTGCAGCGGCAATCATGGCGCTGGTCCATTGCTCGTGCGTGCGCACGATCGTAACGCCGATCGCGCTACCTTCAAAGCGCGGCTTGATCACCAGCGGCAGATCGAGCGAGCCGGGCAAGAGCGGCAGCGTCCCGCCCGAAAGATCGAAAAGATCCCAAGCTGCCGTCGGCAAGCCTTCGGCCGCGAGAAGTTTTTTCGTCAGATGCTTGTCCATTGCGATCGCGGACGCTTCGACGCCGCTGCCGGTATACGAAATGCCGAGATAATCGAGCACGCCTTGCACCTGACCGTCCTCTCCGCCGGGGCCGTGCAGCGCGTTAAAGACGACATCGGGCGCAATCTCGCGTATGGCGTCGACGAACCGTTGATCGTAATCGAGGGATTGCGCCTCGTAGCCGAGCGTTTGTAGCGCGCGCATCACGCCTGAACCGGTTTGGATCGAGATCTCGCGCTCCGCGCTGGATCCGCCCATGACGACCGCGACTCTAGCTTTCTTCTGCATGATCCCGCTTATGCTTCATCGACGAAGACACCAACCAGGTGTACTTCCAATTGCAACTCCACGCCGAATCGCTCGTACACCGTTCGATGAATGCGCGCGAGGAGCGTGGAGACATCCTTGGCGCTGGCCCCACCGACGTTGTTGATGAAGTTGGCGTGGAGCGTGGAGACTTCCGCGCCGCCGGCCCGCCACCCCTTAGCCCCGGCAGCTTCGATCAAGCGCGCTGCTTTGTCACCGGGCGGATTGCGGAAGCACGACCCGGCATTGGGTTGCGCAATCGGCTGCGTGGTCTTGCGTCGCACCAGGCGCGCTTGCATCTCTCCGCGCACGCTGCGCGGATCGCCGCGCTCGAACTCTAAGCTTACGCGTGCGACGATCGCGTCGCGCGCCAGCGTCGTATGACGATAAAAATATTGAACCGTGATCGCGTGCGGATTAGGTTTAGCCGGACTCTGCACCCAAATCTCGCGCACGAAGTCACCGATCTCGCGATCGGTTCCGGCGTTCATTCGCAGCGAACCGCCAACGGTGCCGGGAATTCCGGCCAGCGATCCGATGCCGACGGCACCAAGCGAAGCGGCTCGCGCCGTGACGGCGGCCATCTGGGCCGACGCACCGGCATCGATCAGCACGCGATCGCCGTCGACGCTTGCCTCGATCGCAGCGAACGCGCCGCCAAGGCGCAGCACGATCCCGCGCAATCCCCCGTCGCCGACGAGCACGTTGCTGCCGCTGCCCAACACGAACCATGGCAACTTGCGCTTGAAGCACAGCGCCATCGCAGCCGCAACCTCCTCTTCACGTTCGGCGGTAGCAAACGCATCGGCCGGGCCGCCCACTCGCCACGACGTATACGCCGCAAGCGGCTCGTCGAAGCGCACGCGATCGCCAAACGTCTCGAGCAGCTCCGCGCGATCGTCAGTCGTAAGCAGCGATGCCGTTGCGAGCTCGTTCGTGAGGCTCATGCAGGAATGTCGGCTCCGTTTGTCCGTTGGGCCAGACGCGCCGCAACGTCGGTAATGTTGCCGGCGCCGAGCATCAAGACCAGCGCGCCGCGCGGTACTTCCGCACAGAGGCGCTCTTCCAATTCATCGACTCGTGCAACGTAGGTAACCGGCGTTCCCAATGCGGCAAGCGGTTCGCCGATGGAGCGCTCCGAAACGCCGGGAATCGGCGGCTCGGATGCAGCGTAGATCGGCGTAAGATACACGCGATCGGCACCTTTGAGCGCATCGGCGAATTCGCGCGCAAGGTAGGCCGTTCGCGAATACCGGTGCGGTTGAAACGCAACGATAACCGGACCGCGATGATATTGCCGCGCCGCCGCGATCGTTGCGCGCACCGCGGTCGGATGGTGCGCGTAATCGTCGACCAGCACCATCCGCTCGCCACGCACCAAAATGTCGAAGCGCCGGCGCACGCCGCGAAAACCGGCGAGCCCTTCGGCGATGCGAACGAACGGCAGCTCGAGCTCGCGTGCCGTCGCGATCGCGGCGAGTGCGTTCTGCACGTTGATCGCACCGGGAACGTTCAGTTCGATCGTGCCTAGGCACACGTCGCCCGCGATCACGTCGAACGACATTCCCACACCCTGCGAGCGTACGTTGGTTGCGCGCACGCCGGCGCGTGGACCGGTGCCGAACGTCACGGTGCGAGCTGCGCGTTCGCGCTCGACGAGCGAAGCAGCGAGTGGATCGTCGACTCCGACGATCGCGCAACCGTCCGCGGGCAACTTGCGCAGGAACGCCTCGAATGCGCTCACCAACTGCGGCAACTCATCGTCACTTCGCAAGTGATCGTTTTCGATGTTCGTAAGGATCGCGATCTTTGGATCGAGCAGCGCGAACGAGCCGTCGGATTCATCCGCTTCGGTAACAAACCACGGCGAACGCCCGTCACGAGCGTTCGTGTCTTCGGCGCCATCGATTCCACCCAGCACCAAGCTCGCGTCGACGCCGGCCGCGCGCAGCACCGCCGCCACCATGGCGGTCGTCGTAGTCTTTCCGTGCGTGCCGCAAATCGCGATGCCGCTTCGGTTGCGCAGCAGCTCAGCAAGCATTTCGCCGCGATGGAGCAGCGCAATCCCGCGCCGCTGGGCCGCGACGTACTCAGGGTTGCGCCGATCGATCGCTGAGCTCACGATGACCGTGTGCGCTTGGTCGATGTTGGCCGCGCGATGCCCGATGCGCACGTCGGCGCCTTCTTCTCGCAAGCGAGCGATGAGCGCCGTTTCCTTAACGTCGGAGCCGGAAACGCGCTGGCCGCGGGCCAGCAAAATGCGCGCGATTGCGCTCATGCCGATTCCGCCGATGCCCACAAAATGCCAGGTTTTTGCGCCCGGCTCGCTTAGCGCGCTCACGTGCGCTTCTTCCTCATTCTTAGTAATTCGACCCGGGCGAGGATTGTTGTAACCGGATCGGCGTCCGGTCCGCCTTTAGCTCGCGCTTGCAGCTCGGCGAGGCGGCTCGGTTGGGTTGCACCGGCCAGAACGCCGGGCAGTTTGCCGGCATTGAGCTGGCGATCGTCGATCAGGATAGCCGCACCCGTTTTCGCAAGCTCGGCGGCATTCGCGTACTGATGATCGTCTGCGGCGTACGGATACGGCACGAGGATTGCCGGCCGCCGGGTCGCCGCCAATTCGCCCAGCGTCGACGCCCCCGCCCGCGCAAGCACCAAGTCCGCAGCCGCATACGCATCAGATAGGTCGTCCAAATACGGCCGCACGATCCAGCGGTCGCCTTCACACGTATTGCGCTGAGCGGTTCGAAGAGCGAACTCCTTTTCGCCGGTTACATGGAACAGTTGCCAACCCTCGGGGAGGCCATCGCTCAGAAGCAGCGAGCTCAGTGCGTCGTTGATGGAGCGGGCACCCTGGCTGCCGCCCATCGCGAATAGCGTGCGGCGCTTGGGCGAAAGTCCGAGACGCTCGATGGCTTTTTCTCTCGAGGGCAAGTCACGCAACGACGCTCGAACCGGGACGCCGGTGTGCACGTATTTGCCGGCGAAGCGCGAGTCGGCCGGGCCGAACGCTCCCCACACTTCATCGACCAGCGGCGCCAGCATGCGATTCGTAAGTCCCGGTTGCGCGTTTGGTTCGAGCAGCGCGATCGGCGCGTAAAAGCGTCCGAGAGCGCGAAGAATTCTGGCTGCAAGCACCACCGGAAAGCAAACGTAACCACCGGTCGCAATCAGGATGTCGGGCTTACGGCGCGCGAGAACGTGCATCGCTTGCAACACGCCCACCGCATTCGCGAAGACCGTGGCGATCAGGCCGAGGTTGAATCCGCGCGTGAGCGGACGGCTTCTTACCGTATCGAGCGGATAACCGGCCTTCGGTACGATGCGTGATTCGAGCCGGTCGGCCGTACCGATGAAGGCGACGGTTGCGTGTTTTCCGAGCGCCTGCGCGATCGCAATTGCGGGATAGAGATGCCCGCCGGTCCCGCCGCCGGCGAAAACGACGGTGAAGCGATCGCTCACGATCGCGCGATGCGCACCGAGCGGCCGACGTTCGCGATCAGCGCAACCGCAATCAGACTGACCAGCAGCGAGCTGCCGCCGAACGAGATGAACGGCAGCGGCACACCCGTCACCGGCCACGACGACGTCACCACGCCGATGTTGACGAACGCCTGGATCACGACGATCGACGCGCAGCCGATCGCTAGAAAGAAGCCGAATCGATCCGGCGCGGCGAGTGCGATTTTCACGGCACGGTAGCCAAGCAACACAAAGAGCGCAATAACGGCGAGCGCTCCGATCAGTCCGAGCTCCTCGCCCAGCACCGCGAAGATGAAATCGGTGTACTGTTCGGGCAAGTAGAAAAACTTCGCACGCGAATCGCCCAGACCGACGCCGAGGATGCCCCCGCTTCCAAGCGCAAGCAGCGATTGTACGATGTGAAATCCCGTGTTTTGCGGATCCTTCCACGGGTTGATGAACGCAAAGATGCGTGCGCGCTTGTACGGGCTGCCGAGAACTTCCGCTGCGATTGCGGGAAGCGTCGCGAGGAAGATCGCGAACAGATGCGAGATGCGCGCACCCGCCGCAAAAAACATCGCGAATGCGATCATCACCAGCAAGCTCGCAGTACCCATGTCGGGTTCCTTGAGTACGAAAACGGCCATGATGCAGACCGGGATGCACAATGGAAAGAGCCCTCGAGGGAGTGAAACGATGCGCTCGCCACGCGACGCGAGCACGGCAGCGAGATACACGACGAGCCCGAGTTTGGCAAATTCCGACGGTTGAAAGCTCAGCCACGACGTGCCGACCCAGCGGCGCGCACCATTGACCGACACGCCGACGTGCGGCACCATTACGAGCACAAGGGCGACGATGGATGCAAGCAGCAAATATGGCGCCCACCGCTTGAGAATGTGATAGTCGATCCGGTAAGCGACATAGGCGACGACCATCCCAACGAGCAGCCACGCGATTTGACGTTTTGCGTAGTACGCGACGTCGTGATGTTCCAAGTACGCGGTCGCGCTCGACGCGGAGAAGATCATGACCAGGCCAATGCCGACCAGCGACGCAATGGCGAAAAAGAGCAGCGTGTCGGGCGGAGCGGCGGCGTACGAGCGAACGCTCGGGGTTGGGCGCAGCTTTTCGGCGTGCGCTCTAAGCACCGGCAGGCACCAGCGCGAGCACTGCGGCAGCAAATTGTTTGCCGCGATCTTCAGCTGACCGGAACATGTCGAACGAGGCGCATCCGGGCGAAAGCAACACGACGTCGCCCGAACTGGCCAATCCGCGCGCGATCCGCACGGCGTCAACCATCGATGAGGCATGTTCGGTCGGCACGCCCTGTGTGTTAGCCGTGATATCATCCGCCGCCTCGCCCATCACGACCAGTGCTTTCGCGCGCTGACGAATGGCAACGCCCATCTCGACGAAATCCGTGCCTTTTGCGCGGCCACCCGCGATGAGAACGATGGGCCGATCGTACGCGCGCAGTGCTGCGACGACCGAGCCCGGATTGGTTGACTTTGAGTCGTCGACGTACAGCACGCCGTCGATTTCTTCTATTGTTTCCAAGCGGTGCGGCATGCCGTGGAACGTCGTGACCGCTTCGCGCAACGCCGACAGCTCGCAGCCGATCGCGAACGCCGCGAGCAGCGCCGCCATCACGTTTTGCACGTTATGCCCACCGGCAAGCGGGATTTCGTCTCGGCGCATCACCACGACGGGACGCGGATCGCCGCTGATCGGAGCGTAGACGATGTTCTCGCCCTGCACGTAGATCGTTGCGTTTTCGCGCCGGTCGCCCAGCGTAAACCACAGTTGCCGCGAGCGAATGTTGCGCTCGCTCTTGGTGACGTCGAGCTCCATTACGCGTTCGTCGTCGAGATTGCCGATGAAGAAATCGCCGAACGCTTGATTCGCGAAGATCCGAAACTTCGCTTCGGCGTATTCGTCCATCGAATGATAACGGTCGAGGTGATCGGGTGCGACGTTGAGCAGAACCGCAACGCGTGGCTTGAACGCTCGAATCGTTTCGAGCTGAAACGACGAGACCTCGGCCACGACCCAATCGGTCGGCTTAGCGTCGAGCACTTCGTCGATCAGCGGATTGCCGATGTTGCCCCCGACGTGAACGCTCAAGCCGCACGAGCGCAGCAGATGCCCGATCAACGCGGTCGTGGTTGACTTGCCCTTGGTTCCGGTAACGGCCACGATCGGCGCTTTGCACAGGCGGAACGCGACCTCGATCTCTCCCAGTACCGGTACGTTTGCGGCTTGCACCGCAAGCACGACCGGCGAATTGAGCGGTATTCCCGGAGAAAGCACCGCCGACGTGAGCGTCGGAAGCGCGCTCGCCAGTTTATCGGGAGCTAGGAAACGCGCGCCGGTCGACTCCACCGCAGAGATCGCCAGATCGAGTTCCGTCTCCGGCTTTTCGTCAGTGGCGATGACGGTTGCGCCGCGCGCTCGCAGCACGCGCACGCACGACAGTCCGCTCTTTCCCAGGCCAATCACGAGAATCGTCTCGCGAGAATCAAAGGTCATCATCGTACGAGAATCCATCCGATTGCGGAGAGCACGAGGGAAGCCGCCCAAAACCGCGCGGTGACCTTCGTCTCGGGCCAACCGCCCAGTTCGAAGTGGTGGTGCAGCGGGCTCATACGCAGGATGCGCTTTCCGCCCGTTGCCTTGAAGTACGTTACTTGCACGATTACCGAAAGCGCTTCGGCGACAAAGACCCCGCCGATCAGGATTAGCAGCAGCATCTCTCCCTCGAGTATCGCTATACCCGAGAGCAGTGCGCCCAGTGCAAGCGAGCCGGTATCGCCCATGAACATTCTTGCCGGGTGCCGGTTGTAGACGAGGAAACCCAGGCATGCCCCGATTCCGAGCAACGCAGCGTTGGCGGCAACGATAGAGAGCGTCGACACGCCGATTGCTGCAAAAACGGCAAGCGGTGGAATCATCGTACCGGTGGCCAAGCCGTCGAGGCCGTCGGTCAAATTCACTGCATGGATCGTTCCGGTAACCGCAAGAATCCCGAGCAGAAGCCACAGCCAGTGCGGAACGGCAAGCGTGAACGCCCCCGCAGCAAAGATCACGTCGCGTGGAAAGATCGCGTCGGTCGCCACGATGAGTCGCAAGAAGATGATTGCGACGAGCGCCGTTGCAAGCAACTTCGTTCGCGCACGCAGCCCACGATTGCGACCGCGCGTGACGCCGAGCATGTCGTCGAGGAACCCGATTGCACCGCAGGCAAGCACGAGAAAGAAGATTTGAAACGCAAACGGTTCACCCGGAGCGACCAACAGAATCAGCAGGGGGATGATGAAAACAATACCGCCCATCGTCGGCGTGCCGGTCTTGACTTGATGCGATTGCGGCGCGTCTTCGTAGGCATGCGCTCGCAATTGCAGCGAACGCAGCAACGGCAACAGCGCTGAGCCGGCGATTAGCGCGACGAGGAAGCCGCCGACCACGTATTCGAGGATGTGAATCAGCATCGCAGCGGATTCTCTCCCTCTGCGCGCCATTTGAGCACGACCACCGGCGTTTGCTCGTCGCCGTTTCCATGCGGATTGTCGAGCAGCGCTGCCTCGACGAGGGCGCGATCGACGCCGGAGGACGCGCCAAGGACTTTGGCTTTCTCCAAATCGTTCGCATCGACGACCACGCATGCTACACCGGTGGCCGTAGCGATGTTTTCGCACACGCCGTCGGGATCGCGCGGCGCAAAGACGATCGCGCGCTCGTAGGGTGGCATTGTGCCCGTATAGCCGTCGATCGCGGCGATCGCTTCGCCCATCACTTCGTAAAAGAGTCCGCGCTTTCCGAAGATACGTCCGGCAACATGCATGGCCGCCGCGTAGCAGACGCGCCACGAGCCCACCTGATCGATGACCAATTGCAGCGATTCCGGCTGGCTCACCGTTGCAAGCGCGCCGGCGCGGCGCGAAAGTGCGTACGCTAAGCGCGAAGGCCGAATGTGCTCGGCAACCACGAACTCGCCTTGCGCGATGGCGACGGCAGTTTCCGAAATCGCAATCACGTCGCCGGGCCGTGCGATGCCCTGCACGGCCCCCGCCACGAGCGCGGCGATATCGTCGCCCTCGCGAACCAACCGCGTGCGCACGGGTATTGCGACCAATCCGGGCGGCACTTCCGGCCGCTTAACCGCCAGCGAGCGACTCAACGCCGTAACTCCTCGACGATTTCCTCTAACTTATACTTGCGCGAACCCTTCAGCAACACGGCATCTCCTGCCCGCGCGTGCTCGCGAACCCACGATGCCGCTTGCTCGTTTGTTGCGAACGGCACGATTCGCTCAGACGGCAGGCCTGCGGTGCGCGCGCCTTGAGCAAGATCGCCGGCGAATTCTCCTCCGACCAACATCACGTCGACTTTGGTTACGGCCGCGTGCCCGCCTACCCGGCGATGCAGGTCCGCTGCTCCCTCGCCAAGCTCGGCCATACTTCCAAGCAGCGCGATGCGGCGCCGCGCACCCTCGGTCGAAAATGCATCGAGCGCAGCGATCATGCCGGCCGCGTTGGCATTGTAGGCATCGTAGATCAGCATGACGCCGGTCGGCAACGGGATCCGTTCGTATCGACCGTGAGGCAATTCGAGTTGCGGCACGGCGGCAACGATGCGCTCGGGCTCGACGCCATAATCCACCGCGGCCGCGATCGCCGCTGCCAGGTTCGCGCGGTTATGCAAACCCGGCACGCGCGCAGCGATTGCATAGGTGTGCTCGCGCTCGCCGTCGATCTCGATCCAGCTGCTCGAGTTTATGAGCGCCGTAACCCGTCCGTAGAACGGTACGTTCTCACCGGGTTCGCTCACGAAGAACCAATGCGGCGGTTCGGCGAGCGTCGGTGCGCGTCCGATCGATGCAACGTCGCGTGCATTCAAGACCGCGCGCGCACCGCCCGAGAAGAGCGCCCATTTCGTTTCTTCGAGCCGTTCGCGCGAGCCCATGATCTCCAGGTGCGCATCGCCCACATTGGTGAGGATTCCCAAGTCCGGCTTCGCCGCACGTACGAGCCGCTCGATGTCGCCGAAGTGCCGCGCCCCCATTTCGACGATCAGCACCTCGTGCCGGCTTTCGGCGGACAGCAAGAATTTGCACACGCCGATTTCATTGTTCTCGTTCGCGGGCGAGGCCACAACACGATCGCCGTACCGCGTCGCAAGCAGCTGCGTCGCGAAGGCTTTGGTCGTGGTTTTGCCGGCGCTTCCGGTGATGGCAAGCACGCGGCCGTGGAAACGCGTGCGCGCCGCACCGGCCAGCGCGAGATAGCCTTCGAGCGTATCTTCCACAACCAGGGCCGTGACGCCGGAAACCAGCGCCTCGGGATTATCGACGACGATCGCCGCCGCGCCTTTCTCAACCGCTTCGCGCGCGAACGCGTGGCCGTCGAAGCGCTCGCCGTGCAACGCCAGAAACGTTTGACCGGGCCTCAATTCGCGCGTATCGGTAACGATCTCGAGCTCTTCCGGCGCACGATCGATTTCGAAAACCTGCGCCTGCGCCGCTTTCGCGGCTTCGTCGAACGGCAACTTCACGCGCGCGCCCCTCGCATGGCGAGCGCTTCACGCGCAACTTCCACATCGTCGAAGGGCAGTGTGCGATCGCCGACGATCTGATACGTCTCGTGACCCTTTCCGGCGATGAGCACCACATCGCCCGGCGCCGCTTCCTCGATCGCGCGATGAATTGCGATGCGGCGATCGACCTCGGCAACGTGCAAACGGTCACCGATTCCGGCTTCGATTTCGTGCACGATGGCTTCGGGCGGTTCGCCGCGCGGATTGTCGCTGGTCACGTAGATGCGATCGGCGTAAGCCGCGGCGATGCGCCCCATTTGCGGGCGCTTGCCGCGGTCGCGATCTCCCCCGCAGCCGAATACGACCGCGAGCGAATGCGAGGTGGACTCGCGCAGGGCGATGAGCGCGTTCTCGAGCGAATCCGGCGTGTGTGAGTAGTCGACGACGACGTCGACGTCGCCGCCCCCAACATACTCCATCCTTCCCGGAACGCGCTCGAGCGCCGCTAGTCCACACGCACACGTTTCTAGATCGACACCGAGCGAAAGCGCAACGCCGATCGCCGCCAAAGCGTTCGCGACGTTGAACATCCCGGGCAGATTGACGCGCATCGCGATACCCTCGAGCAGGAACGCAGCGCCCGACGTGCTCGGCGCAATGCGCGAGGGAACCAGATCGGCATTACCGCGCATCGAGTAGCTGAGCGTCGGTATCCGGCGCCTTATTTCGCCGAGCCATCGCGCGCCGTGTTCGTCATCCACATTGACGACGGCGGCTTCCGCCATCTGAAAAAGGCGGCGCTTCGCCGCCGCATAGGCTTCGAGCGTTCCGTGGAAATCCAAATGATCGCGCGTGACGTTCGTCAGCGCGGCAGCCCGGAAGCGCACGTCTTCAACGCGGTCGAGTGCAAGCGCGTGCGAGCTGACCTCGATCGCCACCGCTTGCGCACCCAGATCGCGCATCTGCGCGAGCAATCCGTGAAGCTCGGGCGGCAGCGGCGTCGTGTTCTCGAGCGTCCAGCCGCGATCGCCCAACTGGGCACCGACCGTTCCAATCACGCCGCACGGACGTCCCGCAGCCTCGAGAATCGAGGCAATCATGCGCGTCGTCGTCGTCTTGCCGTTCGTTCCGGTCACTCCAATCACGTCGAGCGCGCGCGACGGCTCACCGTAGAACGCGGCGGCGATCGCCGAGAGTGCTCGGCGCGAGTCCGGAACGTGAATCGCTGTAACGCCTTCGGGAGCGTGAACAGCACGCGCAGCCTCCACGACCACAGCGGTTGCGCCGTTCTCGATTGCACGGCCCACGTAGGCGTGACCGTCGGTGCGTTCGCCGGGAACCGCGACGAAGAGCGCGCCGGGCGTAACCCGGCGCGAATCGATCTCGAGGCTCGTGCACTCGCGCTCGCGATCGCCGACTACTTGCGTACTCGCCGGCAAGTGAGCAAGTACCCTTACAAGCGATACCGTCACGGCACGATCCCCGCATGCAGCATCGCCTCGCGGGCGATTCGTGCAAACACCGGACCTGCAACCACGCTTCCGTAGTACGACCCTACCGGATCCTCAATCTTCACGTAGATCACGTAACGCGGATGCTCGGCCGGAATCATGCCGATGAACGACGCCGCGTATTCGCCGGGCGAATAGCTTCCGTTCACCACCATCTGCGCCGTACCCGTTTTGCCGGCCGTCGTGTATCCGGGAATCTGCGCGACAAAACGACCCGTGCCATGCGTGACCACCGCGCGCAAGAACGTGCGCAACTCCGCCGCAACCTTTTGCGAAAACACGCGATGCTCGATTTCGGTGGGATATTGATAGACGAGTTTACCGTGCTGGTCTTCGATCGCGCGAACGATGCGCGGACGCAAGAGCATGCCGCCGTTGGCGATCGCGCAGTAGTAACGCGCCATCGCAATGGGCGTCACGGAAACGCCTTGACCGAACGACATCGTCGGCAGCGAGAGTTCGCTCCATTGATCGGGAGAGGGGACGATGCCCGGGCTCTCGCCCGGTAACTCCACCTCGGTCGGACTGCCGAATCCGGCTTTGCGCTCCATGTCGTAGAACGTTTGCGCGCCGATCGACATGCCGACTTCGGCGGCGCCGACGTTGTGAGAGTATTCGACGATCTCCCCGAGAGTCTCCGTCGAGCCGGTCGTGGGCATGTCGTCGTCGGCGTTATGAATAGTGTGCCCGTCGACCTCGATTTCTTCACGCGCCGGGAAGCGCGTTTGCAGCGTCACTTTACCCGACGCGAGCGCGGCCGCTGCGGTGACCAGCTTGAACGTCGATCCAGGCTCGTAGGTATCAGCGACCGCGCGGTCGTCGTAGTCGCGCGGCGGATATTTCCAGAAGTGGTTGGGATCGAAATGAGGGACGTTCGCCATGGCCAAGATCTCGCCGGTCCACGGATCCATCACGATGGCCGTGCCGTTTGCCGCGTGATAGTTCGCGACTTCTTGGTCAAGCGCTTCTTCGGTTGCGAACTGCAAATACGAATCGATGGTCAGCACGAGTGAAAGGCCGGGCTGCGCCGGCTTGACCACGGTCTCGCGTCCGAACGGAATCGGACGGCCGAAATCGTCGGCCTCGAGCGTTACCTGACCAGATTGTCCGCGAAGCAGATCGTCGAATTCGTATTCGAGTCCGGCCAGCCCGTTTTCGTCGGTGCCGACGAAGCCGAGGATCGTTGAGGCCATGTCGCCGACCATGTCGATGCGCTTGCCGGTCTCCTCTTCCTTGAGCTGCACGCCCGGGAGATCCATGCTGCGCACCCGCTCGACCGTCTCCACGGGAACCTTGCGCGCGATCCAGACGAACCACAGCGTGCGATCGTGCAGCGCCGCGATCGTCGCCGGATTGAGCTTACCGAATACCGCCTCGAGCTTTGCAATCGTGGCGTCGGGGTTGGTCAAATCGTGGGGCACGGCGTAGACGCTCTCGGAGGGAAGAGAACGAACTAGCGCCGTGCCGTTCCGATCGGCAATGAAACCTCGACGCGCGAAGACCTCGACAGTGTCGGAACGCTGTGCAAGAGCTTCGCGCGCGAGGTTCGGCCCCTGCACCACTTGCACGAGGTACAGCCGAACGCTGAGATAAAACGCGATAAGGGCGCAAACGTAAAAAAATGCTTTCGCGCGCATCGGAGCGACGCGCGCGAAGGTCCGACCATGCAGCATGGTGCGTGCCACGTTAGAACCAAGCAGCTATGGTATCGAAGAGCCGGAACTTCGACTCGGCAACCGGCTGCGGCTCGAGCCGCACCACGGCAAAGGTTTGTGGATCGGTCATGTGCAGCTTCGCGGCAATGGCAGCGAGCCGCTCTTCGGAGGTGGCTTGCGCGATGCGATCGTCGAGCCGCGCGGTTTGCTCTTGCAGCGCGTCGCGCTGGCGGTGCGCCCGCTCGACCGCATAACTCAAGCTGGTCGTATTCGAAAGTTGCGCGATGTAACTCATGAGCGCAATCAGAATGATGCTCAACCCGGTAACGATGCGGATGATGCCGTCGTAGCGAGCGCGCTTGCTCTTGACGATCCGGCTTTGCGTTGCGGTACGCGCGCTGCGCGGATTGCGGATCCGAGGACGTTCTTCGACGGACTTTAGTTGCGCCATCGCCATAGTAGATCAGCTCACCTTCCGTTGCGCAGCACGCAGCTTCGCGCTGCGCGCTCGCGGATTTTCTTCCATCTCACTCTTGCCGGGCACGACCGGTTTCTTGGTGAGGATCTCAAGCCGGTCGTCCTCACGAAACGTCTGCTTGACGATGCGATCTTCGAGCGAATGGAAACTAATGGTAACGATGCGACCCGCGCCGCGGAGGTTATCGATTGCAGCGGCAAGCCCAAGCCGCAGCGCGCCCAGCTCGTCGTTGACGGCGATGCGCAGTGCTTGAAAGACGCGCGTCGCCGGATGAATGCGCTCGCGCTTGCCGGGCCGGTGAACGACGCCGGCAACGAGTTGTGCGAATTCCGCAGTCGTAGTGGGCAAGCAGCCACTGCTTCGGCGTTCCACGATCGCGCGAGCAATGCGCCGCGACGCACGGTCTTCGCCGTACGTGAAGAAAATTTTAGCCAGCTCTCGTTCGCTTGCGGTCGCGAGGATGTCGTAGGCACTGCGGCCCTCGTAAGGATTCATCCGCATATCGAGCGCGGCGCTTTCTCGAAACGAGAAACCGCGTTCGGCATTATCCAGCTGCATCGACGAGACTCCCAAATCGAAGAGCACTCCGTCGACCTGTGCCACCCCACAGTCGCTCAGAATCCGACGTAGCTCCGAGAAATTTGCGTTGACAAAAGTGAAAGCCGGGTGCGCGATCGTTTGCGCGCGCGCACGTGCCGCGGGGTCGGCATCGATCGCGATAAGCCGTCCCGTCTGCAAACGGGAAAGGATCGCTTGCGCATGGCCACCCGCACCAAAGGTCGCATCGATATACGTCCCATCCGGCCGGATCGCCAAATAATCGATCGCCGCATCGAGCAAGACGGAGACATGCATAGTCGTGGCATCCCATCAGAAGAGTCCGAGCTCGGCCATGAAATCGGCCACCTCGCCCTCCGGCGCGGCATACGCCGCGTAACGTTCTTTGGCCCAAATCTCGACCCGAGTCAGAGCACCGATCGAGATGACCTCACGATCGATCGAGGCGAAGCCGCGCAGCGCCCCAGGAATCAGCAATCGCCCTTGGGCATCGCACGCGACCTCCTCCGTATGGGCGAAGAGATGACGGACGATCCGCCTGTACCGAACGTCCTTACGCGGAGCTTCCTCTAAGCGAATGCAGAGCTCGGCCCACGTAACGGTGGGATAAAGGGCAAGGCATGGCTCGGGCTGGGCTATCGTTATGAAAAAGCCCGCCCCAAGTCGTTCCCGAAAGCGCGCAGGGACGATGAGGCGCCCCTTATCATCGAGGGCATGCTCCACCGAACCCGTAAAGCGCGGCAGCTCCGCGTGCAAAATCCCTCCCCACGGCACCACCTGACACCACTTTGCACCACTATACGCCCTGAAAGAGCGCAGGCAAAGGCGAACGCATGTTCGTTGTAATTGAAAACCGCTGTGCTCGCGACATGCAAATACGCGCAGTCGTTATTAGCGACGACGCGATTCGGCAAGCGATACAACCGCGTATGCGGGGGGATTTCCGTGAGGCCGAGTTCTGAGCGGTTTTCTCCTTGATACCTGCGCTATTTCAGAAGGCAGAGTCCTGCCTTGCATCAGACCTCGCAGTGCAGTTCTCGGGGCGAATATGGCCAGTCGACGCTAGATCTGAGCCTCGTGACACGAAGCGACAAAGACTTTCACCGTGCTATGCGGCGCGTGCTTGCGTCGTAGTCGACGTGGTTCGCGGCAAGATTCCCGCGAGCCGGCCGTACAGTTGCACGGTCTCGCGGCGATGTCCGGTAATGCGCTCCACTTCGCGAGCGCTGCGGCCTTCCCGCAGGAGCTTGACGATGCGCTGCTGCTGCTCGACGGTAAGCGTGTTCATGCTCGATACTCTGCCGATCGGCGCGCACAGCCCTGCCCGCGTTGTCCGCTTTTGGATGCGGCATAGTTCCCAGCGACGATCCGCTTTGCTATAACACGGGCCATGGGACACCTCGTACCGACCGTTATCGAAAACACCGCGCGCGGCGAGCGCGCCTTCGACATCTATTCGCGGCTCCTGCAAGATCGCATCGTTTTCGTGAGCGGCGAAATCACCGACCCGCTCGCTAGCCTTGTCGTCGCGCAGCTGCTCTTTCTCGAAAAAGAAGATCCCGACAAGGACGTGGATCTGTATATCAACAGCCCGGGCGGCAGTGTTACCGCAGCGCTCGCGATCCACGACACGATGCAATTCATCAAGCCCGCGGTCGCCACGATCTGCGTGGGCTTTGCTGCTTCGATGGCGTCCGTCTTACTCACCGGCGGTGCGCCGGGAAAACGTGCCGCGCTCCCCTACAGCAAGATTCTGATCCATCAGCCCTGGATCGGGCAAATCGGCGGGCAAGCGACCGACATCGAGTTGCACGCACGCGACCTGATCGCCACGCGCAAAACGCTTGCCGGCATTTACGCGCACACGACCGGCAAGTCTGAAGAGCAGATCTTGCGCGACCTGGAGCGCGATTTCTACATGACGGCGACCGAAGCGCGCGAATACGGACTGATCGATGAGGTGCTCGCGGCCAACGGACGGGCACCGAGCTAATTCACCGTCAGCCTTCCTCGACCGATTTCGTAATCGGCCATCCCGTAGTAGATGTCGAACTCACGCTCGCTGCGCTGGTCGATACCGGTGGGAAACACCACGTGCCCCACCGTTCCGTGAAGTTCGCCGGGGAGCTTTGGTACGAACAACGGGTCCTGCGAGCGGAAAACGACGCGGTCGAGATGCTTCGGGTCGTGAACGATCACGCCGGCGCAATAGCGCAGCAGCGTCGGACCATCGGGATGCTGCAGCTCGTCCACGCCGTGAATGACCGCAAGCCATCCGTTCGCGATGCGCACCGGTGGTGCGCCGCCGCCGACCTTGACCGCGCCCCAATCCGCCGCAGGCATAGGAATACTCTGTGTTTCCGATACCTTGCACAGTGCATTGACGTTGCGGCGAACCGCGTCTAACGGAACGTAGCCGATGGAAATTCCTTCGCGCTCGCTTGCGGGAAGCGTCTTTAGAGTGGAAACCGCGCTCTCGCCGCGCTCGACCGACTCGGCGCGAGTCGGGCGATGATAGAACGCCAGCGATTCGACGCCGGCCGGCGAGCGAACCGGTTCCGGAAAGAAGGCGGCGTCCTTATCGGCAAAGGGCTCGTCGCTCTCCCGAAACCGCACCTGCCCCAAACGGCGCCATTGCAAGCCATCCTGCGAAATCGCGATTGCCACTTCGGGTCCGCGCGGGCCGAACGCCACGTACGCCATCACGTACGAATCGATTGTGTCGATAAACGTCACTCGAGGATCTTCGCATCCGTAGCCGCCGGGCTCGTCGCGCAACTCATACCGAGCCTCGGGCTCGAGCGCGTAGCCCCGGGGCTCGATTTCCAGTTTCCCGTCCGGGCGCTCAACGGCGTGGAACGAACCGATTCGCGACACATTTCCCGGCGCAACCAATCGAGGGTAGATCTGCAGCGTTCCATCCCGCAGCCGTGTGCACGCGGGATTCAACACGCCCAGGCGCTGATCGACCGTAGCGTTGGGCCTCATTACGACGCCGAGCCGCTCGAAATTGAATTGATCTGGCACCGGTCTGTCCTTTCCGACCGAACGCGCTTTGTTCGCCAAGCGCATCGCTGCGTGGATCTCATATCATTAGAAAAGAGGATAGGCGACGGCGGCTCGATTTGTTAGCCTTGAGTGCACGGATTACTTCCTCTAGAGGAGCACCACATGAAACAGCGCTGGCAAAAGCCGGAATACAAAGAGGTGCCGTTGGGCGCCGAGGTGACGGCGTACGTAACGGCGGCCAAGCAGGTACCGAAGCTCTAGCCGATTCACCATATCAAGGGATGGGGCGACCTCGCGCGAAGGTCGCCTCCGTTTTTTCCGAGGCTGGAGTATCACATGTCGAGCGTTACAACCGGTAACGCGTTCGTCGATCGACTGCGGGCGATCGGTGAGGCGAAGTATCACGACAAGCATCCGTTTCACCGGCGATTGGTCGCGGGAACGCTCGATGCCGGTGCCGTGCGGGCTTGGGTGGCAAATCGCTACTACTACCAGAAAATGATTCCGGTGAAGGACGCGTTGGTGCTCGCCAAGTTGCCGTCCCCCGAATATCGTCGCGTGTGGATCGAGCGCATCATCGACCACGACGGCAACGACCAGCGCATCGGTGGAACCGAAAAATGGCTTGCGCTGTCAAAAGCGGTGGGTCTGGATCCGGATGAAGTCACTAGCGAACGGCTGATCAGCCCAAGCGCGCGGTTTGCGGTCGACGCATACGTGGAATTCGCGCGGAACCGTCCATGGCTCGAGGCGGTCGCGTCATCCTTGACCGAACTCTTCGGTCCGCCCGTGATGCAAAACCGCGTTGCAGCGATCGTCGCAAATTATCCATGGATCGATCGCTCGGGTCTGGCGTATTTCGACGATCGCATCGTGCTCGCACCGCGTGACGCGCAAAATGCACTCGACTGGGTGGTTGCACACGCGGTGACGCCGGAGTTGCAAGACGCTTGCGTTCGCGCACTCGATTTCAAATGCGACGTGCTCTGGGCACTTCTCGATGCGACGGCCCTGCAATGCGGAGTGTTCGGTGAACGCTGATGCACTGCGCTACGCACGCGGCGTCCGGTTGCACACCGAGGGAGACGACGTCGCGTGGCTGCTCGTCCCCGAGGGCGTTCTGGATTTGAACGCAAGCGCTCGGGCGGTGCTCGAGCTCGTCGACGGGACGCGCACCGTCGATGATATCGCGGCACTGCTCGCGCAACGCTATGACGCGCCGATCGACGAGCTTCGCACCGACGTCGTATCGCTGTGTGGCTCGTTGCGGGAGCGCGGGTTTCTTCAATGACATTGTCCGTCGCGCCTCGCCCGCTTTCACTGCTCTGCGAATTGACGTACCGGTGTAATTTGCAGTGCCCGTATTGCTATAATCCGCGAAACCTGTCTGCCTATCGCGACGAGCTTCTCGACGAGCAGTGGCAGGACGTGATTCACCAAGCTGCCGATTTAGGCGTGCTGCAAGTGCATCTCTCCGGCGGAGAGCCGACGTTACGCCCGAAAACCGTGCTCGCGGCGATCGAATCCGCTACGCAGCGCGGAATCTACACCAACCTGATCACGCAGGGCACGTTCCTCGACGACGAGCTGCTCGATCGGTACATCGCCGCCGGCTTAGATCACGTGCAGATCAGCATTCAGGCTCCGCAGACGGAGCTGGCCGACCAGATTGCCGGGGCGCACGTGCACGAACGAAAGCTCCAGGCGATCGAGCGCGTCCGCAGCCGCAACGTGGCGCTCACCCTCAATTGCGTCTTGCATCGAGCGAACCACGATCTCATGCCGCAGGTGATCGAACTCGCCGAGCGCTTCGGGATTCGCAAGCTCGAGCTCGCCAATACGCAGTTTTATGGTTGGGCGTTCACGAATCGTTCGTGGTTGATGCCGACGCTCGAGCAAGTGCGCGCGGGCGAACGTATCGTCGCGCAAGCCCAGGAGCGACTGCGCGGGCGCATGGAGATCACCTACGTGCTGCCCGACTACTACGAAGACTGGCCGAAACCGTGCATGCACGGCTGGGGCAACGCCTTCATGACCGTTACGCCGAACGGAACCGTCTTGCCGTGTCCGGCCGCCGCGGCAATCACGACACTGCGCTTCGAAAACGTGCGCGAGCATCCGCTTTCGTGGATCTGGACGTCCTCCGATTCGTTCACAGCCTATCGCGGCACGGATTGGATGCCCGAGCCGTGCCGTTCGTGCGAGCGGCGTGAGATCGATTTCGGCGGCTGCCGCTGCCAAGCGTTCGAAGTGCTGGGCGACGCCGGGTTGACCGATCCGGCGTGCATCAAGAGCTCGCATCACGCGCTGATGGCGCAAGCATCGCACGAGAAGCCACCGGCGCGCTTCGTTCCGCGACGCATGACCGCCGATCGCACGTGATCGTTCGCGTTCTCGGCTCAGCGGCGGGCGGCGGAGTGCCGCAGTGGAATTGCGCGTGCGCCAATTGCATGCGCGCTCGCCGCGGTGAAGCGCCGATGCGAACGCAGTCTTCGATTGCGCTTTCGCCGGATGGAACCACGTGGATACTCGTTAATGCGTCCGTCGATTTGCCGCGGCAACTTGCACAGGCAACTGCGCTTTGGCCGCACGGATTGCGCGAGAACCCGTTCGCCGCGGTGTTGCTCACCGATGCGAACGTCGATCATACGGCTGGACTGGGCGAGCTGCGTCAAAATCCCGGACCACTAGTCATCGTGTCATCGCGCTCAACTAAAGAACTGCTGGCGAGCGAGCGCGCTTACGAGCGCTTCACTCGGGCGCCGCATCTGTGGACCGACGATCCCGCGGAGGTCGGCATCGATTCGCTCGAAATCGAGATGATCGACGTGCCGGGCCTCCTTCCAGGCTATGCAGGACGCAAACCGGCACAGGGCGCCGTCGTCGCTTACATCATGCGCGACCCGCAAACGAACGTGCAGGTCACGATTGCGCCGATCTTCTCAGATATCGACGACCGGCTGTACGCCGCAATCGCAGCCAGCGATCTCGCGTTCCTGGACGGCACGTTTTACTCGAACGACGAGTTGCGCCAGTTCGGTGCGATGGCGAAAGACGCTCGTTCGTTGGGGCACGCACCCATTGGCGGTCCGGACGGCACGCTCGCGCGCATCGGAAAGCTCGCTAACCGCCGCGTCTTCGTGCACGTCAACAACACCAATCCGATGCTCGATTCGAGATCCGCGGCCCACGCAGCGGTCACTGCAGCCGCCTGCGAAATGGCCGAAGATGGGTGGCTGGCCGAGTTATCATCCCAACCGTAGCGCACTTGTCGCTGCGAGCGTAGCGCTTTGTCATCACAAGCGTAGCGCTTTGTCATCCCGAGCGTAGGCGCAAAGCGCCGTAGTCGAGGGACGCCTCTGCACTCTCGCAGCGACGCCGTTACGCCGGTCCCTCGACTACGCTTCGCTACGCTCGGGATGACAATCATCTATCCAAACAATCGATCGAGATCGGCAATCGAGATCACGTGTGCCTGGCGCGGGAAGATTTTTTCGATCAGGAACTCGTGCACGTCGTGCTGCGGATCGCCGCTGGCATCGGCCAAGACGAACACTTGATAGTCGCGGTCTGCCGCGTCTCTGACGGTCGAGAGCACGACGCCGCTCGTGCTGATTCCCGCAAGAATCACGTTCGTGATACCGCGGCCGCGAAGCTGTGCGTCGAGATCGGTGGTAGAGAACGCACCAACGCGTGTTTTGCGAACGACGATGTCGCCCGGCTTCGGAGCGACGCCATCGTGAACGGCGGTGGCAGGCGCGTCGCTGTGAAACGCTTTGCCGGTCCCCTTCACGAATGCGGCCATCTTGTTGCGGTCGGGTAGACGATCGAAATCCTCCTCGCTGAAAGCTACGCGAACGTAGCCAACGTGCGCACCGCGGCTTCTCGCGATGGCAATTGCTTGGGCCGCGCGCGCGACGAGCGCGGCACCGTCCGGAAGCATTTCCACGATGAAGGGTTGGTAGTCCATAACCAGCAGTGCGGTGTTCTCGGGTTTTAGGCTGGGGAGAGAATCGTTCACGATGGGTTCCTTTCAAATTCCTTGACGGGGACCGGCGCAGGCGCGAGGTCGCCGCGCAAGAATGACGCAAACGCTGCGATCAGTGACAGCACGACCGACATCGTGAATGCAACGACCAGACCGTCATGAAACGGCTGCGAGATAAGATTCGGGAAGAACGTCGTTCCGATGATGGTCTGCCGGTTGGCTAGCGGCAGCGTGTAAAGCACGCCGCTGGGCGTAAGCAGATACTGCATTGGATTGAATCCGAGAAACGCGGCGAAGAGCGACGATACCGGCGGAAGCGCGGCAACCTGGCGCGCGAGGTCGAGGGGGATGCCCTGCTGCTGCAAGCCGCGCTGCAACGCATCGGGAAGGTGGGTCGAGAGCCCAACGATCATGAGCGAGAAGAACACACCGATCGAGAGCAGGTTGCCGGAGTTCTGGAACGTCGCGCGCATCCCAGACGCGACTCCCCGCTGCTCCGCCGGGACGCTGCTCATAACCGCTGAGGTGTTCGGCGCGGCAAACATGCCCGATCCCACGCCGTTCGCCGCGATCAAGAGGGCAAAGATCCAATACGAGAAACCGACCGGCAAAAGCATCAAGCCGACGAAGCTGCCGGCGAAGACCAGCAAACCGGCTGTTGCGAACGCGCGCGCACCAAGTCGATCCGAAAGTATTCCGGAAACCGGACCCGCGATGAGAAATCCGGCGGATAGCGGGAGCAGGAATACTCCGGCCCAGAGCGGCGTCTGACTGAACTGGTAGCCGTGCAGCGGCAGCCAGATTCCTTGCAGCCAAATGACGAGCATCAGTTGAAGGCCGCCGCGCGCGACGGCAGCCGAAAATGCGGCGATAAGTCCAGCGGTGAACGCACGGATTCGCAGGAGCTCCAAGCGGAACATCGGCTCGGCGGCGTGGCTTTCAATGAAAACGAAGCCAACCAAAAGCGCGATGCCACCGATGAGCGGCCAGTATGTCGCGGGATTCGTCCAGCCCATAGCATGGTTTCCGTACGGATGAATACCGAACGTGATTGCAACCAGCACGGCGCCCAAACCCGTGGCGAAGCTCACGTTCCCCCACCAATCGACGTGGCCCGATTGCGGACGGCTGGTTTCACGAAGATTTCGATATGCCCAAATCGTTCCGAAAATGCCGACCGGCACGTTCACCCAGAACACGGCACGCCAGTCGATGATGGAAAGAACGCCGCCGGCAACCAGGCCAAGAAACTGTCCCGCCAGACCCGCGATCTGATTGACGCCCAGCGCGAAGCCGCGTTGATTGTACGGGAACGCGTCGGTCAGAATTGCGGCTGAATTCGCGGTGAGCATCGAACCGCCCAGCGCTTGCAGTAGGCGCCAGCCGATGAGCCAAAGCGCGCCGCGTTCCCCAACGAATGGGTCGAACGAGAGCAAGATCGACGCCACAGTGAAGACGACAAAGCCGGAATTGTAAATCCTGACCCGCCCGTACATGTCGCCCAGGCGGCCGAGCGTCACGACGAGGACCGCCTGCACCAGCATGTATCCCATGATCATCCAGAGCAGATAGCCGACGTTGCCCGAGGCGAGCGGATCCAAATGAATGCCGCGAAAAATTGCCGGCAGCGCAATGATCACGATCGATCCATCGAGCGCCGACATGAAGAGCGCCATCGTGGTATTCGAGAGCGCAATCCAGCGATAGCGATCCGGCATTTACAAGCAGCGCGCCAAACGCGCGAGTAGCGGAGCGGCGGTAAGCAATCGATCGATCTCGGCGCGCGTGAAGTTTTCCGATAAACACTTGGCGAGCTGCTGGGAGCGCGCGCTCTTGCGATGCCGCAACATTTCTCGTCCGGCACGAGTGATGGCGATGACGGTTTGCCTGCCGTCGTCGGGATCAGGGCTGCGACGAACCAAGCCGCGTGCTTCGAGACCGGCGAGTGTTGCTCCGATCGACTGAGCACTGATACGCTCGGTCTTCGAAAGGGCCGTAACGGTTGTGGCCCCCTCGCGGTCGAGCAAGCCCAAGGCCGACGTTTCGGGCATCGTCAGTGCATCGTCGCGCGTTTGCCGAATGCGGCGGATGAGCAGCGACAGACTGAACAGAAGCGTTTCCGCCACCGACTCCACACCAAGTTGATTTGGCATATCCTAAGTCTAGACTACTAAGTCTAGACTTGCAATATGCTTCCTACGGCCTCGCGGTTAGTGCAAACTCCAGCGCCATGCCCGCGACGTACGCACCGGCAAAGACCGTCCAAGGCAATGAGAAAGGCACGGCCAGGCCGCCGACACGCATTCCCTCGAGGACTGCTGCGACGAAAAAACCCGGACCCGTGATCGCGCAATGCACCTCGCGGCAACGAATGAAATTCTGAACGCAATACGCGCTGTAACCAACAAAGAGCAGCGTTGCCACGACGCCGCCGATTGCAGAACCGCGGCTGGTCATCGCGGAATCGAACAAGCCGACAGCGACGGCCAGGGTGCACATGATCAGCAAGCGTCGCACGCGAGTTATCCGCGGTCGAGCAGCGCTCGCACTCGATCGGCGAGGACGGACGCGTCGAGGTAGGGCACGTTCGACATCCCCATCTGCTGCATCCAAAACGTCGGCTTCGGCGGCGTCTCCGACGTCCATCGAATCCCTGGAGCGTACGCAAGATAGACGTCCCACGAGGGGCCGGGCGTCTGAAGCACGCGCGCGTACTCTAGCCCAGTAACGTCCGATTGATCCCAAAAGTGAAGCGCGCGCGGATCGTCGACAAGACGGCTCGATTGGATGGCTGCAGCATGCGTCGCGGCGAGCTGCGGAACCCATATGACGAACGCGGTCAAATTATTGGATGGAATGCGCGACAGCACGGCCCGCTCTACTTCGGAGGATCCCCGAAGACAAACGGGTCAAGTCGGACTGACGAGCAAGACCAAACGAACGTGGTCAGCGTGTGCGTTGAACGCTGCGCGAAACTGCGTGGCTCGCGCGTCGAGGTCCGCTACCCGCGCCGGCCGGCCAAGCGGCGCGCACGCGCCGAGTGCACTCGTGCAACACGCTGCAACAAAGGCCCTTCGGTTCATGACACCTCCTTCTTCTTTATCGAGCCGCGAGCGACGCCGCCAACGCGACAAGCCAAACTGCGACCCCCGTCGTGCTGAAGGCGCGGGCGACCCTAGCGCATGGCGTCCTGAACGACGTGTACACTGAAAACGCGAGCAGCACTGCCGAAATCGACAGCATCCACAGGCGATACGGCGCGAGCGAAGCCAATGCGACCGAACCGCTCACACCCAGCACTGCAACAATCGCTGCCGTAAGAGCGGGGACGGCGCAGCAAACGCAAGTCAGCGCTGAAACGGCAGCGCTAATGATGCCGAGCGTCGATGTCGCGGCCCAGGGAGCGTTACGCATGGTACCGCCCGAGCGCGGCGCGAATCAACGCCGCCGGCGGTACGCCCTGTAACGCATCGCCATCGCGATACACGCGGCACGCGAGACCAAACTCGAGCGCACCCGCGCCGGGCTCAACGTCGTGCCCATTGAAACGGATCGTCGGCGACCCCGGAAATCGCAGCCTGCGCGCGGCTTGCTCGTCGGTCACGACAACGTGCGTTACCGCTGCGGCAACGCGCTTCTCCGCAAGAATAGATTCGAGCAACGAGAGCGTCTCTTCGGCGTGCGGGCAGCCGGGTACCGTCAACACTTCAATCACGATCGTCGAGAACCGGGCAGTGCCGCGCGTTTCGCGAAAGCGCCCGATCGCAGCGGGAACGAAATTCGGCCAGCGCGTCGCGAAAACGGCTCATGCTCGCAATCCGCTCGTCGAGCTCCTCGATCTTCAGCCCCAGGAGATCGCGAACGTTCGCGCACTCGGCGCCCCCCGCGCGGCGCGCAAAGAGCAAGCGAATCTCGTCGATCGAAAAGCCGATCGAGCGGGCGCGCCCGATCAAGCGCAACCGCTCGAGCGCGCGGTCGTCGTAGAGACGATAGCCGCCCTTCGAGCGTCGCGGATGTTGCAACAGACTCATCCGCTCGTAGTAGCGAATAGTGTCCGAGGATAGCCCGCTTTCCTGAGCGGCTTTTCCGATGGTGAGCAAATCCGGCACGGTGACCTCTCCCGATACGCCCTGATTCTACACCCTGGAGTCTACTCCAAGGTCAAGTACCGGTCTCGCGCACGATCACAGCGCGTCGTGGAAGATGATCCCAAGGGTGAATCGCTGGCCGCGCGTGACCGTGGCCACGCCGTGACGAAAGATCACGCGATACGTGCCACGCGCGCCCTCGCGTGGAGCATCGCGCGTGGGTAAGATCAGCAAATCGCCTTGCGAGGGTGTGATAACGTGTGCCCGAGTCTGCGAGCGCGGCTGCTGCTCGGTGAGCACAACTTGGCCGCCGTCGAATTCTCCGCCGGTTTGGCTCAGGTAAATCGTCGTCTGCAACGGAAACGCGACCGGTCCGTACAGATCTTGATGCAACCGGTTGTAATCGCCCGGTCCGTACTTGACAGCAGCGCCGTTGGACGTTTCTGTTCGGAGGCGAAGCACTGGTCGAGAAAGGCCTGATGCGTTTTCGGAAATTCCGTCCCTTTACCCATTCGGCGCATCCAATCGTTGGCAATCGGCCGTAGGAGCGCGTAGAGTTCTTCGCGCAGCTCTTGAATTCGCGGCGGCATGGGATTGGCAAAATACTTGTACTCACCGGATCCAAATGCATGACGCTCCATCACAACACGACTGCGAAAGAGCGAGTCGTCGTCGTACAAACCGCGCAACTCCGTCGCCTCTTGTGCCGAGATGAATCGCGGTACCAACGCGAACGGAGAGCTCGCGAGTTGCTCGTCAATCTTCATCGCGGCGCAGTCACCCGATGTGCGCGTTCAGTATCGATTAACGCGCGTTTGCGGGGCAGGCCCCAACGGTAGCCGCCGAGTTCGCCCGTTCCGCGAACGACGCGATGACAGGGTATCGCGAGCGCGACCGGATTGTTCGCACACGCGCGCGCCACGGCTCGCGCGGCCCCCGGCGAGCCGATCCCGGCAGCGACTTCCGAATACGACTGAACGTCACCGTACGGAATGCCTTGCAGATACTTCCAAACACGCAACTGAAATGCCGTCGCGCGGATATCCAGCGGCAAATCGAGGTGCGGTTGTTCACCTTCGATATGCCTCACGATTGCATCGGCCCAGGCTGCAAACTGCGGATCATACGGCTCGCGCATCGGCTCGACGTTTGCGTTCGGATACTCTGTGCGCAACCGCTCGAGCAGCTCGTCGCCGGATTCACCGAACTGCAGGGAGCAAATCCCGCGATCGGTGGCAGCGATCATCAACGTACCAAGCGGCGTTTCGAGCGTGGCGTACGAGATACCGACGCCGGCAGCGCCGCGACGGTATTGGACCGGCGTCATGCCGAGGCGCGTTGTCGCCTGCTCGTACACACGACTGGGCGATCCGTATCCCGCATCGTAGATTGCCGCATCGACGCCTTGCGGGTCGCGTAGTCCGCTCTTGAGTCCGCGCATGCGCACGCCCGCCAGGTACTGCTTGGGCGTAACGCCGACGACCGAGCGAAACGAACGAGCGAAGTGGAATCGGCTCATGCCTGCCTGCTCCGCCATGGTCTTCAGCGTCAGCGGGTCCGAAAAATGGGCCTCAATGTACCGGCAGACTTCCCGGATGCGATCGGAAACCGAGTTGTTCTTGTGGTCTTTCATGCTTGCACTTTACAACCAACACAAGCTCCCAAACCATCCGAAAGTTGCGCTCAGAATACGCCGGGAATCAAGCGCCAGCGAACCTTTGCACAGTAGTCGCGGTATCCCGGCAGATTCTTCGCCAAGAGCCGCTCCTCGTCCAAAAGCCGCCAGATCAGTGCCGGTAACGCCGCGACGAAAACTACCAGTCCCCAGTACGAGCCAAGCGCAAGTGGCGTCGCGATGAAAAACAGTAAGCCCGCAGCATACATCGGGTGACGCACGTACGCATACGGTCCAGTCGAGATGACGCTTTGGTTTTGCGTGACCTGGACGACCGATGCCGTGAACGTGTTCTCTCGAAAAACGAGATACGTGAGATAGAACCACAACGCCGTGAAGACATCGCCGGCGATTACGACGGATACCGGCACATTTGTCCATCCATACCGACGATCCAGTGCCGGCACGGCGAGCATTGCAACAAACGCGCACGACAGTATCGTCATAATAATCCGCTGCGATCCCTCTTTCTCGGCCGTCGGACCGCCGCTCATGCGGCGCGCGAGCAAATCGGGGTCGCTTTTCATCAAATAGAGAATGATGCCGATCGATGCGCCAAAATAGATGCATAAATACACCCATGCCTGCCAGTAATTAACGGTTCCAGCCGGCACGAACAGTATGAGACCCAGCACCGCCGCGAGTACGAGCGTTGAGATCCATACCTTCGCGTCCAGGCCAAGCGCTTTCAACGAAATAACCCCACCATCGGCGTAACGCCCGGCGCTCCGGCGCGCATTAGGTACTCGTGAATTCCGAACGCGTCTTCGATCGTTCGCAGCAGTGAATAATGGCTGTACGGTGTGGCGTCGACGGTGCCGTGCGGTCCGTGATTGGTAACCACGATCGTCGCTATGTGTCCGCCGCCCGCGTTAGCCTTGTCCGACGGATCGGTTCCACAGCAGCCTTGCGTTCCGCCGCCGTCGTCTTCGTCGAACGTGATCACGATCGCGGCGTTGCCCTGCGACCATGCCGATGATGCCATGATTTCATGGACCAACATGCCGACTTCGGCGTCTCCGCGATGGATCAGCGCGCCGAGATTTTCGGTGCGGCAGTCGGACGGCGCCTCATCGCCGCCCGCGCCGTGCATCTCGTTGCACACGTTCGGAACGATTAGGCTGAAAGAAGGAGCTGCCCGGCTGCGCAGGTCAGCGTGAAGCTGGTCGAAGCCCACGAGATGCTTAGCGCGATCCGGATCGCGCTGCACGCTTGCGAAATTGATGAATCCCGAATGCTTAGAGGCAAAGAGCCCCGAGACAACGGCCAGAGATCCCGGTTCGGGCAGCGACTCCTCGTAATCTTTCCACGAAAGGCCCGCAGCTTCGAGCTGCGTCGCCAGGCTCGCTGCGTCGACGGTGTGATTTACGTATCCGGCGTCGCCGCTGTGCCCGCAGAACCGTCGCGTGTCGGCCGGTCTGCAATAATACGCGTCGTCGTCGCGGATGCCGTACGTATATCCGCCGACGAGCGCGACGTAGTTCGGTTCGCTCGGATGTGTTTCGGCAAAAAAGTTCGAGGCGACACCGTATCTCTTCGCAAGCTGCGTGAGTACCGGCGCGTCCACGCTGCCGACGATGCGTGAGTAATCTTTGTTCTCCTCGACGATCACGAAAATGTGCTGATAGCGGGGAACTTCGAGATCGCGCTGCGTCGGCGTTGACGTAGCGGCGCCGGCGCCGAACAGGCCGACGAGGAGCATCGCCGCTGTACTTGCTCGGAAAAGCAGTTGCATGTAACGGTATACATATGGGCAACGCAGCGGCCCGACCTTCTTGTTAGAGTGGCGCGAGCAGTTGCGCCAAAAGCGGGGTTGCGGGACGCGTTTTCAATTCGTCCCACGTAGCGTCTTGCACGACCCGGCCTTGCTCCACCACAATAGCGCGCGGGCATAGGCGCTCCAGTACGTCGGCCTCATGATCGACGACGAGCAGCGTGAAACCGAGTTCTCGTTGCCATTGCGCGATTGCACCGAGCAGTTCGCGTACGAGATGACGGTCGAGGCCGGCGAACGGCTCGTCGAGCAAGACCAGGTGCGGCTTGCGCGCAAGCATGCGCGCCAGCGCGACCCGGCGCGCTTGCCCACCCGAGATCGCATAGGCCGGTGAATTCCAAATCGCCGAGAGCTGCAAGCGCTCGCGCAGTTGCACGATCCACCCCTCGCTCCCGTCGCGCGTTCCATTGGTAATACCGAAAGCCACATTCTCAGCGACGCGCAGATGCGGAAAGAGGTTCGCGTCCTGCGTCAGATAGCCGATCGATCGTCGATGAAGCGGCAGCGGTGGGGGAAATTGCACTGCGCCGTCGAGCAAAATCCATCCGTCGTCGGGACGTTCCGCACCGGCAACGCAGGCAAGGATCGTGCTCTTTCCAGCACCGGACGCGCCGAAGAGCCCACAGGCCTCGCCGCTTCCCATGCGGATGGTGACGTCGACGGTGAACTGCGCGCGCAGCTTGCGAATGTGGGCCTCAAGCATGACGTTCTTCGTGCGAGCGCCGTTGGGCAAGTACGTGCGCGATCCACGGCAGCGGAAGCGCGGTAATAAGGAACACGACCAGCAGCGGCATCACTGCCGGCAAACCAAAGTTCTCGAGGTTCGTCCAGATCGCAACGGGCATGCCGGCCGGATAGTATGCCGTGATGACGATCGCGCCGAATTCGGTAAGCGCACGCACCCACGCCAGGCTCAAAGCCACAGCAAATCCGAGCCGCGCGATCGGGTACGTGATTCGCCAAAACACGCTCCACGGGCTGTGACCGAGCAATCCCGCCTGCACTTCCAGCGAGCGCGGCACGCTCTCGAGCGCAGCGATGGCACCAAGCACGTAATATCCGATACTCGCGTAGACTTGCGTTACGATGAATGCTAGCGGCGTATTCGCAAAATGGACCCCGAACGAGAGCGTGAGCAAGATGCCCAGCGCTAGCGGCGGCAGCAGCACGGAAACCAGCAGTACCGCCAGCCACCAGATCCGCTCTCGCGGCGACGCACGCGCAACGTACAAGGCCATCGGCGTGCCCAACGCAACGACGATAACCATGGCGATTGCGGTCAAGCCGAGCGAAACGCGAACGGCGTCGTACGTTCCGGCATTATCCCAACGCCAGGGGCCGACCGGAACGAGCAATCCTGCAAGTGGATAGAGCAGTGCCAAACCGAACAGCAACGCGGCAATGCGTTTCAACGTTCCAGGTCGCTCGCTCCCGCAGGCGGATCGTACGAATACTTGCGCAAGATGGCCTGCGCGTCGGGGCCAGAAAACCATTGCACGAACGCCGCCGCCTTGGCCGCTTGTAGCGATCCGGTAATAGCGGCTGCGTAATATACGAGCGCTTGCGGACGATAGGTTTTACCGTTCAATTGAACCGACGCTCGCTGGTAAGCCTCGTGCATCGATTGATTGCCGAGATTGATCTCGTCGGGTAAAGAGACGAACGGCAAGCCGAACGGCCCGGGCTGCGTTTTGTACGCCGACGCCGCGTCGAGCTCGCCACTTTGCAGCCGGGCTTCCACCGTCGGTTCGGCAAAGACCTGCGATGCGTTGACCGTATCGCC
>Ga0153924_1000107_pt1 | contig 61586 bp, 65 predicted proteins | sample TSNJ008MetaG_FD_104709 | JGI IMG/M metagenome (GOLD analysis project Ga0153924, IMG submission 104709) | Attine ant fungus gardens microbial communities from New Jersey, USA - TSNJ008 MetaG | ecosystem: Host-associated > Fungi > Mycelium > Unclassified | place: USA: New Jersey, Wharton State...
ATTTTTCTTTTGCAGCTATATATCTAGCAAGATATTTCGCACTATTCAAACTCAATTAGTATTCACCTGTCTTGTCACATGTAAATAACTGTGATATACTCTAACAATAAATGGTTAATACCCAAAGCTAATATCAGGAGGAACGTATGAAAACGAAAATCAATCGTATACAAGCGCTAAAGAGTGAGAAGGATGCTGTTATTCTCGCCCACTATTATATAAGAGATGAAATCCAGGAAATTGCTGACTATGTGGGGGATTCCTACTATTTAAGTGAGCTCGCAACCCAAGTGAAGGCGCGGAATATTGTCCTGTGCGGCGTTAAATTCATGGGTGAGAGTGTCAAGATATTGAACCCAGATAAAACCGTCTTAATGCCGGAGATAAATGCCGACTGCCCGATGGCTCATATGGTGACTCCTGAACGCATTCTTGACGTCCGAGGAAAATATGAAGATCTTGCAGTTGTGTGTTATGTAAACTCGACCGCTAAGATAAAAACTTACGCAGATGTTTGCGTAACCTCCTCCAATGCGTTAAAAATCATACATGCATTGCCAAATCGGAACATCTTTTTCATTCCTGATGAGCATCTGGGCAGATATATAGCAAGCTTGGTTCCGGAAAAGCATTTTATATTTAATGACGGCTACTGCCATGTCCATGCATCTCTTTCAAAAACAGATATTGAAAAGGTTAAAAAGGCGAGACCGAAAGCTAAATTACTGGCTCATCCCGAGTGCAAGCTGGAAGTATTAGCGTATGCCGATTACATCGGAAGTACTTCAGGAATTATTGAGTATGCCTCCAAAAGCAATGCGCAGGAATTTATTGTCGCTACGGAAATAGGTGTTATGCATGAATTACATCAAAGAAATCCTAATAAAAAATTCTATGCCGCAGGGAATCTGCTCATTTGTCCTGATATGAAGAAAATCACGTTAGACAAAATCATTCAGGTAATGGAAACCGGCAATCCATCTATTCAACTAGATCAAGGCCTTATTAAAAATGCCCATGCCCCATTATTGCGGATGCTAGAGCTTGCAAGCGACAAGACAGAAGTAGAGGGTGTATTATGAACAAGTCGTATGATATTATTGTGGTAGGAACAGGCGTTGCCGGTTGCTTTGCCGCTCTAAATTTACCCCCAGATAAAAGTGTTCTAATCATTACCAAGGCAAGTCTTTTAGACAGTGATTCTTACCTGGCACAAGGAGGCATCTGTGTCTTAAAGGATGAGGAGGATTACAGCCTTTTCTTTGAAGACACCATGAGGGCAGGCCATTATCAAAACAATCGGGAATCTGTTGAAACAATGATTCGCTCCTCACAGACAGTCATTGCGGATTTGATGGCATACGGCGTTCGATTTTCCTGTCAAAACGGGGAATTATCATATACTAGAGAAGGCGCGCATCAGGCAAACCGGATTCTCCACTACGAGGATATAACCGGCCAGGAGATTACCGGCACACTATTAAGGCACGTCATAGAAAAAGAGAATATTGCGATACGAGAACACACAACGATGATAGATTTACTATGCCGGGAAAATACTTGCGAAGGAATGATCCTAAAGACAAGCACCGGAGAATATGAACCTGTTTTTGCCAAAAATATCATTTTAGCAAGCGGTGGTATTGGTGGTATTTATAAGCACACAACTAATTTTTCCCATATCACAGGAGATAGTATTGGCATCGCACTAAAGCATCATATCCAATTGCAAAATATTAATCTCATACAGATCCATCCCACCACCTTATATTCTCCAAAGCCAGGCCGCAGATTTCTGATTTCGGAGTCAGTCCGCGGAGAAGGCGCTCTGCTTTATAATAAAGCCAAAGAACGGTTTGTAAATGAACTTCTAGCCAGAGACGTGCTTACCAACAAGATATATAAGCAAATGAAAAAGGATAAAATGCCCTATGTATGGCTCTCTATGAAAGACATTACTAAATGTGATATCAGAAAAAGGTTCCCCAATATTTACCGCCATTGCCTTATGGCCGGCTACGACGCTCTTAATGAATATATTCCTGTCGTTCCTGCACAGCACTACTTTATGGGTGGAATCCGGGTCGATCTTAATAGCAAAACTTCCATGAAGCATCTGTACGCCGTAGGTGAAACTTGCTGCAACGGAGTTCATGGCGCTAATCGCCTCGCAAGCAACTCATTGCTGGAGAGTCTGGTTTTTGCCAAACGCGCCGCCCGCACGATTGCAGATAATCAACAAGCGTCAGAAGGCAGAAAGATAGAGTCGCTGTCGTCTAAGAAGCTTGAAGATGTATACGGGATAGACTGGAATACTTATGATCATATAGATTCCTATTTCAGTTCATTAATGGAAAATATTAGGGGCGAAATTGAAAAGAAAAGTCGAAAGGAGTTACATAATGAATGGAATTACAACCACTTTAAATGTGGATAATCTTATTTTACAGGCACTTCGTGAAGATATCTCCAATGAGGATATAACAACAAATGCCATTATGAGAAAAAGCATAGCCGGCACAGTGCAATTAATTTGCAAGCAGGATGGCGTGATCGCAGGTCTTCCGATATTTCAACGCACTTTTGAATTATTAGACAGCACCATAAGGGTAACCATGTTTTTTGAAGATGGCAATGAGGTTAAAAGTGGCGACATTCTGGCAGTTGTTGAGGGCGACATCTGCGTGTTACTGTCTGGTGAGCGAACAGCGTTAAATTATTTGCAGCGAATGAGCGGTATTTCCACATATACAAGGAATGTCGTCAATTTGTTGAAGGGCACGAAAACGAAGTTGTTGGACACGAGAAAAACAACACCCAATATGCGGATATTTGAAAAATATGCAGTAAAAGTGGGCGGCGGGTATAATCACCGCTACAATCTCTCAGATGGAATTCTGATTAAGGATAATCACATCGCAGCGGCTGGCGGCGTAGGAAAAGCGGTTGAACTGGCAAGAGAATATGCCCCCTTTGTAAGGAAGATCGAAATCGAAGTGGAAAATCTGGACATGCTTAAGGAAGCCTTGGACGCCGGCGCCGATATCATTATGTTGGATAATATGTCAGTAGAAATGATGAAGCAAGCCGTGCAAATAGTCGGCGGCAGAGCCAAAACAGAATGCTCTGGAAATGTAACAAGGGAGAATGTATCAGATCTTGCAACAACCGGGGTTGATTATATCTCCAGCGGCGCCCTGACACATTCCGCCCCTATTTTAGATATATCTTTGAAAAATCTTGACGTCCAATAAGTCTATTCAGATTGGCTCATTTGCCTTCCTGCCTTCATAATCTTCGTCTATTTCCCTTATCCAGTCAGCGGTAATCGGACGTTCTGAGCGCTGCGGACAGCTTGGTTGACAGCTTCATACATAACCGCTGTTCCGTCAGCGTCAGCATGATAAAGCACAAGTGAAAAACGTAAGACGACCTTATCCAAATAATGACCGGATAAGGTCGTCATCCATCAGAAAATATATATTATTTATTCGCCTCAAATTCTTCCACATTTTCAGCAGTTATTAATTCTGCTTTTGTCTTCGTATGTGCTTTTAACGTCTTGCCATCTATAGCATCAAGACAGGACTGGATCGCCGCCTCTGCCTGAAGGTTTGGAAATTGCGCAACTGTGCCAATAAGCGTACCTGCTTTTAACGCTTCAATATCATCACTAGTTGCATCAAAGTCAAACACTTTTACTTTTCCGGACAAATTCCCTTGTTCAATGGCTTGAACTGCACCCTGTCCCATTTCCGAATTAATTGCCCAGACAGTATTTACTTCCGGATTCGCCGATAATACGTTCTGCATCACATTAAACCCTTCATTTCTATCACATTTTGCCGTCTGTGAAGCAACTATTTCAAAATCGGACACTTGATCCTTGAATCCCATCAAACGATCCTCATGCGCTTTTACACCCGAAATACCTTCCAGATATAAAATTTTCCCACTTTCTACGTTCTCTGCTGCATATGCACCTGCAAGAGCTGCCGCTTCATACTGATCGATTCCGACATAGGTTTCCACCTTGCCTCCTTCTGCTGCCAACGCTTCTTCATCAATTGTGTCATTCACTAAAATAACCGGAATGTTTGCATTGTTTGCTTTTACAATAGAAGGTATCAAACTCTTAGAATCCGCCGCAGACAAGATAATCGCATCAACACCTTTTGTTACCGCATTCTCCATCATCTGAACCTGCTTTTCAACATCGGTCTCTTTTTCTGGAGCCTGAAATGACAGCTCGACACCTTTTTTCTCAGCATATGCATATGCACCCTTTTCCATTGTCGTCCAAAATTCATCTGATTTCGCCTTCACAATATAGGCAATACTGATCCCCTCTGAACCATTTTTACTATCATTTGCCAAATCACTACTAGTTCCATTTGTACCGTTTCCGCCACAAGCTGCCAAGACAACTGCCATTGCCATTAAAACAAATACTGCTAAAACTCTTTTTTTCATATCTTTTCTCCTCCTTTTTATTTATTCTTACCAGCTTTATGCCGAATCGAATCCGCCAATACTGCCAGCAAAATAACCACACCAATTACAAGCTTTTGTAAATTAGATGATACATTAAGCAAGTTCAGCCCATTCCGTATCACGATCATGATAATTGCTCCGACAAACGTTCCCCACACAGAACCATACCCACCGATCAATGACGTGCCACCGATTACACATGAAGCAATTGCATCCATTTCATAATCCAAGCCGGCTGTGGATTGTGCAGAATTCAATTTCGCTACTAGTATCACCGATGCGACCGATGCCCCCAGTCCCGAAATAGCATATGCCATTATCTTGTATTTATCCACATTGATTCCGGATAATCTGGTTGCCTCTTCATTTCCACCAATAGAATAAATATAACGTCCAAACTTACGGTATCGCATCAGAAAAAACATCAATATGTACAAAAACAGCATAAATATGATCTGCACCGGAATCTTGGTTCCGCCTATTTCACCCACGCCGATCCAACGGAAGCTATCCGAATATCCGCTAATCGTCTGACCATCCGCCAAGGTCAATGCGGCACCGCGCGCCATACTCATCATTGCCAGTGTCGCAATCATTGGCTGTAGCTTAAATTTCGCAATCATGATGCCATTAAAGGTGCCGCACAGAACACCAACGATTAATGCCGCCGCAACACCAATGAATGGAGAGATCCCATTTTCCACAATAAGTTTTCCCGTTACAATACCAGTAAACCCGACAACCGATCCTACTGATATATCAATGCCGCCCGTAAAAATGACGATATTGACCCCTAACGCTATGACTGCGATTACAGTAACCTGCTGGAGAATATTAATCATGTTCCCCCATGTTCTAAATGCCGGTTCCGCAATAGAAATCACCACACACAAGACAAGCAAGGCAATCAGTGATGTCATATTGGAAAAATTTATTTTTTTATGAATTTTCACAGGCAGCGACCCCCTTTGATTTATTTACACCAGTCGCAAAGCTAACTATCATCTCTTCGGTAATGCTTTTCATATCCTCTCCTTCAATAAGCCCCGTCATCTTTCCTTCATGCATCACATAGATTCTGTCTGAAACACCCATGCACTCCGTCAGCTCAGATGAAACTACAATGACCGCTTTTCCTTGTTCTTTCAATTGATTCATAATCTTATAAATCTCTGCTTTTGCACCAACGTCAATGCCACGAGTCGGCTCATCAAAAATAATAATATCCGCATCTGCATTCAGCCATTTGCAGATAACCACTTTTTGCTGATTCCCTCCTGATAAGTTCTTTACCTTTTGCTTTAGTGACGGCGTTTTGACATTCATCGATTCCGCCAGCCGCTGGTTATTCCTGTTTTCTTTGGCAGCATCAACCCCAAATGCCGTCATAGCAGTATTCAGATTTGCAAGTGAGATATTGCAATTCAAATCAAAATTAAGAATTAAGCCCTGGTTCTTTCTGTCCTCCGTTAACAGTGCCAATCCTAAACGTTTTGCCTGTTCACAGCTTTTGATGGTTTCCTTTTTCCCCTTGATGTAGATTTCTCCACTATCATAAGAATCTGCTCCAAAGACTGCCCTCATCAGCTCTGTACGACCAGCGCCCATCAACCCATAAAACCCAGTGATTTCCCCACCACGTGCATAAAAAGACAAATTCTGCAAGCGTTCACCTTGCTTTATCTGCTTCACTTCAAGCAGCTTTTCTCCCGGATTCACACTTACTTTCGGATAATAGTCAGTCATTTCTCTGCCAACCATCATGGAAACCATTTGGTCCATCGTAATATCAGCTACGTTGACCGTATTAATATATTTACCATCACGGAAAACGGTTAGGCGATTTCCGATTTTCATAATTTCTTCCAGTCGATGTGATATATATACAATCGCAACGTTATCTTTTTTTAGCTGTTCGATAATATCGAATAGTGCCTGTACTTCCTTTTCTGTCAGCGCCGAAGTCGGTTCATCCATGATAATGATGCTGCTCTTAAAAGACAGTGCCTTGGCAATTTCCACCATCTGCATCTGCCCGACTGACAAAGATGATACCAGTGCTTTTTCCGAAATCTCAGAGCGGACCGAGTTAAGCAATTCATGCGCATCAAAGTTCATTTTTTTCCAATCAATCATCCCTATTTTTGTCATCGGCTGTCTGCCCAAAAATATATTTTCCGCAACTGTCAGATTCTTTAACAGATTCATCTCCTGAAAAATAATGCTGACACCACGTTTTTTCTGTTCTTCTACACTTTGGACCACCATTTCCTCACCTTTATATATGATCCGACCTTCATAATCAGTATTGACACCTGCAAGTACTTTCATAATCGTAGATTTGCCCGCTCCATTCTCACCCAACAACACATGCACCTCGCCAGCCTTGGCATTAAAACGCACCTTATCAAGCGCTAATACTCCTGGGAATTTTACCGTTATATCTTCCATCTGCACGATATATTCATTCCCCATATCTTCACCCCCTCCATTCATTTGCACTAGTGTGCCGTACCATACACTAACACTCCTTCATTATTTGCTTCACTGCCTGAGTGGTGTCTTTCAATGGAAATAATTCATAGCCAACATAGCCTTTATATCCGCACTCCTCCAAATGTCTTAATACTTTCTTGTAATTAACCTCTCCTGTGCCTGGTTCATGACGTCTAGGCACATCCGCTACATGCACATGGCCAAACCATTCATGATAATTTGATATCGTGTCACAAATACAGCCTTCATTAATCTGCATATGGTATATGTCATACAGAAGACTAAGCCTGGGTGAGTTGATCAGGCTGCATATCTCTGCACCCATCTGCGTAAATTCCAAAAAATTCCCAACATGATCAGTGGTGACATTCAAAGCTTCTAAATTCAGATTGATTTCTTCTACTTCCGCTATTTTCGCACATTCCAACAATGTATCGTACATGGAGCAAAGTTTTACTGTGTTCGAAAGATCTTTGTAATGATTGACTACAATTCCGCCCTCCCCTAATGCGTTTGAATGTATTGTAAGGCTAAGGGCTCCCACCTTTTTGGCCGCTTTTATTGATTGTCTCAGATAATCAAGATATTTTTCCTTATGAGAGGGATCCACCAGCGAATAATCCGCATCTCCATTAAAGCCGCTAATAGCTATTTCCGCTTCTTCTGCTGCTCTTCTTATCGCTTCCAAATCCTTATCCCGCCAATCCCAGAACTCAATCGCGTCAAAACCATCTTTCTTTGCCATCAGGAATTTCTCTTCCCAAGGCAGTTCTGTATATAGTGTGTCTATGCATGCACATTTTTTTAAATTCATTGTAATGCTCCTCCATCTAGTCTTTTTATTTTTTTATTCCACCTCAGAGATTTTTACAGCCCGTCCCTCTTTCAGTGACTTTGTTGCCGCCGCTGCTATCAGAACCGGATATAATCCATCTTCTCCAGTCACCGGCACCTCTTTATTATTCTTAATGGCCTCAACAAACGACTGTATTTCAGAAACAAATGCGTCTGTATAGCGATTCCACATGACTTTATATGTATTTTCATAGCTGGTGCAGTTCTCATCCGACACCACTACTGTATTTGGCACATCATTTTCATCACGGACGCAGCCTTTTGACCCAAACACCTCCACCCTTTGATCATATCCATAAACTGCCTTTCTACTATTATCGATAGCTGCAATCACACCATTTTTAAATTTAAGCATGACCATAGCCGTATCCACATCACCGGCATCTGCAATTGCCTGATCAATCAGAACGGATCCCGCTGCTGAGACCTCAACCACTTCTGCACCTGCGAGAAATCTCGCCATATCAAAATCATGTATCATCATATCGTAGAAAATACCACCAGATACCTTTACGTATTCAATTGCTGGTGGTTCAGGATCCCTGGAGCTTATTTTGATCATTTGCACATCACCAATTTTGCCTGACTGCACTATGTCATAGACGCCTTTATGATTATGGTCAAATCTCCGGCAAAAACCAATCTGGAGTTTGACTTTTTCTTTTTTTGCTGTGTCGATTGCCTCATGTACTTTTTTCAAATCATAATCAATTGGCTTTTCACAGAAGATATGCTTGCCTACATTGGCCGCTTCAATAATATACTTTGAATGAGTATCCGTTGACGAGCAGATCAAAACCGCCTCAATATCCGCATCGTTGATAATATCTTCTGCCTCAGTAGTAACATTTTGTACGTTACAGTTCTTTTTCAAAAAATTTTCCGTCTCCATACTCATGTATGGATCTGCTACTGTCTTAATTCCCACTTGCGGAATAAATCTGCTGATATTCTCTGCATGAACCTTACCGATTCTTCCAGCTCCAATAATCCCTACTTTCATAACAATATTTCTCCTTTACTTTAAAATTGTGCATATGTATCAGTAATGTGCTTTTGTATCTCTAATAATACGCTTAGTGTGTGTGTTTGTCAATTAGAAATCAGTTCTGGCTTATTTTTTGTTACTTTAGCACAATTCTTTTATTGAAAATCAGGTCATTTTTTTCTAGCGTATTTCGAAAACAAATCAATGATTACTATATGCGCTATTTACACATGTCCAAGAATATGATAAAATTTAGTAGTGCTAATATGTATTTTATATTTCTTTGTGCTTTAGCACATTTTGGAGGGCAATATGATGGCAGCAAAAAAGATTACAATAAAAATGGTTGCAGAAAAAGCAGGGGTGTCGCGCGGAACGGTGGATCGCGTTATCAACAACCGTTCCCACGTTCGCCCTGAGGTATATGAAAAGGTTGTTAAAGCATTGGAAGAAACGGGCTATCTCTCGCTGCGGGATATTCATCAGATAAATCTGCGAAATACGAATGCAGCACCTATGACGCTCGGAGTTCTTCTTCCTAATTGGACTGGGCATTTCAAATGGGAGATTTTAAACGGCATAGAATTGGCAAAGGAAGAATTGAAAAATTTTCAGATAAAGATAATTACTGAAGAATGTCAGTCCGATATTCCCGAAGAAAGCATCGAAAGGATAAACCATTTATTGAGCCAAGGTGTTAAGGGCATATCTTTATGCACAATAAATGATTCGCGAATCGTAGAGAAAATCGCAAAGCTTAAGGAACAGGATATTCCTGTTGTTACTTATAATTCCGATTTGCCCGACAGCGAGCGCATCTGTTTTGTCGGCCAGGATTATAATAAAAGTGGTCGCATCGCTGCTGAGTTAGTCAGAAAGTGTACCTCTACATCCAGCGATATTTTGGCAGCTGTTGGCAATCTGGAATTTAATGGACACAGAACACGGTTGCGGGGCTTTCAAGACCGGATGGCAGAAGTCGGTTTTCCCAAAGACCAGATAAAAGTAATCGAGACTTTTAACGATTACCAGATTACTTATAAGAAAATCACAAATACTTTCAGGGAAAATCCGAATATGAAAACAATTTATATGGCTAACCGCAGTGTGTCCGGATGCGTGAAGGCCGTTGAAGATTTGAAGAAGGTCGGGCAATTGCGCATCATTTGCCATGATGTTTCGGATCGGACTAAGACCTTTTTACTAAATGACACTATTGACTTTTCAATTAGTCAGGATTTATTTCAACAAGGATATCAACCCTTGATTTGTTTATATGAGTATTTACACAGCGGCAAAATTCTTCCACACCTAAAACTCAATAATAATATATCAATTATTTGCTCGCAGAATCTTTAATGTTTATTGCATCAATATAAAAGAACTTGACCAAGTCAAGTTCTTTTATATTGATGCAATAAGATTCAAGTATTCTTAAATGCTAAAAAATATATCCATCCGGTTCTTCATTATTATTAAACCCATATTCCAATTTCAAACGCTCGTATATTTCGAAGACCACCGGACAGATTTCCAATGCTTTTAACACTGTGTACAAACTCCATAACCGCCCCGGCTGATCGGTATATGGATAATCTTTACAGGATTGAGGCTTTGCATCGCCAAGCACACAATTCCCATCTTCATCTAAAAAGTCACATGGTTTGTTCTTTGTCTCATAACCCCCCAAAATTTCATCTGACTGCAAGAATGAATCTTTAAACTGCTGACTTGAAATCAGCAATTGATCTGCCGCCTCACTAATTTCACTTTCTTCAAATGCTCCCCTAAACATTTTACAACAATTCCTACACTTACTACAATCGTAATCAGTAAACAACTCCTTATGCAAAGACAAGAACTGATTATCTAATGCCTCCTCCTCTGCATGATTTTTTAAATAGGATCGAAACCTGACATTTTCATCTTCTTTTGCTCTAGCTGCTTCTTGTATTTTATCCGGAATCACCATCATGTTCTATTATCCTTTCCTGATTATTGATGACAATTAAAAAAAGCCTTCTATGATATTTTCATTTTATCATAGAAGGCTTTTTATTTCTACCATTCACCTTTAAAAGTATTTACATTTTCCTTATTGGCCTCTACTTGTTCAATCTCAGTGACTGGCTCGACTGCTTCTCCATTTAAGTAATTATTAATGGTTTGAATGGCTAAATACCCTTCTCCCACGGCGGACATATATGTCGTTCCATCAATCAATCCATCTTTAATGGCTTGAAGCCCATCTCTGCTTCCCCCTAAGCCAACGACTTTCACATCCGCTTTTAATCCTGCTTCCTTTAATGCCTGCCCGGCTCCGATTGCCGAATTGTCATCTTGGCAGATAATAATGTCAAATGCCATATTTTTTTGAATTAAATCCTCGACGATTTTAAGTGCCTGCTCTTTTTCCCAATTAGAGGTCTGATTATAAATAATCTCTATACCCGTTCCTTCTAAGGCTTGTTCCAATCCCTTTTTCCTATTGATCTGCGGCGTTGTTCCCGGCACCCCTTCAATCAATATAGCCTTGCCGCCCGCCTCTCCTAAGAATGCTTTTGCGATCTCGCCTGTAACTTTACCTGTATGAACCTCATTTTGCCCTACATAAGAGATTAAGCCTTCAAACTCTCCCGTCTCGTCATCACCGATTGCATTTGTAAAAGCCAATATGGGAATATTTGCCTCTCTTGACGATTTGACGATTTTCTCGCCAGCGCCTGAATCCACAGAGCAAAGGGCAATCACATCCACTCCTTTTACAATAAAGTCCTCAGCTTGCGACAATTGCTTAGAAGCATCCCACTCGGCATCGGCATATTCGATTTCTATCCCGAACTCACTTGCAGCTTTATCAATACCTTCTTTAGTTGCCACAAAATATCCAGTCGGCCCCGGCAGCAAAACTGCTATCTTAACCTTGTCTTTCTTCTCTGCCGTCGCAGTCTCCCCATTCGTCTTCTCACCACAGGCAATAACCCCTGCCATCATCAAGATGGCTATACCAAGCACCACTAGTTTTTTCATGTAATTCCTCATTTTACCTTCTCCTTTTTCCTGATCAGCTTAAAGCCAACCTTTTTTTACTATACGAATCCGCACCAACTGCTACTAAAATAATTAGCCCTTTGAAAATGTATTGAAAATACATATCTACTCCGAGCAAGTTAAAGCTATTGTTGATTACGCTCATCAAGAGAACTCCAATCACTGTTTTTAATACCGAGCCCAAACCGCCGGCGACTGAGGTTCCTCCAATCACCACAGATGCTATGGCGTCCATATCGTAACCATCACCGGCGCTAGGGCTCGCTGTCCCCATTCTTCCGACCAGCACAATACCGGCTAATGCCGCCAGCACCGCATTGATTACAAATACTTTTATTTTATTAGCATCCACATTGATTCCATTGAGCTTACTGGCTTCTTCGTTCCCACCCACCGAATAAACATATCGTCCAAATCTTGTCTTTTCCAAAACTATAAATGCAATAACCACTGTTGCCGCAAAGATAATGACCGGTATGGGAATTCCAAGCAGGTATCCATTTCCCAATGTATCTAAAGCGGCTACTGTTTGTGTGATCGGGTAGCCTCCGGTCAGCATCAGCATGGCTCCTTTCACCACGCCCACCATAGCCATTGTGGCAATTAATGAAGGTATATTAATTTTCGCCACTGCTATTCCATTGATCAATCCAACAACCGCACTAATAAGCAACGCCATAATTACTGCTATAATTACCGGAAACCCGCCCGCCATCGTAATTAGCTTCATTGCAACTGCACCTGAAAATGCGGCTACCGCTCCCACTGAAATATCAAAATTGCCCGATATAATAACAAATGTCATACCGGTTGCAATAATGCCAATAATGGATGACTGGCGAAGCAGGTTCAAAATATTCTTTTGGCTAGCAAATGCAGGAGCAGCAAATGAGATCACCACGCAAAGCAGAATAAAGCCGATGACCACTCCATATTCACGAAAATTCAATTTACTCTTCATTTTTCATATCTCCCTTATACATCAAATATTCTGTCCATAACGTCTTGAACTGTCAAATTCTCATTTTTCAGCTCACCTACAATTGAGCCGCCACGTACGACCAACACTCGGTCGGCAATTCTTAACACCTCCTCCAAATCAGAAGAAATAAAGATAACACCCACACCTTGACTGGAAAATTCTTCAATCGTATGAAAAATATCTTCCTTGGCACTGATATCAATCCCCTTGGTCGGCTCATCATAGATCATTAAATTAATCTCCTGATTCAACCATTTGGATACAACTACCTTTTGCTGATTTCCTCCACTTAGTTCCTTAACCTTTTGTCTTACATTGTTCATTTTAATTCCCAGTTTTTTTTGAGAATACTCAGCGAAAGCAATTTCTTTTCCAGTATTCAGAAAAATAGCAGTAGTAAATTTATTTATTTGCACAGCAGTCGAGTTTTTGTATATCTCCTGACTGAGAATTAAACCTAAATGTTTTCTATCTTCCGGTATCAACCCGATCTTGTGCTTGATGGCCTGTCTTGGCGACTTAATCATAACGGGTTTCCCATTTCTCAATATTTCACCACAGTCACTTTGATCTACCCCAAAAATAAGATTAATGATTTCTGTTCTCTTTGAGCCCACAAGACCCGCAAACCCCACGACCTCGCCCCTGTGTATTTTAAAGGAAACTTCCTTAACGACATTTCTCTTCCCGAGCTTCTTCACTTCAAGGACAGGCTCACTTGAGTAGTCTGCATAATCCGTCTGCTTCTTTCCCGCAATCCCGCTGTTTTCCATCCCCGTCATCAGTTGCGTAATTCTTTCTTTCGTCAGCTCCTTTATTTCATAACTGCCAACCATCATGCCATTTCGCATGATACTGGCACTATCACAATTTAAAAAGACTTCTTCTAAAATGTGGGAAATATAGATAATACTTTTTCCAATGGATTTTAGCTGTGTGATAATCGCAAAAAGAGCTTCTTTTTCATTATTCGTTAGGGAAGTGGTCGGCTCGTCCATAATGATAATGTCTGAGTTGCCAGATACTGCTTTCATGATCTCAACCATTTGTTGCTTCGCTATGCTCAGTTTTGATACGGTTACATTTCCGGGTATATCAAAGGCAAACCTCTGGCAAATATCGGCATATTCTTGCTCCATTTTCTTCTTCTTCAAAAAGCCTCTGTCAACATGCTCTCTTCCCAGGAAAATATTTTCAATAACGGACAAGGTGGGGACTAAGCTTAATTCCTGGTAAATAATACTGATCCCTAACTGTTTTGAATCATTACTATCTTTTAAATTGATTTTTCGTCCATTTAAAAATATCTCTCCGCCAGTCTGCGGATATACACCGCCTAATATCTTAATTAATGTAGATTTTCCGGCGCCATTGGCGCCAAGCAGCGCTCGTATCTCGCCTTTTCCCAAAGAAAAATCCACATTTTTCAAAACTTTAACCGCACCAAAATCTTTGCATATTTGTTTCATTTCCAATATTTGATCCATTTTGACCCCCCTTGTTCTACAAACAACGATATAGCGCCTCTAAATTTTCTTCAGGTGCTGATAAAACATCCCACGATAGCACGTAGCCCTTGATATCTGTCTGCGATAAGGCTTCCATTGTCGCTGCTATATATCCCGGGTCAGCTGCCGCTTCCTGGGTTTTATTCACTTCGATTCCACAATATATCGGCTTTTTCAATTGATTCATAAATTCCAGCTCTTTTTTCACAAAGTCAATATCAAATAACTTGGTGTCATCTGTCTCAATCTTTAATATGTTATTAAAGACTTTCCTGACATCTTCTAGCGGCGCTTTCGTCGTTTCTGAAAGAAATCTGTCATACTCAAACGGAAGCCCTGCCGGAGCCTGAGTAATCCGATACATCATCGGCTTTATGAAATCGGCCAGTTCACTTATTCTTCTCAGATCTTGGCCAACATAATATGCCATGAATGGCGCAAATGTATCCAGCCCAATCATTAATCCCTGTTTTCTGAAATAATCGGCAATATCCATTAAGGCATCATAGATAAAATCAGCCTTCGCCCGAAAGAATTGCGCCCAAATAGCAGCTTCGAATTGATATCCGCCCTTATCATAGGAAATGCATCGAAACGGCTTCGTTTCATACCCTTGTCTGCCATAAATCATAGCGTCCATTTCCTGCCTTATGCCACTTATGTCAAGCTGCTTTTCTCGATACCTTTTGATACATTCAGGGCAGAAACAGCTAAAGACGCCAGTAAGCTTATTTGAAAAAGATGCATACCGGATCTTGTCCAAAAAGATTCCATCAAAGCCCAGCTTGCTAAAATGTTCTTCATATATTTCTTTCACATTGTCCCGGCTGGCCTTCACATTCGGACAATAAAAGGCAAAATTCTCCCCTTCTTTCAGCTGATAATTCTCCACATTCATTCCCCTAAAATCTTTAAGGTAGCTGACTTCTTTAAAAAAATCGGTTTCCGAAAATACAGGCATCCACAAAAATACTTCGATCTGATGTCTATGCAACAGAGAAATCACCTTCCGATACAATTCCCGATCCACAGCCCACCCAATAATAAGCTTGCTCACATCTGCCTTTTCTAAGATATCCTTTAATTTATTCTCAATTTCCTCATAAGAAACCCAAGTCTGTAAATAGCCTCCCGTAAATATCTGTAAAACAATTTCTTTCTTATTCATCCTAATCACTTACCTTTTGCCAAGCAGACGCTCTGCCAGTTTGATGCCACCTAATGATGGACGGTTTTTCTGTGCGAAGAATTGGATGGGCTTATTGATTTTGCTCATAATTGACCTTTTCAATAATTTTTCATAAATCCGGACAGACAACACGCCTCCTGAAAAGACAATCTTAAGCTCCTCATCATTAATATCCAATTGCTGGTACATGCCGGTTGCCAGGACTGCTAAATGCGCTGCTCCCTGCTTTAGGATTTCAAGGGCAAGGGGGTTGTTGGCTTCTGCAGCCTTTACCACTTCATAAGATAAGCCTGCTATCTGATAAGCATTTCTGATTTCTGTCACTTTATGAGGCAGCTCTTTCATTTCCGCTACCTGAAAATAATCCTTTACGCTAGTGAAGATAGGATCATAGTCGCAACATTGATCACAATAGAGCAGCGTCCTTTTGAGGATTTCACACCCCATCCAGTATCCGGAGCCAATATCACTAAAGTGGTATCCCCAGCCGCCGGAACGTCTGACGTCGCCTTTGTGATCAATGCCAAGCACAATAGAGCCGGTTCCGGCAATGACGGCTATTCCCGGTTCCGGCGTCTGCGCATAAAAAGCCAATACGCCATCATTACATAAGTAAATTTGTTCTTCTGCAAATCCCAGCTGTAAGATCTGATCCATAATAATCGCCCGATCCTTTTTAGAATCATAACCTGACATTCCAAAGACCGCTTTAACAATATCTTTTGAGGTGACCTGATATGCTTCTTTTAGCTGTGCCATCCCCATTCTTAACTGTTCTGAGCTTTGTTTCAAGTCCGAAGCCTTGAAGCTGCCGGAGCCTGTTGTAACAGTTCCAAGAATATTTCCATTCATGTCACTGAGGCAAAACTCAGTTTTTGTGCCTCCCCCATCAATCGATAATAAGTATTCCATCATAGCTCTTAACAACCCCTCTTCTTATTTGATAACGAATAAGACGCCGTACTTTCTCGGATGCACATCCTAAACACTCCATAAATACTGCATTTATCTAAATTTTCAGCATTAACAATCACAGGAATATTGCTATCATCTATCCATGCTCCTAGCAAGCGCTCAATGTTCTTGCAATCCTGATCCGTTAAGCTGCTATGTTTTATCACAATAATCTCAGGATTCAGGACGCAGATCACACTAAGTAAACCGCTCGTAATCGTATTCATTAACATTTCCTTATATGCTGCAAGCTCATTCTGATTCGCATGTTCAATGGCTTCATTAATCAAAGAAATCTGAGCTTCAAAATGCCCTTTATACTTTGTCGTTTTTCCTTCTGAGGGAAAATAATTGTGGATATGAAGATAACCTAACTCTCCCGCAAAATTAGTGGTTCCTTTAAAGAGCGAACGATTGATGATAAAGCCTGAGCCAATCCCCTGTTCCAGATAAATCAATGCCAGATTATTAATCTTATCTTTCTGATATTTAAGCGCGTAAACACCTAAAGTCGTTAAATTGATATCATTTTCCAATAAAACCGGTATCTGATACCTTTCTCTTATTAAGGACGCAATATCTTTGCCCTCCCAAGAGCAAATGGTGGGTATATTAGTAATCACCCCTTCTTTGACAACTCCGGGAACGCCAATTCCAATCGCCTTAATGATATGGTCTTCACATCTGGCAACTAGTAAATCAAGTACTGAATAAGTATCTTCCAAAACCTCTTCATAAACATCAATCCTGATTGGAAATTTCTGTTCAAAAATAGTTTCACCAATTGAATTCGCTATGGCGCCAATGTAATGATTCTTATCATAATACAGTCCGACATAATAATTGGCTTCATCATTAATTTCAAAAAACTGCGCTCTTCTGCCGCCAGTAGATTCATTGACGCCACTTGTCTTGACCTTTTTCTCTTTGAGCAAAATCGTAACCGTTTTATTCACGGTCACCAGACTTAATTGGGTCAGCTTTGCTATCTCCGGCTTTGTGATCGGACCATTTGAACGGATGATTCCTTCAATCACATCTTTATTAAGCCGCTTAATCGCACTGGGTGTGCCAACTATTTGAGTCATAGATTATCTCTCCATTACTTTATAAACTTTATTAATTAAGTTGCTTTAATTATAGTTTACAATCACTACATCGTCAACCTTTTTTTGCGATTCATGTTATTTTTGTATATTATTATTAAAATTTATGATTTATATTTGGTTGAATTGCCATCTCCAAACAAAGAATATTGCTTCGCTATCCGCTCTTTAACCTGCTTTAAAAAGCTCTCCGAACCAAGTACCCGAACACTCTTGCATATTTTTTTACATTTATCCGAATATTTCATAAACGCCTCCAGCAGATATGTCCGCTGACGTAGTCTTCCAAATAAACGCGCCCTTCAATCCTCGGCTGCGACTTCTTTAGATAAAACTTAAGCCATTTATTTCGATTTTCCTTTTATCAGCTGATAACTTTCCGCTATCATTTGTTTTATATCTTTCTCTGGTATCGTTCCGTCCAGAATAATGGAATTCCAATGCTCCTTATTCTGATGGTATCCAGGTATAACGGATTGATATGCACTCCTCCAAAAATCCCGCCATTCCGGTTCAACCTTCACATTTACCCATATATGCCCGTCTCTTTCATAAGTCCAGGCAAAGACTCTTTTATTTTTCTTATAGCGAAGCAGTACCCAGTTATCGTCACGAAACGGAGTGTTTACATAGACATCCTGGAAAGACAGCCCATAGCTTATTACCTCTTCCCTCTTTATCAATTTTAAACACCCCCCAAGCTCTGATTTTCTCTTCTAGTATAGCATACGGCAGTCGATGGTTGCACTATTAATTTCTACAGGTTTACTAATACTTGAATTTATAAGACAGTTCATCCAATACGTAAAAAGCCACTTAATGACAGAAAAACATTTGCTCAGACCAATATCGATGAACAATCCACATATAGAGGAACTTATTTAAGCTGTATCGAAGCATTATATTTTGAAGTGGATGGAGAACGCATTCCAGATAAGGATGCAGAATTTCATTTAAATGGAAAACAATTTTTACTTTCCGAGCTACAGGAGTTATTTGCGGAATACTGGCATATCAGAGAATAAAGATATTAAAGTTGGCGTTTCCATATATAGTTTTACATATTTTTATAATTTGAAGCTAATGGATTTAGAAGACCTGCTTCGGACCTCTCAGATGAATGGATCGAGGAATTCCGTCGATTACTAGAAAAGTATGAACTTCATCTGGTCTGCTGGAGCGCTTATATAGACTCGGGCAGGCAATGCTGCCATTTTGCAAGCAGCTAGATATAAAATTGTGTATCGAAATGCATGCGCCTCATCACCCTGATGTGCCGGTATATTGTCAGTGAATATGAGGGCTGGGATGAGGACGCCCTAAAACAGCTAAAAAGATATGTGACTTTATTAAGCCGACTTCTGGAGGATTAAGATAAGAATTGGTAATGAAAAGTATCACATTTGCAAATCCCTTTCCACCCATAAGCTACAGCGATGCCCTACAAAAATCCTCCAGCATTTCACATGCGGTATCTTCGTCATCACCCTCAACAGTGAAACGCAAAATATCCTTTTGCTTGGCGGCCAAAGCCATCACGGCTATCAGACGTTTACAGTCCGCTATCTGCCCTCCTTTAGATAGCATAATTTTACTGTCAAAGCGGGATGCCTGCCTGACCAATTTCTGTGCTGGTCTGGCATGCAGGCCCAGCTCATCTCGTATTGTATATTCAAAGCTCTTCATTAATATTTCCCCTTGCTACTTAGTAATATTTCTCTCCTCCAAATACCGCATGATGCGTTCCAGCCCTTCCTTAAGCACATGGCGCGGGCATGCGGCATTAAGCCGCTGAAAACCCATGCCGCCTGTACCAAAGTCACCGCCGTCAATGAGATCAACGCCGGCATTGAATTTAAGTTCATGGTTGAAGTTCTCTCCCACTCCGATTTTGCTAAAGTCCAGCCAAGCCAGATAAGTCGCTTCCGGCTTTTGATAATGAACCAAAGGCAAATGTGTGCTCACAAATTCTCCTACAAAATCAAGGTTTTTATCAATATAGTCAACGCACTGCTCAAGCCAACTATCGCCATGGGCATAGGCCGCTTCCAGCGCCACAAGCCCATAGATGTTAATGCTCGAGATGCCGGTCAGCTTAAGCACGGCATCCCACTGCTTTTTGCGCTTAAGATCCGGCACAACGATATAAGACACCTTAAGGCCTGCCAGATTGAAAGACTTGGTGGGCGAAGCACAGACGACGGTATTTTTAAGCAGCATTGGATCTAAGTTAAGCACTGAGCAGTGCCGATAACCAGGCAACACCAAATCCGCATGGATTTCATCTGACAGCACCATAACATCATACTCGGCGCAAATAGCGAGCAGACTAGACAACTCCTCATGAGTCCAGCAGCGCCCCACCGGATTGTGTGGATTGCACAGCACCAGCATTCGGATAGCGTGATCTTTTTGCAACAGTGTCCTTAAGCCCTGAAAATCGAAACGCCACTCTCCGGCTTTGTCCTGTACCAGCGGGTTCTCCACTACCTTCCGACCGAGCGCTGTGGGCGTATTGAAAAAAGGTGGGTACACCGGCGGCTGTACCAGAATCCTTTCGTTTTTTTTAACAAAAAACTGGACAGCCGTTGCGATGGAATAAACGACGCCGGTGGACATGCAAATCTGTTCTGGCTTCACTTGATAGTCATAGCGGCGCCAATTCCAGGCAGCAATAGCCTCAAATATTTCCGGAGGGGGATCCGTATATCCAAAGATCGGATGCGCAGTCCTTCGTTGTAACGCTTCAATAATAAAGTCTCCGCAGTCGAAATCCATATCCGCCACCCACAGCGGAATCACGTCGTCCAAATGATCGCGCGATTTATAACGATCCCACTTGGTGCAGCTAGTTCCCTGCCGGTCGGATGCCTTGTCGAATTGATACATCATCAGAGTTCCCCCCCTCATCTTATTTGTGGTAGATTCGTTGTGCGTACTGCTCAATATATGGCTGATTGGCATTGACTCCACCGTCTACGTTAAGACTCGTGTATATCGGTGGCAGAAAGCCTTTTGATACCATCTTCTCTACGGCTTCGCACATCATACAGTTCACAAGAATCGCACCGGTGATTGCTGAGGTGGCGCAGATTTTTTGTGGCAGCCCATCTAGCTGCACAGCCGCATCACCATAAACACCGCAGTTATCAAGCACTACATCGGCATACTCATATAGCAGCTTGCCCGAAGAATGGCGGGAAGTCAACGTTTTAGATACCGCCAACGAGGTGACGACAATTATTTTCGTGCCCTTTTCCCTAGTGTACTCCGCCACCTCAATTGGCAGCGGGTTGCGGCCGGAATTAGAGATGATAACCACAATATCCTCCGGACGGATATCAGATCTTTTCATATACTCCCGGCCAACACCCTCGATTGTTTCATAATCACCGTGAGCTGGCTCTTCCATTACTTTAGAAGGAATAAGTGCACCCGCCCGACCGCATATTTCCAGAGCTGTCCCATAGGAATGGCCACTGCCAAACGCCTGCAAAATGCCGCCCTTCATGATTGACTGGCAGATCAGATTAGCCGCCACCCGGATTTTATCGCCTTGTGTGTTGGTTATTTCGCCGACCATGCCATCTAATACTTGCATAAATCTTTCGTATCCCATTTGAGCCTCCCGTCATTTTGTCTCCATTTTATTGATGTAATCCATCAGGTCATCCTCTGCGTTATCCGGCACCAGCTTGGCTGTTAGCTTGATCCCTGCGGCATGCAGATGTTTAAATGCATCAAGCTCCGCAGCGGTAACGTTGATATTCTTTTTGAGGTTAACCGTTCCTTCCCGGGCGGATAAATTACCAGTATTGATCATCCCAAGCTCGACACCGCCCGATAGCATCCGCACCGCATCCAATGGACTCTTGAGGATCAGAATGACTTTTTGCCCGACATACTTACCAGCCAGGATGTTGGTGATGGCTTGATTTACTGAAATTAGAGATGAACTAAGTCCGGGCGGAACCACGAGCCGAAGCGCCGACTTTTGGAGTTCATTAGCGATCACCTCATCATTCGCAACCATGATTCTGGTGGCATTTAGGGCATTGCACCAGAAAACCACCACCTGCCCGTGTATTAACCTATCATCAATGCGAACATGAATAATTCCGTTGTTGCTCATAATTTACTTCTCCAACTCTTTTTATCGTATAAAGGTTAACCCAGTATTCCAAAGCCGCCTAAAACCAGCGAAATGGCAATGACTATTAGAATCGCTTTAGACGAAGACATCTTCTTTCTGCCTAACAGCCAGTACACCAATGCCACTAAAAGCACCGAGATTAATGCCGGCATAACCTGATCTATGACACCTTGCAGCTCCATTGTGACTTCTCCAGATTCAAACACTAGGGGAATATTAGCCCTGACAACTGTGGGTATTAATGCGCCCACTACGGTCAGCCCCAACACACTTGCCGCCTCTGTAATCCGATTGATCGCAACACCCATTGAGGTCACTATTTTGGTGCCTTCACGGTAACCGGCCTTGATAAACCAACCGCGCAGAACAATACGGAAGGCAGCCCAAATAAGATTAACCAAGATGCCCAGAGGATTGCCCTGTAGCGCCATGTAAGATCCGATTGAAAAGATGATCGTATTGGCAATAACCCCGAAAAGCGTGTCGCCGATGCCGGCTAACGGTCCCATAAGTCCTGTTTTTACAGCGGAAACCGCCTCCATCGATTTGATGCCGTTTTTTTCCTCCATGGCGACATCAACCCCTAAGATAATCTCAGTAAATTCCTGATGGCAATTGTAAAATTGGGTATGGGTTTTGAGGGCTACCTTCATATCTTCTTTGTCAGGATAAAGTTTCTTAAGCACCGGAATCATCGAATAGCAGTATCCCAGACCCTGCATTTTTTCATAGTTCCATGAAGCTTCACCGAAAAACAGCCAGCGGTAACGTACCTTACGCAAATCCTTCGCAGTAATTTTATCACTCATCTTCGTCCATACCTCCTTCATTGACCAAGCTGCCCGAAGCGGCTGCTTGCTTGCCGGACCGTTCAAATACCAAGACTGCGAATGCCACACCGGCAATCGCCACACCGAGCATCGGAATCTCTAAATAGGCGGCTAACAAAAACCCCAAAAGCATATAGGCGATATACTTTTTCGTCGGCAGGTATCTAAGCAGGATCGCAATTCCCACTGCGGGGAGCAGCCCGCCTGCCACCTTTAGCCCACTCATCAGCCACTCTGGCATGATGTTGATTAATGTCTGTGTGATCTCGTTGCCAAATATCAGACATATTGCCACCGGCAGCGCCCGCGACAAGCCCCATGTGAGCAGCCCGAGCAAATGGATACGCTCGATCTTTTTTATTTCACACCTCTTTGCGTAGGTGTCGGCCCTGTGCTGAATAAAAGTATTGATAAAACGGGCAAACACGTCTAGTTGGATCAGCAGCATACCGACCGGAACGGCTAGGCCGATTCCAAATTCCATACCCTCGTTGGCAATAACACTAAGTGCTGTGCCAATCAAAGCGGCAGACATAAAATCAGGCATCGAAGCTCCTCCATAGGTACCCACCCCTAGCACCATTAGTTGAAGCGTCGCACCAATTGCCAACCCCAGTCCTATATCACCCATCACCAGTCCGGCAAAAAAACCGGCGAACAGCGGTCTATTGAGACCCACATCCGCATGGATAATGTCATTTATTGCCAGAAATGCATACAAGGTAAGTGCTACTATTTGCCATAATGCGATTTGCACAAAAATCAACCTCCTTTAAGATTAAAAATACCTTCTTAGTTGTTATAAGTTTCTTATTTTGTAGTAATACTTGTCCACGATGCGGTCATTGTGGATACGGACGTCTTCGCTGTTGCTTGCCAGATGCCCGTTGTAATATACATCCGGATTAATGCCCCGATCGACTAACAACTCTGTCGCCTGTACCATTAGCGCAGTTTGGATGAAAACGCCAGGGATAGTGGACGAAGAACCAACCTTTATATCGAAATTATCAATATCCACGCAGGCGTCCCCGATTTCAGAACAATTATCTATGACCACATCTGCTACGTCCTTAAGATTGATGCCCTCTGAGTATTCCTTATTAAGATAATCGGAATAACGGACATTTGTGATCGCAATAACCGGCACCCCCGCCTCTTTGGCCGCTTTAGCAAAGTCAATCGTAACCGCATTGTTGCCCGAGTTAGATATGCAAATAACCACATCGGGGCTTGCGATGCGGTGATACGCAAATAAAATCTGTCCGTACCCTTCCACTGACTCCAGCTTACCGCTCTTGGTAATCTCCACCTGTCCACTGACAGAACATTCTACAATGGCTTGAACATTTGCCAACGTGGCAGACCGCCAAAAGACATCCTCGGAAATCAAGTGCGAATGGCCACAGCCAAATGTGCGGATGATTCCACCTTTCTCAGTACAATCAGCCAGAAGCTTTGCCGCCTGCATTATATTGTCCCCTTGGCCAGCACGGACACGTTCCACGATCTCCAGTGATTTTGCGAAATACCTTTCCCATCCTTTCAATTATTACTCCCCCTTTCTTATTCATTGTCCGCTGCCGGAGCTGCTTTGGTAATCCGGGTATTGACATCAACAATCCCCATCGTGCCCGCCTCATAGGCTTCTTTAGCAACCTGAGCCAAGTCACCTTCGCGGTTTCCTACGGCTGTGAGCAGCATAGACAAGTTAAAGCCGGCCAGCAGATACAAATTGTTGTTTAGATCCAAAAACTCCGACAACACAACGTTACAGGGCGTACCGCCAAACATATCAGCAAAAATCAGCACGCCATCCGGACATTTTAGCCGCTTCATGCTTTCATTGATATGCTGAATCAAATCACTGCGGGATTCCCCTTCTCCGATGGAGCAAGCCTCAATCCCCTCCGGTATTTCTCCGGCGATTACAGACAGGGCGTCAACATAACCTTGGGCTATGGCTCCATGGGAAATGATCAAAATATTGAAAATAACACTCACCTCCCTTGCAAAGCATAAACCTTGCATTCTGTTGATTATTTTAAGAGCAATCTTCATGCCAACAAATCTGTGCCAACCATTGAAAAAAGCCAGTTAAGCCTGAAATCCAGCGAATGACCGCCTTTTCAGGAAAACTGACCTAATTGTTTGATTGATGTTTGTGTCGCATTACCGATCTGTTAGCGACCGTCTGCATAGACATAATCATAAATATACTTTATCTCCCCCGCAGGAATCTCGACAGAATAGTGTTTTTCCAACTCCTGAAAGCTGTTTTTGACACATCTGGCGAAATCCCTGTTTGTGTCTAAGAATCTGTCTGAATCGGGCAATTCCAGTGTATCCTCCTGCATGATCAGCCGCTCCACCAGGCAGCCAATATGCAAATATAGCCCAGCTAAGGTGCTTCCATGCAAACGGATTCCCAACGCCTCTTGCAACTGAGCAACCGCACTATCCACAAAGCCCAATGCTCTGTCTGGATTGAGAATCGTCAGATAACGGCTCAGGTTTTGTAATGAAAAAGACTTGAGAACATTCTGTTTAAACTGCCGCATCTCGTCATGATTCAGATATGGCCCTAGCAGCTTAATAGCGGCACCGGTGTCGTAGCTGGTGCTTAAATCATCGAGAGAAAGAAAAGGAATATCTTCCACTTGGGGATCTAAGGTGCCGACGATGAACTGGACATTATACTTTGTAAAAACGGTTGCGTTTCGGCCATCCACCCGCAAGGTTTCATAATCACATGGAACGACCTTAAGAGCAAGCTGATTAGGCAGGCTATCCGTGAAGAACTCACCAATTTTAAAAGCGGCGCCAATTCCGGTGGCACAGACAGTCAGCACTGCATCTTGCTTACGTCGGTTATTGAGCACTTTGCATATAGGTTTATGGGTGTCACAAACATTTCGCATCAGTGAATTTAAATCTTGCTCTTGTAACAGCCCCGTCCCAATGCCCACAGCTAAGCTTGTCGAAGCATTGTTGATAATTGCAATATCCACTTGATTAGAACAAGACAGACCACTGATTATGTCTTCCGGAAAATCCAGATCTACCAACAATACCAGCCGTTCAAAGCCTTGCATCACACGCAGTTTTTCCTCTAGCTTTGGCAGCGCCTCATCAGCGGTTCCCGGATGGATATCCACGGCATCGAAAACATAGCTGCCCAAAATGGTGTTGGCGGTGGAGGCCATGCTGCTAGCGGTAGAACGGCCATGGCATAGGATAATGCCGACACTGCGGCTAAGTTTTGCTTCTCGGCTTCCGGACCTAATCACAAGTATCAATACAATAACTGTTAGCAGCCCCATTTCCAGATTCAACTGGCTTTGTAACATTTCGATCATCTCACGGGCAGCGTTATACTCTTTAGGCAGTTTAGCCGCCAAGGTATGCCCAAGCATCGCCACACTCCCCTCTTCCCGGTCTTCTAAACGTTTATAGGCAGTGCTGTTGCAATATAGGTCATATAAATATATTGCAAAGGAAGTCATCATGTCGCTTCGAGGCGCCAGCATATATTTACTGGTGACCCTAAAGGCAGCACTTTCAAGGGCAGCGGTAAACAAATGCTGCTTTGGATTGCGGGTAGTATGCCCATCACTGACGATCATATCCATGTGCTCCATCACCACCCCCAGCATCAGGTGCAGCATTTCATCAAATGGCTCATTTTTCTGAATAGATTGACTGTATAAATGGATCAGCTTGCGGCAAAAGGATAAGGTACGATTGCCCTCAATGCCTATTGTCAGCTCATCAATGGAGCAAACCTTATCATCGCCTTCCTGATACTGGCCACCAGAGGATATGGAATGCATGATATATCCCGGCAGGTTGGATACGGTGATCTCAAGCCGTTCACTATCCCGCCCGCTTGTCAGAAAGGCATTGGCACAGCAGGCTTTTATACAGTTCTTCAGATCGCCGATGTTCCCCTTGAAAGGATATTCCATCAGCTGTGAATACACAGCGTTGCTGATATAAATGCGGTGGCCCGTTCGCTCCATCTCCGCCCGAAGCAAAAAGCATATCAACATGTGCTTTTCAATGTGGGGGCGTTCATTCAGTGCTGGCAGGTGGACGACAATCGGGATTCGGCGAAGGAGCGTGCGTAATAGCACCTCCTCGGGGCTTTCGGTCGTGGCAAATACCAGCCGCACCGTGGAAGTGTGCCAATGCTCATTGTTCCCTAAGAGATGATAGATGCCCTGATCCATGAACAAAAAGAGTTTTTCCTGGCATTCTGCCCGCAGGCAATGCACTTCATCCAAGAAAAGCATTCCCCCGTTCGCGGCTGCGATCAGTCCGTTATTGTCCTTGAGCGCACCGGTGTATGCTCCTTTGACGTGCCCAAATAAGTTGGCGGTCATAAGCTCCGGATTATTTGCATACTCAGAACAGTTTAGCGTGACAAACGGGGCGTCGGTGCTAAACGTTCCTTTGGCTATGCCATATTGGTACATCATGCGCGCAAACATACTTTTGCCGGTACCAGTGGGACCGTACAGCAGCAACGGCAGCCCGCCTCTGGGGTAGACCACCGCCGATTTACACTGCTCCAAGCAATAACTGAGGCTGCCATTTGCACCGATCAGGTCATCAAATGCAATTTCCTTTGTCGATGTGGCAGGAACATCATCGATGGATTGCAGGCAGCTTCGAATATCAGCCATGCTTTTAAAGCTTCGATGCGGCAACTGAACACCCCAATCCGCCTCCATCTGGGCGCGATGGACGAAATAGACCGGGCGTGACTTTATTTTGACAAGCACCCCCTCCTTCACCAACTCATTTAAATACTGGCTGACCGCATTCCTGCTAAGACCGAGAGCGGTGCTGATGCCTAAGGCGGTGAACGCATCCATTTCCTTCCACGTCAAGGTCTTCGTCGCCTGTTTGATCATTTCAACAATTCTGTCTTTCATTTAATCACCCCATTTACATGTCTACATTATACTATAGGATAGCGGTAAAAGGAATAGTGAAGATGAAGACGAAATCCGTCTTTTCCCATTGACACAGAACATATATTCGTATATAATGAATGTATGTTCTGTTTTGGGAGCATGAGAGTTGACCGCAACCACAAAGGAATGGTGAGAATATGTGTGGAAGATATTCTGTTTTAACAGAAGATGAAATCATTGAGATACGCAAGATTTTACAAGAACTGTCTTTGCGTATTGTAAAGGATGAATTTGAGCAATATGACAAGGAACCCTGTGAGATTTGTCCGACAGATCATGCACCTGTTATTATCAGGAATAATGAAGGGGTTTCTTTTGAAAGTCTTAAGTGGGGCTTTACAAAATGGGACGGTTCAGGGGTTATTATCAACGCACGCTGCGAAACCATAGAAACTAAAAGTATGTTTTCAACTTTAACTAAAGCTGGGCGCTGTGTTGTTCCTGCCAGTGAGTTTTTTGAATGGGAGAAGGTCGGCAAGAAGAAGAAAAAGCATTATGCTAAAGATAAGGATGGTAATATTTTATTTTTTGCAGGTTTATATCGCAATACCGAGGACGGCAGGGAATTTGTCATCATTACCAAAGAAGCGACCGGTGATATGGCAAGAATACATGATCGGCTCCCTGTTATTTTACGCGTAAATCAAATAGAGCCTTGGCTATGTGGGGAATTGACCGCGGATGATATCTCAAATCTGGAGTTTAATGTATCAGTTTTTCCGTGTAACGTTGATGGCGAATGCGAGCAATTAAGTTTTGATTTCACTTAAATTGAGTATAGGGGGTTTATGACCACCCCCTATAGCACTATTTTCCAATCATTTCAATGAATTTTCTAATATATTTTGTCCGAAAAGGTTCATTCCAGGTACAGATAATTCCATTTTGACAGTCTTCCAAAGGGATTTTACATGTCTCCTGTTTGTTTTGATAATCAAAAAAATCATCCGTAAGAAGGATGCCGTCTAATTTAGATATGGTTCGGATCGCATTTGTAGAAAAATATTTTTTGCCGATTTTAGGCGTGAAGCTTTGAGTGCGGTATAAATCATTTAGGAATTCCAAATAATTAGGATTCTGCGAATTATCAATAATGACAAAGGATTCCTCTTTAATGTCATCTAAGGTTAAAGAAGTCCGGTCGGCAAGACGATGCTTCTTAGATACTAGTATCTGCGCACTTGATTTTGCAACCCACTTCCAAGGAAGATGCAGGCGGTCCAGTTCATAATGCTCAAAGTCAGGAATAAAGATAATATCATATATATGCTGTGTCAGAAACAGCCTTTGATTTTCCAAGGAATCCTTTACCGTATTTAATTCAATGAACGGATAAGATTGAAGGAATTGCCTGGAATGGTTTTCAAAATAAGCGTCCGGGTTGGTGGTATTGATCAAAGCAATATTGATCGTACGTTCATCCTGATGTTCAGAAGCGTATGTAGCATGGAAGCATTCCTGCATCGCCAAAAGATGAGGCTTCCAATCGTCGTAGAGCTTTCTTCCGCACTCAGATAGCTCCAGGCTGCGGGTAGTCCGGTGAAACAGCTTGATTTCCAAGTCATATTCCAGTTTTGCAATACTTTTGGTAACAGCAGGCTGTGTAATATGAAGGAGGTTTGCCGCCTTAGCAAATCCCTTTGCATCTGCCACAGCAATGAATACCAGAATCTGCATGACATATATATTTGATAACGCTAAATCCATGATAAAAGCTCAGCCCTTTCCTCATTTTTAGGTTATAGTGCCTATTGATATAGTATAGCATACGGATATATTCCCGTCAGTAATAAATCGAAACAAATTACTTATTATACATTGGAACAAATGCAGATTATAATTAATTTATCAAAATCAGTCTAAGAATTAGGGAGGTCATTATTATGGGTAAAAAAGTTCCGGTAACTAATGAAGACAGAAAAAAATCATATTTTAAGTATTATGCTGAAGATATTTATAAGGGCGAACAGGAAAAATACGATCGCATTTCAGAACAACCTTTTGATAATGCCCTTGCTTTACATATTGACAGCAGGAATGATTTGTTTAAGGAAGGCGAGCTTCCGGGGGAGTTTGGCTGGTGGCTTATGGATGATGGCACCGCATTGGTTGCGAACCAGACCTTTTTTAAGGGTGTAAGCGGGGAAATGTTTGACTGGTGGTTCGCATGGCATCCCATTGACAGACTCCGTTATGCCTGCTGGGATAATGAAGATCATTATGATGTTTATCTGGACGATCCTATGAGAGCCGTGGATATGAGCCTGTCCATGCGGGAAAGACATTGGGATAGCATTCATAGTGTCTGGGAGGATATTGGAACTGGAAATATTGATTTGTTAAGAATCCATTTTAAGAATCCGGCCGAGATGGGATATGATGCCAGCAAGATTGATACGGATCGTTGTAATGCCTTAATCTGCGCAAATGTTAAGATTGTCGGGAGTGGGGACATGTTTGACATCCCTGTTGTGATGACTCATTTCTTAAGGCCTTGCGAAGGTGGTTCCGAGTTACGCTCCAGATTCTGGTTTGGGTGGCAGATCCTAGATGGAAAAGCGGTAAAATGTATTCCGGAGGGTGTGAAAATTCCGGCTGCCGGACCTATACTCCTGCTAAATCACAATGTGAAGGAATTCTCAAATTTATCTCGGATGCTTCCGAAAATTTATGAAGAAGAGAAAGATAATTGGGGAAAATGAGTTGTTTCAGAATAAAAGGCTCCGTTCTGGTTAGGATTGGAGCCTCACTATTCAAAAACAAAATAAATTATAGCTTTGCACTCACATAATAGCCATCATGAGTTGCCTCCCCGACAGTGCCTGGTCTATTTGCATCCCCAATGATATTTGTGTCCTGAACGTAACCAAAGAATGCGTTAGCTTCGTCTGTTTTTGACTGCATTCCTGTTGCCAAAATAACGGTTTCTGCCTTTAGCGCAAATTCTCTATCTTCTGAATCAACTGCAATCACATCCTTTTCTGTGATCTCAGTACATCTGATGCCAGTCATTGTCTTTAGACTTTTACATTTATTCATCATCTGAATCAAACCTGTCTTTAAATACTGATTAGAATTGCTAATCAGATGATCGGTAAACTCTAATATAATAACTTCTTTTCCTTCCATGGAGAGATGGACTCCAAGCTCACAACCTGTGGATCCTCCACCTACTATGACAACATTGTTTCCTATTTTATCAAGATTGGGATACGCTTTAACTGCTGTCATTACATGGACCCTATCTATGCCTTTTATGGAAGGTATCACTGATTTCGCTCCGAGTGCCAGAATGACCGTATCCGGCTTTATCTCTGTATGATATTGTATGCTGTTTTCATACGAAGTGGAAACGGGCATTAAAACAAAAACCTGCTGAAAGTCAACAGGTTTTTGTTTTGCTAATAAATGAACTAAGACTAATCCATCTTTTGCCGGTAATACAATTTTTCATCCAACGCTTTCCCAAAAACATCATTTAGTGCTGTCCATTCCCGCTTTCTGTCGTCTGTAATACTATCCACATAAGCTTTTTGCCTCATTATTTCATTAGTAATAAAATTTTGTATCACCGGAATTTGGGCAGCTTCTTCTTTTTCAATACTCCTTTTTTTAATCTTGAGCAATTCTGCAATTCCATTACGCAGATCTGTCGGCATATCCAATTTCATAAGTTCATCGAATAATACCGGTGGCGGAGATTGATATGCCTGTATATATTTCCCCGCAAGCAATGGCCTTAAAGCATAAAAATACTTTTTATATTTTATCGACTCTTGCTGTAAAAATTGGCAGTATGTGCTCTTAGCAGTGCCATAGTAATGATATGCAGCTGCTTTTACAGAGAAGTAGTGCCTGGCTTGATCATATATCTGCTCCCATAATTGGGTCGTCTTATAGACGATCGGAGAATTGCTCCATTCAAATAATGTCGCATTCCCTTTATAAAACTGTTTCAATGCCTTCTTCAAATCCCATCCATTAATATCCAACAATTCATCAAGCTGCCATTCAATAATATCCCTTGGCTCATTGAGCATCAGATAATCTTCTTTTCGCCTGATATAAATAAATCGGACATCATAATCACTGTCCGGTGAAGCAAATCCCCAGGCGCGACTTCCCGATTCCACTGCATATAGCACCTTCACATTTTCCTTCTTTTCAATTTCCAACAGCTTACGCTCAATTTCCTTCTTAATATCACACATCAATAGTCACCTTCAATCACTCTTTGATTAACATACTCGACAAACGCCGCAACTTTTTTCATATCCGGATTGTCCGGAAGAACGCTTACTTTAATTGCTTTACTAAGCCGTCCTTCAAAATCTGCAAGGATATCATAAAATTCTTTATCAAATGTTTTATCCCCCCGCATAAATCCACCATTTCTTATCTTCATAAGCAATTCCAGATCATTGCTGCGGTTCGTATTGATCTCGCCTTTTTCTAATATTTCAACAGCCATCATAAATAGCCGGATTAAATGCATCGCATGCTTGTTCAAATGGTTGTCATCCTTTTTCTTATTGCGTTTTCCTATCTTATCATAATCACGCACAACATTGTGCATAACCGACCACATATTTTCATAATCACGGAGTGGTAAATGCTTGTAATTGGCATCCACAAAAATTTCGGTATCAAGCTCTAGGTTTTCAGCCTTGTCTATGTAAAGCCGTATGCTTCCTTTGTCAAAGTCGTCGTAACGTCTCTGAAAGTCCGCCAATGCATTCTTAACCGAATTTAGAATATGCTGCTCCTTTTCCGTCTGTGGCACAGCGTCTCTGGCTATTGCATTTTGAAGACGCCTTAACTGCGCATCAGCGTATCCTCCAAAGGATTTTGCCGCTCTTTTTGAAAGGAATATCCCTTTATGATCAAGAAGTTCCTGACCTAATTCTGTTTTTATCAAATAATCTTCCTCATTCAATCCGAGAATTTCACAGGTATTCGGATTGCATTCAAGCAACAACCGCACCATCTTATTAAATGAATAAATCACGGTGTCTGTTTTGCTATCCTCATACTGCTCAAATTTCGTTAATCCAATGAGATCTGATGGTATATTCAAGGTGATCCCTCGAAAATCAATATCGCTGCCTTCGTAGTTTGTACCATAAGCATAACTTCCGCCCAAACCAAGAAGCATGATTCTTGTTCCTAATCTTTCCTCAGTTCTCAAAAAATCATATTCACTTGTGCTTATTAGATTTTTCCAGTCTTTCATTCATTTCACCTTATTCGATATGATTTTCATAATCCTAAGCATAATTATACCAAATGCAGAAATAAAAATATAGACCTTTTTTGTCATCTGAAAATTGTAATTCATAATTTTGTAACCATTGACATTACAACAAATTCAAAGTAAAATAAACAAGAAAGGTGGTTGTTATTATGCAGATTTCAAGTCGTTTTACATTAGCGATTCATACCTTCGCTTGCATAGATACATTCGAAAAAGAGCACAAGGTAACGAGTGGATTTCTTGCAGGAAGTACAAATGTGAATCCCGTTATTATAAGAAAGCTTTTAGTTCAGTTAAAAGGAGCAGGACTGATTGAAGTGACGCGGGGAACTGGCGGTACTACTGTCGCAAAACCATTAAACAAGATTACCTTTTTAGATGTGTATCGGGCTGTGGAATGTGTAGAGAATGGGGATTTATTTCATTTTCACAAAAATCCAAATACCAACTGCCCCGTAGGAAGAAATATTCATCATATTTTAGATGATAAGCTTGTTCGGGTACAGGTCGCAATGGAAAAAGAGCTTGCTTCTATTACATTGGAAGATTTGAAGCGAGATACAGAAAAATATTTATCTACTAAAAATGAACAAATGTAACTATTGACATTACATCATGAAGATGCTATAGTATTGGCATTAGATGTAATAACGATCATTACATCGAGCAAAAATAAATTTAGGGAGGTAAATCAAAATGAAGATTGCAGTAGTTTCTGCCAATGGTAGGGCAGGTCAGTTAATTACAAAGGAGGCGGCAGACAGAGGTTTGGATGTAACCGCTATCGTAAAAGGAGATAACCGGTCTATTGCTCCAAAGGCAATAAACAAGGACATCTTAGATATTAAGGCAGAGGATTTGAAAGGTTTTGATGTAGTAGTTGATGCGTTCGGTGCATGGGCAGAAGATGCACTTCCGCTTCACAGCACTTCTCTCAAGGTTTTATGCGATGCCCTTTCTGGAACAGAGACAAGGCTGCTAATTGTTGGTGGTGCAGGAAGCCTTTATGTGAATCCGGAGCATACAGCACGTGTATTTGACGCTCCAGATTTCCCTGACATTTACAAGCCACTTGCAGCGGCAATGGCAAAGGCTCTTTCTGAACTTCGTCAGAGAAACGATGTAAAATGGACATATATCAGTCCTGCCGGAGATTTTCAGGCAGAGGGTGAACGCACTGGCGAATATATTCTTGCTGGCGAGGAGCTTACATTGAATGATAAGGGGGAAAGCATTATCAGCTATGCAGATTATGCAATCGCTCTGGTTGACGAGATTACAAAGGGCAACCACATTCAGGAACGAATTTCTGTTGTCAGAAAATAATAGTAAGGCTAAGAAATTAAGATTGGCAAAGTTACAAGGCGGAAAGAGTAATCAAGAAAAGAGGCTAGATAATATTATGAAGCAGATAAGAAAAAGCAGGAGGGACTGGACACGGTTTTTAAGTGATGTACCTGCCGAAGATTATTTTTTTCAAGACACGCCTTACGAGGAGCAAATCAAAAAAGCTGCTGAAATGATAAGAGCTTCCGATATAGTGCTGATTGGTGCCGGAGCAGGCGCTTCTGCTGCGGCAGGACTTTCATATAGCGGAAAGAGATTTTCAGATAATTTTGCCGAATTTATAGAAAAATACGGCTCCACGCATATGACAGATATGTATGTAGCAGGCTTTTATCCATTTCCGACACAAGAAGCAAAATGGGGATATTGGTCAAAACATAGCATCATAAACCGTTTTATACCGCCCGCACTCCCTTTGTACCAAAAGATTTATCAAATAGTGCAAAATAAGGAGCATTTTGTTTTGACAACGAATGTTGACCATCAATTCTGGAAGGCCGGCTTTGCGAATGAATGTATATTTGCAACGCAAGGCGACTATGGAATGATCCAATGTGAAAAGGGCTGTCATCAGAAAATCTATGACGCCGAAAAGCTATTCCTGCAAATGGATCAGGCACGGCATGATTGCATCGTGCCTTCCTATATGGTTCCAAAATGTCCTGTCTGCGGCGGAAATATGGCTATGCACCTTCGCTGTGACCAGTATTTTGTAGAGGACGAACACTGGCACGAAGCAGCCAAACGGTATGGAGATTTTCTTGAACGCATATGCAGTAAGAAAACGGTATTGCTAGAACTTGGTGTCGGATTTAACACGCCTACCATCATCCGTTTTCCTTTTGAGAAAATAATGAGGGAATATGAAAATCTGTCCCTCATCCGCCTTAACTTAAATGAAGCTGTTGTTCCGGAGAGTTTTGCCAAAAGGGCAATCGGTATCAATGCAAATATGGAAAAAGCGATGATTGATTTATGTAAAGGACTCGATGTGGAGGTAGATGAAATTGAAAAAGCAGAATGAAGCTATGGACGATCTTCTCCATCAGTTAATAGAGGACTCTAACGAATATAGAAATCTTGAAGTAACAAATAATGCCGAGGAAAAGAAAAATGTGATCCGTTCATTGATGAATATCCGTATGCCAAGAACACTACCGGAAAAACTGATAAAAGTGCAGGATACATATTTGCAGGAAGAACTTGCATTGAAAGGTATCGTTTCTTTGTCAGAAATTCCCACTGTCAGAGAACAGTACAAAAGCAACCATCCTTTTGCGGATAAGCTGTCTATCTGGCAGGGGGACATTACAAGGCCCAAAGTGGGTGCGATTGTCAATGCTGCCAATTCACAGATGTTAGGCTGTTTTGTGCCAAGGCATAGATGTATTGATAACGCAATCCACAGCGGGGCAGGTATGCAGCTTCGGGCGGAATGCAACCACATGATGAACCAGAGACGAATTAAGTATGGCAGGCAATACGAAGAACCTACTGGAACAGCCACACTCACAAAAGGTTATAATCTTCCATGTGATTATATCATTCACACAGTCGGACCGATTGTGCATGGTAAACTGACCGATTCATTACGGCAGGATTTACAAAGCTGCTATGAAAATGTACTGAAATGCTGTATGGAAAATGGAATAGAATCGGTTGCTTTTTGCTGTATTTCTACGGGAGAATTTCACTTCCCAAATGATGAAGCTGCAAAGATTGCTGTTGAAACAGTAACAAAATTTCTTGATTCCAATACAGACTTCCATATGGATCGGATTATTTTTAATGTATTCAAAGATAACGATAGAGTGATTTACGAAAAAATCATAGGACCAAATTAAAACGTCCTATGATTTTTCGTGTTATAGCACTGAGCAAGCTTATCTTGATACGATTGTAAAAGGTATTTGCGTATTGACATTTACTCTTTTAATGCGTAATATTGTACTAAAACATATACAACGAGGATGGTGCAGAATGAAGATAGGAATACCCAAAGAAATTAAAGCGCAGGAAAACAGAGTGTCAATAATACCTTCTGGTGTCATGACTTTTGTCGACGCCGGACATGAGGTATATATCGAGAAAAGTGCCGGCATTGGCAGCGGCTTTAGTGATGAGGAATATGTTAAGGCAGGAGCACGGCTATTAGATACGGCAAAGGAAGTATACGATATAGCTGATATGATCTATAAAGTCAAGGAACCCCTTGAGGCGGAATATGGTTATTTACATGAGGGGCAGATTTTATTTACATATCTTCATCTGGCACCTGATGTTTTGCAAACCCAAGCCCTTATAGACGCAAAAGTCACCGGCATTGCCTATGAAACAGTACAGCTTGAAAATGGTTTTCTGCCGTTGCTTTCGCCAATGAGTGAGATCGCCGGACGTATGTCGGTACAGGTAGGAGCATATTTTCTGCAAAAAGTAAATAATGGCAGTGGCATCCTTCTCGGTGGCGTTCCAGGAGTCGCACCAGGGCATGTTGTGATCATTGGCGGCGGTATTGTCGGCATCAATGCAGCAAAGATGGCGGTCGGTCTCGGGGCTAGAGTAACCATACTGGATGTCTCTGTTGAACGTTTGACCTATATTCATGATATTTTGTCCACCCGTGTCGTGACGCTGATGTCAAACAGTTATAATGTTGCAAAATCTGTTGCCGAGGCGGATCTGGTCATCGGAGCTGTGCTGATTCCAGGTGCAAAGGCACCGAAAATTGTGACCGAAAAGATGATCATGAATATGAATCCGGGTTCCGTTCTTGTCGATGTCGCCATTGATCAGGGCGGGTCTATTGAAACGATTGATAAATTAACAAGCCATGAAAATCCCTATTATATTAAGCATGGCATCATACATTATTCCGTTCCGAATATGCCGGGCGCTGTTCCCAGAACATCAACCTTCGCACTTTCAAATGCAACCATGCCTTATGCGCTTCAGATCGCAAACAAAGGCGTCAAGGCAGCTATGCGCGACAATCCCGCTTTGATGAAAGGTCTGAATGTATACGAAGGTAAGGTCACGAATGAGGCTGTCGCAGAAGCACAAGAGCTATTATATGAAGCTGTAAGTTTTGAGTGAATGAGAGATTGAGCTTCAAAAGCTGACGTCAGCCTTTTAGAATTGTAGGTTAGGTTGACGTCAGCTATTTGAGGTACTTCTTATACTTTTTACTAACCTACATTCTAATTAAGCGAGGTGCCTGTGTCTGACAGCCGTGATCGACGGGTATAGCCGTATCGAAACTATATCATACCCAAGACCATCCTTAACTTTTGCCACATGGGCAATATTGGGAACCAAATCTTCCCGTCCAAGGGCTATAAGGCGCCTCTTTTCAATTTCAATTACAATCTCTTCACCCATATTCCCTTTCAATTTATTATTCTTCTCTCGTTTACACTGTTTTCTGCACTGCTACTACTAACAACTTTTGAACCGCATGTTATTCCAATCGTAATTCCAGATACAAAAACTTCTTCTATTTCTATATTATTCAAATCAATATTGTAATGCAACTCATCAATTTCCGGTTGTTTATTTTGCTCATCAATGTTCTTATTAGCATCAAGGTTTTTGCTGAATAGTTGTTCCCATGCTACTAGCATTACCTTGAAAGAAAATGCGAATTGGCCTTCCCTTCTCTCTTTGATCTTCAATATCATAACTAATGTCTGATTTCCTACACGCAATCAGGATATTTTCAAGCAAACCTCTCGGAACCTTTATATATCCTTCTATGTCCATTCCCAAGTACACCGTACTAAAATTGTAATAATTTGAGTATCCCATTCGCTTTCTCTTATAAAAAATCGGGTTATCAAATGTGGCCATACAACGAATTTGATTCTGTAACCGGGGTTTTAAGTTTAATGCCTCCATATAGATTCCGTCTGCAAGACTCTGACTGCCATTTGGCAATAAATTGCTCGACCTCTCCCTCTGTTAGTTTACTCGTGTGCAACAAATGCTCCCATTGCTCTGGGTATGCATTCCAATTTTCATCCACAAAGGCACTATTGCCTTTCTTAAGTGTCTGCCCCTGTAAAGGTAAAGCAATGAGATTTCCAATTGAATCTGTAACATCCTGTGATGGATACATGCGATCATAATAACGAAACGATTTCAAATTTATTGACACACTGCCCTGGTCCAGAAGCAGGAAACCAAAATTTCTCGCTGTAGAGGCTTCGATTTCTTCCCCAAAACATTGCAAAAAATTTGGTGGCTATATTCTTATCAATATGTTGCTCATTTATTCTGGCTCCCTGATCTGGATCATAATCTTCTGATATTGTCGGAATATCCAGGAATACCTCACTTTGCGCATATGGAATATCAGCCCTTTCAAGAAGCGCTTTAAGGCTTTTATTTTCTTTTTCCAAATCTCTGACCAGTTTTCTGAGAGAATCAAGATTATATGCTTCTATGTTCATCGTCACGCCCCCTAAATATTGCTAATATCTATCTGCCCGCATTCTTCAATTCGTTCATTTATTTTCGCAATAACCCATTCGCCTTTTCGCAAGTCTCATACATCTCATCATATTTCGCATCAATCAGCGGTTCGACTTTTTGACTTCTTTTCAAACTCATCGCTTTATAAACAAAATACGGGAGGATCCAGCTGATGATGCCAGGCAAGCCCAAAAGTACGCATAGTATTATATTAGGCGGTTCGGCGGTAACAGCAAACACAGAGCCCGCAAAAAAAGCGCAGCCAACCATCCCAATTATGAGAGCAGCTGTTGTAGCATTGGTTGTCTTTGATCTTTCCAACGTCACAATCTCTTTGGCACAGGCGTCGAATTGGCGCTGCAAACGAGTCAATTCTGCTTTATTCAATATCTTCCGGTCACGCCTGAACCTTAGGGAACTGGAATTGACCCTGGCAACCACACCTGATTTTTCTTCCAACTCCCAGCCGAAATTCTGATAACCGTCAGCATAAGCCGATTCCATATTGCGGTCAACCGTGATATCTTTATACTCGTAACCAACAAAGTTCCTTGATTTGTTTATTTCGCTCATTATTAAGTCCCCTTTGTCATTTATCATTATGTTTCACCTATTTTGTGAAAGCGCAAGTGATCAAACATTCAGATGCACAGTGAAAATAGATCCTTTTCCTACCTGGCTTTCCACCGCAAGTGTTCCGCCGGCCTTCTCGACAATACGGTACGCAAGGGCTAATCCCAATCCATTTCCTTCCTTGGAATGAGAGGCATCGCCCTGATAAAACTTATCGAAAATATGCTTGATGGTTTCATCACTCATTCCGCATCCGGAGTCCGATACTGAAACGGTGATTGTATCTGTGTCAGACGTTTGCTTTAAGACGATTTTACCGCCAGAATCGGTAAATTTGATAGCATTGGACAGCAGATTGTTCCAGACGATCTCCATCATACTCTCATCAGCCGTGATAACAGCCCGATCCTCGATATCCACCTCGATTTCGATATTTTTCTTTTCCCACAACGGCTCAAACTGCAAGAAACAATCAGCTAACTGGCAGCATAAATCATAGGGTTCCGCAGTAGATTCAATTGCCTGGCTGTCGAGCTTGGTAAGCTTTAAAATATTGCTAATTAGAGCAGAAAGGCGGTCTGTGGCAGAAATGATGGTGTCCATGTACTCCTCCTTTGTCGCAGAGGAGAGATTGCCTTTTTTTAATAAGGTTGTATAATTTTTTATGACTGCGAGAGGTGTTTTTAGCTCATGGGAAACGTTGGACACAAAATCATTTTTTAATGTTTCTATGCTGCCAAGCTCAGCCACCATTTTATTGAAATCCAAAAACATGATGTCAATATAGTCATACTTATCAGTAGTATGGATGGGCTCGACATAGATCGAAAAATCACCCTCAGCCACCTTTTTTGTCGCTTCGCTGAGCTTTCGCATAGGCTTGTCATATTCATCTTTTATTTGCCAGTTCGTTATGGATGTAAATATAGCAGCCACTATCGCCCAATAAATCATAATAATAGCTACTTGAATAAAATCATCCATCGAACGATACCCTGGAAAAACGATAATTCCCACTTGTATTCCCACAAGAAGCAGTATGATGCAATAAGTAAGGACTGTTTGCTTCCAGCCTATTTTCTTTTCCTTGACACGAACATCATTTTCGATCCGCTTCTTTTTTATCATGACAAAACCGCCTTATAACCCAGCCCATGTACTGTTGTAATTTTAAAGCTATCACAGACTGAAAACTTATCGCGTAGCTTTGTGATATATACATCGACGGCACGAAGACTGGTATCGCTGTCAACACCCCAGAATTCATCCATCAACTGGGCACGGGAAAAGGTCTTTTTGGGATAAGAGAGAAGTTTAAACAGGATATTGAACTCCCTTACAGTGATGGGAATCTCCTCGTCGTCAATCGTCGCCGACATCGCATCGGCATCAAGCGTCAGATTCCCGACGCAAAGCGTCTTGCTCTTCATGATGTTAGCTCGACGTAGCAATGCCTCAATACGCAGGATTAACTCATCCATGTCAATCGGCTTGACCATATAATCGTCAATACCGGCATGGAAGCCTTTTTGTTTGGATGTGATGTCATCACGGGCAGTCATGAATAGAATCGGGATGGTTTTGTTGATGTTGCGTACCGATTCCGCAAATTCGTAACCGTCGATATCCGGCATCATAATGTCCGAGATAATCAGGTCAAACATCGCATTATACATGGTGTCATACGCATCTTGAGCGTTAAGGCAGCCCTTTGCAGTATATCCATAGTCATTCAAGATAGTGCAAACGACCTGATTCAGCTTTGCATCGTCTTCTACAACAAGAATATTAATCATCAGATTTTCCTCCATCAGTCGATAGTTGTTATTAATATAACAGGTAAATGTTTAAGAAATGTTAAATAAATATTAAAATTTGCTCTTAAAGTTTTCTAACACCTGTGTTTTTAACAACTTAACCGTGCTATGCGGATCTTGGCTTTTCATAACTGCCGAAACGACGGCAATACCGGCAGCCGAACTGTTATATAATACATCTATATTAGAACTGTTCAATCCACCGATTGCGACAATCGGCAGCTTAACATGTGTCGCAATTTCATTCAACGTTGAAACTTCCGTAATAACTGTGACCACTTTTGTGGTGGTTGGATAAATGGCACCGACCCCAAGATAATCAGCGCCTTCTTCCGCCGCTTTTTTTGCTTGGGCAATTGTTTTTGTTGTTGCGCCTATTATTTTATTCTCCCCCATCAGTTTACGGGCAACCCCAACAGGGATGTCGCTTTGCCCAACATGAACCCCGGCTGCGTCAATCGCCATTGCAATATCAACGCGGTCATCTATAATCAAGGGGATATTATAATGATCCGTTATTTGTTTTACTTTTTTTGCAAGGCTTAAATATTCTTGGCCGCTTTTTTCTTTTTCACGCAATTGCACAAGAGTTACGCCGCCTTCACACGCTTGTGCTACAATTTTTAGAAAATTTTCATCTGTATTATTTGTACTGTCCGTCACAAAATATAAGGTTAAATCAAATTGCTTCATGCTAATCACCATGCCTTTCAAATCAATCGGATATAATCAGTGTAAACCGGCTGCAGTCCTTTTTCAAGGATCATCGCATGAACCTGTGAAACATCTCTTGAATCTGAAATTTCAAATTGCTCATCACCGACTTCTTCTAAACCGTGCCCGCCGACACCAACCTTTACACCTGCTGAAATTTTAGTTGCAGCTAAGCCGATTATGTTATCCCTAAAACCGGCGCGTTCTCTTGTCGAAATCGTAATCCCGACAAATGGCATAAAGAGGCGATATGCAAGCATTACTTGTAAAAGTTGTTTTTCTCGAACACTGCAAGCACCATTCTCGGCATTGTTTATATATGCCCGTATTCGCGGCACCGAAAAAGATATTTCAATATGCGGATATTTTCGCTGTAAGTAGTAAGCATGAATGCCTGTTGCAAAAGCATCTTTGCGGAAATCGCCAAGGCCTAGCAGGGCGCCCAATGAAACGCCTCTCATGCCGCCGATCACAGCACGTTCTTGCGCATTAAAGCGATATCGATATGCTCGCTTTGGACCGCACAGATGTTTTTTTTCATAGATATCCGTATCATATGTTTCTTGATAAATACTTGCAAAATCAACGCCACACTGATGAAGATAAGCATATTCGTCAGAATTTAAGGGGTAAATTTCAATCCCGATTGTAGAAAAATACTTTTTCGCAAGTTTTACAGCTTTTCCGATATAGTCAACATTCGATTGGCTTCTGGATTCACCTGTCAATAAAAGAATTTCGCGCAGACCCGTTTTTGAGATCGACGCCATCTCACTTTCAATTTCAGCATAGGACAGTTTTCCCCTTCTGATTTTATTATTACAATTAAATCCGCAGTACACGCAGTGATTGCTGCAATAGTTTGACAGATATAAAGGCGTAAACATACTAATAGAGCTGCCAAAATATTTTCTTGTCTTAATTCTTGCTCTGCCGGCTATTTCTTCCAGAAAATCTTCCGCAGCAGGAGATAATAGTGCTGAATAATCATAAAAAGTTAAAAAATCCTTGCCTAAAGCATTTTTGACATCACCGGCAGTAAATCGTGTATAGTCATATTCCTTGACTTGACCTAACACCTTTCCCATGATATCAGATTCAATCACTTCCATAAAATCAAGATATTGCATATGGTCTGTTTTTAACACCGTATCTGCCATGATCAATCCTCCAAGAAACCGGTAAGCGGACTTGACGCTTCCGCAATATCTTCCAACACTCTGCCAAGACCGGCAAGATACGCATACCTCCCCGACTCCACCGCCAGCTTAAATGCAGTTGCCATCAACCCGACATCATTTGCGGTTGCAATTGCGGTATTTGCCATCACCGCCGAAACACCAAGCTCCATCGCCTCGCAGGCCTGAGAAGGTTTACCGATACCGGCATCAACGATAATGGGCAAATCTATTTCATCTACAAGTATTTTAATAAAATCCCTTGTCAAAAGCCCCTTATTACTGCCGATGGGGGCGCCAAGTGGCATTACCGCCGATGCGCCGGCATCTACTAAATGTCTTGCCGCTATCAAATCAGGATACATATAGGGCATCACAATAAATCCCTCTTTCGCCAGAATTTCAGTCGCCTTTATCGTTTCATAATTATCCGGCATAAGATATTTTGAATCATTGATAACTTCGATCTTTACAAAATCGCCACACCCAAGTTCTCGCGCAAGTCTTGCAATACGCACGGCCTCCTGCGCATTTCTTGCTCCTGAAGTGTTTGGCAACAGCGTGATCCCTCCTGGCATATAGTCCAAAATATTTTCTTTACCGCCAATATTGGCTCGTCTAAGAGCAAGTGTTGCCATTTCTACGCCGCCATTTTCTATGACAATCCTTGTCATGTCAAGGGGAAACTTACCTGATCCTAAAATGAATCTAGAATTAAATTCTTTATGGCCGATGATCAATTTATCTTTCATTTTGTACCTACGCTTTCTTAATATTTAATAAAAGTCTTAATACCATATTCGCTTGATGGGCTGCACAAACCTCAACTCGCGGCGCCATAAGCCCTGCGCCTTCTTGCACCGGTGTTTTAAAATCGCCGCATACATATAGGTTTTTGAACCTTTGCTTTGTTCTGATGTTATTCGCACTGTCAAAACCCGCCATTCCGGATGCGGCAACAATTTTTTTATCGCCTTGCTCTAACAAAGCATTTACAAGCATTGCTTTGTATTGAGGATTATCAAATGCTTCACAAACGATGGGGTAGTCGTTAAAAACTGTCATCAGATTTTCTTCCGATACTTTTAAAGCGCAGATTTCTGTTTCAATAAATGGATTGATTTTATTAAGCTGCGCCTTAAGCGCATCCGTTTTTAGCATGCCTAAATGTGTTAAATCATAATGTTGCCTGTTTAAATTGCTCGGCTCAACCACATCGAAATCCACCAGCAGCAGTTTTCCTACTCCGATTCGCGCAAGCATTACCGAAATATTAGAGCCTAGTCCTCCAAGCCCAGCTATAGCAACCTTTCCTTCTTTCAATTTTTCATGTACTTCCGGCGTATGCCGCACCGCCATCAGGCTTTCATATTCATCACGAGTTGGCCGAACGTCTTTTAGAATAGTGTGCATCATTATCCGCCCCCTACAAAACTAACTATTTCGATTTTGTCAATATCCGAAAGCATTTCGGCTTCAAAATTCTTTTTAGGTATAATATCGCCGTTTTTCTCAACAGCCACTTTCGTCACATCATACCCTTCTTTTTTAAGAAAATCCATCACCAAAATTTCTTTTTGCAATACGATTTCCTTTCCGTTTACAATCATCGTTTTCCTCCTTATTTATAACCATTCTTTACAAAAAAGAGCCCTTTCCCGGCAGGCAAAAGACTCAAAAATGGTACTTTAAAAATTGCTTCCCTACGCCGGTCTTAACCGCCAGGTTCAAAGGGTCAGGTTTTACCTTCTCAACTCAAAGAGTTCCCCCGCTAACATCTAATTAGTTTTTATATTTTCACTATAACACTTTTGTCAAGAAATTGCTACTAGCAATAAGTAATTTATTAGCAATTGAGTTCCCACAATTCAAAATTCTTAATTACGATATCGTCATCTGCCATAATCTTAAGTCTCCTATCTTTACCACTTAAATAATTCCTTAATGTTATCGACTTTAAGTTATGAAGATAGACTTCTATCATCGAGTGGTCTAAAAAATATTCAAATTCGATTACACTATCGTTGATATATACCTTGTCAATCTCCCCTCTGAATCTACTTTCTAACGAAGATTCATTACCTTTCTTTGCACCATAAAGGTATTGAGTTTTGTCATAAAAAACTTCCAGACTCTCATCACCGTAAGTCGTCTCAATGCCTATGTAATGACTATCAGAACTTAATTTTATATAAATCATATTACTTTTTATATTTTTTAAAAGCATATTTAGTTCACATACAGAAATACTTTTTTGATCAATTAGTAAATGATTCTTTAATGAATAAACTTCTTTAATAGGCTTTATACATAATTGATTGTTTTTAGAATACAGCTCCACAGGAAGTCCGCCATTATGAGCCCAGCCGGAATTGAATTCATCATCAAGCTTCCTTTTTCCTTGGGCTATCGTAAAAATAACAGTGCGCCCATCAGGAGTCACAAAGCCACTTGGACCTGTTAATACGCCATTGCCAAGATCAAGCAATTTGGCTTTGTCATGGTGCTTGGTAAACTTCTTATGGGCCGGATCCCAATCGCCGATCCAATAAAATGTATCAACAATTGAATTTTCTACTTGGCAGGCACACAAAAGCAGTATATAATTAACAATCTTCCCCGCCTCATTTTTCAAGGGAAGCAGCACCGGAAGTTCCCATATATGTCCTACTTCTTCATTTAATTCATAATCATATTCTATCAAAAACCCATGACTGGTCCAATTCATTAAATCATCAGAGCTATAGATGATTGCGTTACCGCCCCCATTGTTGGAATCGCCAGTGCCAACCAGCATATAATAGGTGTTATCCTCAAGCCATACAAATGGGTCTCTAAATTCTCCCAACCAGCCATCATCGATTGTTTGCTCTACAATGAGCCTCTCATTTTTATTCCATTTGATAAGCTGAGCATTTTCTGACATATCAGGCCTGGCCATGGCGATACCTTGGTTTGGAAATCGCTTGTTATTGCCGGCGGTGTAGAATATAACCGGCCGTCCATTCTTATCGATACAGCTGCTGCCTGACCAGCATCCATCGGGATCTAAGCCATTTCTTTCGGTTTCCAAAGCTAATGGCAAGTCATTCCAATGTACCATGTCGCTGCTTATCATATGGCCCCATTGAACATTATCCCATAAAGGGGCATGGGGATTTGCTTGATAAAAAATATGATAATAGCCATTAAAATAAAGAGGTCCGTGGGGTTCATTCATCCACTTTCCGGGAGCGATCAGATGATATTTGGGTCTTTGCAGATCATCCGTATAATCATCTCTATCTAAATGTTTTAGGATTAAGTTTTGAGGTTCTAAGGCAATTTTGCATAAACAGGCAGTATGTGCTTTTAATACTTCTTTAAATTTCAGAGCTCTATATACCAACTTTATACTTCTCACATACCCGTTTAAAACGCCTGTTTTTGAATTCTCCGGGTTTTCGTCACTATCTATATATTTCCCGATGAAGCATTTGTTGTCAATGTGTTTTATCGTTGTATGTCTTAAAAATTGTTTTCGATTAGAAATCAGCCCATTGATACAAATGTCGCACCAGCCGGTTTTACTATTAAACACGATCGTCAGGATATTCCACTTTTGCTTTTTAAGATGATTGTTGATTGATCTGCATTCAAAAAGATGGTTCCCATCGCCAAAGCCAAAAATCACCGAACCAAAGTTCTCTACCGAAATATGAAATCCACTTTTTTCTTTGGCATCAAACCTTGTCAATAAACCACTTCTCTTTGACTCAAAACTCATTGGCGCAAGCAAAATAGAAATTGTAAAATCTTCAGGTAAATAGCCTAAATCCCCACTAAACCAAGTTGAATAGCCATCAAATAAAAAAGCATGCTTCGTAAGCTTTAGTTTTCTATTTGGGTAATTTTTCCCATCGTTAATCAAAAAAACATTATTTTCCATCTATTGTATTTCCCTTATTTAAAATGTTTGGCAAACTCAGTATGTCACTGAATGTCAATGTGATGGCAGCAAATATTGGCTAATGCAGTGCCTTCTGCTTGAAATGTGATTTCATCCGCTTTAAGCTCCGTAAAAATAAGCATGCTCATAGCTGCCTGACCATCATTGATAAAAATTTCTAAAGAGTAGCTATCGATTATAAGACGTATTTTGATTTTATGATCTGTTGATGAAACTTTTACTTTTCTCATCATGATGATGTCTCTGGAAATACCTGAGAATTCCCTGCTCATTTCCACTTCTTCCTCTTTACGGTTATATGTAACTGACGAATACTTTCCGTTGCCGACGGCCATCTTAAGCGTAAAGGACTCATATTCGCCACCCACAAGCTCAACAGTCAGATCGTTATGTCTTCCCTTAATATTGTCTAAGCTGACCTCATTTTTAATATATTGCTTATTGAATGTTGTCGTATTTACATAATAATTCATGATCTCTCTGACCGGTTCCTGATATAGCCTTCCATTTTCAATTCTCAGTTCACGCGGGATACTCATCATACCGCTCCACTTAAAGGATTTAGGATAAAAATGATTATCCCAGGATTGCAGCCAGCCAATCATGATACGTCTGCCATCCTCTGTTTCCAAAGTCTGCGGCGCATAATAATCTAAACCATAATCAATGGCCTGAATATTTTCTCTTTGGAATTTCCCTTTTTCTTTATCGAAGTGCCCGATTATACCCGCCGTACAATTCCCATTATGAAATTCTTCATTAGCCATAACTTCCTGTGGCGAAATAATAAGCACCTTCTTGCCATTTAACTCAAAATAATCGGGACATTCCCACATTTTCCCTAATTCATTGTTACTCTGATCCAAGACAAATATAAATTCCCAATTTTCAAAATCTTTGGTCTTGTACATTAAGATTTGTCCACTGCCATCTGCCGACCTGCTGCCAACAACCATATAAATGGCGTTTCCATCACTATAGATCTTAGGATCTCTAAAATCCTCCCAACTGCTTTCCTCCGGCAGATGCTCTGATGTAATCACCGGATTCACAGAGATTTTCTCATAATTAATTCCATCGCCGATAGCAATACACTGTGTTTGTCTGCAAACAGGTGCATTATTCCCATCATCAGTAGTCTTGACTCCAGTATACGCCAACACATGTTTCCCTTCCCATTCAATTGCACTGCCAGAAAAACATCCATGACTGTCATATGCCGTATCCGGAGCCAGTGCACATGGTAAATATTCCCATTTTAAAAAGTCACAGGTTTTAATATGGCCCCAATGGATTGGTCCAAAGACTGTGTCATAAGGATGATATTGAAAAAAAAGATGGTATTCTCCATTGTACTTAGAAAATCCATTGGGGTCATTCATCCACCCAACTGGGGAACATACATGAAATAATGCTTTCTTCATTTCTTTATTTCTGCTTAAGGCTGCTTCTTCATAATTTCGTGCTCTTTGTAATATGTCGCTCATAATTCTCTCCTTACCCCATTGCCGCTTGCTAACCTAGTCATTTACTTGTTTTCCTGATATCTGTCATAAGCCGATTGCCATGCGGAAACCACTTCATTCATCCCATTAGATTCAAGTGTCTTAATATATCCATCCCACTCTTCCTCAATACCGCCATAAATGATCCAGTTGGCAGAAGTCTCTGTAACATAGGTATTCAAGTCACTTATATGTTCATTAACTATATCTATTTCTTCTAATGAATATACAATACTTGGATAGTATTCAAGATTGTCCACTTTTTCAAACCATATATTTTTCAGGTCATCTATTCTTTCCTGGGCACGAGCTTCCATATAGTAATACGTTCCAAAATCTGAACTCATCTGTCTAAAAGGGCCCTTTAATTCTGTTCTTGCTTTTAAATCACCGCCAGCTTCTGCCGTTTCCACATACACACCGTTGTCATCCGGCTCGCTTTCAAAGTATTCTCCGATCGGGCCATACACAGCCTGCATACTAAGAACCGGCTCATATACCTGGTCAATCCATTTCATTAATAATTCAGGATTTTCACAAGTGCTTGTAACTGCAAACTGCTCATGTTTTGTTGTTGGCTGTTCATTTAAATTAACGCCAAGATTCCCATCAGCATCTGATAAAAATGTCAGATATTCATACTGGTCAACATTATCACCTACTACCTCTGCTATTTCCCACCATGAGAAAACGCCTAGCCTTGCATCGTCTCCTGACCCTTTTGCAATGTATTGGCTATCCTCTTGTGAAAATATCTCGATATCTATCAAGCCCTCTTCATACCATTGATGAAAATAAATCATCGCTTCTTTATAGTTCTCTGTCGCCGACTGATAATATACCTTGCCATCTTCAATTGCTCTATGGCTTTCTTTACCATTTACATCTTTATTTGACGTATAATCTGTGAATCCAAATGCAGAGAAAAGACTTCCCATATCGGCACACCAATGGCCCCATTCGAATGATAATGGAATTTCATCTGTTGGATCGCCATTGCCATTACAATCATTTTCTTTAAATGCCACTAGCACATCATACAATTCATCAATAGTTGTCGGCATGTCCATATTTACAGCATCAAGCCACTGCCTATTAATCGCCATGAACTGTGGAATAGCTCCAATTTGATACTCATTTCCGTCAGAATAAGTAAATCCCATCTCTGTGACTGTCGGCAGGGAATAAATATGTCCGTCGGGCATTGTGCATGTCGCTAACAATTCCGGCCGCTCTTTGATGACTTGACTTAAATTTGGCATTGTCTCCTCGTTAATATAATCTTCCAGAGGAATAAAAATGCCATTGGATCCATTTGTAATCAGTTCATAATCTGTTAAATCAGCACCCATGAATGCATCAGGCAGATTTGATCCCGCATTTAAAACCAAGTTCTTCTTTTCTACTAAAGCATCTCCAGACACACAGGTCCAATCAATGCTCACTCCCATACCTTCATTCATTTGCTGGATAACCGGTTTTTCACTATTGTCTGGGGAAAGAGAACCAACTCCCGCAAAAATCTCAAATTTCGTGACTGCGCCTTCTGCATTTGAATCTCCAGTACTTTCTGGTTTCTGGGATCCCCCACATGCGGTCATCGAAAGTGCCATTGCTACTGCCAACATAATGCTCATTACTTTTTTCATTAACTTTCTCATTGTAAAAATCCTCCTTTATTTATGTTCTGGATCACTTAACCTTTTACGGCGCCGACCATTAAACCTTTTTCAAAATACTTCTGAACAAATGGATAGGCAATTAGCATTGGCACTGCGCCCACTACCATTGAAGAGAACTTGATTAATTCAGTGATACGATTCGCCGCTGCATATCCGCCATCCATCCCGCTCATTGAATTTGCTGACGCCTGGCTTTGAATGAGAACTTGTCGCAAAACCAGTTGAAGCGGATATTTGCTCTTATCATTTATATAAAGCAGCGAAGTAAACCAATCATTCCAAAATGCGACCATTGCAAAAATCACCATCACTGCAACAATAGGTTTTGCTAGGGGGAGCGCTATTTTAATAAATGTACCTATATTGCTGCAGCCGTCGATTTTGGCTGCTTCATACATTTCTTTAGGGATACTGGCCTCAAAGTATGTGCGGGTTACAATTACGTTAAAAACCGATACTGCCCCAGGCAAGATTAATGACCACATCGAATCCAGTAATCCTGTATTTGCTACGACGAGATAAGTTGGAATTAACCCTCCACTCAAATACATTGTAATTACATAAAACACCATGATTCCTTTTCTTCCCGGCAATTCTGATTTTGATAATGGATAGGCTGTCATTAGCACCATTGCCGTTGTAAACAAAGTACCAACGACAGTATATAGAATACTATTCAAGTAGCCTGAAGCTATGGCTGCTTCTTGGAATACCTTGATATAACCCTCCAACGTAAAATTTGATGGAAATAAAAACGTCTTTCCTGCATACACATCATACGGATCAGAGAGTGATGCTATAAAAACGTAGTACAAAGGGTACAACACAATGGCTACACAAACGATGACAAGAATCAATATAGCTATTTCGATAATTTTATCTGATCCGATGCCCCTGCTCTTTTTACCTGACTTCATTTTCTTCCCTCCCAACTATACAAAACTGATTCCCGAAGCTTTTTTGGCTATCCGATTTACAATAAATAGCAATACCAAATTAATTGCTGTATTAAACAAGCCTACTGCTGTTGAAAAACCATACATTGCCTTTAACATGCCTTGCTCATATACATAAGTCGCAATGATCCCAGAGGTTGCTGCATTTAAATCCGTTTGTAGCAAGAAGGCCTTTTCAAAGCCAACATTCATCAGATTCCCGAAGGACATAATCAGATTGATAATAATGATTGGCACTAACGCAGGTAAATCTATATGCAGCATCCTTTGCAGTGTATTCGCGCCGTCAACTTTTGCAGCCTCATGAAGAGATGCGTCAACGCTGGATAAGGTTGCTATATAAATAATCATTCCCCAGCCTGCGTCCTGCCATATGGAAGAGGCAATATATATCGTCCTAAAATTCGAGGCTTGATCCAGCAGCCCAACCGATGTGTCTCCTCCTAATGCTGATACTATTGTTGTAATCAGCCCACCATAAGGCGAAAGAAAAACCCGTAGCATACCGCAAACAATCATGATTGACACAAAATGCGGGGCATACAATATGGTCTGCGCAACTTTCTTAAATCTCTTGAATCTCAGTTGATTTATTAACAATGATAAAATAATCGGAATAGGAAACGACCATAATATGGAATATAGGCTTAACAGGACTGTGTTTTTTATCAATTGTATGCTCTTGTAATTATTGAAAAACTTTTCAAACCACTTTAATCCTACCCATGGGCTTCCACTAAATCCAAGTGCCGCACTATAATCTCTAAATGCAATTTGTATTCCATACATCGGAATGTATTTATATATGAGTGTAAGAATAATTCCGGGAAGCAGCAGCAAATATAAATCCCAACAGCTTAGCATTCTCTTCCCCAGCGGCTTATGTGTGGCTGCAATTACCGTTTTGTTTTTGGCTTTTTTCATTATATTTTCCCTTCTATAACTTAGGCAAATGTTTGTGAATACGTATTCATAGTTTGCTAAATATAAAGCACTGTATAACAATGCTCATATTTCGATCATTTTTCAGTTACATTTTTCTTGGCTTTCATTGTACTTTCTCTAGCCACTAACCTTGTCTCTAATTGATATCTTACGCATTTTCCCTGGTCCTCACCTCTCTTGTCAATTAATTGCAATAAACGTTCAACGGAAAGTCTTCCAAGTTCTTCTATAGGTTGTGCCACACTTGTCAGTGTCGGATTAGTAATCTTCCCCAAAAAAGTATTATCGAAACCAATTAAGGCGGCATCTGCCGGTATCTTGATATTTAGCTCCTTTAACATCTCTATAATCTTAATGGCCTGTACGTCACTGTTTGCAAAAATACCAACACCACCACTTAGCCGTTCCTTTTCAATCTGTTTATTTAATTGGCTCTTCACCTCCTTGTCATCTTTGCCGTTAATATATAAATAGTGACTCTCCATATCAATGCCATTCTCAATTAGTTGGCTTTTAAATCCTTCTTCTTTCTCATCAGATAGTCCACCAACAAATATAAAGCTCTCATAACCAACGCTTAATAGATGTTTTGCAACACTCACTCCAGCATCAAAATGAGAAATGTAAACCGAATCGATTCTTTTCAAGTCCATTGTTGCAGAAACCAGAGGCAATTCAAATCTTGACCGCTCTTTTATGTACTCTTTCGTATCAATTGCCGGCACGAGCAAAACACCATCTGCATGATATTGTTTTAATAGTGTCAAAAACTTATTCTCTTTATTATTTGAATAATCACTATTGAAAAGCATTATATTGTAACCATACTTACCGGCTTCATTCTCAATGGCCTTAACCAATTCAGCAAAGAAAGGGTTGCTTATGTCCGTAACGATTAATCCGATCAGAAATGTTTTATTGCCAACTAGGCTTCGAGCAATTATATTGGGTTGAAAGTCATGTTCTCTGGCACATTCCATCACCATTCTCGCAACTTCAGGATTCACTGATTTATTTCCATTTAAAACACGCGAAACAGTTGCTTGTGAAACCCCTGTAAGTTTTGCGATCTCTGTCATTGTAATCACCAGGAACCCTCCAATCTAAAAGTTATTTGTGATATTTGTGAATATGTGAATACGTATTCTTGACTTGCTTTAACTTTACTCCCAATCCCTCCCGCTGTCAATCCCGAATAATATTTTCGACTTTTTATACTACAATTGCCTTTTAATTTTGTAAGTTTTTACCGAATAAAAGTAAACTGACTGTTTCACGTTAGCCCCAGTGGTCTCATAAGATACTATTAAAATATTCTTTTACCTTTTGTCTCACAATATTGGCCGATTCTCTATCTTCATACTTAATGTTTACACATCTTTTACCAAAAGTACATCCATCCAATATATTTGATAAGCTTGACAGGCATTCTTCATCATGAAAATGTATGGAGTAATGTGCTTTTGCAGTCGAAACAGCCACATAGCCATTATACATCTTAGCTCCCGCCCACCACATTGGCATGCCATAAGAAATTTTGGGCACAATCCCAGGAAACTCAGTTTCCATAAAGTCCACAAATTCACAGACTGCTTGATTGCCATTCTCACTAAGTCTATTGATATACTCATGTATTGTCGTAAAACCCATTGATATCGCCTCTTTTTTCTTTTATAACAAATAGTTGTTGTCCCTGTTCGCCACTTGCAGATTACGCAGCTTATAGGTTGCATATCCTAGCGCAACAAGCGGTTCCCTCTTGCAAAGCGCTTCGGCCTCTTCGTAACTCTGAGTCTTGAAAATGACCATGCCGGCAACGCCTGGATAGCCTTTGAATGCCCCGACGAGTTCTATCTTCCCTTCGTCATCCAGCGCTCTTATATTCTCGACATGTTTCATGACCACGTCTTTGGTCATTTTGTTATACGTTTTACCTCTTTCAATGAACATAACATATAACCACTTTTCCATCATCTCATCTCCATTCACAGTATAATCTTCATTTTTTATTTTGCAATATCTGCTTTTCTAAATAATATCCCTTCCATACCTTCTCCTTCAAAATCAGAATTAAATCACCTTATATTATGCTTATTTTTGAGAACGAAGCTTATCAATTAACAAACCTATCATCAAACCTAAGAGTGCTTGGCACCATGATCGGCGGTACTTAAAGAGTCGGTTGGTTATACAACCTATTAACCGTATTGATATTTTCTAAAAATGGGATTGTATGGAAGATTTATAGTACCCCTCAATCTGATTATAGCACTATGTATAGAGTTCACGATATTGAAGAGCATAACCCTCCTACTAAGTTCCAGGATTTAATACTTACACTTTAAAACTGTTTTTCCTGAAAACACTTTTTAAAGCTTCTTGAAGTGTAATCCCCTCCTGCTCTGCTTTAGCTTTCAGTTAGTATTTCAAAGGCTATACTCCTCTTACTTCCTTGGTATTGTACTAAATGTGGCGTTATCATAAAACCCCTCCATTACTTCTATTTTATCCATAAGCCAAAAATATTTGCTAAGCCATTTATCTATCCCTTATTAAGAATTATATCACAATACTTTTAAGAAATCATCTGCTATTTTTAGGCTACAAACATTGCCAAACAGCTATCCAATCACGCAACACATCTCATGCCACTGATTTCCGCCCCATGTAGAATTTGCTATTCCTTCATCACGAAATCCCATCTTCTTATACATCTTTACCTTGGATGGCATACATGTCAGCAGGACAATACGTCTCCCATTTTCACGCTCTCGGCGAAGATACAGGCACATAAGCTCGCGTGCCAATCCATTCTTGCGATATTCTGGAATCACATCCAAACCTAACAGCATGATATTTCTGCCACTTGGGTCATGCAGATTTGCATCAGTAAAGAATTCATCTCTAAAGGAATACTCGTTCGTAGCAATCCCATTTAGAAATCCGGCTATTTTACCTGTATGCTTATCAATTGCTACCAAAAATAATTCCGGCGCCTTTGCGACACGCTCCAGCATCATTTCCTTTGAGCATGCCTCATTGGGCGAAAAACAAATACTTTCAATCTCGGCAGCTTCTTGGGCTTCTTCCAACCTGATATTTCTAAACTCAAACCTTTCATAGATATCTTGGTCCAGCAGTTGATATTTCTGTAAACCTTCCCATTTCTCTCTGGAAAGGCAATTGATATGCTCGGTACGAATATCATCCATTATTTTTAAATAGCTGTCTTTTTTGGTGTGATGATAAGTAAATCCACATTTCTCCTGCACATGCTTGGATTTGATATTGCCATCATAATATCCGCACCAGATTTTCTTAAGCTCCAAATCCTCAAAGCCATGACGAATAAGCTCTTTTACTGCTTCTGGAATATAGCTGTTCCCCCAAAATGGCACTCCAATCCAGTATCCAATTTCACCCTCTGTATCTACAAGGTCAATATTACTGGTCTTCCCAATCATCAATCCGATACTGCCGATTGCCTTGTTATCTTCTTTTAAGCACACCGCATATGATTCATCAGCGGATAACACATTTTTAATAATCTCTTGGCTTTCCACCACACTGGTATGAGGCGGCCATCCCGCAATCGGTCCCACTCTTGGATCCTTGGCATATTCGTATAGACTTTCTGCATCCGTGGAAAGCCACGGACGAAGAATCAGTCTTTCGGTTTCTAAACGCATCTATATCACACTCCTTTTGTTAATTTGATTAATGCGAATCACTAATTGTGTCGTATGGCCAGTCGATAATACCGCCGAAGTCATATACGTTAGTATAACCCATTTCAATCATTTCTTTAGCGGCGTTTGCACTTCTTCGCCCACTTCGACAATAAATCAATATAAGTGCATCTTTATCCGGCAGTTCGGTTTCGGCACGGGTTTTAATCTCATCATCGGGAATCAAAATCGCACCATCAATTCGTTTCTCCTTGAACTCCTCATCGGTTCGAACATCTAACAGAATATATGGCTTCCCTTCATCTATCATGCTTTTTGCCTGTTCGGCGGATATTTTTTGATAAACTGCTTTGGATGGTTCACTAGAAGAAACAGACTCCTCTCTTTCGCTGTTTGCCGGACTTTTTATCCCGCAAGAACAAAGAAAGCATACTAGCAATACAAGTGCAAGAATCAATCGCTTTTTCATTTTCTATTGTCCTCGCAGTCACAGTAATACTTTTTTAGCACATGAATGATTTCTTCCACCCGATGATCGGCAATGGAATAAGTAATACTTTGGCCAGATTTGTTGAAGTCAAGGATCCCGTGCGCTTTTAATAACGCCAGATGCTGTGACAGCGCCGACTGTGTGATATTCGGCACATGCTTTGCAATCTCGCCCACCGTCATTGGTTTCTCCATCAGTGCGCAAAATATCATCAGCCTGTTCTCGTTAGCCAGCACTTTTAAAAGCTCTGCTATCTGTTTCGCTTTCTCTTCCATAGTCTTTTTCCTTCCTGTGTTTTAACATGCAAATTCCCTGCGTCATCGTTCCCATCGGGCAATAAACACACCATGAACGCGGCTTAAATAATATCATAGTCACCAATCCGATGACGGTTGAGGTCAGCATCACTCCATAAAAACCGAATGCAAACTGTGCGATCCAAGGTGATACAAGCGAGGTGTTCGTCCATTGCCAAGGAAGTTTAAATACCCACAAGAGTGTAACCGCCTCTTTTAGCGTCGCCCCCCCAAAGACAAGGTATGTATTGTAAATCATCAGTAGGAACATTGCCATAAAAAAGGTCAAAAATCCGTATCGAAACCACTTGGAACGTAAGAACTTCGGCGGATCATTATTCAACGAAAATCCTAATTTGCCTCCCATAAGCTCAAACAACTGCCCTCGTCCGCAGTATTTATTACAATACGCCTTATTACCCTTTACGATAGAGATTAACAATGGGGTGACAAAACAAATTAATCCTAACCACGAAAATAAAATATTAAAAAAGCCAAGCGCCAGATAAACCGAGGTAAGGATCCAAAGATAATCATACCAGTTTCTTTTCTTTGATTCTGCTTTTTTTCCTTGCGGCATAACGGAAATCACGCCGGCAGGACAGACCTTTACGCATTTCCCGCATCCGATACATTTATCCTCAGCCACTTTTGCATACATTCCCTTGTGAACAGAAATCGCACCAACAGGGCATTCTTTTACACATCTTCCGCAAGCCACACATTCTTTGCCGATGTGGGCCTTTTTCTTTAAATTAGACATAAAGCAACTCCTTTAAGTATTTTAGTTATTACTAATATACTTATATTCAAGGAGTTTGTCAAGTACTGCCGCTATTTTTCTTATAATAATCTCAAAAAAACTCTAACACCATTAAACAATCTTCTTCTCTTTCCTGCAAAATTTGAAACCCAAGCTTTGCATACATCCAACGAGCATAATTTTCTTTGTCCACACTAAGAGATGCCTTCCGATACCCTCGCCCACTTAGCAATTTGATCATTTCCTTCATCAGTCTGGTGCCAATTCCTTGTCCTCTGAATTCCTTCTTTACAGATATGGCAAACTCGGGTGTATCTGCATCTATATTGCCAAAACCTTTGATTTCATATGCCAGAATTCTTGTCCACACCGCACCAATAATCATCCCTTCAGCCTCTGCCACCAGGCAGATATCGTCCTTTTGTCCAAAATCCTGAATATATACCATTATTTCCGGTCTGTAAATCACTTCTCTGGGCAACAATGCCTCGCCTTCTTTCTGGTAAATGGCATCATACAGAAAATCCTCAAGGATGGGGAATTCGCTGCGCTCCATGGTACGTATCACTATTTCTCCGGCTTCCAGAATCTGTTTCTGCCTTTTCTTGCTAAAGCTGTGCCGGACGCAGGTATATGCCTGGTCAATCATGTTCAGCAATTCCTTGTCCGGCATTCGGTTCAAATCGATAGTATTCCAATAGGGCTGCTGTACCGGTGGGCAGTGATATCCCCGTACCACAACACCAGAATATACCTGCCTATAAAACTGCCCTGCATCAGCAGTACATTTCAATGTTATCTTATAATCCTCCGGTCTGAAATAAATCTGCGCAAAAACTTTTCCTTCTAATTTATAGCAGATAGGAATATCCCCAAATGGGTAGTCTTCATACGCTTTCCATTTCCCCAGGCAATAAGACTTTATTTCCTCAAGCTTCATGTATAACATCCTCCCACACAGCTGCCAACTAACGTTCAGCCTCACACTAGAGTTCGTGAATATAGTTTCGTAGTAAATTATTCAAAAAGAGAGGATGCATCAAAAAATATATCATCTGGCAAGCACACCTTATGTTTTTTGGCAAACTCATTAATAAATGTACTTGTTGGTTCCTTGTGCAGATGATACTCTAATTCAATTTCTTTTTTCACCTCTTCATATTTTGAAGCAGCATTCTCTTTTTCCACATAAATAATTCTATAAAATCTTCCATATGAAAAGTATATCTCATATGGGTCGACTTTTGATGAAAAGAGACTTACTTCTATTTCTCCTACATATACTTCACAAATTTCTAAATAAGTATCTCTATAATGTCTATGATCTTATTTTCTTATCATACTACTTAAAAATTTTTAACATAAGCATTTCTTGCGGTTGTTCAAATGGTGTGTTATCTAAAAAAAGACTTCCTCTATCTTTGTACCCGATCTTTCTATAGAAATGCTGGGCTCCTTCATCAACTTGTGTTGACGTCATAATCATTTGATAGCCAAGCCCACGCATTTCATGTTCCCAAAACTGTATCGCTTGTCTGCCAAAACCTTTGCCACGATAGGATTCCTCCAAATAAATCATTGTAAGAAATGGTATAATGTCCAAAAATAGATTGTACCGCAAAACTCCTATAGATTTATCCTCATCGCTGATAATATACCCTCGCTTGTCTCGGATTTTTAACAGTAGCTCGTTTTCACTAATGTGCTCATCTAGCGTAAGCCAAAATCCTTTATCAGATTCTAAAGCATATCGGATTTTAAACAATTTAACATCTGCCTCTCTCTTTCACAAATTGAAATTCATAATTCTTTCATCATACAGATGGAGCCTGACATATTTGACTTATCTACCTCTATGTTTCTCTTTTCGTTTCTGCTGTTTCAGATCAAACATTCGCTGTTTCTCAGCTTTTTTCTGTTCTTTGCTGATCTGTCTGCGTTCGGTTTTCATCTCTTCACGCTGCATCTGCAAAGCCTGCTGGGATTTAGTTCCTATCCCTGTCTGCATGGTCTGCCTTCTCACTTCCCTCTGCAGCCGTTTTGGATTGCTGCTCCCAGTCTTTACAGTTGCCTCAACAGCCGGACTGAATTTCAGCCTGTAGTAATTTTTGAGAATAAATTCCCATATCTCATAGTCTCTCGGTTCTGCCCCAAAAGTGACCTTGGATACGGAAAGTTTTCCATTATCAGTTTTTTCAAATATCCCGACCCAGAACGGATTCTCAAAAAATACGATCTGCTTTACTTCCGCTTTGTCCATAACGAAACCCTCCTTTAATACTCTGCTTTGCACATGTTATGAACAAAGAACGGACAACCCAGGAGGGGCAGGTTACTTACCCCATCATAATCGATGGGACGGCCGGGCTACCTACCGGCTCTGGCACACCCTTTCGGATGCACGTTGCGTTTTTATCTTTGCTTTATATGGTAACGAGATCATTGCTCTCGCTTGACAAACTTATCATACCACTAATATCCGTCCTCGTCATCTTAAAAATATATCCTGTGATACTAAACTTTTTTCAGGGCTTTCTTGATCTTTTCTCGCTCCCCACTTCATTGGTCGCTAAACGCAGAATCGGAACTTCATATTTCCTCAAAATCTCATCTTTCATCTGATCTCTTCGCAATTGTTCCGGATTATTCTCATGAAAAGCAACCCCATCGACTTCAATTACCAGTGCACACGACTTATCTAATTTATAATAAACAACAAAGTCCAGTGATGCTCTATTATTTACAAAGCGAGTTTCCTCTTCTGTAAGCAATTCTAATGAGCTTAATAAATTCTTAGGCAATACCCCTTGTGTATATGTATACTGACTATATTTCTCTTCCACCAAAATCTCTTCCAGCACCACTCTTAAGGCCTCCTCAGATTTAAAACGCACATTTGTTTTCATTTTTCGCTTCAGATGATTTAATTCTTCTGAATATTTACTATACAGCAAATCAAAAACCGAAACAATTTGGCTATCAATAATATTTTCATCCAAGGTGCTGTACTGTATATAACGAATCAACTCACTAATATGATCTCCATACTCAAAAAACAAAGTATGATCTGTCACAAGAATAAACTTCTTGATGGCTCTGGAAACCGCTACATTAATCATCTTCGGATCATCTGCAAATTTAAGTCCTTGCTTCCCCCTCCAGCTACTGTCCAGAACCGTGGTCATAATCATGGTGTTTTTTTCTCTTCCCTGATATTTATGGACAGTATCGCTCTCAATATCACTTCCTAATTGGGCACTTGCTTTATTTGCCTGTTTGCGATACGGTGTAACAATACCTATTGCTTGTTCATCTCCTTCATATTCAGGAACTTTTAGAATTTGCTCAATAATATCTAATTCCCTCTGGTTATACTTCCCCTTTTCCTGACCCCTCACAATATCACGCATATGATTACCTTCTGCTGCCCTGTAAATTACAAGCGGGTATTCCGACATATTTTCATTGGTATAAGCAATGAGTTGCCCATCATAGTATTTTTGATTACAATTGGCCCACAATGAGTTGAAAACGGAGACAAACAAAATTATTCTACAAAATATCTATTGACAAAATTTGTTAAACGTGATAATCTTGAGCCAAAGTATAAAATGTAAAAAAATAGAAGATTTAGAAGAAACAGCACAAAGGCGTGTACACGCCTTTGTGCTGTTTCTTTATCTTAATTAATAAAACATAAAAAAGCCTTAAAAGATGTGAAGAAAATAAATAAATATATTTACTAACTGTTTCATAATAACTCAACTTTCCCAGCTTGAAAACCGCTGCTAAAGCAGCGTATTCAAGCAATATAATTAGGTAAAATAGTTCTATTGACATGAAAAGTGCACCGTTCTTTGGTATAATAAGAGCACGAACAAAAACCATACCAAATGCGAAAGGTGCACACTCTTATGATAAACCAAAATATTGAAATCGAAAAGACCCAAAACCAATTTCCTGTCGCAATGAAAGAACTGCAGCTCGGAAAACTTTTACGAAAATCCAATATCACCAAATCCTGTGGGGTGCCAGCATATGAAGTGTTCCAATTTCTACTGTTGTTAGTGTTTCAGGGAAAGTATGATGAAAAAGACCGATGCCGCCGTATTGTTAATCAGGAGGGCATTGGAATACGGAACCAAGGCAGACTACGTCCTTATGGACACCTGGTTCACCACAGAGCTGATGATAAAGGAAGTCCTAAAAACAGGACTTGATGTAATCGGGATGGTAAAACAGTTAAAGCAGCGGTACGTCTATCGGGGCAAACTGTGTACATTGCCTGAACTTCGGAAGTTTATACAGTTCGGGAATGCCAAAAACACTTTTGGTTCCTTATTGGTTACGACCAGAGATGGCATACCCGC